>ERZ1026772.1665-NODE-1665-length-11235-cov-4.771109_pt1 | contig 11235 bp, 11 predicted proteins | sample MGYA00380124_ERZ1026772 | MGnify/ENA primary metagenome ERZ1026772 (study PRJEB33269, sample SAMEA4719760) | human gut metagenome | biome: human-associated habitat; feature: organic feature; material: feces | place: Cameroon | collected 2013-10 ...
TGCAATTTCGCCATCCAGTGGATGGAATCCAGCGTGTTATAAATGAAGTGGGGATAAATCTGACTTTGCAGGGCGGCGATCTCGCTGTCCTTTTTGGCGTTGGCTTCAGCCACCGCCCGTTCCATCAACCCCTGAATACTGACCGTCATCTGATTGACGGTCGCGCCCATCTGGGCAAAGCCGCCGGGCAGCTGTTCCAGCTCCGGGTCAGGCGATAGATCGTTTTCCGCTATGCGGGCCAGCCGGTTCCGCAGACGGTCGGCGGGGATGGAGATATTCCGGGTGCAGATTCCGATGCAGATCAGCGCCAGCAGCAGCGTTCCCAGCAGGATCAGGCACAGCATGGCCGCAAACTGCATTCGCTCCTGCCGGGGCGAGGTGACTCTCATGATGCAGGACACGGTGAAGTCGCTATCCGGGATTCGGGCCCGATCTACCGTATACAGCCAGCTGCCGCTGTGGGCAAACCCGGACTGCCCCGAAAGCAGGAAGGCTCCCAGCTCGTTTTCCGTTTCCAGCAGGTTTTCCGGCAGGGTCAGCAGATTGCCCTTGTCGTCGCTCAAGGCGTAGGACACGCTGTCGGTGGAGGGCATCTGGTCGGCGAACAGTTCCAGTCGAAATTCCCCCAGCAGATACCCGGCGATCCTTCCGGAGGTCTGCCCGTAAACCGGCAGCATGTATTGGAAAGACCATGCGTTTTCCTGATTCAGCCGGGGATAGAGTCCCATATTCGCTACCGTGCCGGTCTCCTTGAGCGTTCGGTAGGGCTGACTTTGCAGAAATAATTCAATCTCCGGGCTGGCGCTGCGGATGCTGGTGGGGTTATACTGAACCAGAACGCCGTTTTCGTTGAAAAAAGCCAGCCGGAGCACATACTGCCGGGCGGCGGAGGTGGAGCAGTATTCCGTCATGGTTTCCAATAGATCCAGCATAGCCCGTTTTTCCTTGGGCGTGCGGTCTTCGACCGAAGCGGGCTGCCGTCCCGCCACCGGCGCGTTGGCGCAGGACGAGACCAGCGCCTTGGCCTGCCGGTACAGGGTGGCGGTATGATTGGCGGCAGCCTGCGCGGCGGCCTGACTCAGCTCCTGCTGCCGCTGCCGGGACAGCTCGCCGTACAAATGGGACAGGCTGAAACTGAACAAAAGGCAGATAAACAGAAAACTGACCGCCAGCACCAGCGTTAAACCCGTGCTGATATTTCGAAAACGTTTCATGACGCGCCCCCGTTTTTCCCTTTTCTGTTTTCTACTATACAACAGAACCCTGCGGGAAAGCAAACCAGCCGCCGCATTTTTGTAAAATAGTATTGGAAATGGAAGATTGTGCGTTCGCTGCGGATGTATCTCGGAAGATGTTCGCACTTTTCCGGGAGATCCTGCCTTTACCCGGCCGCCTCCCGGCACTATACTGGTCACAAACGGGACGAAAGTTTCCCGATCAGACAGGAGGAACCAACATGAAAAAGAACTTCTTTCGGATCCTGACCGCCGCCGTGCTCTGCTGCACGCTGCTGGCGGGCCTCTGCCTCACGGCCTCCGCCGAGCCTGTGAAGCTGGTCGTGGCCACGTGGGACGGCGGCAACAACGACCAGATGCAGCGCACGCTGGCGGACGCCTTCACGGAAAAGACCGGCATCGAGGTGGAATACCTTTCCCTGTCCAGCGACACCTCCGAATACAAGGATAAGCTGGCCATGATGCTCAACGCCCAGACCTATCTGGACTGCGCGTTCATGATGGACGGCGCTCAGATGCCTCCGCTGATGGAGCGCGGCCAGATCGAGCCCATCACCGATCTGGTGGCCCGGGGCATTGACAAGGAGCTGTACAGCGGCAAGTTCGACGTGTTCACCAAGGACGGCGAAATCTACGGCTTCCCCTTCCGCGGCGACTATTATGTGATGTACTACAACAAGGATCTGTTTGACGCTGCCGGCGTGGCCTACCCCACCGACGACATGACCTGGGACGAGTTCGAAGAACTGGCCGCCAAGCTGACCAGCGGCGAAGGCATGGATAAAGTGTACGGCGCTTCCATCTACACCGCTTGGCCCGGCATGATCTGCAACTTTGCGTGGGCTACCGGCCGCTACACTGTGGTGGACGGCAACTACGACTGCCTCAAGCCCTACTACGAGCGGATGCTGCGGATGCAGGACGCGGGCACGCTGAAGGATTACAGCATTCTGAGCACCTCCGGCGAGGGCACCAGCGACAGCTTCGTCAACGGCAAGGCAGCCATGTACATCATGGGCACCTGGGACGTGAGCACCATGATCCAGCTGCAGAAGGAAGGCACCCTGCCCTTCCAGTGGGACGTGACCCGCGCTCCCCACACCGATAAGGACGACGTGGGCTACATGGTCGGCTCCGTGACCCCTGTGGCCATCATCCCCACCACCCCGCACAAGGAAGAAGCCTGGGAGTTCATCAAGTTCATCTGCGGCGAAGAAGGCGCGAAGATCATCACCGGCTACGGCTATCTGCCCGCCATCAACACCAAGGAAGTGCTGGACGCCTACGCTCAGGCCGACGGAATGCCCGAACACATTCAGGATGCTCTGAACTGCGTGCATTTCAGCATGGATAAGCCCCCGATGGCCGACAAGATCACCGAGTGCTACAACGTCATCAAGGAAGAACACTCCCTGATGATGCTCAAGGAAGAGACCATCGACGAAGGCATTGCCAACATCAACCAGCGCGTTGGCGAGATCAAGTAAATCTTTCTTCTCGTTCGGGGGCGGGCGGCATGGCTGCCCGCCCCTTCTGACTGCCTGATCCTTTTTGAAAGAGGTGCCCATTCATGAGCCAAACGTTCCAACCGGCGCTTCGCCCCCAGAGCCGCTCGCTGCAGAAGCGCAATACCGCTACCGGCTGGCTGTTCATCCTTCCCAATCTGATCGGCTTCTGCGCCTTTACCCTTGTGCCCGTGCTGATGTCCATCGTCATGAGCTTTTCCGACTGGAACGGCTTCGGGGCGTTCCGCTTTACCGGTCTGGAAAACTACCAGATCATTTTCAGCGATTCGTCCTTCCGCATCGCCCTGTGGAATACCGTGGTCTTCGCCGTGTTCAACGTGCTGATCGTCATGGTGCTGAGCTTCCTGCTGGCCATGCTGCTCAACCGCCATCTGATCGGGCGCAACCTGTTCCGGGCGGCGGTGTTCTTCCCCTACATGGTGTCCAGTCTGGCCGCCAGCTGCGTCTGGGGGATGCTGCTGCAGCGGGATTACGGTCTGGTCAACCAGCTGCTGCGAGCGATCGGCATTGCCAATCCTCCCGGCTGGGCCGCTTCCAGCCAATGGGCCATGGCGACCGTAGTACTGGTCACGGTATGGAAAAGCGCCGGTTACTACATGGTCATTTTCCTGGCCGGGCTCCAGTCCGTGCCGGTAACGCTGTATGAGGCGGCCACCATCGACGGTGCGTCTCCCCTGCAGCAGACCTTTTCCGTGACCATCCCCATGCTGCAGCACACCACCTATTTCGTGCTGATGATGCTGATTATTTCTTCCTTCCAGACCTTCGACCTGATCTACCTGATGACCAAGGGCGGGCCGGGCCGAGCGACGCTGACGCTGTCCCAGTACATCTACGATCAGGGGTTCAGCTACTTCAACGTAGGCCGCGCCTCCGCCGCGGCGCTGGTGCTGTTCGTCATCGTGGCGGGCCTGACCATGCTGCAAAAGAAATTTGAAAAGAATGATTTCTGATCCCGTCGGATCAGATGGAAAAGGAGGAAAACCGGCATGGTCAAGCGCGAATCCATTTTTCAAAAACTGCTGATCTATCTTTGCCTTTTGCTGGTGCTGATTGTCACCATGGTTCCGCTGGTATGGATTATTTCCGCTTCGCTGAAAAGCAACAACCAGATCTTTGTCTATCCCATCGAATGGATTCCCCGTCATCCCAAATGGAGCAATTATTCCACCGTGTGGCAAAAGCTGCCGCTGCTGACCTACGTGCGCAACTCCGCCAAGCTGACGGTCTGCGTTACGCTGATCCAGCTGTTCACCTGCTCCTTTGCCGCCTACGGCTTCGCCAAGTGCCGCTTTAAGGGCCGCGACCGGCTGTTCATCCTGTACATCGCCACCATGGCCATTCCGTGGCAGTCCTACATGGTAGCTCAGTACGTGATGATGAGCAAGCTGCATCTGGTCAATTCCCATCTGTCCTACATTCTGCTGAAATGCTTCAGCCCCTTCGGCGTTTTTCTGATGCGCCAGTTCTACAAGGATATTCCCGATGAGCTGCTGGAAGCCGCCCGAATCGACGGGCTGAGCGAATTCGGCATCTACCGCCGTATCATGCTGCCCCTGTCCAAGCCCGCGCTGGCCACGCTGACCATCTTCACCGTGGTCAACACATGGAACGACTACATGGGCCCCTACATCTACCTGACCTCCAACGAGCTCAAGACCCTGCAGATCGGCATCAAATCCTTTGTGGGCCAGTACAGCACGGAATACGGCTACATCATGGCGGCCACGCTGCTGTCGCTGATCCCCATCACCGTGGTATACATCGCCTTCCAGCGTTTCTTTATCGAAGGCATCGCCACCAGCGGCATCAAGGGGTAAACTGCGCCGAAAAAAGCCATAAAGACAAAGAGAAGCTCCCGCACAAAACGGGAGCTTCTTTAATACTGTCAGCCTGTCCCCTATCGCGGTCAGGCGTTTTCCTTCAGCGGGCCGTAGAAATAGCTGGCGGTTGCACCGCCGTCCATCAGAAGGGTGGAGCCTGTGATGAAAGCGCCTTTTTTGCTCATCAGAAGCTCCGCCGCATTGGCGACCTCATCCGCCGTGCCGGGACGGCCTGCGGGGCACTGGGCAAACATTCTCTGATAGAAAGCGCCCCGCGGCCCGTGAAACTCGTCCAGCGCCAACGGCGTTACAATAATGCCGGGCGTGATCGCGTTCAGCCGTGCGCCCCGCTTGCCCCACTCCACCGCCTGCGCCATGACGCGCTTTTCATTACAGCGCTTGGCCAGCTGATAGGCGTGCAGCGTATTGCGGATGTTTCCCGGCTGCAAAAAATCAAGGGCAAGCAATTCCTCCGTCGGCGCGGTAGCCAGCTGTTCATCCTGCCGAGCCGTCAAAGCGGGCATCCGCCAGCCGGACTGGCTGGAAATGGTCACGCCCACGCCGCCCTGTTCGATCACTTTGCCCACTTCTTCCAGCAGCACCGCCGTGCCGTACAGATCGACCTTCAGGATCGTTTCAATGGGCGCCTGGCTGGGCGATACCCCGGCCGTGTTGACCAGCATCTTGATCTCGCCATACTTCCGACCTTCCTCGATCAGCGCCCGGATGGATTCCCGGCTGGACAAATCCATTTGCAGAGGGGTCACGTCAAACCCGGCCCCATTCATCGTCTGGGCGACTGCCTCCGCGTTCGCCAGCTTTTAATCGCCCACGATGATCTTCATTCCCGCGCCCATGCGTCGGGCAATGGCCATGCCGATCTGACCGGCTCCGGCCCAGAGCATTACGTTTTTCATGTCATTCTCCCCTTTAAGCAGTCACCGTATAGCGCAGCCACAGGCTTCCGCCGTCCATGGCCCGGGCTTCCTTCAAGGTAAAGCCAAGAGGCCGGTTTTCCGACAGTCCCGCCTTGGCCCGAAAGACCGGCGGTGTATCGGACGTGCCGTCCGCCGCCGCGGCCACCACCAAACTGATCTCATCGCACAGCCCCGCCTGCAGGAACGACCAGTTCAGCACTCCCCCGCCGCCCAGCATCAGCGTTTCGATATGAAACTGCTCTTTCAGCTTGGCAAGCGCCAACTCATAATCCAGCTGTTCCTCCCCGGCAAGAATATAGGAAATCCCCTTTTGGCGAAGAAAGGCTTTGTAAGCATTGCTTGCCTGATTGGTCAGCACTTCGATCACGTGGGCCGTGGTGTCCCCATAATGCAGGGTGGCGCTTTCCCAGCCCAGTTTTCCATGAGGATCGACCGAAACATAGAACATACCGAAGTCAGGCTGCGCCAGATAATCTCCCGCAGGGACGGCGGGCGCGTTTTCATCCAGCGCGGGCTTGTGATAGAAGGTAAAATGATCGTCCGTCGTCACCCGGCCCGACAGCCAGCCCTGATGCTGGTAAACCCGTTTGGGCCCAAAGGCGAGATCGTAAAACACTTCCCCCGGCGGCGTTCCCCTGAGGCGTGCCCATATAGCCGCCCGTGATCTTTCCATCCAGAGAGGTCAGCATATGACAGAAAACAAACGGCCTGTTCATTTGGTCTCTCCTTCCCGCAGCAGTTCGGCGACGCTCCGCGCCCACTGCTCGATCTCCGTTTCCGGGGTTTCCAGATGATCTCCGCCGTTGGAATCAAACCGCACCTGCATCTCGCAGGCGAATTTCGCGCCGGAGCAGGCAGCCTTCATGTCCGCAATCACATGACCCGGCCAGCCGCCGTTGGTCATGAAGGGAATCACCGTTTTGCCGCTGAATTGCTGCTGGTGCAGGAAGGTTTTGACGGCGGGCGCCATCGTATACCACCACGTGGGCGTTCCCACAGCGATGCAGTCATACTCTGCCGGGTCCACGCCCAGCGGCTTCAGCTCCGGCTCAAAGCCCCGCTCCACTTCCCGCTGGCCCTGATCGACCACTTCGCTGTAGCTGCCGCGATAGGGCTCGGCGGTGTCCAACTTCCAAAGGTCGCCGCCCGCGGCGTGTTGCAGTATTTTGGCGATCCGCTCCGTATTGCCGCAGGACCAGGAATAATAAACGATCAGCAGTTTTTTTATCGTTGAACCTCCACCACCCATTTTTCCAGCGCCGGTCTGGCGCTGTCCACCTCGCTGCGCATCCGTTCATAATCCGCCGTCAGCAGCAGGCTTTTCTGATACACATATTCCCCCGCCGGCGTCAACGCAAAGGTGCGGTTCTTCCTTTCCAGCAGCGGAAAGCCCAATTCCCGTTCCAGTGCCTGAATCTGCTGGGAAATGGCGGACTGAGAAATGAAATTTTTCTCCGCCGCCTCTGAAAAGCTGTTCAGCCGAACCACCGATTGAAAATACCTGAGCTGTTTCAGCATTTGATCTCCCCTGACAGGATGATGGTTTCTTTTGCTATTGTAGCAGAAAAAGGGGAATGGCAAAGAATGGTTCTATAGCAAAACACCCCGGATGTCAGCCGCACATACCACGCTGACATCCGGGGTGCCGTTCTTCTTTTGTCCCACACGGGGGATTCGTCACTGCTTCCGCTCTACAAACTGATCGTCCTGCAGAACGACTGGGATTTTGCTTCGATTGACTCCCAGCTCCGTGTACATTTTTTCCCGCTGGTCGCTCTTCTTTTTTTCTTCCCGGACGAGCCCGATGGCGTTTTTCCGGCCGAGCGCCAGATGCAGATAGCGGCCTATACCATAGATCCAGGCGAAGGGCTTGAGAATGGGATGTCGCTGAACCGCACCCCAGTGATTCATGCCGGAAAGCTGCAAAAGACGGCACCACTCGACGAGCCCGTTATGCCTGCCGAACAGACGGATCACTTTGCCTTCCACATCCATTTGCTTAAAGCCAAAGTTGCCCTGTTCCAGCACATAGTCCATGATCTGGCGGCAGCTTTCGTCGTCGGCATCCCGGCACCATTGCAGGTCGCCCGACAGGCCGAGGTAGGTCTGGCACATTTTGGTCAGCACCTTGGCGAAGTTATCCAGCCCTATGGCCTGCGCCGCCGACTGAAACGCTTCGTTCCAGAACGCATCCGTCAGGCAGGAATGGACGTACATCATCCAGTCGAGAATGTGGCGTAGCCCCAATCCATCCCGGAAATGACCGGCGGCGTGTTCCAGCAGCACAAGGCCGTTGGCCAGCGACGACAGCATCGGAAAGCTGCTTCCCGAGCAGGCGCGCCATTCAATGCTCTGCATTTCTTTTTGCAGAAGGTCGTCCATGTACTTCATCGCGTCGACCCGGTCAAATCGGCCGAAGTAGCGGTGCATTTCAAAGCGCGCCTCGCCCTTTTGGAAGGAAATATGCTTGTCGACCGCGTCCTTTTCCTCAAACAGCTCGTAGCCGTTGGCCAGCAGCAGTTCGTAGGTCTGCTCGTCCTTTCCTCTGGGCACCAGAAAATCCACGTCGCCCATAGAGCGCATTTCAGGAGACGGATAGTACACCGCCGCGGCCATGCCCTTGAGGATAACGGTGGGGATCCCGTTTTCCTTCAGCAGGGTCAGAAGCTCGTCCTGATCGTGCAGAAGATGATAAAAATGCAGACCCTGATGCATTGCCAGGCCTTCCCATCGGGTACGCACCTCCGCCGGGATGCTTTCCGGCAGGTCGCTCCCGGCGACAACGCCCAAAACGGCCTGCATCCGCAGTTCCTTCGTTACCGCTTCCCAGTCCGTATCGGCAGGGCAACTAATTTTCTCTCCCCACAGCGCCGAACGCAGCAGAGACAGTACGACCTGACTTATCTGATCCATGCTTTTTCCTCTTTTCGTAATGTCTGAACCGTGATCTTTCCGTCTGCGATCACCATTTGGCGATCTGACAGCGCCAGCGCGGCCGGGCGGTGAGTGATCGCGATGCAGACGCGGCCCGGCAGCGCGTTCAGCCGTTCCAGCACGCGCTGTTCCGTCGCCGCGTCCAGCGCGGAGGTCGCTTCATCCAGCAATAATACCGGCGCGCCGCTGAGCACGGCCCGGGCGATGCTGACCCGCTGCGCCTGACCTTCGGACAGGCCCGCGCCGCTTTCCCCCAGCACCGTATCGAAGCCATGCTCCAGCTGAGGCAGATATTCGTCCATGCAGCTGACGAACGCCGCCGTCTCCATGTCCTGCTCCGTCGCGTCGGGCGCGGTCAGCAGCAGGTTTTCCCGCAGTGTGCCGCTGAAAAGCAGATTTCCCTGCGGCACATAGGCGAACAGACCGCGGGTCTCCGCGTTCAGCGGGATTTCTTCCGCCCCTGTTCTGAGCAGCAGCCGTCCTGAGGTTGGTTTGTAAATCCCCAGCAGCAGCTTGAGCAGCGTACTCTTGCCGATGCCGGAATTTCCCGTAATGGCGGCAGAACCCTGCAAGGGCAGCCGGAAAGACGCGCTGTCAAAGACGATCGTGTCGTCATAGGCGAAGCACAGCCCCTCCGCCTCAATGCAGGTATCGGCCCCAAAGAGCGTCTGCACGTCTCGTTTTTGAACGGGAACGCCCGAAATTTCTTCCAGCTCCATCAGCCGCTCCGCGCTGGCCAGCATGGCCACATATTGAGGAATATAGCCGGAGAAGTTCAGAATCGGCCCTTCCAACTGGCCGGTCAGCTGCACCACGGCAGTCAGCGTACCGAAGGAAATTTCGCCCTGCATCAGCCGCAGCGCACACCAGACCAGCGCCGCGCCTTCCAGCAGGTAACAGGCCAGATACATGCCCGTGGTGCCCATGATCGAAAACCGCTGCTGCCGCATTTGCAGCTTCCAGCGGCTGTCCAGAATTTTCTTCTCGCGGGCTTCCGTTTCCGCTTCCACGCTCATGGCCTGCACCGCCAGCAGCTTTTCCATAATCTCCTGCACAAAGCCGTTGGCCTTTCCGTTGGCTTCCTGCATCTGCTTGTGCAATGTCTTAAGCCGCTGGCGGAAAAAGCCGGTCGCGCCGATGACGACGAGCCCGCAGGCGACTGCCAGCAGGGTAAAGGTCGGCTCCATGGTGGCCATCATCCACACGGCGGAGACCAGCCGGGTCAACAGGGCGGCCACATTGGGGATCAGAGCGATCACGCCGCCGTTGACGGCCTCCACGTCGCTGGTGAGACGGTTGACCAGTTCCCCGCTGTGATAGGCCGACACCGTGGCATAATCGCCGTGCAGCAGCTTGTGCGACAGGCGCGTTTTCCACTCGCGATCCAGCGTGGCCCGCAGCCACCCGCGCAGGTATTGCGCCGAGGCGTACAGCACCATGATCCCCGCGACCACCGCCGCCAGCAGCAGCGCGGCCCGTGTCAGCTTTTCCGCCGACCCGCCCTGGGCGCAGTCGATCACCTGCCTGGTGACCATGGCGAACTCCACGCCCAGATAGGCGCGGGCCACTTCCAGCAACGTCAGCAGAACCAGGCCGGGAATATATCTTCGGTTGCGCTCCGCCAGAAAATGAAGCGTCGTTTTATGCTTCACTTTCTTCCATCCCTCCATAACATTTTTTCTTTCAAGGCCAGATAACGCAGATAGGGCATCCCTATCACGGAAAAGACGAAATAGACCCACTCCGCCTTTTGCGTTTGCAGGGCGCGCCAGAGCAGGCGGAAGATTCCACGGCATTGGATTCCATAGGAAACGTTGTTCAGGAAAAGTTCGTCATCTATCTGCAAGCGTAAGATCAGCAGCTTGTCCTGCTTTGCTTTTTGGACTGACATCAATTTCAAAAAGTAATAGCAGACTTTTGTCTGATAATTGGAAATGACCTTCTCCATTGCCCTACGGGAGCCTGACAGCATTTCCGCATATGCGTTTTTTCTTTTTTGCAGACATTTCAGCTCGCCTAAATCTATTTTTTTGCTCAGCGAACAGCCGGTCGTGTAAAAATAATGATACAGACAGTCGGGAATAATTTTTACACGTTCGCAGTTTTTCCAGTTCTGCAGCACAAAAACGCCGTCTTCCCAATGCTTCATTTTTTCATCGAACATTGTTTTGACGCACCGTCTCCGAATCATTCGGTTCCAGACCGGGGTGGTGGTAATATGCATTTCTCCGCAGCAAACCGTCTCTTCCAAAACCGCCCGCGCCTCTGTCTGGGCGATGTTTTTTCTGTCGATTGCAACGTTCTGACCCGCAGGCATCAGCCGATACATGCAAATCACCATATCCACATCGGCGGCGTTAGCCAGCATCGTCTGCAAAAAGGCCGGGTCATAGCTGTCGTCGCTGTCCAGAAAAGCGATCCATTCTCCCCGGGCCGCCTGCATCGCCGTATTCCGCGCATGGGAAACGCCGGCGTTGGGCGTATGGAACACGCGAATGCGCGCATCCTCCTGCGCACAGCGGTCGCAGACGGCCCCGCTCCCGTCTGCGGAGCCGTCGTCCACCGCCAGCAGTTCCCAATCGGGGCAGGTTTGGCTTTGTACGCTTCGAATGGCGCGCTCTACCGTCTTCTCCGCGTTATAAACCGGCATGATCACGCTGACGAGCGGGTGTTTTTCTTCCATGACAAACGCCCTTATTCCGCCACGCAGCCGATGTCCGTCAGCGGCTTCAGGAAAGCGTCCACGTCCTTTTCGGCCTGTTCACGGGAGATGCCGTAC
>ERZ1026772.1670-NODE-1670-length-11193-cov-6.562489_pt1 | contig 11193 bp, 7 predicted proteins | sample MGYA00380124_ERZ1026772 | MGnify/ENA primary metagenome ERZ1026772 (study PRJEB33269, sample SAMEA4719760) | human gut metagenome | biome: human-associated habitat; feature: organic feature; material: feces | place: Cameroon | collected 2013-10 ...
GAGCACTTGACTTTTAATCAAGTTGTCCCGGGTTCGAGTCCCGGGTGGCTCATTATATTTTATTTATTTCGGCGCCGCATATGTAGCGCCGTTTACTTTTGCAAAGAGAGGATCCCTATGGAACAGAAAGAAAATAAGATGGGTGTGATGCCTGTCGACAGGCTTTTAATCAGTATGTCCCTGCCAATGATGATTTCCATGCTGGTGCAGGCACTTTATAACATTGTAGACAGTATCTTTGTATCAAGAATTGATGAAAATGCCCTGACAGCGGTTTCACTGGCATTCCCACTGCAGACATTGATGATTGCAATGGGAACCGGTACCGGTGTCGGAATCAATGCACTGTTATCAAAGTCTCTTGGCGAGAAGGACTTTGATAAGGCAGATAAGACTGCAGAGAACGGTGTTTTCCTTGCTCTGATCAATTATGTGGTATTCTGCCTGATTGGTATTTTCTTAACGAAACCTTTTTATTTAAGTCAGACCAGGGATCCACAGATCATAGAGTATGGGGTACAATATTTGAGGATCGTGTGCTGCTGTTCCTTTGGTATGTATGCACAGTTTGTATTTGAGCGGCTCCTGCAGTCTACCGGAAAAACAGTTTATACCATGATTACCCAGAGCCTTGGGGCAGTGATTAATATCGTTCTGGATCCGATTTTTATTTTCGGATATTTCGGTGTACCAAGAATGGGCGTTGCCGGTGCGGCGGTTGCTACTGTTATTGGACAGATCGTTGCAGGGACGGCTGCCTGCATCATTAACCTTAAAGCCAACACGGAAATTCACCTTCGGATTAAGGGATTCCGTCCGGATGGAAAAATCATCGGATTGATTTATGAAGTAGGTATTCCTTCTATTATTATGCAGTCGATTGGATCGGTTATGACTTATGGCATGAATAAGATTCTGCTTGGATTCAGTTCTACTGCAGCGGCAGTGTTCGGGGTATACTTCAAGCTCCAGAGCTTCATCTTTATGCCGGTATTTGGATTGAACAACGGTATGGTGCCGATTATTGCATATAATTATGGTGCGGGTAAAAGGGAGCGGATGATGAAGACCTTAAAGCTCAGCATTCTGTATGCGGTAATTCTGATGCTGATCGGATTCCTTGTATTCCAGGTTATGCCGGACAGCCTGCTGGGACTGTTCGATGCGTCAGAAACAATGCTTGCGATCGGTCGTCCGGCACTCCGGATTATCAGCATCAGCTTTCTGCTTGCAGGCTTTTCCATTGTGTGCGGTTCGATGTTTCAGGCTCTTGGAAACGGTGTGTACAGCATGCTGGTATCCATTGCCAGACAGCTGATTGTACTGCTTCCTGTAGCATATCTGCTTTCGAGGACAGGAAATATTGACATGGTATGGTGGGCATTTCCGATTGCAGAACTCGTATCCGGTGGACTAACCATATTTTTCCTTGTAAGGATTTACAGGAATGTGATTGTTCATATCTGTGAACCGGAGCATGAGATCGTTACAAGATAGTCAATCTGTATAATCCGGCAGCTTATGAATGGGCATGGCTGAACTGTAACAGATAGTCCGGGGATAGTTAATAATTGCGAATCCTGAGATGGTTTAAAAATTGAGATTGACAGGAATCTGGTGGAATGATAACATAATAAAGTTCCATCAGTTATCTGCGGGTGTGGCGGAATTGGCAGACGCGCTAGATTTAGGTTCTAGTGTCCCCGACGTGCAGGTTCAAGTCCTGTCACCCGCATGAAAAGTCTAGTGTTTACTAGACTTTTTATTTTGTGTGTTGCATTTTGTGTTGCATATACTGGTAAAAACATCATTTGCATGTTTATTGATTGTTCTGGATTGATCTGATAAAGCATGTCTGTATGGAAGAAAGGTATTTGCCCTGATGTTTTGGTGATATGAAATACATGAGACTTATTTGACGAAAGGCACATAATATAGTATTCTTAAAATAATAGAGCTGGTTAGTTACTGCTCATACAGCAGCCAGGCACCTGCAGTCATACGGCGCAGGAACAGGCTTCAGGAATGGACAGTAATAACAATTGGGAGGTATGGGTATGATTTCAAAAATTTTGGGGAATTATCTTATCAGTAAGGGGAAGATTACATCGGAGCAGTTAGACGATGTAATAGAAGAGATTACCAGGGTTCGTGTGAAGTTAGGACTGATTGCGGTAGCAGAAGGGATGATTACGCAGGAACAGGCAGATAAGATCAATCGTCTGCAGGCAGTGATGGACAAACGTTTTGGTGATATTGCGGTTATTAAGGGGTATCTGACGGAGAAGCAGGTGGACGAGCTGCTGAGACTTCAGGGAAACCCGTATCTTGCATTTGCACAGGCTCTTGAAAATCTGAACCTGATGAAGCTTACAGAGCTTGACGATATTATGAGAGAATATCAGGCAGAGAATGAATTTACGAACTCCAGTATGGAGGACTTAAAGAGTGATGATGTGGATCGCGTATTACCGCTGTTTTTACCGACAGATGCAGCAGAGTATCTGGATATGGCAGGGGTGGTACTCCGTACGATGATGCGTTGTGTTGATAATAATGTCATGCCAATGAAGGCATATTTTGATAAACAGTACCTTGCAGATAACGGTGCAATGCAGCTTGTAGAGGGCGAGAGACCGGTTACCTGTGCTTTTGCGGGAAACGGTCAGGCACTTTTGCCGATTGCCTCCTGTTTCGGACGTGAAGCGTTTGAAAAGGTGGATGAGGACGCTCTGGATGCTGTGGCAGAGCTGATTAACTGTATAAATGGTCTGTATGCATCGGATATGAGCCAGCAGAGAATTGAAATGGAATTATGTCCTCCGGAATTTTCCGATTCCATCAGTGGATTTTACAGCGGGAAGATGCTGGTACTTCCACTCGAAGTATGTGGAGAGACCATACGGGTGCTTATTACCATAGGCGACAGCCTTGAAATGCGATAGAGAAAACAGGAGGAGAATAAGAAATGGGAAAGATACTGATCGTAGATGACTCCAGAACATCCCGTAAGATGTTGAGAGAGATCTTGGAGGGCATGGGACATGAAATTGCCGGGGAGGCCACGAACGGTGAGGAAGGCTATGTCATGTATAAGGAACTCAATCCGGATCTTGTAACTCTGGATATTACCATGCCGAAGATGGATGGTATTGAAGCCCTGATGCTGATTAAGAAGTATAACGAGAATGCAGAGGCAGTAATGATTACAGCAGCAGGACAGAAGGAGAAGATGATTCAGGCAGTAAAATACGGAGCTTCCGAATTTATCACGAAGCCATATGAAAGTGATGAGGTGGAGCGTATTATTGCACAGATTCTGGATTGATTTTTCGCAGGAAACAAAAGGAAAGATCCATAAGATCTTTCCTTTTTAGCAAAAAGGGAGCAGAAAGCAGATGGAACTATTAGGATTCAGTCAGATTCCGGTGTGGCTCAGAGAATTGCGGGAATTGAATATGCTGTCAGTAACGATCCGGCTTCTGCTTGCACTTCTTTCAGGAACCCTGATCGGAATTGACCGCGGAATGAAGCGGCGTGGCGCCGGAATTAAAACGCATGTACTGGTCTGTCTTGGGGCAACGCTTGTTATGATGACCGGACAGTATATTGTGGATTGTTTTGGCACCAGACAGGAGGTTGCACGTCTTGGAGCGCAGGTAATCAGCGGAGTCGGCTTTTTGGGAGTCGGTACGATCATTGTAACGGGCCGGAATCAGGTAAGAGGACTTACTACGGCGGCAGGGCTTTGGGCTTGTGCCTGCATCGGACTTGCGTTAGGAATCGGGTTTTATGAAGGGGCATTTGTGATGCTGGTACTCGTTCTGATTACCTTTGTGGGGCTTGCACGGCTTGACCGGTATGTCTATATGCATTCCCGTGTACTGGAGCTCTATATCGAGGTGGACAGTGCGAAGAGCATTGTGGAACTGCGTAAGCAGCTCCGTAAGATGGATCTGCGGATAGCAGGATTCGAAACTATGGAGACGATGATCAGGGGAGATGATACTGCGGTGATGACCAGTATTGAGCTTGCCGGTCCTCATATGCACGATTCGACGATACAGGCAATCCGGGACATTGAGGGAGTTGTTTATGTAGAGGAACTGTAAGCGGTTTTGACTTGCATTTTAAGCGTAAAAGCGTTATAGTTTTTAAGAAATACGTAATTATTCAGTATGTTCTGACTGGACGGAAATATAATGATATGAGTGTCATTTGTGCAGGAACAGCTGGTAACAGAAACGGATATCATTTCAGGATATTTATGGAGGAGATTATGGCAGGACAGACGAACTTACAGAAGGATGTGCTGGTACTGAATATGGAACATCAGCTTTTGGAAATTGCACAGAACATGTTTGATAAGGAGATTGCAGAGCTTACAGATCAGGAGCTGTATTATGTGGTGCTTGTATTAACCAAGCGCCTCATGAAGGTCTCGGATGAGAATGAAGGCGAGAAGAAGGTGTTTTATATCTCCGCAGAGTTCCTCATAGGTAAGCTGCTTTCCAACAATCTGATTAATCTTGGCGTATATGACAAGATGGTGGAGATCCTTAACAAATATGGAAAGAAGCTTTCTGTGATTGAGGAGGTTGAACCGGAGCCTTCTTTGGGAAATGGCGGTCTTGGAAGACTTGCTGCCTGCTTTATGGATTCCATTGCAACGCTGGGATTACCCGGTGAAGGAATCGGATTAAATTATCATTTTGGTCTGTTTAAACAGGTATTCCGTGATAAACTGCAGTGTGCAGAGAAGAATGAATGGATGGAGAAAGAATCTTGGCTTACCAGAACAGATATCTGCTTCGATGTTTTCTTTGGCAGGAAAAAGGTCGTTTCCCGGCTGTATGACATTGATGTTCCGGGATATGACAGTGGTGTCAATAAGCTTCGTCTCTTTGATATTGAAAGCATAGATGAGAGTCTTGTTAAAAAGGGCATTGACTTTGATAAGGAAGCCATTGAGAAAAACCTGACCTTATTCCTTTATCCGGATGATTCGGATGAAGCAGGCAATCTGCTCCGTATTTATCAGCAGTATTTCATGGTATGTAATGCGGCACAGTTGATACTTTATGAGATGAAAGAGAAGAAGTATGATCTTCGTAAGATGTATGAGCATGCAGTCATCCAGATCAATGACACGCATCCAACCATGATTATTCCGGAGCTGATCCGTATTCTTGTGGAAGACAAGGCATTTATCATGGATGAAGCGATTGAAGTGGTAAGTAAATGCTGTGCTTACACCAATCATACGATTCTGGCAGAGGCTTTGGAAAAGTGGCCTTTAAAATATCTGGAGAAGGTCGTTCCCCAGCTTGTTCCTTATATTAAGGAGCTGGATAAGAGAGTAGCTGCGAAATACAAGGATCCCAAGGTGCAGATTATTGATAAGGATGGCAGAGTGCATATGGCACACATCGACATCCACTATGGATTTTCTGTAAACGGTGTGGCTGCAATTCATACAGAGATTTTGAAGAATACCGAATTAAATGCGTTTTACAGGCTGTATCCCGAGAAATTCAATAATAAGACGAACGGTATTACCTTCCGCCGCTGGCTGATGAGCTGTAACCGTGAGTTGTCAACCTACCTTGCACAGACCATCGGAGATGGTTTTAAGAAGGATGCTGACAAACTGGAGAAGCTTCTGGAATTTAAGGATAATCCGGAGGTTCTGGATCAGCTTGCGCAGATCAAAATGAACCGTAAGCAGGAGCTGGTTGCATATGTGAAGGAAAACGAAGGAGTTACCTTAAATCCGGATTCCATTTTTGATATTCAGATTAAGCGGCTTCATGAGTATAAGCGTCAGCAGATGAATGCCTTATACATTATCCATAAATATCTGGAGATTAAAGCAGGTAAAAAGCCGGTTCGTCCCATCACCTTTATTTTCGGGGCAAAGGCAGCACCGGCCTATATCATTGCACAGGACATCATCCATTTACTTCTGGTGTTACAGGAAATCGTGAATAACGATCCGGATGTGAACCGGTACATGACAGTTCTGATGGTGGAAAACTACAATGTAACCTATGCAGAGAAGCTGATCCCGGCATGTGATATTTCCGAGCAGATTTCCCTTGCATCCAAGGAAGCATCCGGAACCGGCAACATGAAGTTCATGCTGAATGGTGCCGTGACGCTTGGAACCTCCGATGGTGCGAACGTAGAGATTAATGAGCTGGTTGGAGATGATAACATTTATATCTTTGGTGCGAAATCCGAAGAGGTTATTGAGCATTATGCCAAAGCGGACTATGTTTCAAAGGATTATTATGAAAAGAGTCCGGTGATTAAGGAAGCCGTGGACTTTATCGTTGGAAAGCAGGCACTGGCAGCGGGACATAAAGAGAATCTGGAACGTCTCTATAAGGAGCTTCTGAATAAAGACTGGTTTATGACACTGCTTGATCTGGAGGCATATATCAAAGAAAAGGATAAAGCATTTGCAGATTACGAAGACCGTACCAAATGGAAGAAGATGATGCTTGTAAATATTGCAAAGGCAGGCTTCTTCTCATCGGACAGAACCATTGCCGAGTACAATCGCGATATCTGGAAGTTAAAATAGTTACAATAGTGTTTATATATGCTTCAGAAGAAAACAGACAAAAGAATGAATGGAATAAAGTATGAAAAAAACAATAATTGTAATGCCTGTTGCGAATGAAGAAAGTACGATGGGGCAGATTCTGGATGAAATTCTGGAGCTGCCCTATGACCGTTTATACGTATATCCTGTTGTTGACGATTATTCAAAGGATCGTACGGAAGCGATTATACGTGAGAGGGAGAAGCACAGCGATAAGGTAAAATGTATCTATTACAAAGAATCAACCGGTGTGATCAGTTGTTATCTGGAAGGCTTCCGTAGAGCTCTTGCAGATGGCGCGGAACAGATACTTGAAATGGATGGGGGCTTAAGCCACTTACCCTCTGAAATACCGCAATTTCTGGAAAAGCTGGAGGAAGGGTATGAATGTGTCTGGGGATCACGTTTTATGAAAGGCGGTTCCATGAGGGAACAGCCTCTGTACCGGAGAATTTTAAGCGGAGGAGGAACGCTGCTTTCCAATCTGGTACTGGGAACGCGGCTTAAGGATATGACCAGTGGATTTGAGGCTTTTCAAAGGGAGATTCTGGAAAAGATGAATTTTGAAAATTTCCTTTCTACCGGACATATGTATCAGACAGAAATGAGATATTATTGCAGAAACTGCAGGACTGTTGAAGTTCCCATTCATTATGTGGGAACAGCATCCAGCCTGAAGGGAAGCTCTGTTGTGGAGGCTCTGAAAATATTATTTAAACTAAAGAAGAATGAAAGAAATATATGGAAAAAGTAAAGTATTTGATTCTGGGAGCGGGACCTGCGGGATTGACCTTTGCAAACAGATTAAAACAGTCAGGTGAAGATTCTTTTCTGGTAGTGGAAAAGGAAACAGAAGCAGGAGGACTTTGCAGATCCTGTCAAGTGGATGGAAGTCCTTTTGATATTGGCGGAGGTCATTTTCTCGATGTCAGACGGCCAATAGTGAACGAATATCTGTTCCGTTTTATGCCGGAGGAAGAATGGGAGAGGTTTGACCGTGACAGCCGGATTGTAATAGGAGAAAGAGAAATCAGTCATCCGCTGGAGGCGAATATATGGCAGCTGGAACCGGAGGATCAGGTTCAGGTGCTTTCTTCGATTGCAAGAGCCGGATGCAATAGTGACAGGCCGAAACCGGAAAAGTTTCGTGACTGGATCACATGGAAACTGGGAGATCGGATAGCAGGGATGTATATGCTCCCCTACAATCGTAAGATGTTTGCGGATGAACTGGCTGAGCTTGGAATATACTGGCTTGATAAGCTTCCCGATGTAAGCTTTGAGGATACGCTGCGTTCCTGTCTTACTCATAAGGCTTACGGGCAGCAGCCGGGACATGCCTCCTTTTATTATCCGAAAAAGTATGGCTATGGAGAGCTGTGGCATCGTATGGCACAAGAAATTGAAGGTCATGTAAAGTATGGAACAGATGTCATTGAGCTTGATCTTAATCATAACAGAATCAGAATGGCGGACGGAGAGTATTGTGAAGCAGAAAAGATCATAACAACAATTCCGTGGAACAGTCTTTGGAAGATTACCGGATTACCGGAGGATTTACAAAACGCAGTAAAAATGCTGAAGCATAGTTCGATTGAAACCAGATATATCAGTGGTTATCTGCAGACGGATGCACAGTGGCTCTATATTCCGGATGAACAGAAGCCCTATCATCGAATTCTGATCCGGCATAATTTCTGTCAGGGAAGCAGGGGATACTGGCTGGAAACAAGGAAAGAACGGGTTCCCATGTATCAGGAGCAGGCAGTATTTACATATATGAACGAGTATGCATACCCGTTAAATACCATCAACAAGCCTCAGATTATGAAGCGGTTGCTCGACTTTACTTCCGAAAGACAAGTTTATGGTCTTGGAAGATGGGGAGAGCATTGCCACTATAATTCCGATGTGGTAGTCGGTCTGGCAATGAAACTTTCGGAGAAGATTAGTCATGAATAAAGGAAATTGGATAAAAAAGCTGATAGGAAGTATACCGGGATCGCTCGTTTTTGCGGCGGTCATGCTTGTACTTACCCATACCGCACAGAATAGTGTCGCCACAACGCAGATTCTTCCGACAATTAATCCGGATCCTGTCTATGTGGAATGCCTGGCGGGAGAGGAAAGGGAGATTACCTGGAAGGTTAAAGAGGATTTTTCCGTCAGTGGCTTTGATCTTCTTCTGGTTAATGTTTCTTCGGAAAGTCAGGGAATTTTCCGTATGAAAATCTGGAATTCCGAGAAAGAGCTTATATTTAATGATTCGCTTGCCGTAAATGAAATTGAGCCGGGTAAGTGGACGGTTTTTCCTGCGGAGCTTTCGTTTCAGGAAGGAGAGGAGTACCGGATTGTCATCGAGGCGGATGCAAGTGATCCCTATTTCATGCAGGTGCCGGATGGCTGGGGAGAAAAGCTTCCTTTTGAAGAAACGGTATGGGAGAATGGAGAGGCTCTTTCCTGTGGAATCTCTGTCGGAATAGAGAAGGTGGAACCCGTGCGGGTAACTTACGGAGACATTTTCTACTATTCCATTCCTGCGAGTATTTTGCTGTTGATTGTATATTTATTGCTGATATGGATTGGAAAGGAACGGTTGCTTGGATTTGTCCGAAGAATTCCTCTCAGGGAATGGATTGGAAAATACGGAAGTGATGTTTTTCTGATTCTGGTATTCGGAATGGTCTGTATATTGATCTATTCAAAAGCATATCTGAATGGAATTTACATATCCGCTGATTCCACAGGCTATCTGGAAGAAGCGGAAAACCTCGTGCAGGGCAATGGCTTTCAATATGACGGGCTTGCCGGATATCGTTCCTGGTTTGCCAACTGGCCGATCCTTTACCCGGCATGTATTGCGGCGGTAATGCTTGTCACGAAGGTAAATGTGTATCTGGCTTCCAAAATACTGACCATGCTGATTGTGGGTCTTTTACTTATTCTGATGCGTGTATGCTTTCGGAGGGATGCGTGGATTTATGCACTGTGTCTTACGAATATCGGCTTTCTTGATCTGTGCTATTATACGTGGAGTGAAGTTCCCTTTATTCTTTTTTTGTCTGGCTTCGGTTTTGTGTTTGCACGGATTCTGAAGGAGGACCATCCCGGGGTGAAGTGGTATGTTCTGCTGGGCATTATGGGGATATGCAGCTTCCTGACCAGATATTTCGGAATTTATGTATGGATTGTTACCGGGGTATACATTTGTGCATTATTATGGAAATATTATAAGGAGAGGGAAAAAACCGATTTTCACAAGGCAGTCTGTCTTGGAGTAACAGCAGTCGTTTCTGGTATCCTGAGTATTGGATATCTGATGATGAACAAGATCATGAATGGAATGGCTTCCGGAGTAAGCAGAACAATGTGGTGGGATGATTTCCAAACACTGACAGATGATCTGATCCAAAGCCTGCTGACAGAATTCTTTAATATATTTTCATTACAGATACCGGAGTATATGGAGAATTTCCCATATAGAATTAAGGTCTTTGCGGTTCTTTTCATCGTCATTCTGCTGATGATTCTGATTATGAAGAGGTGCAGGCATTTTTCATTGCAGTCGGTAATGATTACCATGGCGGTAACCTATTATATGGTGTTCATTGCCATTCGTTATGTATCGTCCATGGACACCTTTTATTTCCGATTTTTTGAACCGGCAACTTTTTTGTTGTGCATCGGAGTGATTGGACTGATCCTGCCCGATATAAAAAACGGTGGGAAGGCTTATGTTCTTGGAGGGGCAGTGACGGTCTGCGTGATTCTTTCGATATGGTCTGTCTTTGACAGAGAGGAATTGACAGTTCAGCAGCCGTATTATGAGGCAGTTACCGAACAATGGGAACAGGCTTACGCAGAGATTCCACAGAAATCCGTAATTATCTTTAATGATATTGACTACCGGTCTTCCTGGTACCGTCCGGATGTAGTAGATGGAACCATAACCCCACAGGACAGTAAAGAGAGCGTAATGAAAACCTATTATGGATCCGAATATTTATGTATCCGCAGAACATTTGCTGAGGAAATGCTTTCCGCAGGTGACTACAATAAGGAGATTCAGGACTGGCTGTCACAGGGATTGGAGAACGGCACAGAGGATCAGAAATTTGTTGTCCTGCCTTTACGGTAAAAGGAACGGATGGAATGACAGGAAAATCTAAAGCTGTTCAGGAATGAAATAAGAATGGGAGAAGGGCTGCAGCATGGGATCATTCATGCTGCAGCCCTTATATTAAGTAAATATGAATTCGCGTAATTTAGAAAACGAAACTAAATTCTTTCTGCAAAGCTCATGTAATATTCTCTGCAAAACTCATTGATTCTATCTAAAATTTTCTTCATAACAGTCACCTTAACCTTTCTGTAAACAATTCTGTTACAACTTACCCAGGTACTTTTCCTGTTTGGCGGAAAAGCCTTTTAAGAGGTCCGGCCTGACTTCCTTTTGATGATTTTACTTTAACATATGTGACCTATAATGTGAAATACATATAATGACATTGATACAATACCTATAAGGTATTATACGTGCGGTTCAATAGTAGGGAAATAAATGGAAAAGATAATACAGAAAA
>ERZ1026772.1677-NODE-1677-length-11120-cov-6.895978_pt1 | contig 11120 bp, 11 predicted proteins | sample MGYA00380124_ERZ1026772 | MGnify/ENA primary metagenome ERZ1026772 (study PRJEB33269, sample SAMEA4719760) | human gut metagenome | biome: human-associated habitat; feature: organic feature; material: feces | place: Cameroon | collected 2013-10 ...
CGACGCGCTGCGCAGCGCGGTGGTGTGCTTCTACCTGTCCAATGAGGGCGTTTCCCTGCTGGAGAACGCGGCCCATATCGGCCTGCCCATTCCCGACAAGATGAAGGACGTGCTCGCGCAGCTGCATGGACGTACCGATGAGAAAAAGGGCGAAACACAGGAGGATGAGCAGGAATGAGCGAACGAATCAATACGCCTTTTACCAACGAGCACTTTGCGGCCTACTGTCTGCGGATGGTAGGCCAGCCTTATTGGTACGGCACCTGCGGCTACAAGGCCACAACCAGCCTTCTGAACCGAAAGGCCAAGCAATATCCCTCTCACTACACCTCGTCCCGCATGAGCCGGTACAAGCAGGACATCCGGGATAAGAAAGTGGTTTGCGACTGCATCGGCGGCGCAAAAGGATATGCGTGGACGAACGGCGGTCAGGCCATGCTGGATGCAATCGGCACGGACAGCGCTGTTTCCAACAAATACGGCGCAAACGGCTGCCCGGACAAGGGAGCCAACTCCATGTTCTCGTGGGCGAAATCCAAGGGTATGGATTGGGGCGCGATTGATACTCTGCCGGAGATCATCGGTTTGGCGCTGCACACGGACGGGCATGTGGGCTATTACGTCGGCAACGGCTATGCGGTAGAATGGCGCGGTTTTAACTATGGCTGTGTGCGCACGAAGGTCAAGGAACGCAAGTGGAAGTACTGGTACAAACTACCCTTTATCCAGTATGGAGAAGCTGCCGCAGATGTTTCCATACCGGAGATTGCGTTGGGAAGCCGCCTGTTGAAACGCGGCATGGTCGGCTCCGACGTAAAAGCCCTGCAGGAACTGTTGATGCAGCTGGGCTATGCGCTGCCCAAGTATGGCGCGGATTCTGAATTCGGCACGGAAACGGAAAAGGCGCTGCAGGCGTTCCAGAAGAAAGCCGGTCTGGAAGCGGACGGCAAGTACGGTGACAAGACGCACGCTGCACTGATGGACGCTGTTGCGGATGATGACGGACAGCCGGAACCCCCGGAGCAGCCTGCACCGGAAGAACCTGCTCCGGTTGGTACGACAGTGGTGATTGTCTCCGAAGGCGGAAAAGTGAACGTCCGCTGCGGCAACGGGACGGAATATGAGCGCCTTTCTGCCGTTGCGCCGGGCAGCACCTTCCCGCTGGTAGCAACCGCGCAGAATGGCTGGCATGCCATTGTCATCGGCTCCCGCGTGGGCTGGGTATCTGGAAAACTCGCAAAAATCATTTGATAGGATCGGATTGAGCTGTTTCCTAAAATAACGGTTCAATCCGATCTTCTTTTTTGAGGTAAGGAAATGACACAACAAGGCTTTGAAAAGGAAATCCGGTATCAGGCAATGCTCTCTATTTGCCGCGCCATGCTGGGAAGCGGCTTGATTTCCATGGACGAATTTCACAGCGCAGAACAGCTTTTGCGGGAGAAGTATCAGCCTATCTTTTCTGCTCGTTGTTGATACAATTTAACTTGCTTTGTCCGGACTTCAGAGGTAACATGCCAGCTGCCAAGGAGGTGAGCCGAGTGGCAAAAATCATTTATCAAACCATGCCGGGCGGCAGAAAGAAAGCCGGGAAAAAGCGCGTAGCCGCCTATGCGCGGATTTCCTGTGTAAAGGACGCGATGCTGCACTCCCTATCCGCGCAGGTCAGCTACTTCAGCGATCTGATTCAGCGCAATCCCGATTGGATTTTTGCTGGCATTTACGCGGATGAAGTGACCGGCACAACGAAGGAGCGAAAGGACTTTCAACGGCTGCTGGCGGATTGCAGAAACGGCCAGATCGACATGATTATCGTCAAAAGTCTCAGCCGCTTCGCCCGCAACACAGTGACGCTGCTGGAAACGGTGCGGGAGCTGAAAGCGCTGGGCGTGGATGTGTTTTTTGAAGAACAGAATATTCACTCGATGAACGGGGATGGAGAGCTGATGCTTTCCATCCTCGCTTCTTTTGCACAGGAGGAAAGCCGCAGCGTTTCTGAAAACTGCAAGTGGCGCATCCGCAACGACTTTCAACGGGGCAAGCCCAGCTTCTTCCGCATCTACGGTTACAAAATGAAAAACGGAAGGCTGGAAATTGTACCGGAAGAAGCGGAGGTTGTGCGGATGATCTTCCGCGACTATCTGGACGGCATGGGCCGGGAATTGATCAGCAAAAAGTTGAACGAGGCGCATATCCCGCCGATGAACAGCGACCAGTGGTGGCCCAGTGTCATCACGGCCATGCTGAAAAACGAGTGCTATGTGGGCGATCTGCGATTGCAGAAAACCTTCGTTGCCGACCATCTGCAAAAGAAGCAGCTGCCCAACCGTGGCGAGCTGCCGCAGTATCTGGTACATGATGCCCATGAGCCGATTATCGACCGGGAAACCTTTGACGCGGTGCAGCACCTGACCGCAATTCGCATTGCGCATTATCATCCCAATCGAGATGCATCGGGGCGTTACCCCTTCAGCGGTCTTCTCCGCTGCGACCAGTGCGGCAGCTATTATCGCCGCAAAATCGCCTCGGCGGGAACGCCCTATTCAAAACCGGTATGGATCTGCACCACCTATAACATGAAAGGAAAAAGGTATTGCGCCAGCAAGCAAATTCCAGAAAGCATCCTGCTGCAAACGACCGCCAGAGTATTGGGCCTTGAGGAATTCGATGAGGAAGCCTTTGCAGCCGCAGTTGAATGCGTCCATGTGACCGGCCCGAACAGCCTGCGCTACATTTTCCGCAACGGACAGGAGCAGGAAGTCGTTTGGCAGGATCATTCCCGCCGCGACAGCTGGACAGATGATATGCGTGTGCAGGCCGCCGCCCACGCCAGAAGGAGATATGACCATGAGTGAAAACTATGCTGCAAGCCCACGGATTACCGTTTTTCCAGCTACGCTCAATCGCTTTACGGCTACACCGATTGCGGAAAAGCGAAAGCGCCGCGTGGCGGCCTATGCCCGCGTTTCCACCAACAGCGATGAGCAGAAAACCAGCTATGAGGCGCAGGTCAGCTATTATACGGATTATATCAGCGCCAAGCCGGATTGGCGTTTCGTACAGGTTTATGCAGATAAGGGCATTACCGGCACCAGCACCAAGCGCAGAGAGCGATTCAATGACATGATCGCCGATGCACTGGCAGGGAAGATCGACCTGATTATCACCAAGTCCGTTTCCCGCTTCGCCCGCAATACGGTGGACAGCCTGACCACCATTCGCCTGCTCAAGGAGCATGGCGTGGAGGTGTACTTCGAGGAACAGAACATCTACACACTGGATTCCAAGGGTGAGCTGTTGCTGACCATCATGTCCTCGTTGGCGCAGGAGGAGAGCCGCAGCATTTCTGAAAACGTGACGTGGGGCCAGCGCAAACGCTTTGCGGACGGCAAGGTCTCCATGCCCTACAAGCAGTTTCTCGGTTATCGCAAGGGTGAAAACGGGGAGCCGGAAATTGTGCCGGAGGAAGCGGAGACAGTTCGCCGCATTTACCGCCTGTTCTTGGATGGGATGACTCCTTACAAAATCAAACTGACATTAGAGAGCGATGATATTCTTTCGCCATCTGGTCGAAGCACATGGCAGCCCCGAACCATTCTGAGCATCCTCACCAATGAAAAGTACAAGGGCGACGCACTGCTGCAAAAGACCTTCTGCACGGATTTTCTCACCAAGAAGATGAAGATCAACGAGGGCGAGGTGCCGCAGTACTACGTCGAAAACAGCCATCCGGCGATTGTCAGTGACGAGGTTTACGAAGAAGTGCAGCTGGAATTGGAGCGCCGAAGAAAGCTGGGCCGCCAGCACAATAGCCAGCACTGCTTCTCCGGGAGAATTTACTGCGGCTGCTGCGGCAGCGTATACGGCAGTAAGGTATGGCATTCTAACGACAAATACCGCCGCACCGTCTGGCAATGCAACGCCCGCTTCGTCAAAGGAACCGGCTGCCAAACACCACACCTGAGCGAGCCGATGATTGAACAGAAGTTTCTGGCGGCCTTCAATCAGCTGCTGACACAGCGGGATTTTATCGCGGACGATATGCAAGCGATCCTCCAGCGGCTGACCGATACGGCTGAACTGGATGCGGAGAAGGAATCCTTGCAGGTCGAGATGGGCATCGTATCCGAACTGATCCGGCAGGCTGTGGGCCAGAATGCCAGCGCCGCTCTCGACCAAGTAGAATACAACCGAAAATACAACAGCCTGACGGAGCGCTTCCACAAGGCTGCGGATCGGGTCAAGGAGATTGACGCGGAATGCGCCCGGCGCAAAGGCCAACGCAGAGAAATCGAAACCTTCCGGGACGCAGTATTGGCGAATGACCAGCCGGTCACGGTTTTCTCAACGGAGCTTTGGAACGCGACGATTGACAGGATGACTGTTAATCTGGACGGCAGCGTGAAAGTGGCCTTTAGGAATGGGATAGAGATTATGGTGTGAAAGTTGGCGTCGAATTACATCCGCAGACATTTTAGAACGTTTGTTCTAAAATGCAGACAATATGAAAGACTGGCCTAAAAATTTAATTGGGAATAGGTTGTAAAACAAATGATGTTTTGGTATACTAAACTTAGGATCTTTCCATTGATCAAATTTGAAAATGGAGGAATAAGAAATGATTAGTCGCTTAAAAAAGTTTTGCATATTTGGTCTTTGGGGAGAAAAGCAGGTTGAGCTTTCTTTTGCCGGGGACAAATTGCTCTTGGTCGGCGAAAACGGAAGTGGAAAAACAACCATTCTCCGTATGATCTATGAAACACTAGCTTGTAAATGGGCAATGCTATCTCTTGAAGAATTTGATTACATTGAATTGCATTTTGAAAATGCGGACACCGTAAAGATCGAAAAGAAAAAGTTAAAGATAGCAAAGGAACTATTTGTTGCACCAGATTCAACGCTCATGAGAGAACTACCCTCTCCAATAAGGCGCTCTTTAATTGAACGGGCAGATATATCTGGACGTGAAATATCTTATGATCAAATATTGGAAGCAATTGATGAATACGGCTATCCTGATCGAGAACTGACAAAGAGCATAAAAGAAAAAATGGAGGCCGTTGAATCAAGAGCTCTTTCTCAATATAGTAATGCACTCAGGAATTACTTGAATTGCAAAATTATTTATTTGCCAACATATAGAAGAGTTGAAAAAAGGATAGGATACGTTAATGAAAAAGAGTATATTCGCAGACATATGTTTGCGCCTTATCGTCCCAAAAGTAGAGGCCTTTGGGAAGAACAAGCTATTGAAATTGCCAAAACAGGCATGGATGATGTCGAATACTTTATTCAAATGACTATTGATGATATTAAGCGAAAGGCCGATATTAGCGCCTCTCGTTTGAATTATCAATGTTTTAGCGGTATCCTAAAAAAAGTCAGCGATACAGTCAATTTTGATCCAAGCATACTTTCGGATGAAGAAATTCAGAATGTATTTGGAAGCATTAATTCCGATGTGCTGTCTCCAGAAGATAGTATTCAAATAAAAGAGCAGCTTAGCCGCATGAAGAAAGTAAATGCTCCAGTGCATCAAACGTATGAGCAAATTGTATACTATTTTTATTCAATGCTTCACGAGCGGTATCTGCAATTGAAAGAAGATGAAAAGATTATACTATCTTTCTTCGATGCATGCAATGACTATCTGGTAAATAAGGAGTTTGTCTATGATGCCAAACAGTATAAGTATGAAATCAGAATAACGGATGGTTCTGAAGTCAGGACAATAGATTTAGAGCATCTTTCTTCTGGCGAAAAGCAAGTGGTTTCTGTTTTTAGCTATTTGTATTTATCAAAGCCAGAACAATTCCTTATACTCATAGATGAACCAGAGCTCTCTCTTTCGGTTCCTTGGCAGAAAAAATTTGTTGTTGACATTGCTAAAGGAAACCAATGTGCTGGTGTCGTTGCAGTTACTCATTCGCCATTCATATTTGATAATGAGCTTCGTCCATTTGCGCATGCCCTAGAAGAATTTATCAAATAGTGTAAAGGGAGCGTTACATAAGATGTCTATTCTAAACCAACTAGAAGAAAGTCTCAAGTCAGATATTCCTGCTTACATGGAATTTTTGCGAAGATTTAACCCTAAAAAGAAGCAGATTTTTGTGTTTTATGAAGGCGACGAAGATGCTGCCTTTTATCAGCAGTTTATTTGGAAGGTCAAGGGCGTAGATGTATCCCTAGAAGAAATTGTTGCTGGATGCAAAAATAATGTGATAAAGATCCACGATTCTTTAGATTGGGATCATTACAATAAGAATCAGATTATTTTTATTGTTGATAGGGATCTGTCATATTGGTTGGAAGAAAAAGAAGCATTTGATAATAATGTTTTCGTTACAGATGGTTATTCATTTGAGAATTACATTGTCAACAAATTGTCATTTATCGATTGGATAGAACGCTTTATGGGGTTTGCTCGTGCATCAAAAACGGAAATTGAAAGAATGGCCCGTGAATTTGAAGATGTCCTTTATTCTTTTAGAGAGTTAATGATGCCTATTATGGCTAAAGCAGTAGTAGCTAAACGGCGCGATAGGACCATATCGTTATCTGACTACAAATTGACAAATCATCTTAGTTTTACTGTAGAAGTAAATCACATTACTGTAAAACTAAATGATGCTAATGCAATAAACAGAAAATGGAAGCTACAGATAGAAGACTCAGACGATGTAGCTATTCAAATAGAAAAATTTAGAAAAGACAAATCTCATTATTGGGTGCGTGGAAAATGGGATATATATTTTATGGCATATTTAGGGGATTTTATGCGGCAACATGCGAAAATATTTGCTCCATCTCTTCAAAAAGAGAAACTGAACCCTGTTTGTGATGTCAGCTGCACTAAATGCAGCACTGCCTTGGCTCCTTATTGGAAAAAGCCAGTGCCTCAAAGTTTGGAATTGTTTATCAATCAAACAGTTGCACAGTATTGCAAGGAAGTATCTTGATAGGCGAATATAAAATAAGGACAGAATAAATGGATACACGATATAACATCTTACCCCTATCTTGTTGCTTTATTTTCCCCATATTGTATCAACCTCGGTGGGATTAGCCACAAAACCTCGAAGGCATAAGGCTTTCGAGGTTTTGTGTGTCTATACGGACATAGTGATACTATGTGGCCCCTTGCCGAGAGGACGGACGGGCGGTTCATTTTTTGGATTTTTGAACCGCCGAGAGCGTTTTGAACCGCCGTCCGAAGAAGCAGCGCACATGAATTGAACCAAAATACGAACCGTGAAAACGAGGTAAAACTAAAATCCGGCAATATGGACGCGCCGCCCGGGCGATACCCAGATCAGCCTTTTGAAACTGCGTTATTGAGCAGAAAATCTATGCTCAGCTGCGTCCTCATGCTGTATTGCGCCAGACGTTCAAACAGTCTGCTTGCAGCCTCTTCATCCCGGAAGTCCTTTCACTTCTTCAAAGAAAAATGTAAATTGTTGTTTGAATTGTTGTACAAAATGACATGAGATGGTATAATGATTATGAAGTATGGCTGATATGCATGTACGTTTTATCTTGGCAGGGAGTGAGAAAATGAAGAAAAGGTTTGTTTGCATTATTCTACTGATTCTGCTTACTTTCTCGACATTCGCGGTGGCGTATGCAGCAACCTCCATTCCAAAGCCGCCGTGGTGTCCTAAGTGTGGCACTACCAGCATCGTAAGGATAGGAACAATGTGGACTACATCGAATCCTCCACAAATCTATTACGAAGTATGGCGATGCACCAACGGACATGAATTCAAGAATTGGCCTAACGATTATGTGCCTGTCTCTGTTGATGATTTAGTCTATATAGCTGAATAGGTCAGCGTCCGTGCCGCATACCAGCCATACATGAGGGTTAGAGGAGGATCAAAATGAAACAGTATCGAAGCCGACTGATCGTTGTTTTTGTGGTGCTATGCACACTAAGCAGTTTTGCCTTGGCATCTGATCGCATCCTCCAAAGTGAAAAAACCACAGACACGATTTCGATTCAACCAACAGATGGTGTTTTGTTCGAAGTCCCGAAAGGGGTAGAAGCGTGTTCACACGATTATTATACCCACACTTTCGGTGAAACAGTAAAATATCCTATGGATGATTACTACTGCTGCTATATTGACATCACTGTGAATTTGAAGATTTGTAAACTATGTTTAGCCCCCGGCTACGATTTTGATTACAAGATGGTGTCACATAAAGATGCGGGCAACATATGTGAATATTGTGGGAGGGTTCCTTTTACGCCGGTGATTACACTCCCGCTCACATAAGACTCAGATACTGTTTCCTCCGGAGTGGAGAATCTCTGGGTTCGGTGGGACGAAAACCGCTCACAGCTGGGGGCAAGGAAATTCCCCATACACTGAACGGCGGCATCGCGACCTTTACGCTGGACTTCGCGGCGGACGAAAGACCCGTTCGTTTACTCTGGCTTGTCCCGAATGGTGAATCAGTGTAAAAAGATCGGGCGACCCTATGCGGAACAATCCGATCACGTGCGTTCGCGTTGCTTCTTTATCTAGCGAATATAGCAAAATACCCCACGACCTGTGCAACTTACTAACTGCAAGTTACCTGCACAGATCGTGGGGAGATTTAAATTATTTACCCCCAGCCTTGATGGTGGTTTCCGCTTGCTTCCAGAGTTCGGATTTTGTTGCATCACCCGCATAGCCATCAGCCGTCAGGCCGTTCGCACGCTGAAAGTCTCTGACTTTGCTTTCAGTACCAGATCCAAAGAGGCCGTCAACGGTTATCCCAAGACCAAGCTGCAGATTGTAGACGTAACGACCCAAACGTCCTGTCTGAAGAATCTTGTTTCCTAAAGCATATCCCGGCAAACGTTGACGGCAATGCGCATCAGCCAGGTTTTTTCACTGCATTCCCCTCGGAAAGAGGGCAGTCCCCGGTAAGCCTTCAGGAAGGTTTCCTGAACGGCGTCTTTTGCCAGATCCTCGCTGCCAAGCACCGCACAGCAGGTTCGCAGAAGCGGAAGCTGCCATTCGCCAACCATGCGTGTCAGCGTTTCTTCCATGGACAGATCGGGTTTTTGAGCCGTGGCCACTGGACGCTACCCCCTTTCATTTATATAGACGATTCAATTCAGGAAAATATAGCCTTGCAGAGGACTCCTTCCAACATTCATTCAAAAGAAACTGTTCATTATCCTGTTTTTTTAGTTTTGTTTCATAATGAACGATGAACATTATGTTTTATAACAAATCACAATTGACACAGGAAAGAGACCCATGTTATACTGATTGTGATAAAATTGTGAACGAACGAATTTGAGCATTAAACAACCTGACGACATGACGAATCATACGACAGCTTTGAAAAACGACCAAACTACTACTCACCGGGGAGTGAACGACAGATGTCACGAATCCTCATGGAAATCTGTTGCGGTTCCGCCGATGACGTCATTCAGGCCGAAAAAGGCGGCGCGGATCGTGTAGAACTGAATTCCAATCTCTTTCAGGGCGGGCTGACGCCGTCTATCGGCATGCTGGAAGTGGTCAAACGGTATGTCTCCATTCCCGTCATGACCATGGTGCGTCCTCGTGCGGGCGGCTTTTGCTATACGGACGTCGAGTTCGAAACGGCAAAAGCGGACGCACACGCCCTGCTGCTGGGCGGTGCGGACGGGCTGGTCTTTGGCTTCCTGCATGAAGACGGCACGGTGGACGAAAAGCGGACGCGCGAAATGGTATCGCTGTGCCAGGGAAAGCCGGCGGTGTTTCATCGTGCGCTGGACGTAACGCCGGACTGGAAGCGTGCGCTGGATAGCCTGATCCGTCTGGGCGTAACGCGCGTCCTGACCAGCGGACAGGCCAGCGACGTTTTCTTTGCACTGGACACCATCGCTGAAATGATCCGCTTTGTAGACGGCGCGATTGAGATCCTGCCCGGCGCAGGCATTACGCTGGAAAACGTGCGCCGCGTGGTTCAGACAACGGGCTGTACGCAGATACACCTGGCGCGGCACAAAAGTATGCCGGACACGTCGGTAGCTAACAACCGCAGCATTTATTACGGCGGCGCGCTGTACCCGCCGGAGGATCGTTTCGATATGACGGACTGCGCTTATGTAGCCGCTGTGCGCGAGAGCATCTGAAACGCGGGAGGAAGCAGACGATGTACGCCATCATCGGAACCTGGAAAATGTGTGCCGCCGGGCTGTACGAGGCCTGCGGGATGCTCAGGGATGGAGCCTCCGCTGGCGATGCGGCCGTCCACGCCATCATGCGCGTGGAGGACGACCCCGCCTATACCTCCGTGGGTTTTGGCGGATTGCCGGATAAAACCGGGCGCGTCATGTTGGACGCCGCGTATATGGATGGAAATACGCTGCGGATGGGCGGCGTGATGAGCGTTGAAAATGTCAAAAACCCCATTCTGCTGGCTCACGCTCTGTGCGGAAGAGAGACCAACTGTCTGCTGGCTGGTCGCGGCGCGGAACAGGCCGCCGTCGAACAGGGGCTGGCTATGCGCGACATGCGCACGGAAAACAGTATTCGCCGCTGGCGAGAGGCGGTGCAGAAGGAAAACGAACCGCTGACGGCCTACCGGGGGCACGATACGGTGTGCGTGCTAGCGCTGGACGAAAGCGGCCGCATGGTGGCGGCCACCTCCACTTCCGGTCTGTTCATGAAGGAGCCGGGACGCGTAGGCGATTCTCCCATCATCGGATCCGGCTTCTACTGTGACGCCCGGTTCGGCGCTGCGGCGGCCACGGGACTGGGGGAGGACATCATGCGCGGTTGCCTGTCCTATGAAACGGTCTCGCTGATGAAAAGCGGCAGGACACCTAAGGAAGCCTGCGAAGAAGCGCTATGCGGACTGTCCCGGCGCAAGCTGGAGCTGGGCGAGGACGGAGGCAGCATCAGCCTGATCGCCCTGTCCCCGCAGGGGGCGTTCGGCGCCGCCACGACGCTGCCTGTATTTCCTTTTGCCGCAGGGGACGCGTCCGGCGCGTCGCTGTACGTTACAGATCATTCGGACTGCCCCGTACTCCGGCTCGCAATGGAGAAGGAGCTGGAGGGCGAACCGTAAGGATATCACGCGTAAAGCGTAGCATCTGTCTCTTATACACATCTGACGCTGCC
>ERZ1026772.1679-NODE-1679-length-11112-cov-3.283079_pt1 | contig 11112 bp, 12 predicted proteins | sample MGYA00380124_ERZ1026772 | MGnify/ENA primary metagenome ERZ1026772 (study PRJEB33269, sample SAMEA4719760) | human gut metagenome | biome: human-associated habitat; feature: organic feature; material: feces | place: Cameroon | collected 2013-10 ...
AGCCCGATGAGCTCGGAGATACGCAGACCGCAGTTGAGAAACAGAGTCAAAATGCAGAGATCGCGCTCGCGGTTAGGGCCGCCGACACCTTGCAGGAGACGGACACTCTCATCCAGCGTCAGGTACCGGGGCAGAGTTTTCTTGATTTTGGGTGAGTCGATATCCTTAATGGGATTATCAGGCAGCAGATGGACCTTGTTGCAAAGATAGTTAAAAAAAGAACGAAGTGTAGCCACTTTTCGGGCACGGGTAGAGGCAGAAAGCCCTTTGTCGGAATGATCGCTGTTAGGCCGGTTCAAACGATCTCGACTGAGGTAGACCAGGTAGCTGTAGACATCCGTAAGGGTGATGGAGCCAATGAACTCGATGCCAATGTCGCGAATGTCGATCTCATCCAAGGGACAGTCCGCAAGAGCCGGATCTCGGAGCTGCTTCATATAGCGGAAGAAATTGCGCAAGTCCAGGTAATATTCATCAACGGTTTTTTGAGAATGGGCTTTCACCGTTTCGTGGTAAGACAGAAACTCCAACAGGATCTTCGGCGAGTCCGCCCGGTAATTCATGGCCATGCTATAGCACCTCACTTATAAATTCAAATATATCGCATATCAAAAGGATTCGCAAGAGCAGAAATGGGGGTTGAGAGGTATTTATAACCGCAGACAGCAAAATCCGTCCACTTAATTAAACAAAATTTTTATTTTGTTTAATTAACAGCGTGAAAAGAAACAGGGGCTGCTGTGGCTCCCCCGGCTGGATTCAATTCTACCATGCAGCTTTCCAAGCGTCAACTAAAAAAAATAATTGTTTTTGTTGAGTTTGTTATTCACGGTGGCCTATGAACTCCGTGGGTCTACCGCAGCAGTTACGCATTGATGGTCAGATTCTATTGAAACCACCGTGTGTGCCTGTGTACACACACGCTGGTTTTCCTTACCGCACTCAGACTGCGCAAAAGGCACCTCTTTTTCCTCCTCCCCCTCAACGAGCTCTTGGTAGATTCAATAGACAGCATAGTAAACTCCATCCTGGCAAATGATTCAAAAAAGCTTGCATTACAACCTGTAAATTGATATAATTGTATAGAGCTATGCGAAAAATGGCAAATTTTGACAGAGGAAAGGATCAAAAATCATGAGACTGAGAAAAACAGCAGCGTTTCTCATGGCTGCGCTTATGGCGCTTTCACTGCTGGCTTGCGGATCGGAAAATGAAACAAATCCCGCCACTTCCAACGAAACATTTATCCCCGAGGAAATCGTCGAAAACACATCCGCAGGCGAGTCGGAGCACGAGGACACGGAGGATATTGACCGTTCCGACAGCGCTGCCGGGGTACCTACATCCGCCCCCGCTTCTGAGCCTCAACAGGAAACCAAGGTTATTGAGACTTCGAAACCACAAAGCAAGCCAATGCCCAAAGACACCTCCGCCAAAAGAAGTGACGGCTTGACTGAAAATCAGTATAGCAAAATTACAGATTATCTTGATTCGTTTTATTCTTCTATCGGTGACTTTAGTGTTAGCGTAAAGCCCGACTTATTTGCTTCAGACAGTATTGAGAAGTTAGAAACTACAATTTGGAATAGCATGATCGCTGTTCGCGAAAGATCTCTCATTGACTTACATATAATTTATTACAATTTTAGCTTAAGAATAGCGGACATTCGTACTATCTCTCCCTCAAAGGTCGAGGTTGAAGTTTGGGAAAGCTGCGATCAGCAATATGCGGGACTGTCTGTGCTATCCAGAGAGTTTGATATTGAGCATCACTTTACCCTGGAGCTTGGGGATGACTCCATATGGCGGATCAGCAGCCACAAATCTGAGTGCAACCCCTTTTATGTATTCAAATATGATGCGAGCAGTAACTCCGATGCTAAAATCGGTACTGTTTTAAGCAACATTGAAATGCGGAATGCACAATATGGCGGCGAGATCAAGGAGGAACCGGCCTGCGATCATCCGTACAACAGAGCCGCTGCGGTGGAGTATGCCCGTCAATGGGTAAACGCAAGAAATCCGAACTACAAGGCATATGACGCGCTCGGTGGTAATTGTATGAATTTTGCGTCCCAGGTGCTGCACGCGGGCGGAATCCGGCAAACGGATGGTTGGTTTTTTGAAAGTCCAAAGAAGTTTTACAGATCGTGGATCAATGTGGATGGGTTTACAGCCTATGCCACATCGGCTTCGCCCGACAAGCTGCTTTGCGATGTAAATGCAAACTATTATTCCGGGCAGCCGGGGGATCTTATTTTGATGGGCATTGACAGCCCGACCAATCATGCCACGATTATTTGCGATGTTGTAAAAGACGGTGACGGCAGGACGGCGGATTATCTGCTGTGCTCTAACACATCGAATCTTGAAAACTTTCCGGCCAGCGCCTACTATTATACCAACCAACGATTGGTTCAGATTTTCGGCTGGAACGATGTGCCTGCGGAAAAATTGCCCTGACGCGAATGGGACTTCTCCCCTTTTTGCACAAAAATACCGGGAAGCGGCTTGCCTCCCGGTATTTTCATCTTAAATTCAGCAGCCCTTGATGCAGCGGAGGACAGCCATAAGGATGGAATAATACTTGCTGTCCGGGGTATCGGCACGGCTGGTGATGACCACCGGGCAGGAGGCACCGCAGATGGTGCTGGCCATAGTCTTACCGGCGATATAGGTGCAGGCCTTATAAAGCACATTGCCGATCTCGATGAAGGGGACCAGCAGGATATCAGCCTGACCGGCTACGGGACCGTGGATAGCTTTATGCTTCACAGACTCCATGGAAATAGCGCCGTCTAAAGCCAGAGGGCCGGAGATGATACAGCCCGGAACGCCGCGGCGGGCAATCTCGGCAGCGGTAACCGTGCTGGCCATCTTCTCGGTGACATTCTCCACAGCGGAAAGAACGGCCACCTTGGGGCAGTCAATACCCAGAGCCTTTGCTACAGGCAGGGCATTTTCGACGATGCCGATCTGGGTGTCCACATCGGGATTGATGTTGATGGCGGCGTCAGTGATCATGACAAAGCGGCCTTCATACTCGAAAATGCCGCACTGGCTCACCAGTCGTCGGCCACTGTCAGGAATGAGGCCGGTCTCACGGTTAAGAATGGCGCGAGCAAAGTTGGATGTCTGCAGGATGCCCTTCATGGGTATGTCGGCCTTTCCTTCCTTCACCAGCTTAATGGCGATTTTAGCGGACTCCAGCTCCTCGCCATCGAAGTCGATGATCTCATAGTCGGCCTCACTCTCACCCATGTCGTGGAGCATCTGAATGATCTCGGCCTTTTTCCCGATGAGGGTACCCTCCACCACACCTCTGCGCTTGGCGTTTACCACGGCGCTGAGGGCAGGCTCGTCATGGGCGTTGGCCAGAGCGATGCGCTTTTTCATATTCTGTGAGAGAACATAGGACTCGATTTCCTTAAAGGTTGTAAACATACTTATTCCTCCCTGTATGTAGGTTTGATACGGCTATATTATACGCCCAATTTTCAGCAAAAACAACAGGAATTCTTCCCTTTGCGCAGGTTTTAAGATTTGCCTTGTAATTGGCGGCGCTATGCGGTATACTGGAGTTACTATTTGTGGAGGTATGGGTATGTTTTGGACGATTCTCTTTTACGCGGTATGCGCTGTAGGCGCACTGCTGTTTGTAGGGCTGCTTTACTACCGCATCGACTGGGCCCGGCATCCGGAAAAATATAAGGACCTGGAAAACGATGAAAAGAGTGAATACTGGGAGAAAAAGAAAAGGGATCAGCAGCTGCGCGAAAAAAAGGCCAAGGACAAGGCAAAGGCCATGAAGCAGCAGCGGCGGTTGGACAAGGTCAACCACTATCGGGCTGTGGCCGGAAAGAAACCGCTGGATCAAAATTTGAAAGAGAAGAAGTAAAGGAAAAGTCCTCCGTGCAAAACGGAGGACTTTTTTGATATTAAAGGTCATCGTGAGCCAGAAGGCGTAGGACCTGTCCGATGTTTTTAACGGGTAGGAGGCGCAGGTCACCGGGAGCGCGGAGCTTATGGGCCTGCTGGGACGGGACGATGCACAGGGTGAAGCCCAGGCGCTGCACCTCGGCTAAACGCTGCTCAATATGGTTGATGCTGCGCAGTTCACCGGAGAGGCCCACCTCCCCTACGGCGGCCAGCTTGGTGGGGACAGGCTTATCCAAATAGCTGGAGGCAATGGCGGTCAGAACGGCCAGGTCGGAGGCGGGCTCGTCCAGAGTCAGGCCGCCGATGATGTTAAAATAGGCGTCGCACTGGGAGACCTTCAGGCCGCCGCGCTTTTCTAACACGGCCAAGAGCATGGCGGCGCGGTTAGAATCCAGACCATTGCAGGTGCGGCGGGGATAATTGGCGTTGGACGGGGCCACCAGAGCCTGCACCTCGGCCAGGACCGGGCGGGCACCCTCCATCACACAGGTAACGCAGGAGCCGGGAGCATCCTCCGGGCGGCCGGAGAGAAGCATCTCGGATGGGTTCTCCACCTCCCGCAGGCCACTGTCCAGCATCTCAAATACGCCGATCTCGTTGGTAGCTCCGAAGCGGTTTTTGGCGGCGCGCAGGATGCGGTAAGTCATGTGCTGATCGCCCTCAAAGTAGAGCACGCAGTCCACCATGTGTTCCAGAACCTTTGGCCCGGCTATAAAGCCCTCTTTATTCACATGGCCGATGACAAAAATGGTGATATTCCCCTCTTTAGCCAGCTGCATAAGCTTCATGGTACAGTCCTTAACCTGACCGATACCGCCGGCGGGAGAATTGATCTCCTCGTTATACAGGGTCTGAATGGAGTCCACAATGAGAATGTCCGGCTGCTCGGTCTGAACGCACTCCAGGACATCGCCCAAATTCGTCTCCGAGAGGACGAAAAGATTTTCACTTTCCGCGTGCAAACGCTGCGCCCGGAGCTTGAGTTGGTGGACGGATTCTTCGCCGGAGACATAGAGAACCCGGAACTGCTCACCCAGTCTTTTACAGATTTGCAGCATGAGAGTGGACTTACCGATGCCGGGAGCACCGCCCACCAGCACCAGAGAGCCTTTCACCGCACCGCCGCCTAAAACCCGATCCAGCTCACCCATACCGGTGGAAAATCGAATCTCCTGATCGGTGGTCATATCTGTAATGGCGCTTGCCTTTACAGGCTCTTTAATAGATGAACGAGTGCCCTTTTTAACAGACGCCCGTATCTCCGGCTGCTCCACGACGGTGTTCCAGGCGCCGCAGGAAGGACAGCGACCCGCCCACTTAGGTGTTTCGTTGCCGCACTGGGTGCAATAGAATAGAGTTTTGGCTTTCATGGCTATTCGCTCTCCGTTCTGCTTTGTAGATACCCGGACACGATGGCGGCAGACAGACGAAGCTGGTGACTGTCCGTCTGAAGAATCTCCGCTTCTTCTGCGTGGGACAGAAATCCGCACTCCACAAGGATGCCCGGGCGCTGAATATTATTCATTAAAAAGATGGATTCGTCGATTTGCTTGGCATTTTTGCGGTTATTACCGTTAATGCCGCTGTTAAGCGCCTGTTGCACGGAGACAGCGGCGTCTTTAGCGGGGGCTACGGCGTTATAAAACACCTGGGCGCCCCGGGCCTTGGTGCCCGGGAGACTATTTTGGTGGATGCTGATCAGAAAGCCACAGGGTGTTTGATTTATCATCTCCACGCGGTTATTCAGATCGGAAATTTTTTTCTCCCGAAGGGTTTTGGCATCGCCGGAATAGATAGCGTCCGGACTAGTGCGCGTGAGGGTGGTGCTCTCCCCTACAAAGGTGAAAAGCTGCTCCATCTTTTGCACGATCTGCAAATTGATATGACTCTCCGGCACTCCGGCTGCGGAGACCGCTCCGCCGTCCTCCCCGCCGTGTCCGGCATCCAGGACCAGAATCTCTGCGGAGGGCAGCGACCTTACGGTGGACATGGCCGGCTTGTCCCGGGAAATATACAGGGCACACACCGCCCCAAAAGCCAAGATTAAGGCTCCGCAGACCGACAGCAGAGTCCTTTTTTTCAGCAACACCATCACGACGCCTCTCCCCTTTCGGGTCATTGTATGCGCCGTATTCCTGATTCATTCTATCACATTTTACCGCAAATGAAAATCCCCTGTCCCCTTTTCTTTTTCCGCTGCATAAAATGGAGTGTTCCGTGCGGAACAAAACCCTATGAGGAGGAAATGAAATTGTATATGGAAAAATCTGCCGCGGGCATGGAGTCGGCGTCCTGCCCCACACAGCAGGGCTCGCTGCCCGGCGTATGCGCACCGCTGGCTTTTCCTTATATTCCCATGCAGTGCAAGAACCCTAAACAGTATGACCGCCGGGAGGCGCTACAGCAAGGAACGCTATTTCCGGGGTTGGACCTGCCCTTTCAAAAAGAGCTGAAAAGCCGCTTTCCGGCCGTGAACAGCGCTCTATCCGAACTGATGGCCCTGGACTTCGCCGTGGATGAACTGGGGCTTTATCTGACCACCCATGCAGATGACCGGGAGGCTTTGGAGCTGTACTGGAGCTATATTGCCCTGGCTCAGGAGGGACGCAAGCGCTACCAGGAGACCTACGGCCCGATTCTGCAGACTGACACCACACCTGATGGCTACCGCTGGCTCAATGATCCGTGGCCTTGGGACGAAGGAGGAAATAGCTGATGTTTGTATATGAAAAAAAACTGCAATATCCCGTTCGCATCGCCAACCCAAACCCGAAGCTGGCGGCGGTGATTATCAGTCAGTACGGTGGTCCGGACGGCGAATTAGGCGCATCCCTGCGGTATTTAAGTCAGCGATACGCCATGCCTTATGCCGAGCTAAAGGGCTTACTGACGGACATCGGAACGGAGGAGCTGGGTCACCTGGAGATGATTGGCACCATTGTTCACCAGCTCACACGGAATCTTTCAGAAAAGGACATCAAAACGGCAGGCTTTGACGCCTACTTCGTGGATCACACCACAGGCGTATATCCGGCGGCAGCCTCCGGCTTTCCATGGAACGCCGCATCTATAGCCGTAACGGGAGATGTGATTGCGGACTTAACCGAGGATCTGAGCGCCGAACAGAAAGCCCGGGTAACCTACGACAACATCCTGCGGCTTTCCGATGACCCGGATGTGAACGATGTTATTAAGTTTCTGCGGGCCCGGGAGGTTGTCCACTTCCAGAGATTCGGAGAAGGACTCCGCCTTGCTCGAGAGAAAATGGACCAAAAAAATGTGTCCATCACCAACCCTGCCTTTGACAAGTAAATAAAATCAGCCGCAGACCGAGGTTTGTCCGATCTGCGGCTGCATTATTATAGCTTTTTATTCCTCCTCCACCGGCAAGACAAGGCGGGAGCAGTAGCGTTGGGCATTGATCTCCCGGCCTGTGTAGGGAGCTACAATGCCCAGTACACGGGGCGGGCCAATGGGCTTCAGACCCCGAGCCTTTACCTCTCTGCCCAGGGTCAGCCACGCCTCGTCCATGCCGCTGTATTCGCCGTAGTAGAGTACCGAGAGCGCCCGGCACTCCGGTAACACCACAGCCTCGGCCGGGGCTTTATCCGCCCGCAGCGGAACGCAGGCATCAATGGAAAAGGGATCCTTGCCGATATACCCCTCCAAAAAATCCTTTCGGTCTGAGATAGTAAAAAGCGGGTCATCTGACAGTATATAGCCCTTTCGTATACACTCATGGTACAGGGCGTACATGGCGTTGTACTTTTCCTGGCTGGCGCATCCCAGATATCGACGCATGATACAGGTAACAGCAGGCAGCGTCATAACCTGCACGGACATACCGGCCTTTTCCCGCACCCGCAGACGCAGCTCCTCTATGCTGTGCTGAAGTGCGTGTAGGCGGTCCCTTAAAGCTGCGAGCATATCGGCGGCTTCTCCGCCCCGGACGAAGTAATTGATAATCTGCTCATTACTTATGCCCATGGACTTGAACTTCTCGATTTGCATGATACGGGCCACATTATGATTGTCGTAGTAGCGGCGGCCGCTGTCGGGAGCGATGTAAGCTGGGGTCAATAGGCCCTTTTCTTCCATGCGCAAAAGCGTGCTGCGGGAGAGCCCGCAGGCCCGGGCAGCCTCCGTAATTTGGAAGAGTTCTTTTTCCATTCCCATTGCAAAAACCTCCAAAAAGCGCTTACTTCGTTCATAGGTGAACGAATTATAATACTATTATAAAAAATAAATTTTAACATTGTCAAGCTCTATTTTTGCAGGTTGACTGTAAAACAGAGATTATATTTTCAAGCAGTGCCAAGCACATATGCTGTGCTTGGCTACTCTCCGCATACAGTGCTATTAGGTCGCGGGTTTCCTCCACAGGCTCCCGCATGGAGACCTGCACTTTATCTGGCACTTTATCATTACTCTTTTCATTACTTTTTTCTTGACTTTTCCACAACGCGGGGTGCGACTCCCGATCGAGATTGACCCGGAGGCAGAGGAGGTATTTCAATCCACGCACCCCTTGCGGGGTGTGACTCTTCAGAACTTGGCGCAGCTCAAGGCACTGTTTGAATTTCAATCCACGCACCCCTCGCGGGGTGCGACCCTTGCCGCCCATAGTGGCAGTGATGGTGTACTCATTTCAATCCACGCACCCCTCGCGGGGTGCGACTTGGCGCGGGAATCGTCAGTACAGAAAACCTGAATTTCAATCCACGCACCCCTTGCGGGGTGCGACTAATATCGGAATCATGCAAGCAATAAGCCCACACAATTTCAATCCACGCACCCCTCGCGGGGTGCGACCGTGAGCGCATCAAACATAGAATCACCACCCCCAAAATTTCAATCCACGCACCCCTCGCGGGGTGCGACAACAGGCTTACGAACAATATGCTTTGCAACGACATTTCAATCCACGCACCCCTCGCGGGGTGCGACTTGAAGGTCTCCCGGTCATAGGTGCCGTCCTCAAGTATTTCAATCCACGCACCCCTCGCGGGGTGCGACGCATCAGCCCCATCCAGGATGATGACGGGTTTGTATTTCAATCCACGCACCCCTCGCGGGGTGCGACACCAAGGCTCGGCGCTGGCGGCGTGAAGTCTACCTGCGTTCGGCGTCTTGGCTCGCCGTAATACAGAGCACCTCGCGGAATTTCGCAGCAGAGCATTTCTTCCAAACACATAGCCTGCCCGCAGAGCTGGAGGGCATCTGCCGTGTTCTCCTTCGGCTGTCCCCGCTTGTATTCCACCGGATAAGGCTGCCACAGCCCCTGGCGGCCTTTGAGCGGGATGCCCGTTTTTCCCCGACGGAATTCCAACACATCGCAGGCGCCGGACACACCCAGTGTCCGGGAAAAAATGCGCATATCCCGGGTGACGAGGAGGTCTCCTCGGCTCTCGGTAAATCCACCGCTGTGGGCGTTTTCGTGAAGGATTGCTCCGTCGGTGGTGCGGAAATTTTCCGCCCACTGGTTCTCGATATAGATAAGCGCCCACTGGCGGCGGCAGAACTTGAAGTGCTGCAAACCGGAGAGTTGGAGGAAATCCTCCTCGGGATAAATCACCCCATCCGTGTGCAGGTTACGCCCTCCGGCAGTTTCTCTTCGTCCACGGTGACGGCATAATCGTCATAGCATCTAGGCGTAGTCACGCCGTCCTTTCGTGCCGCCTTCACCAGTTCAAAGAGCTTATGGGCAGGGGCACAGCCCAGCTCACAGTCATGCTTGAAAACGATCAGTTCCCGGACGGCCATCTTGCCCCGCGCGGCGGAGTGGTCATTTTCAAACATATTCAAAATAGCAGTCCACAGCAGGTCAAGATCCTCCTGAGAAAAGCCGGTGGTCTTACGGGCGAGGTTGGCGGAAACATAACCCTCCACGCGATACAGGCCGTAGGGTACGATGTACTTGCGGCCCATCTCCGTGCCCTTCTTCTCCGCGTCCGCCTCGGTAGTGATGGCCACGCGGGTGATGGTCACCTCCTGCGGCAAAATAGGATCGACGCTGCGGGCAAAGCCCAGCTGCACCGGTCCCCGCACCTGACCGCAGTTGAGGGCCCCCTTCACAAAGGTGGTCATCACCGCGCCGAAGGTACGGATATCGTAGAAGTTGGAGCACATGAAGTCCCGGAGCTTTTCATCCAGATGCTCGTCCTTTTTCTTTGCATCCTTCAGCTTGTCCGGATCAACCCCTATATAGGCACAGGCTTCCTTGTCGCTGGTGTTCAGAGGAACGCCGTCCTTGATATAGATGCGATAGCCGCTCTCCCCCTCCTTGGCGGTCTCCACATAGTTGCGGATCTTGCGCTTGAGGCACACATCCGTCACAAGGCCGTAGCCGGTCTCGGGGTCCACGCGGGGCATATTGCCCGCATCAGGGTCGCCGTTTGGATTGCCGTTCTCCACATCGAACAGCACCACAAATTCATACCGGTTCTTGATGGGTTCAGACATTGTTCTCTTCCTCCTTTTTTGTAAAACGCTTCTGTGTTTGATGATAGTAACCGAGGTCAAAAGCCCCCTGCTGTGCCAGCGTCATGCGAGCAGGGTAGCTTTCACCTAAAATGCCCTTGAGCGCCATGACCTGCTTGTCATAGTAAACACGCTGTCCTCCCTCCAGCTTGCGCAGATGCTTCTGGTACAGGTTGTTCAGCACAGGGAAAATGCTGGCGGGCATCGCCGCCGCGGAGTTGAAATACTTATCCTTGATGGTCGCATTGATACCGGAATTTGCGGTCTGCTGCACCGCCTCGTAGACGGAAAACAGGCGGCCCAGCGTGTAGGCAGTATTGGTACTTGCTTCATTGAGACTCACGGTCAAAACCTCCTTCGGACAGTCCTCATGTGGATTTTTCAGATAATATGCCTTGATGATCGCCGCCCGTCCCCATGTGATATGGCGCTCCGCCCGGATACGGCCATAATGGGAGAGGGCGCTTTATCACGGGAATTCAGGTTCACCGTCTCCCGCAGCAGCGCCCACAACGGCAGATAAGTGAATTTTTCATAGGAGGGACGAACAATCTCCATACGCTCATAGTGGTCGTTGACATTTTTCATCAGCGCTCCGAAGCTGTCCCGCAGGAAAAAGCGGACGGAGAGCCGGGCCGCGTTGGGAGCCAGCCCCAAAATGTAGAACGGGCGGTTGGGGTCAATGCCCAGATC
>ERZ1026772.1680-NODE-1680-length-11110-cov-5.589778_pt1 | contig 11110 bp, 10 predicted proteins | sample MGYA00380124_ERZ1026772 | MGnify/ENA primary metagenome ERZ1026772 (study PRJEB33269, sample SAMEA4719760) | human gut metagenome | biome: human-associated habitat; feature: organic feature; material: feces | place: Cameroon | collected 2013-10 ...
ATATTATTAATAGCATAATATATTATAGAAAGATATTAAAAATAGCATACATGTAAAAGGGAAAAGGATGAAAATATGGATCTGATTGATATTCATTGCCATATTTTGCCTGGGGTTGATGATGGATCCAAGTCTATGGAGGAAAGTCTTGCAATGTTACGGATTGCACAGCAAAATGCTATCCGTACTATCATTGTGACACCACATAATAAACCTGGACGACACAATATTCACATCCCCAGTATGAATGTCTATATTAAACAACTACAGGAGCAGATGGGCAGAGCCGGATTGTCAATTGAACTAATTGGAGGAAATGAGCTCTATTATCGTATGGAACTTGCACAGGAGCTGCATGGCGGCGTGGCAAGGACGATGGCAGATTCCGGATATGTACTTTTGGAATTTGGACCAATGGATGATTACGATTATCTGCGTAATGGTGTCTATGACCTTTTGTCTGAAGGTTATTTCCCGATTATAGCACATGTGGAGCGATATCAGTGCCTGGCAGATCATGTTGACCGTATCAAAGATCTGACAGGAATGGGTGCGTATATTCAGGTGAATGCCGGAAGTGTAATGGGTAATGTGGGGTTTGGAATGAAGAGCTTCACACGAAAGCTGTTAAAGCAGGAGCTGGTACATTTTGTGGCAACAGATGCACATGACACGAAGAAACGGGCACCGGAATTAAAGAAATGTGCGGATTATATTGTTCACAAATATGGGAATCAATATGCTGAGGATATTTTTGTGAATAATCCGGAACATGTTATACGAAATGAGATTCTCTGATGAATCCTGTCAGATGATTAATGTGAGAAATTACCAAGGAGAACTTCATGGAAAATCAAAATGAACGTGATGAAATAGAAATTGATCTTGTGGAGTTGTTTTATGTCCTTTGGGGACATGTGTGGCTGATCTTAAGTATCGGTCTTTTTTGTGCGCTCAGCTGTTTTGCTCTAAGCAAGTTCGTAATTGCTCCGACGTATAAGTCTACAACCAAAATATATATTTTAAATAAGAGCGACAGTTCTTCTGTTACCTACAGTGACGTGCAGCTGGGGACACAGCTTACGAAGGATTATGCGGAGCTGATCAACAGCCGTTATGTATTGGAGGCTGTGATTCAGGAGCTTGGACTTGATATGGAGTATAAGGAGCTTCTGAATAAAATTGATGTGACGACACCGAGTGATACGCGAATTGTATCGATCACGGTGGAGGATCATGATCCGGTACAGGCAATGAATATTGCTAACTCCGTCCGGGAAAATGCAAGTACGCACATTCAGAATGTTATGGATATTGATGCGGTCAATGTCGCTGAGACAGCAAACATGCCGACGGAAAAGGCATCCCCAAGCTGTTCCAAATGGGCGCTGCTCGGCGGGCTGCTCGGATGTCTTGCGGTGAGTGCAATTGTTCTCATCCGTTACCTCATGGATGACACGATCAAGTCCTCGGATGATATTGAGAAATATCTGGGCTTAAGCACACTGGCACTGATTCCCATGAGGGAAGAGGAAGCTAATTCCAAGAAGAAAAAGAAGAAGCATAAACAGAGTAAGTAAGGTGTTAAGGAATAACGGGATGATCCCGGATGGGATCACGAAGGAAACATAGAGAAGCACGGGAAGATAAGGAGAATGACCATGGATGAGTTAACCATGCAGCATGTATCTTTACGATTTGATAAATCTGAGGATTACCGGATTAAAGAAGCATTCAAAACATTGCGCACCAACATTGAATTCAGCGGTGCAGACTTAAAGGTAATCGCCGTAACCAGCTGTACTCCGAATGAAGGAAAAAGCTCGGTTGCCATGGAACTTGCCAAAGCTTTTGCAGAGGCAGGAAAACGGACACTGCTTATCGATGCCGATATGCGTAAGTCCATATTAGTAGGAAGGTACAAAACAGGCGCTGTGCGCCTGGGTTTGACCCACATTCTGGTGGGACGGGAGAAACTGAGTGATGTAATCTGTAAGACAAACTTCCCCAAGTTGTACATGATTTTTGCAGGCCCCGTTCCACCTAACCCCAGTGAGCTTCTTGGCGGAGAAAATTTTGAAAGCCTGATTAATAAAGCAAAGCAGCTGTTTGATTATGTGATTGTGGATACTCCGCCGCTTGGGAGTGTAATTGATGCAGCAGTTGCTGCCAAGAAGTGTGATGGAACCATTCTTGTTATTGAGAACAATGCGATCAGTTATAAATTTGCACAAAATGTAAAAGCACAGCTTGACAAGACAGGAAGCCGTATCCTGGGTGTCGTTCTTAACAAGGTGGATATGAGTACGAAGAGCTATGGTCATTATGGTAAATACTATGGCAAATATTATGGAAAGTATTACGGACAATACGGAAATGAAGGCGGACATGCGAAGCCCACGGATCTGGGTGCACAGGGAACAGGAGAGGCCAAGGCAGAGACGGGGACATATGTGAAGCTGGATGAAATGATGTCAGAGAATGGCTCTGATCTGGAAGAGATTAATTTATAGAAGAGATGCACGAACAGTACAAGCTGTCGGAGAAATCACAGCCAGAATAAATGAGGCAGGGGAATAAGAGTATGAAGGACAGTGGAAAATGGGCAGTTGTTTTTACCGTTTTAAATATCATATTGATTACAGTCTGTGTGGTGCTGCTGCTTAATAAGGACAGGAAACCGCCGGTAATTTCTTTTTCCGGAAATGACCTGATTTATTACAGTGGCATTGACAATGAGAAGCTTCTGCAGGGAGTGAGCGCTGTAGATGCCAAGGACGGAGATGTCACAGACCGGATCGTAGTAGAAAAGATTGTTCAGAATAAGAATGAAAACCGAGCCGTTGTTTATTATGCGGTAACGGATCTTGACGGAAATGCGGCGAAAGCATCCAGAGTGTTTGAAGCAGTAAACGAAGCTACCGGAGATGCTATGAAGGATATCGGAATGGCAGGATTTGACGGAGACATGGATGGAGCGCTTCCGGGTGAGCCGGAGACTTTGGAATCTGCAGATGCACAGGAAGAAGAACTACAGGCCACAGCAAATACAGAAGATACGCCGGCAGAGGATACAGAAGCTGAAAGTTCTCCTTCCGTATCACCGACACCGGATATAGAGGAACAACACCGTAAAGAGCAGGAAGAGGCGGACCGGAAGGCACAGGAAGAGGAAGAGCAAAGACAACAGGAAGAAGCGAGGAGACGGCAGGAGGAGGAAGCTGCTGCCAAGGCCGGAAATCCGAAAATTATCTTAAAGAGTACTACCGTAAATGCGACCGCCGGGCAGCTTCCGGCATGGATTGATGCGGTTGGGAGCTTTCAGGATGATAAGGATGGATATGAGACATTATTTAAGAATCTGAAGGCGTCCAAATATGATGTCAATGCAAAGGGAGATCATGCAGTGACCCTGACAACGACGGACTCCGATGGAAATGTGTCGGATCCTGTGACGGTGACGGTGCATGTGAAGTAGTCATGTATGACGGACGCGCAACCGGGAAATATCAACGCAGACACGCGGCGTTTCCTACTCGGCTCGTGCGTCGATTAACCGGCAGTCGCGCAAACTCGTCCTTCGGACTCAGACAGTGCGCTTGGTGCCGGTAACTGGCACAAGCCTCCTGACGGAAGCCTTGCGAAATGTCTGCTTGTGATATTCCGCCGGCTGCGCTGGATGCGAAACAAACATTAAAATCAGTAAATTATGATAATTTAGATAGATGACAGATAAGAATGACAGGATGATGGGTGAAAATAGTGAGCAACTTATTGACAAATAAGAAAAATCGAAGAGACCGTGTGGCGAATCTGGAGAAGTCGCAGATTTTGAACCCGGAAAAGGTGAAGCGCGATAAGAATCGTAAACGCAAGGTGGTTGCGTTGACCGTGCTTGCTGTGATTACGGGACTGCTTGCAGCTGCATTTGCAGCGTTCCTGATTGTGGGAGCGATTGGTAAGGCGAATTTGCGCAGCAATGTGATTGCAGCGCCGAAGCTTGAAAATGCACCGGTGGTGATTGAATTGCAGCCGACCGAAGAAGAATCCGCCGGCTGGAAAGAAGGCTGGGTGAAGTATAACGGTCAGGTTTATGCATATAACGAGGATATTCTGACATTCCTTATCATGGGAATTGATAAGACGAAGGATGTGAAGGAAGTAGCGGAGGGAACAAACGGCGGACAAGCCGATGCCCTGTTCCTGGTGGTATTAAACCCACATGATGATTCCTTAAGTGTTATCGGGATTAACCGGAATACCATGACGGATGTTTCCGTTTATGATAATAACGGTTCCTTTGTGAATACCGTGAAGGCACAGATTGCTGTGCAGCACGGCTTTGGCAATGGAGTGGAAGAAAGCTGTGAGTATGAGGTGAATGCCGTACAGTATCTGTTCTATGAAATGCCGATTCATGGTTATGCTGCCATCAATATGGACGCCATCGGACCGCTTACGGATATGGTTGGAGGAATTGATCTGACCGCATTGGAGGATGTAAAGAGTGTGGATGGCAAGAGCCAGCAGATCGTGATTAAAGAAGGAGAGCAGGTTCATCTGGACGGAGATCTTGCTTATGCCTACGTAAGGGATCGTAATACAGATCAGTTCGGCTCGGCAGATAAGCGTCTGGAAAGACAGAAGCAGTTTATCACTGCATATTTGCAGAAGGTAAAGCAGAAGACCAAGGCAGATATCGGATTTCCGATTTCTGTATATCAGGCAGTAGCTTCCAGAGTGGTTACAGATCTGACTGTGGATGAGATGACCTATCTGGTATCGATAGCAAAGGATTACAGCTTTGATGAAAATTATCTTTATACCTTAAAGGGAGAAACAAAGCAGGGAAACGTATTCGAGGAGTTCTACGTGGATGAGACAGATCTGTTCGAACTGATTCTGAAGATCTTCTATGAACCGGTAGAGCAGTAACTGCAGATAACAGAGAAGTGCAGGCATAACAAGTACAAGCATAAGAAGCATAAAGGATATTCAGAAAACAGCAAGAGGTATCAAAAGAAACCAACAATGAGATGTGTAAAAGATTCAGGAATGAAAAATCAGATCAGACAGAAAATAATAAGTAAATTAATGACGGTAATCGTGAGTATCCTGCTGATATTGGGAACATTCAGTGGATGCGGATCCTCCAATACAGACAGCAGTGGGGATACAACAGGAACGGAAGAACGGACATCAGAGAATACATCAGAGGAAGAAGAGAACCGCACCGGACTTTTGTTTGAAACAGCGAAAGACGGACGGATTGACTTCACGGTCTTGCAGGAGGAAAATCCGGAGATCTGGGGATGGCTTTATATTCCGGGAACGGATATTGACCGGCCGCTTTTGCAGAGTGCCACATCGGATGCTTACTATCAGGATCATACGGCAGACGGACAGGAAGGAGGGGCGGGAGCTCTTTATATCGAGATTCCCAATCAGACAAACCTCTGTGATTTCAATACCGTGATTCATGGAAAGGATCAGAAGGAAGGAGATCTTTTCTATGAACTGCATAAGTTTGAAGAGCCTGATTTCTTTAATGAGCATGAGGCACTTTATATTTACACACCGGATAATGTATATACCTATAGTATTTATGCTGCCTACTATGATGAGGGCAGTGATATTCTGCGAAGATACGACTATACCACCTATCAGGGGTGCAATGCATATCTTGCGGATTACTATGACCGAAGAGACATGACTATGAATAAGAGGGATGGCTGGGAGGACATCACAGCCGGACATTTCCTTCTGACACTGGATGGAACAACAATAGAAGACCGACAGTTCGTTGTGATGGCAGGACTTGTAAATGCAGGCGTGGCAAGCATGGACCGTATGATATTCGATGGAACCGACTTCGTGTATGATTTTGAGGACGAAGAGTAATGTACTGATATCTGCATCGAAGGATGTTGATATAAACCACACTTAATTTTGCAAGAAGGGAGGAATTGGTCCAATGAAGAAACTTATTGCATTAGTATCTGCAGCAGCAGTTCTTGTAATGCCTATGGCAGTATGCGCAGCTCCTTCACCGTCAGCAGGTGCAGTAGTAGCAGCATCTACACAGAGCACACAGAACAGCGCTGTTGAAACAGCAGCAGCTGAAGTAAGCATGTCTGTTGGTGAATACACAAACAATGCGATTGTATCTACTCCCGGACTCTCTGCTGCTGACACTTTGCCAGTAGGACAGGGCGGAAAGATCATCGTTAATGGTGTAGCAACCAATATGACTGTTATCTTAAGAAAGGTTGACGCTGCAACCGTTAAATCTGCTAAGACAGCAGCAACAGGAAAGATCCTTAACCTCGTTAATGCGAAGCTTCCTGTAGCAAAAGGAAACACTGTAACCGTTAACTTCTATGTTAAAGGCTTAGCCGGAACAGAGAATGTTACAGTATTACAGCTTGTAAATGGTGAATGGGTTCCGGTTACCGTTAAGGAAATCAGACTCGACCATATCGTACTCGACCTGACACAGTCCGGTCCTGTAATGTTCGTTCAGAACTAATCCGTTATCTGAATAAGGCGGAAACACCGGAATTCAGATGACAAAATGAATCTAGATTTATAAATAAGTGTGGGGATTTGTCTGCGCCGGTCCCCACCGGCGCAGACGTTAAAAATGAAATGGAATAGTTAGTGAGAAATCTTCTGAGTAGTATACGCTTCCTGAAGTTTTTGAACGATCATAGAAGACAGCTTACGCCGAGGCTAACACCGCGGCAATGGCGAAGCTATGTCGAAAAAAATGGGAGTGAATCTATCATGTGGTATGTAATACAGACAGTGAACGGGCAGGAGCAGCAGGTATGTACCTGGATCAATCAGAGGATGGATCATACTTTGTTTGAACGATGCTTTGTGCCTTTATATGAAGATGTCTGGCGCAAGGAGGGTGTCGGACATATCAGTATCAAAAAAACCTTCGCCGGTTATGTGTTTATTAAAACAGCCCGGCCGGATGAAGTATATGAAGAGCTTCGGAAAATTCCAAAGCTTGCAATTATGTTGTCTGATCAGCTGGATCAGAACAATCAGAAAGAAAAGACCTTTATCCCTGTGAGTGCGGAAGAAGAACAGTTCTTGCGCAGCATTTACAAGGATGGAATTATGAGGGTCAGTTATATTGAAAAAAATTCAGAAGGAAAGATTACTAGCATTATTGGTCCTTTGGAGAAATATCAGGACTATATTGTAAAACTGGATCTTTCTCACCGGAGAGCTGTTGTGGAAATACCCTTTTTCAAGCAGGATCGCAGAATGAAGTTTGGTCTGTGGTGTGAAAAGGATGCAAAGATTCCATGGATTGAGGAAGAAAAGCGACTTCGGAAGAATCATATAGAAGAAGTGTGTCGTGTAGAAGTAAAAAATGTCACATCTACCACCGGTTTGCAGCCGGGGGATTCTGTCATCAATATCCAGGGCATCTGTGGGGATCAGACTTTGAAGGTAATTGGTGTTGATGAACGGAAGAAAATTGTCAACGTAGAAATGAATCTGTTTGGGGAGATATTCTCGGTACAGATGAACGTTGATGATGTGGAGAAGACGGAAGAAAAGGGGAACTCATAATGGAACAGAAGATTCTTCAATCCAAAAAGAAACTGGAGAATCGGATTCTGATTCGGTTAGTTAAGTTTTTGGATGTGTTATTTGTCACAGCTATCTTTGGCTGTATATGGATGAAGTTTTATTCAAAGCTCATTTCAATACCCTATTATAAAAAAGGAAATTATCTGATTATTGCGCTTTTCTGCATTATGTATTATCTGCTTGCACACTTGTATCAGGGATTCATGATTCATTTAAGTAGAATATCGGAAATTATTTATGCACAGGTGTTATCGGCAATTATCAGTGATGGTCTGATGTATCTTGTTACCATGCTGCTTATGAGAAGGATTCCCAATATTCTGCCGGTTCTGCTTGCCGTTATTCTGCAGTATCTGGTGATTTGGGCATGGAGCAAAGGTGCACATAAATGGTATTTTAAGACCTTTGAAAAAAGTAAAACCATTCTGGTATGGGATGAACTCAAAGGACTTGAAAGCCTGATCAGTGAATATGGTCTTGACCAGCGCTATGAGATTATCGATACCGTGAATGTGGAGCGGGTAGATTCCGAATATCTTGAGAGTACCTTGACAAAAGCGAAGGTTGTTTTCCTGTGCTGCATTCACAGCCATGAACGCAATCAGATCGTGAAATACTGTGTAGAACATGATATCAGTGCGTTCGTTATTCCACGAATCGGCGATGTCATTATGTCGGGTGCCCAAAGAATGCATCTGATGCACTTACCAATGCTGCTGGTGGACCGGTATGATCCAAAACCGGAGTACTTATTCATCAAGCGCTTTCTTGACATTTTATTAAGTGGAATTGCTTTGATTGTACTTAGTCCTCTTATGCTGGTTTTAACAATTCTGATCAAACTTGATGGAGGCACCGCGCTTTATAAGCAGGTGCGTCTTGGAAAGAATGGAAAAGAATTTAAGGTATTGAAATTCCGTTCCATGAGAATGGATGCAGAGAAGGATGGAGTTGCAAGACTCAGTACCGGTGATAAGGATGACCGGATCACGAAAGTCGGCCATTTCATTCGTGCCTGCCGACTAGATGAGCTTCCGCAGCTTATTAATATTCTAAAAGGCGAGATGTCTATTGTAGGTCCAAGACCCGAACGGCCGGAGATTGCAGCAGAGTATATGAAGGAATTGCCTGAATTTAGTCTTCGTCTACAGGCTAAGCCGGGACTCACCGGTTACGCACAGGTGTATGGAAAGTACAATACCACACCATATGACAAGCTGCTGATGGATTTAATGTATATTGGTAAGCCAAGTCTGGCAGAGGATATCAAGATCTGTTTTGCTACGGTGAAGATTTTGTTTATGCCTGAAAGTACCGAGGGAGTTTCTGAGGGTCAAACCACGGCAATGAGTGGAGAAAACCACTGAATATCGACGTTTTTGTACATTTCTTGCTGCTAAAAATTGGGAGAAATTCCAGAGTGGAGTCAGGCATAAATGCAGCTCTTACAGTAGCGTTAAGCTAAAAAGTCGGCAGATTGCCCTGTATAAAGTTAAAATGCTGCTTCTGGCAGTGCAAAATGCCGAGAGCATGGGCGTGAGAGAGGGCAAAATGAGGTTGAATTGAGGCTTTTACGCCCCGAAAAAGCACTTTTATGGATGCGACCGTAGCTCGTGGGTTTATGCCAGATGGCACTGTAATGTTATTACCGACACTGTGGTGTCTTTCACATAGCGGTTTCGGGACTGAGCGATGATAACATCATCTGCGATTTCATCCCGGTCTTGGAGATAACAAGGCGGATGTGAGCAAGATGGTAATAAATACATGGTCGCAGAGATGCTCATTCGTGTGGGGTAATCCGGCATAAGCAAGGGAGCTACCGTGGCATGGATGAGTGAAACTGGGAATAAAGGAAAGGGTTACCGTAGCAAGCGTTGGTGCTATCAGGACTAAAGACAACGGCTACCGTAGCGTGAATTTACCATAGCAACGTTCATTGTGGCGGCACAAGACATAGCGGCAGCATGGCTCACACTGCTGAGGACGATTAGTAGAGCTTTATAAGGAATAGACGGCTCAGACTCTTGGAGATTGAGTCTGGGCTGTAATCTTTGATATGCAAAAATGGCAGCACCGACTGCTGCTGTACTATAAAACATTTTTTAAGGTGAGGAAAATGTGTAACAAAAAGGCTGTTATTATTGGCGGAAGCAATGGAATCGGATTGGCAATTAGTAAGAAGTTGCTTGATTACGGCTACGATTTGGAGATTTGTGATCGCATTGCCCCCGAGGAGGGTGTCCTTGAAGAATCGAAGGTGACATACCATTTTTGCGACTTGATGGATTTTGATGAGGATTTGTATCAGAAGCTTGCACAAGATCAGGATGTTGAGCTTCTGATGATTACAGCGGGAATTGGACGAATTGCTGATTTTCAGTATCATCACATCGCTGAAATCGACAAAATGCTGACGGTGGATGCTGTGAGTACCATTAAGATTTTCCGTATTTTCTACGAGAGAATCCTAGGCAAAAAAGATTTCTATGCAGGCGTGATGGGAAGTATCTCGGGTTGGATGTCCTCACCTAGCGCATCGGTTTATGCTGCGGCGAAGGCGGCGACTGTCCGATTTGTAGAATCGGTAAATATTGAACTAGAGGCATATGGTTCAGCAAATCGTATTCTTGATGTTTCACCGGCATCGTTCAAGGGAAGTAGATTTTACGGTGGAAAAAATGACTTAACAGAAACAGAGTCGCTTGCAAGAGATATTGTAAGACACCTTTTTGCTCGTAATGTTCGATTCATTCCGAATTATGAGGAAACATTCAAGGGTGTTCTCGAACGGTATCATAACGATCCGCACGAATACGGGTTACACAGTTATCAGTATAAGAAGGAGTCCGGAAGGCTCGATAACAAAAAAAGGGTGAAAATTGGGTACCTTTCTGGGACATTTGACCTTTTTCATGTGGGACATCTTAACCTGCTTAAGCGTGCAAAGGAACAGTGCGACTATTTAATCGTAGGCGTACATGGTAGCGGTGCATGGAAAGGGAAAGAAACATTTATTCCACTTGAGGAGCGCAAAGCAATTGTCGGTGCCTGTAAATATGTGGACGAGGTGGTGGATTCTTGCAAGGAGGATTCGGATGCATGGGATCTATGGCATTACGATCGCCTATTTGTGGGTTCTGATTATAAGGGAACGGAACGCTTCAATCGTTATGAGGAGTACTTTAAGGATAAGGGTGTAGATATTGTCTATTTCCCGTATACAAAGAGTACGAGCAGCACACAAATTAGAAAAAAGATTACTGAAAATGCTGCGAGATAATTGATTTTAGGACAATGATATAGAAGAGGCAGGAGTCATGAGAGATAGACTTATTTATATTTTGAAGCACAACAAGCTCATTCAGAAGCTGTATGTTGTGATTATGAGCTTTGTGTTTAAAGTATGGGGTACGTTCCTGAAAACGGATGACAAACTTGTTCTCTTTGTTTCTTTCATGGGTAAAAACTTTAATGACAGTCCCAAGGTTCTGTA
>ERZ1026772.1681-NODE-1681-length-11104-cov-4.345099_pt1 | contig 11104 bp, 11 predicted proteins | sample MGYA00380124_ERZ1026772 | MGnify/ENA primary metagenome ERZ1026772 (study PRJEB33269, sample SAMEA4719760) | human gut metagenome | biome: human-associated habitat; feature: organic feature; material: feces | place: Cameroon | collected 2013-10 ...
TCATCTGGCAATGCAATGCAAAATTCAAGGACGGTCACCATTGTGGCACGCCGCACCTGACGGAAGTGGAGATTCAGCAGCGGTTTCTGCAAGCCTTTAACCGGCTGCTGGATGAGCGGACGTTTATCCTCGAGGATACAACGACGATCATGGAACAGTTGACCGCAACGGCTGAGCTGGAAGCAAAGGCGGAAAACCTGCGGGAGGAAATGGACGTTGTATCCGAGCTGATCCGGCAGGCGATTGAGCAGAACGCCAGCATGACCATGGATCAGGCGGAATTCGAGCAGAAATACCAGAGCCTGTCTGAACGGTTCCAGCGGGCGGCTGACCATCTGAAAGGCATCGAGGCCGAGTGCGCAAGGCGCGCCCACAAGCGGAGTGAGCTGGAGGCGTTCATAAAGAACCTGCGCGGCAGGGAAATGCCCATTGAGGAGTTTGACGCGATGCTCTGGATGAGCATGGTGAAAAGGGTGATGGTGGAGGTGGACGGAAAGATGCGGTTCACGTTTGCGAACGACATGGAGATTGTCGGCTGATACCCATATAAGCGATAAGACCCGCATGCTTCGGTGGGATACTACTGAGGCGTGCGGGCCTTGTTTATTTGCCTAAAAAATTAACCGACAAAAGGCAGTGCGAAATTGCAGGGATTTCGCATAAAGGAGGCGAATTCTCTAAATTATGCATATGGGTTAAGTACGGCGGTGGAGGCAGGCATGGAGAGAGTTTACGCATTTACAGATGAATCCGGAGCGTTTGGATGGCAGCTTGATAATCCAACTGTATCAACCTATTTTATCATTGGAGCAATTATTGTACAGGAAGGTAATTTAGAGTCTGTAAGAGCTCAGGTCGAGGAAGTAAGAAAAAAGTACTTTCAAACAGGTGAAATGAAGTCATCTTCGCTCGGAAAGAACCACCAACGCCGTAAGCGCATTCTGGCGGAACTACTGAAAGTGAACTTTTCAATCTTTGCTATTGTTATTGATAAATCGCAGCTCATTGAGATGAAAGGACTTCATTTTAAACCTTCTTTCTACAAATTTACTAATAATATTGTACACAAGGAATTGAAGCGGGCTTTTAGAGAAATTACTATCGTTGCCGATGAGATAGGCGGTAGCGAGTACATGCAGAGCTTTGCCAAGTATGTCAAAGAACGTCAAGACATTCCAAATTTGCTAAATGACGCTGCATTCAGGTTCGAAAATAGTAAAAATGATGTTCTCATACAGCTTGCCGACTTAATTAGCGGATCAATAGCATACGACTTTGATCCTCACCGGGGCGATACATCTCAGAATTATCGGAGGATGCTAGAAAAAAAGTTCATCAGGATTGAGCTATATCCTAAAAATATTGAAACATACACAGTGGATACCAGTGCATTAGCTGAAAGCTATGATAAAGATGTTGCTGATATATGTATGAGACAGGCTTTGATCTTTCTTGGAAAGCACGAAGATGATGAAGATGTTGAGAGAAAAGCTCAAGTTATAATTCTTAAATACCTGCTTTTTAGATTTATGAACAACGATCAACGAAAGTATATTCCGACAAAAGAATTGAAAAATCAATTATTGTATTCACTGGAACAAGAATTTTCTACTCAGACGTTCCGAACAAGGATTATTGGCAAAATGCGTGATGAAGGCGTGATCATTGCAAGTTCTAGTCCGAAAAAAGGGTACAAGATTCCAGCCACAAAAGCTGAATTGTATGATTTTATAAATCATGGAACCACAATTATTTTGCCAATGTTAGAGAGATTGAAAAAATGCAGAGATACCATAAAATTAGGAACGGCAAATCAGCTCGATTTATTTGAGAAGACAGAGTACAGTAATTTGAAAAAGTACTTTGATGATATAAACTTGGGGGAATGATTTGGAATTTGGGGAAAGTTACCCCCTATGGAGAGTGATACCCCCGCGATTTGTTTCGCCAAATTGTATCAAATCCTATGAAGGGAGCCATGAATACCGACATTAGTTGGTGCAAACAAGCTTATCCGAAAGGATAGGCTTGTTTGTTTTCATGCAAAAATGTGCCTCTATACCCCTTTTTGCCCTTTAGATTTGCAGGAATACACGATATGGCTCACAAATAGATTTTTCCTTCGCGTACATGATCCGGCTATCTGGTGTGATATTTGTGAAGCTGTTCCTGCCGAATCAGCTAAATTACCAACCGACCCAATACTAAGGAAGGAGGCGACCATTCTTGTGGTGCAAAAGCTGTAATATGGAAACTCGAGACCAAGTCTGCCCCATTTGCGGTCAGCCCACCTTTGAGGATATCCCTACAGAAGTCTATTGGTGCAAGAAGTGTCGTATCCCTATAATTCAGGAACCCAAACAAGCCACCAGAGATTATTGCCCAATTTGCGGTAGCAAGATTCGGTATCTGACGACTGATCTTCGCCCCGTCTTCCAGGAGGAGCGGCTTTTGCTCGAAGTCCTCCTGGAAAAACCAGTCAACGCCCTTTCCTCTGCATCGGTTTGGGCTGAAGCGAATCGATATTATATTGACGGAAAGTCCATATCTCTCCCGTTGAAACTCTTTGCTGAAGCGGATGCGGATATCATCGCAGAAGAGCTAAAACGCCGGACTCCGTCAAACGACGGATCGCACTTTCCGGAAATGATAGATCGATTTATCGCCGCTAACAAGCACCATCTCAACGCTCTGAAGGAAGAGGCCTATTCTTTAGCGGGAACATATTTTTCTTAGGTGCTTTCCAATAAGGATTCTGCCTCAGACGCATACTCCTTATATTTTTCAAGATTGACAGTCATCCCGGATATTAGCATTCCCAACACAAGACATGCATCTTCGGCACATGTAATACTAAACTGCTTGAATTGTTGCTTTGTTCCTCCAGACATGTTAAATACCTCCTATAAAAACAGCCGGGACACCCCGGCTTCCACAACTTACCCCTCAAACACCAACTTACCCCTCAAGCGGCAAAGCCGGTGGAGGAAAAATTAAATTGTATCAATCCCGGTGTTTTTATATCAGGAAAGCTTATAGCTATGAGTCCATTCGTCTCGCTCTGTGCTAGAATAAAGCAAGAAAGCAAGGTCTGCCAACCGCAAAGCTAGCAGAGGAGAGAAAATGAATGGACAAGAATCCTTTAGCACATACGAAATGGCGGTGTCAATATCACATACAATTACACCAAGTAGCGGAGACAGATAATCTACGAAAGATATATAAAGTAGAGATAGGAAAAATACTCAAAACAATATGTGAAAGACAAGTTTGTCAACATTCCCAAGATATTTGCCACGGCAAAAACAATTCTCCGTCTGTTTGTGTTGCGCCAAACAGGCGAGGTTGGATAACGCCTACAGTTTGAGGACCCGCACCGCGCCGGGGAAGGGAAGAATGTCCCGAATCTCGCCGTCCTTCAGCAGGTTCAGCCCCGAATCCTGACAGGCGGCGAGAATTGTATGTTCGTCCGCCAGGCAGAAGTCACGCGGCTCCCTGCCTGCCAGGCGATAGAAAGCATCCCGGCGCAGGGAAGGCAGCGCACAGCGCACAAGAGTGCCCTCGCCCCGGTTAGAGGCATAAAGCCACTTTCCATCCGCCGAGGGCCAGAGGGCGGCGGCGGTATTGGGCGTTTGTTCTTCCTCCAGCGTGGAAACGCCTGGTTCGCAGATCCGGCCCTCTTTTTCGCCGAAAACCACGGCATAAATCCTGTTGCCCAATTCCGTTACCAGATAGGCGCTTCCGTCCGGCGTATATGCCATATGCCGCGGCCCTTGACCAGCGGGAACAGGGATGCGGTAGCGCTCGCTGAGCGATCCGTCCTCTGCCTGATGGTACACCACCAGTGCGTCGATGCCCAGATCCACCACGCAGAAGCTGCCCGGCAGCGTAGGAATGCGTGTGACCTGATGAATATGAGGCCCAGCCTGGCGGGTGGGATGAGGCCCCCGGCCTTCATGCTGAATGCGCTGTCTGCAGGGGCCGATGCCCTTCTGCGTAAGCGGGAAAACGGTCAGGGAGCCGGTGCCGTAGTTGGCGCAAAGCAGAAACCGGCCGTCAGCGGAAAAGCTCAGCGCGCAGGGGCCGTTGCCTTCCGTAGCCTGACGGGAGATAACGTCCATCCCCGTTTCACTGATTTTAAGCTCGTTTACGCAGCCGCGCATTGGCTCCGGCATGTCGCTGCTGACGGAGAAAATGCGCCCGTCCGGGCCGAGGGACTGCCAATTGGGGTCGGTCAGCGAGCCGTTCGTCCAAAGCAGGCGCAGCCGGTCGTTTTCCAGACGAACCCGGCCGATGCCGGCTCCGCCCATGCGGGTCAGGGTTCCAATCAGAAAATCCATATCAGGGCTCCTTCCTTTCCAAGGCTTCATCGTCGATGTGATAGCACTCCCATGGGATGCGGATCTCAATGCGGCTTTCCACCCCAGGGTCACAAAAAATGGTCAGGGACTGACGATCCCGGTATAGCAGACGTAGGCGCTGCAGTACGCTGCGCAGGCCAAAGCCCTTCAGCTTTTCCACGGGGATCAGATCCTCGTTGATTTCTTCCACCTCGCGGATAGTTTGTTCCGAAAAGCTGCCGCCGTTGTCACTGACGCGCAGCGCCAGCCAGTCGCCCTGCCGCCGGGCCGTCAGATGGATGGTGCGGGTCGCCAGATCGCCGCTGTGCACCAGCGCGTTTTCCACCAACGGTTGAAGCAGCATGCCGGGTACGCGGCAGTTAAGCGTCTTTGCAGGGATGTCCGTAACCAGCGTATTTTCATCCCCGTAGATCTCCCGGTAGAGATATACGTATTCCTCCACATAGCGAAGCTCGGTGCGCAGGCTGGTGAAGCGCTGCTCTTCGGCGGACAGATTGTCCCGCAGATACTGGCTGGCCCGCACGGCCAGGGTGGAGACCTCCTTCTGGCGGCCCATCTGGGCCAGCGCGCTTATAGACGCCAAAATGTTGCAGATGAAGTGTGGGCTGATTTTTGATTGCAGCGAACGGTACTTGAAATCCAGTAGGGCGTATTCCGCCTTCTGGTGCTCCACCGCGTGGCGGATCATCTGATCGGTACTTTCCCTTCAGGTTTTTCTGCATCCAACTAAATTTTTCCGCCAGTTCGCCGATTTCGTCCCGCGTGTTGATATCCACCTGCACGTCAAAATCGCCCTTGCTGACCTCGTTCATGGCAAGCTGCAGCTTTTGGACGCTGCGGGTGAGAGAATGGGCGATGAGAGCGGCCAGTCCGATGGCCAGAGCCGCCACGGCCAGACACAGCAGAGCGCCGCTGGAGCATACCGCATTGGCCAGGTTCAGTGCGTCCGACAGAGGAATCAGGTGCGCCGCCCGCCAGCCGTAACGGGTATCGGTGTGCACGGTTATCCAGTAGCTTACGCCGTCGATGCGCACCTCCCGGCTCAGCGGACGGGCGGTCTGGCTGGCGTATTCTGCCACAGCCTGCTGCTCTTCCGTGGAAAAGGGGGACGTTTCCAGCAGGGAGGCGCCTGCACGGGTGAGAATGCAGGTTTTTCCGCTCATGGCCCGGTCCATGCCCAGGGCGGACATCATTTGCTGGCTGCTGGTCTGGGCGATGAGCATGCCGGTGAATTTCAGCGGTGTGATATAGCACACCGGCATTTTCAGATACAGCTGTTCTTCATTATCGCCCCGAAACCAGTAGTTGTAGCTGTTTTCCAACGCGTCCTGCAGGCTGTAGTAGGCGGAAAGCAGCGGTGTGGCCCGGTCCGTGACTGCCGATGTGCCGAAAAAGGTGTTGCCCTCCAGATCCACGGCCAAAAAGCTGGTAAAATAGCTGTTGTTGCCGCACATATTGCGCAGCTCCTGCTCTACCTGAATGCGCTTTTTGGACGGAGAAGCATGGCTTTCCAGACCTTCCGCCAGCAAGACGTTCTGATAGAGGTTGAAGCAGTTCTGCTCCATGTTGGACAGCACAAGGCTGGCGCTGGTGCAGAGCTGGTTGATATAGGCATCGTATTCTGCCGTTTTGTCCTGCAAAAGCCGGGGACGCAAAACGGTGTTGCCGTAAACGACAACACCTGTCAGAATCAGCGCGATGGTCAGTACATGGGTCAGGATGATCTTCTGCCTGAGCTTCATTCCGGTTCCCTCCTGCTGTGTCGGTAATCGCTGGGGGAGACGCCCTCGTGCTTCACAAAAACATTATAAAAGGAAATATAATTCTTGTACCCTACGACCGTGGCGATCTCTTCCAGGCGGTAGGTGGGATCCCGCAGCAACTTTTTCGCCAGGACAATCCGCGCGTCGACGACCCATTCCAGATAGTTGCGCCCGGTATGCTTTTTGATTAGATAGGAAATGTAGTTGGGCGTCAGATCGAAATGGGCGGACAAAGATTGTAGCGACAGCGGCTCACTGGGGTTGTTGCGGATGTAAGACAGGATGCTGGATACGCTAAGGGATCCGCAATCCACCGTTTCGATCTCCTGCGGCTGCTCTTTTTCCTCGATGATGCGCTGCACGATGCGCAGCAGCTTGTCGTTGTCAAAGGGCTTGAGCAGGTAGTCGAAAGCGCGCAGATCCAGCGCCTTTTTGACATACTCAAAATCGTTATAGGCGCTGATGTAAATAACCTTGCTGCCGGGGGAGACAGCCTGAATGGTCTCTACCATGGTCATACCGTCCATGCCCGGCATGCGGATATCCGAAATGATGATATCCGGCTTGCTCTGCAGAATCAGCATACGGCCGCGCTGGCCGTTATAGGCCACACCGGTCACTTCGCAGTTCACGCTGTTCCAGTCAATGGCGGTAGCCAGCATATCGGCCGTAGCGCGATTATCCTCCACAATAACGACCGTGTACATCTGGCTTCCCTCCTTGAAAAAATTTCAGCCTTTCACAGCGCCGGACATGATGCCGCTTACGATATACCGCTGGGAGAACAGATACAAAATCAGCACCGGCAGCATACACAGGGTAAAGAACGCAAAAGCCTGGTTCACGTCCACGCCGCTCTCGGAGCGGTACACGAACTGCGCCAACGGCAGCGTGCGGTTCTGCGCGGATTGCAGAATGGTAACGGATACGTAAAAATCGTTCCAGCTGAACAGGGTGTTAAGCACCAGCATGGTCACGTTGATGGGCTTCATCAGCGGGTATACCACCCGCCAGAAGGTGCGGAAGATACTGGCTCCGTCGATATTGGCAGCCTCCTCCAGTTCCGCAGGCACAGTGCGTACAAAGTCGGTGATGACCAGAATGCACATGCCGATCTGAAAGCCGGTTCTGACGATGACAAAGCCGCTCAACGTATTCATGAGCCCTACCGCCTTCAGGTTGACATAGGTGGGGAACATGATGCACTGGAAGGGAATCAGAATGCCCATCAGAAATACGTAATATATGAAATTATATATCTTTCGGCGGCTTCTTGCAAGCACATAAGCGGCCATGGGCGTGATTATGGTCAGAATGGCCACAATCCACACGGTGGTCAGCAGACTGTTGACAAAGCCGGTCTGAAAATCGCCGTTTTTGACGATCACGTCGCGGAAGTTTCCCAGATACAGGGTTTTGGGCAGGCTCAGGGGCGAAGTTGCGCCCATCTCCGACGGCTGCTTCAGCGAATAGACCAGGCTGACGTAGAGGGGACACACAAAAAAAAGTGTGATGAGGACTACAACGATGTTGCGCGCCACACGGCCCAGTTTATGCCGAGCGCGCATGGAAAGGCCATGATGAGCGGCTGGATTGGCGGCGTTCATGCGTCTACCCCCTTTGAGCGGAAGAATTTGGATACCAAGAAAGAAAAAAACAGCAGGATCAGGGTCATGATGACGGCGGCTGCCTGGCCGTAGCCGGCCTTGGAATTGCCGAAAATGTTGTTGTAGATGAACATGGCCATGGTGGTGGTGGTATCTCGGCCCGGGCCGCCGTTGGTGGTGGCCATGACAGCGTCAAATACTTTCAGACCCCAGGCCAGCAGCAACGAAACGTTTACCGAAAAGGCGGGAACGATCATGGGCACGGTAATCTTTCGGAACTGGTACCATCTGCTCGCACCCTCTACGCTGGCGGCCTCATAGTATTCATTGGGCACACCCTGTAGGGCGGCGATGTAAATCAGCATACAGTAGCCGCTGGTGCGCCACACGCTGATGACGGCGATGCCCAGCATGGCCTGGGATTTGATGGCCAGCGGGCTTTGCACGCCAAACAGGGGGGAGTAAACGGCGTTGAAGATATATTTCCACACAAAGGCTGCCGTCAGCATGCTGATGACGTAGGGCATGAATACCAGGGTACGGCAGATATTGTTTATTTTTGACGAACGGTGGATCAGCAGCGCGATGCCCAGACCGATCAGATTGGCAAACACGATGTAGTAGGCGGCGAATTGAAAGGTATTGCTGATGGATTTCCAGAAACTGGTTGATTTGAGCATGGACAGATAATTTTTCAGGCCCACGAATTGGGATTGGGAGGATACCAGGTTCCAATTGGTCAGAGAATATGGAATGCCCTGAAAAAACGGAAAGACGACCGTTATCAGATACAGGATCAGCGCAGGCAGCACAAAACAGGCGTAGGTAATCCGTTTAACGGTGCTGTAGCGCGTTTTCGCAAGCAGAGTGCTGTGAGCTTGCATAAGCGACGCCCCTTTCAAAAAAGATGGAAGAAAAGGGAGATGGGCCCGGGTGCGTGCACGAACCCATCTCCGTCTTGCGCCGGGGAGAACGGCCGCCGGCGATAGAGGATTACTTGCTGGCGTTAATCTCGTCAAAGGCTGCCTGCAGTTCCGCGATGGTATCGGCGGGAGTCAGGCTGCGATCAGCGCAGAAGCCCTGAGTGATGGAACGCCAGTTGGTCAGGTACTCGCCGCTGAAGGAGGCGGTGAAAGCGCCTTCATGCGCGATGTTGCCGGTTTCCTTGGCCTGAATGGCGGTCAGGATCACTTCCGGCATTTCGGTTTCCACGCCAGGCACAACGGAGGGGCACAGGGTGTCGGCGCTCCACTGGCCGGCCACTTCAGGGGTGAGCAGGTACTTCATGAAGTCCAGCACGGCTTCGGTGTGCTCGCTCTTACCGTTGACCATGAAGATCTGATCCAGCTGCACGCAGTAGGCGTTGGGTTTTCCGTCGTCGCGAGGTACGGCGAACATGCCATACTCAACGGCGGGGTTGAACTGCTGGATCTGTGCGAAAGCCCAAGTGCCGTCATAGATCATAGCGGCGCCCTCGCCGGCGATCAGCTGGCGGCCCATGGTGGTATCGTTGCTCATATCGTCCATTCGGCTGTATTCCATGCGGCGGCCCCATAGCTCCAACGCCTTTTCGAACTCGGGATAATCGGTAAACTTAGCTTCACCGGCCATCAGCTTTTCAAAGGCGTCGTTATGACCGTTTTCTTGCAGCAGGGGCCACAGGATAGCGCGCATTTCGATATCGGGATAGGTCACGTTGGAATAGTTGCGGGCCCAGGGATCGATGCCGTTGTCCTTCAAAGTCTTGCAGACGGCGTCCAGTTCATCCTGAGTGGTGGGGACGTTCAGGCCATACTTTTCAAACATACTCTTGTTATAGATGACGCCGTAGGTCTTGAAGTCCAGAGGCAGAGCGTATACGCGGCCATTGTAGGAGCAATTCTTGATGTCGCCCTCGGTCAGGCCCAGTGCGGCGATCAGCTCGTTATCGGTCAGATCCATCACATAGCCGGCCTCAATGATGTCGGCGTACTGGCCGGGCTGGCCCATCATGATGTCGGGCGCGTCTCCGGCGCCTACGCGGGTACGCAGCTGGGTGATGTATTCGTTCTGGCTCAGGGCTTGACTGTCAAAGGTCACATTGGGATGCAGCGCGATGTAGCCTTCCATGATCTTGTTGAATGCGTTCAGCTTCACTTCGTTGCCCATGTAGTGCAGAATGGTAATGGTAACGGGTTCCTCCGCCAGAGCGGTGGCCGCAAGGCTGCCAAGCAGACATACGGTCAGTAGAAGGGCGAACAGTTTTTTCATGTGGGTCTACCTCCTGCTTTGATATTGGTTTGTCCGTGCAGACTGTCCCGCCTGCGTTTGTATTCATTATACGTTAACAGTCCAAATTGGACATATAGCAGATTGTCAAATTCTTATATCAAACCTTCGAATTATCAAAAAACTATTGAAAATCTGGCCCAAATGCATATGATGGATGCCAGGAAAAAGGGGAGAGAAGCGTTCCCCGCTCAATAGCAGAAGGAGTGTGCATCCAAGTGAACAAAGTCGCCATGATTACCGGAGCCACCCGCAACACCGGTTTTGCCATCGCTCATCGCTTTGCGCAAAACGGCTATGATGTGGTCGTCACCAGCCGCGACCAGCATAGCGCCGATGAGGCCGTGCTCCAATTAAAGAAAGAATTCCCCGAAAACCGTTTTCTGGCCCTTGGCATGAACCAAGGGGAAGCCCAGGCCATTCACAGCGGCTTTGAAAAGATAAGGGATGCCTTTGACCACTTGGATGTGTTTGTAGGCAACGCGGCCGATTTGGCCGTTGACTGCGATGTGTTCAACACCAGCCTGGAACGCTGGAACCAGGTTATCGCCACAAATGTAACAGGCAACTTTCTGTGCGCGCAGGAGAGCGCCAAACTGATGAAAGACGGCGGCAGCATCGTGTTCATTTCCAGCGTACATGCCAACCAGTCTATTGTGGGCCGGGTGGCCTATTCCACCTCCAAGGCTGCCATCGGCGGGCTGATGCGCTCCTTGTCCCTGGAGCTGGCCTACCTGAACATTCGCGTCAACTCCATCATTGCCGGAGCCATCTGGAGCGACCGCTGGGAAAAGCAGACCCCGGAGCAGACCACGCAGCGCCGCCTGAAATATCCTGCGGGCCGGGAATCCTCAACCGGAGAGATTGCCCACGCCGTGTCCTTTCTGTGCGATGAGGAAAGCGCCACCATCACCGGCACCGAACTGACGGTGGACAGCGGCATCAGCATATGCCTGCTGCCCTATCAGCGCGACTGGCACAAGGAGTGAAAGCTATGGATTCCAAAGAACGTATCCTGAATGAAAAGCTGGTTATCATCTCCCGGGGCATCCCTACGGAAAAGCTGCTGAACTGCTGCCAGGCCCTACTGGATGCTGGGGTGTGT
>ERZ1026772.1683-NODE-1683-length-11081-cov-6.870125_pt1 | contig 11081 bp, 4 predicted proteins | sample MGYA00380124_ERZ1026772 | MGnify/ENA primary metagenome ERZ1026772 (study PRJEB33269, sample SAMEA4719760) | human gut metagenome | biome: human-associated habitat; feature: organic feature; material: feces | place: Cameroon | collected 2013-10 ...
AGAAAATACGCTCGTCGCTTGCCAAGATGGCAACGACAACGACGGCGATGGCTTGATCGACTGCGACGACTCCGATTGCCAAGTCTTCGCCATTTGTCAGAAAAAGCCCGAGAACACCGAAGCGCTTTGTAAAGATGGCCTCGATAACGATGGCAATGGCTTAGCCGACTGCGACGACCCCAATTGTGCTGCGTTTGACCATTGCAAGCCCAAAGAAAATACCGAAGCGCTTTGCCAAGACGGCCTCGACAACGACGGCGATGGATTGATCGATTGTGCCGACTCCGATTGTGCTGCGTTTGACCATTGTAAGCCCAAAGAAAACACCGAAGCGCTTTGTAGCGACGAGGTCGACAACGATGGCGATGACTTGGTCGACTGCAACGATCCCGATTGCTTGGTCTTCGAACATTGTGCGGCGTATCGCATTGCAGAAAATTCGGCAGAATTGTGTAGCGATGGAATCGACAACGATGCCGATGGCGTCAAAGATTGCGATTCGATCAGTTGCAAGCATTTCGACGTATGTATGGGCGGGGGCAAAGTCGGCGAAGATACGCTTGAACTATGTAGCGATGGGATCGACAACGACGGCGATGGCTTGGTCGATTGCGCCGACGTCGAATGCAAAGGATTCCAACATTGTTTGGGCAAAAAAGCCGACGACGTGACAAAGGAAATGTGTAGCGACAAGATCGACAGCGATGGCGATGGGTTGATCGATTGTGCCGATCCCGATTGCCAACAGTTTACCGACATCTGCAGTGATGAATGCCCCGACGATCCCTATAAGTACGCGCCCGATAAATGCGGTTGTGGAGAGACATGGGTCGTCGATAGCAGGTTAGAAAACGGCGGAGGTTGCTTTATCAACATATCGACGCCCGAAGATTTTATGCAAATTCAGAAAAAGGCCAAAGCGGGCGATACGGATGTTTTGAATAAGAATTATATCTTGAAGCGATCGATCGATTTTGGCGAAACGTCGGATTACGAACCCCTTTTGGAATTTGGAGGAATATTTGAGGGCAATGGCAAGCGAATATCTGGCGTGTTCAATTTCGATATGGATACTATTACTTGGGAGCATGACATTGGGCTGTTTGGCGGTTTGCAAGAGAACAATAGCGACGAGGAAACTGTGACGTTGCGCAATTTGGTCGTCGGTATAACGGTGAATGTCGTCAATGCCAAAGCGCGTAGAGCCTATGGTACGTTAATCGGCAAAACGCGAGGTGGGGCAACAGTAGAGAATATCTCTGGGACATCGAAATTATACGTCATATTTAATGATGATATCGAGAGCGTATTGGAGGAATATCTCCATTTGAATGTTGGCGGATTAGCAGGTGATTTTGCTGGTGGTGATTTTATAAGAAATATTTATCTACACGGCAGTAATACGTCGGTTGAATTCATAGTCAAACAAGATCTGAAAAAAGACAAAGACAATAAGTTTGATTTTGGCCCGCAGACTATTTCCGTCGGTGGTGTCGCTGGAGAGATAGGCAAGCCTTTTGTAATAAAAAATGTCCATGCCAATACGAATGTGACGTTGTTAGCCGATGTCGAAATCAAGACTTATTCAATGTTTGATAGTACTGTGGATGTGACGAAAAAAACAATCTATCCTTTGAAGTATCAAGTCGGTGGTATTGCTGGCTGGGCAACTATATTAAAAGACGTGCATAGCACGGGTACGATTAAAGCCGATACAAAGACGAAGATACATCGAAAAGCTACTAGTGACGGCGTAGTGATTCGACATAGCAATACGTATGTCGGTGGTATCGCTGGCTATGCTTCGTCCCTTCAGGATTCGAGTTTCAAAGGAGATATCGTCGTCGCCGCCGACGATGAATCTTCAGGACAAAAACAATGGAACGATGCAAAGGCAGATGGCAAAGCGTGTGTCGGTGGGGGCGCCGGGATTGTAGTTGCAGGCAGTTTAGTAAATGCTTGTAACGGGATTTATGTCGATGGTTCGATATCGATAGAGCCAAAATGCGAGTCTTTGAGTTCCACACTGGCCTATGCAGAAGATGCGAAATACAAGCCCGCGATTAATTATGCCGGCGGTATCGTCGGATGTTATAGCGCCCCATCTGATTCTTATGTTATCAATTCGTATGCCAACGTCGCTTTCACTATCGAGAAAGGCGCTTGTAGCAAAAATACGGTTTATTGGGGCGGGATCTCATCGATTAATCCACCATTTGAATTTGGTAATAATATAGATATCAATCGATACATCGTCAATAACCATGCCTATACGACATATAACTTCCCGTCGTGGGGGCAATACGAAAACGCCGTCTTGGGCGGCGTGACGAATACCAATCAAGGTGGTAAGATCGTCAATAACTTCGTTTCGGGCAGATTCACGGGCGACGAAAAGCACGAAAACATGGCTTATTATAAGTCGAAGCTCTTAGCGACGCGCGGCAAATACCTCTACGAAACGTATTGGAATGCAGACATCTATGGCAATGGGGCAAAGAGCTCGGGAAGTCAGATCACCGACGCATCGGCAAAGCCGTTTACGTTCAATGCTGCCAAGCTCCCAGTTACGTCGAATGGCGAGTCGATTCACGGGCTCTTGAGCAGCAACTCAGGGCACGATGGAGGCGTCTTGTCGGCAAATATTCCGAAGTATAGCAACGACGAGAATATTTACGTCAATTGGAAGATGATTGTCGACAAGGACGGAAACAAAGTTCCCGTCCCAATGTCGACGACTTCGAATTACTAAACGTAGGGTGTGCGCCCGCCTGCCGGCGGGCGTTTTGCGTAGGGTGTTGGCCCGCCTCCGGCGGGCGTTTTTGCGTAGGGTGTTGGCCCGCCTCCGGCGGGCGTTTTTGCGCATGGTGTGCGCCCGCCTGCCGGCGGGCGTTTTTGCGCATGGTGTATAAATCCATCCTCGATGTGCTAGTGTACTCACCGTGAGTCAAAGACTTTTACCAAAGTCAAGGGGGCGATGTGGTAGCCCTGCATGGAATTCAAAAAAGTCTTGATTTTTTGAATTTACTGTGCCATACACCGCGACGATTGGCGCGATAGGCACGCGGTTGTGCCTCATTTTGGGCGTCGGTCGCAATACAGATTTTTGAGATAGGCGTAAGTTTAGACGGTATGTGGCGTATCTGGGCGTAAAGATTCGGTTCGAACAATGAAATTCACGAAGTCGTGAGTTTTTGTCGTGCTGATCTTTGCGTCCTTATACGCCATTCGTGTAACTGCGCCTTTTTTTGTTTTTGCATGCCCAGAAGGAGAAAGAAGCATGTCGAACTATGAGACGATCCCTTATAAAACATACCTCGACGAATCAGAGATGCCGAAATTCTGGTACAATGTACGCGCCGATATGAAGAAGAAACCAGCGCCGCTCTTGAATCCTGCGACGGGCAAGCCGATGACGGCTCAAGAACTCGAAGGCGTGTTTTGCAAGGAACTCGTCGCTCAAGAACTCGACGACGAAACGCAGCTCATTCCGATCCCCGAAGAGATTCGCGATTTCTATAAGATGTATCGGCCGTCGCCTCTCGTGCGAGCCTATTGCCTCGAAAAGCAACTCGGCACGCCTGCGCATATCTATTACAAATTCGAGGGAAACAATACATCGGGTTCGCACAAGCTCAATTCGGCGATTGCGCAGGCGTATTATGCCAAACACCAAGGTCTCAAAGGCGTGACGACCGAAACGGGCGCCGGTCAATGGGGCACGGCGTTGTCGATGGCATGCGCCTATCTCGGGCTCGATTGCATCGTCTTCATGGTCAAAGTGAGCTATGAACAAAAGCCGTTCCGCCGCGAAGTCATGCGCACCTATGGTGCGCGCGTGACGCCCTCGCCGTCGAATACGACCGAAATTGGACGAAAGATTTTGGCCGATTTCCCCGAAACGGGTGGGAGTCTCGGGTGTGCCATCTCCGAAGCCGTCGAGTACGCCGTTGGGCATCCCGGGTATCGCTATGTCTTGGGATCGGTGCTCAATCAAGTCCTCTTGCACCAATCGGTTATCGGGCTCGAGACGAAGACGGCGCTCGATAAATTGGGCGTCAAAGCCGACATCGTCATCGGTTGCGCCGGTGGCGGATCGAATTTGGGTGGGCTTATTTCGCCGTTTATGGGCGAAAAGTTACGCGGCGAAGCCGATTACGAATTTATCGCCGTCGAGCCCGCGAGCTGCCCGAGCTTCACGCGCGGCAAATTCGCCTACGATTTCTGTGATACGGGTTGCATCTGCCCACTCGCCAAAATGTACACACTCGGATCGCGCTTTATGCCAAGCCCAATTCACGCCGGTGGCTTGCGCTATCACGGCATGAGCCCCGTCCTTTCGGAGCTCTATGACCAAAAGATGATGCGTGCGATAACGGTGTGTCAGACAGACGTTTTCAAAGCAGCCGAATATTTCGCCCGCGTCGAGGGCATTTTGCCCGCTCCCGAAAGTGCTCATGCCATCAAAGCCGCCATCGACGAAGCGCTCAAATGCAAAGAAACTGGTGCTCAGAAAAACATCGTCTTCGGGCTCACGGGCACAGGTTATTTCGATATGGTCGCTTATGGCAAATACAACGATGGCGATATGGTCGATTATTTGCCCTCCGATGAAGATATTGCAAAGGCCTTGGCGCAGTTGCCGAAAGTATAATTGTAAAATAAATGATGTTTTGATACGATGGGGCACAATGGTCATTGAGTAGAGGTGAGTATTATGCCCCTGATCATCGTTCGAAACGACATTACGAAAATGAGCGTTGACGCCATCGTCAACGCGGCCAATCAATCCCTGCTGGGCGGAGGTGGCGTAGATGGTTGCATACACCGCGCGGCGGGGCTGGATCTACTATGCGAGTGCCAAGCACTCGGCGGTTGCCAAACTGGCGACGCCAAGATAACGGGCGCGTACCGTCTGCCGTGCAAATATGTGATTCACACCGTCGGCCCTATATGGAACGGCGGTCAATATGGCGAGCGCGAAAAGCTCGCCTCGTGCTATCGAACAAGCCTTGCGCTGGCAAAGGCGAATGGCTGTGAAACTGTAGCTTTTCCGCTGATCTCCTCGGGCATTTATGGCTACCCCAAAGATCAAGCGCTCCGAGTCGCCGTAGACACCATTAGTGAGTTTCTCGCGGAAAACGATATGACGGTGTATCTCGTCATTTTCTGCCGCGAGGCGTTTGAGATTGGCAATAAGCTCTTCGCAGACATTGCCGCCTATATCGACGACCACTATGTCGATGTGCACACCGACCTATGCCGTGAGCAGATGCGTCGGGTTGAGATTTTTGAGAACCGCAAATTGTCCTCCTACGCTGACGCGCTCAAGGCGGCAAGCGGATTAGACGAAATTCTCTCGCACTTGGATGCCGGGTTTTCGGAAACGCTACTCAAGCTCATCGATCGCAGCGGTAAAAAAGATGCCGAGATCTACAAAAAGGCCAATGTGGATCGCAAGCTCTTTTCCAAGATCCGCAACAACCCAGACTACAAGCCATCAAAAACTACGGCGCTGGCTTTCGCCATCGCACTGGAATTGAGCTTGCCCGAGGCGCGCGATCTCATCGCCCGCGCGGGCTACGCCCTGAGTCCATGTAGCAAGTTCGACGTCATCGTCGAGTATTTCATCACTCGCGGCGACTACGATATTTTTAAGATCAACGAGGCGTTGTTTGCCTTCGATCAGAGTTTGTTGGGGGCGTCATTACAATAAATATTCAGACCGTCGCGGGATCAAAAAAAATTAAAAAAAAAGATAAATGTCGCCTCGCAGGCGACCTTTTCATCCATCGTAGGCGCTACGATATGCGCGTCATCAAACGAAGGAGGGTTTGGTTGCCATGTCGGCGACCAAAACGCTCCTTCGGATGCGCTGCGATTTGAGCGCAAAAACGAAGGAGGATCTTATGAAGACGGAATTGGTATTTATTTTGGATCGTAGTGGCTCTATGTCGGGACTAGAGGCGGATACTATCGGCGGATTCAATTCCATGATCGAGCGGCAGAAGAAGGAAGCGGGTGAGGCGCTCGTTTCGACGGTTGTATTTAGCAATGACAGCACGGTCATTCACGATCGTTTGCCGATTGGCGAAGTTCCGCCCTTGACGGACAAGGAATACTTCACTACGGGTTGCACGGCGTTGTTAGACGCCGTAGGCGGAGCTATCCGCCATATCGGCAACATCCACAAGTATGCTCGCCCCGAAGACGTGCCAGACAAGACGATGTTCGTCATCACCACAGACGGCCATGAAAATGCCAGCCGCCGCTACGACTATGACGCAGTGCGCAACATGATCGAACGGCAGAAGAAGAGATTCGGCTGGGAGTTTTTGTTCCTCGGTGCAAACATCGACGCGACGCAGGAAGCGGCGCGCTTCGGGATCGATGCAGACCGCGCAGTCAATTACAAGTGCGACGAAGCGGGCACCTTGCTGAACTACCGTATCATCGGCGAGGCGGTCTGTAGCGTCCGCGCCGATCGGCCGCTCAGTGCCGACTGGAAGCGCCGAATCGACGAGGACGTGCAAAAGAGAGGACGGTAAATTTGCTGATTACATAAAGAAACGCCCCCAAAAGGGGGCGTTTTGTCTTTTTTATAAATGCCCGTTTTGTTGGACGGGGATTCTATATGCAGAAAAGGCTACCGATAACAATGAATTGCATCAGTAGCCCATGATTCATGGAAAATAGACAGCCTATGTTTTAGAGTTTTTGATCTTTTCTGTTTTTCTCAAGACGTTTTTTCGTTTTGAGGTCTTTAATGGAACGATGTTGAGCCAAGTAAGCTGCATCTTTGCCAAATGTGACGACAGAATCTTTTGCATGAATCATTTCTTCTTTTGCGGCACTTCCAGCAGCTTTAGATCCGCCTGCAGCACCTTGCAAAAAGTCTAACGTAGAATCTTTGAGATTTTGCAAAGACGATTCGCTCTTCGGTTTCAAAGCAGGCGGAATCTCGGTTGGTTTGCCTTCCATCTTGTTTTTCGCCTCGCGTTTGATTGCGTGCTGCTCTTCTTTGTTGAGAGGTTGACCATTATTCTTTTTCTCTTCTGCCGACTGCAACGCTGTGATGTGAAGAAGTTGTTTTTCGGCATCTGTGAGTTTGGCCCCTTCGTCGTATGCCTTTGCACTGCCTTGAGCCGCTTGTTTCTTGAGCACTTCTTTGCGAGATTGTTCTGGGTTTTCAAGAAGTTTGGCCAGTTCCTTCTTGTCTTCGCGCTCCTTGTGATACTTATCGGCAGCTTGTGTTGATTTGAGATTGTCGACTTCAATGCCAAGATTTCCCGTCTTGGTTCCTGCGAGTGCGTCTTTTACTCCAGTAACGTGGAAACGCTTTTCGCCATCCTTCTCCTTCTTGTCACTGATCTTGTCGGATTGTTTGGCACCCCAGTTACCGAGTTTAGCTGTTACACTACCAGCTTTGCCTTGGGCTTCACGCCTTTTGGCGAGCTGATTCTTTCTATTCTTTTCATGCTTTTTATCTCTTGCGATTTTGTCAAGAGTAGGCAATTTGATCTTACTCAAAAATTTATCGACCCATGGCTTAGCACGTTTGCTGAATTTAGAAACAACGTTTTTAATCTTTGATCCAATGTCGATCCCGATGAGGCGGAGCAAGACCTCGATGGCGATCGGAATGGCTTGGCAGATAGCGGCTTCGACGGCTTTAGCCGCAGCGTCTGAGTTGCCGTTGCCTGCTTCGACGAGGACTTTTAACAGAGCTGATCCGAGGCCGGCAATGGCATCGAATCGCGAACGGAAGAATTGTACTATATCCCAAACGCCCTTGATCGCAGCGATGATGCCACCTACTGGCGTAGCCATTGCGGCGATTTTCTTTACAGCTAAACCGACGAGAGTTGGAACTGCTTCCGAAAAAATAGCAGCTATAACTTCGCCTTTGATGTCACCGACGCTGTCTTTGATGAGATCGGCGACGACTGACAAGCCCCCAGTCTTAATCATATCATGAATTTTCTTCAGATTGATGGCTTCGGGGGGATCCTTGATTTCTTCGACTTTTTCGCCTGGTTCTGCTTGTGCTTTTGCTTCTTCTTCTTCAGCCTTCTTGTGCTCCTGATAGGCGTCCCATCCTGCTGTGATAGGAGCGATGATTTCGCTGACATCTATGCCAGCAAGGCCAAAGATAATTTTGACAAATCCTCTGATTTTTGGAAGATCTTCAGCTCCCTTAACCCCAGCGGAGCCTAGCCACATGCTGAGCAAATTCTGTGCGATGAACATGAGGTTGGCAGGCATGTTCGAGACAAATTGCGAGAATCCCTGTTTAATGCCAGTCAAGAGCGTGCTGCCAAATTTAGGTGGATTTTTGAGGATATTTGCCGCAGCGGCGAGCATTGGGGCGGGATCGACGCCACAGAATTCGCATGCCTTTTTGAAGATTGCTACGGCGATATTGGCAAGCGATTCGAGGGCGGCTTTGATAGTGCTGAGTGCTTGGCGATAGGCTTCGCGGAGCGTTTCGAGGATTTGGGCGATGAGTTCTTTGAACGCCTCGACGGCGGCATTGATAGCTTCGACTGTTGCATCGACGATAGCCGTAAAGATTTCGAGGGCTTTGTCGAGGATCGCATTGATGACCTTGATGAGATTATCGGCGAATTTTTTGAGGAGTTTTTTGAACTTGTCGAATGCCGTTCTAAGCTTGTTGCCGAGGTCTTTATTGACCTTGCTGACGAGGTCGGCAAAGGTGTCGAGGAGATTGTTGACGGCTTCTAAGAACTTGTTGATGATCTTCGAAACGAGTGCTTTGAGCCCCGAAACGAACCTTTTGGCTGCGTCTTTGGCGGCATCGGCAAGTTTTTCGTACCACGCCTTTTCTTCTTTTTTGTCGTTATCTTCGGCCGATTTCTTTTCCTTATCGGCGTTTTGTTTTTCGCGTTTGATGTCGCGTTGTGCTTTTCGCTTTCCTTGTTCGACTTTCGAACGCGCGTCGGCCACATATCCTTGGTGTTCGGCGTCGTAGCCTGCGGCTTCGGTTTCGAATTCCGCCGATTGTTCGTCGATTTGGGAATTCATTTCGGTTTCGAGCGCAGCCATTTGCTCGTCTTCGTTGGTCTTGGCATCGGCGCGAATTTGTTCGATTTCGGCTTCGTGTTCGGCGACGCTTGCATCGATTTGTGCATCGGTTTCGGCTTCGGCGGAATCGACTTGAGCCGAAGCTTCTTGCATCTGCGCCGAAGTCGATTCGGCTTCTTGTGTGAAATCGAGAATTCCCTTCGATTCTTCGTGGAATTGTTCGAGTTCAGCCGCCATGGCAATCGCCGATGTTTCGAGCGCAGCTTCTTGTTCATCGAGCACGGTCTTTGGCAATTTCAGATCGTCGTATCCGCGTTCGGGTAGAGTTTTGTCGAGCGAACTGACTTTTTCGGCGCCTTCGGACTTCGTTTGATTGTATTTCTCGGCTTCTTCGGCTTTTGCTTCGTCGATAGACGACGTATCGGCTTCGACCGTGGGTTCGTTGGGGATATCGTCGCCGCCGCCCGAGATTTTTTGCGCCTTGATCTTCGCGCTGGCATTGCTACCGGCGGCTTCGAGATTCGCATTCATCTTGCTTTCGAACGTGACCTCTTTATTGCCTTTGTTCGTCGCCTTCGAAGCTTCGGTCGAGGCTTGTTTTTCGGCGTCGACAGAACCGTCGTTGATTTCGGCTTCTTCTTCGCCGGGGAGTTTTGTCTTCTTTTCGGTCTCGGACTTTTGGATGTCTTCTTGCGTTTTTGGACCGAGTTCGGCGTGGTGTTCGAGTTGGTGGCTTAGGCCCGACGTTGCAAACGCTTCGACGGCGTTTTTGCCCGATCCTTCGCCTTTGGGCGCCGGCGCTGCAGGCGCACCTGCACCGATAGCCGGTAGCGCCATGCCACCGCCACCACCGGCGTCGCCGCCACCGCTGCCACTGCCCGAAATGTTGACCGATATGCCACCGCCGACCGATCCTGTCGCGGCATGGGACGCTTTGCCCGGTTTCTTCGATTCTTTCTTGTCGCCTTTATTATCGTTGCCCTTTTTGGCGTTGCCTTTCTTATCCTCGGGTTTTGGTGACGCAGCGACAGTCTGCGATTTGTTTTCCGATGATCCGGCTTGTTTCGACGCGCCATCTTGGTGTTTGGCATCGGCTTTCGATTGCTCAGACTTGTCTTTTTTGCTCGTCTCTTTCGACGAAACGTTTTTGTCTTCTTTTTTAGCGCCTTGAGCGTCTTTTTTGTCGCCTTTGTCTTCCTTTTTAGCGCCTTTGTCTTCCTTTTTAGCGCCTTTGTCTTCTTTCTTAGCGCCTTTGTCTTCTTTCTTAGCGCTTAAAGCATCTTTTTTATCGTCTTTTTTGCTCTTCCCTTTGCCGTCTTGCGATTTTTTCTTTTTCTCGCCCTGGGCATCTTTTAGATCGCCGTTTTTCGCCTTATCGGCGTATTGTTCGTCGCGAGATTTGCTGAAGTTGTTGACGGTTTTTTCTTCTTGAGCAGGCGTCGTTTGGACGGGAGCGCCAGGATTGACGGGTTTTGCCCCAGTCGCGCCCTTGTCTTTGGCCTCGGCATTTGCCTCGGCTTTTGATTTGCCCGCTTGCGGTGCGGCTTGTGCCGCCGCGCCTCCTTTAGCGCCCGAGAGCTCGGCACCGACCGAAGCTTGCTGCGCCGATTGTGCCTTTTGCGTCGCCTTTTGCGCTTGCACGGCTTGGGCTTCGTTCTGGGCTTGCGCTTGTTGCGCTTGCGGGGCAGATTGTTTCGCTTGTTGCTGTTGAGGTTGTTGCTGTTGCGCGAGGTTTGGACTTGAATCTTTTTCGTGCTTTTGCGTATTCATCGTCAGCTCCTTATCAAAAAAAAAAACTATACACACCCGCTATACATTCTATCGCATTTATGCTGGGCTGTCACAAAATTCGGACAAATTTTTGCGATGAATTCGTTTTGTTCGTTTTGCCTCTCTCATATTGTTTGATAGGGCTTTACTGGGGGCTTTCCCCGGCGTTGCTGGGGGCTACTCGCGGCAACCCCTACGGGGTTAATATCAATTGAGGTATCCCTGTTTTGGTAAACATAGACAGCTTATACTAGAGTAGCTTGGTA
>ERZ1026772.1684-NODE-1684-length-11074-cov-4.486705_pt1 | contig 11074 bp, 7 predicted proteins | sample MGYA00380124_ERZ1026772 | MGnify/ENA primary metagenome ERZ1026772 (study PRJEB33269, sample SAMEA4719760) | human gut metagenome | biome: human-associated habitat; feature: organic feature; material: feces | place: Cameroon | collected 2013-10 ...
CAGCTTCCAGACCTCGCCGCTGGGGCCGCGCCCGTAGCTGGGAGGATCCATCAGGATGCCGTCGTAGGTATTGCCGCGGCGAATTTCACGTCGCACAAAGGCCAGCGCATCCTCCACGATATAGCGGCAGGAGGTTTCAGGCAGACCGCTGAGCTCACGGTTTTCCTTGGCCCACTGTACCATGCCCTTGGCAGCATCCACATGGGTGACGTGCGCGCCCTCCGCAGCGCAGGCCAGGGTGGCCCCGCCTGTATAGGCAAAGAGGTTAAGCACCTTTGCCTGGCCGCTGCGTGCGCGGATCAGCCCGCGCATCCAATCCCAGTTGGCGGCCTGCTCGGGAAACAGGCCCGTATGCTTAAAGCCGGTGGGGCGCACATGGAACTTGAGATCGCCGTAGCTGATCTGCCAGCGCTCGGGCAGGCGCTCCTCAAAGCGCCACTCGCCGCCGCCACGCTCGCTGCGCAGATAGTGCGCCTGCGCGGCGCTCCAGCAGCCAGGATCAGCCTTGGGCCAGATGACCTGAGGATCGGGGCGGCGGAGCACATACTTGCCCCACCGCTCCAGCTTTTCGCCGTCGCCCGTATCCAGCACTTCAAACGATTGCCAATGATCGGCTATAAACATTTATACCCTCTTGACGCCGATGACGGCGCTTTCTCCGTTGATGTCCCATTCCTTCACAGCCTCGCCGCCGGCAGTATCCGTCAGCGTCAGGCTGTCGGCCAGCACGCCGGCAAGCACCATATCGCGCGCCTTGTCCAGCGCTGCGGCCAGCTTTTCGCCGCACTGGCAGGTGACGGCGATGTGGTCGGTCACATCAAAGCCAGTATCCTTGCGCATGGACTGCACTTTGCTGATGAACTCACGTGCATAGCCTTCCTCGATCAGCGCGTCGGTCAGCTTGGTATCCAGCACCACCGTCAGCTTGCCGTCCACCTGGGAGGTGTAGCCTTCCTTCTTGACGGCCTCTACCAGCACGTCTTCCTTATTGAGCACGATATCGGTATCGTCCATACGCAGGGTGACGGTCTCGCCCTTTTCAAAGGCGGCGACCACGGCCGAGCCGTCCAGCTTCTGCAATTCGCCGCGCATACGGCCCAGGAAGCGGCCATAGCGAGCCTTGAGGGTGAAGAAGTTGGGCTTGAGATCGTAGCTGACAAACTCGCCCGCGTTCTGGATGAACTGCACGTTCTTGACGTTCAATTCATCCTCAACCAGCGATTTGTAGGCTTCGCCAAAGTCCGCGCCGCAAACATAGAGTATGGACAGCGGTTGGCGTACCTTGATGTTGCTCAGGTTGCGGCAGGCGCGGCCCAGCTGTACCACGTTTTCCACCGCCGCCATCTGGCGTTCGGCGTCTGTGTCGATCATGCTTTCATCGCACACAGGGAAGTCGCACAGATGCACGCTTTCGGGCGCGCTGTGATCCACGGTGCGCACGATGTTCTGATAGATGCTTTCGGACATGAAGGGCACGAAGGGGGCGATCAGGCGGCACAGGGTGGACAGCACCGTGTACAGGGTGATGAAGGCGGCTTCTTTATCGCCCTCCATGCCCTTGCCCCAGAAGCGGTCGCGGCCCAGGCGGATATACCAGTTGGACAGATCGTCCACAAAATCGGTCAGCTTGCGGGTGGCTTCAGGAATGCGATAGTTGGCCAGATCGTCGTCCACGCCGCGGATCAGCGTGTTCAGGCGGCTGAGAATCCACTTGTCCATCAGCGTCAGCTGCGCCTTGCGAAGATCGTGCTGGGTGGGATCAAACTGGTCGATATCGGCATAGAGCACATAGAAGTAATAGGCGTTCCAGAGCGTGCCCATGAACTTGCGCTGATACTCGGACACGTTGGCCTTGGAGAAGCGGCTAGGCAGCCACGGCGCGCTGGCAGCATAGAAATACCAGCGCACGGCGTCCGCGCCCTGATCGTCCAGCACATCCCAGGGATCGACCACGTTGCCCAGATGCTTGCTCATCTTGCGGCCGTCCGCATCCTGCACGTGCCCCAGCACCAGGCAGTTTTTGAAGGGCGAGCAGCCGAACACCTGCGTGGAGATGGCAAGCAGGGTGTAGAACCAGCCGCGGGTCTGGTCGATGGCCTCGGAAATAAAATCGGCCGGGAAGCGGGACTCGAACTTGTCCTTGTTTTCAAAAGGATAGTGCCACTGAGCAAAGGGCATGGAGCCGGAATCGTACCAGCAGTCGATGACCTCCTTGACGCGGTGCATGGGCTTGCCGCAGTGCGGGCAGCGCAGAACAACCTGATCGATATAGGGGCGATGCAGCTCGGGCAGGTTAACCTCACCGATGGCCATGTCCAGCAGCTCCTGCTTGCTGCCGATGACGTGCATATGGCCGTCCTCACACAGCCAGATGGGCAGCGGGGTGCCCCAGTAACGTTCGCGAGAAAGGCCCCAGTCCACCACGTTTTCAAGAAAATTGCCCATGCGGCCTTCCTTGATGTTGTCGGGCATCCAGTTGACGGAGCGGTTATTGGCAACCAGCTGATCGCGCACGGCGGTCATGCGGATAAACCAGGTGGGGCGGGCGTAATACAGCAGCGGGGTGTCGCAGCGCCAACAGAAGGGATAATCATGGGTGAAGGGCACGGCGGCAAAAAGCAGGCCGCGCTGCTTCAGATCCTCCAGAATCAGGGGATCGGCGTCCTTGACGAACACGCCCGGCCAGGCAGTTTCGGCAACCATCTTGCCCTGTGCGTCCACCAGATTGACGAAAGGCAGGCCGTTTTCGCGGGATACGCGATTATCGTCCTCGCCGAATGCAGGGGCAATGTGAACGATGCCGGTACCGTCGGTCATGGTGACGTAATCGTCGCAGATGACGAACCAGGCTTTCTTATCCGGCTCTACAAAGCGATACAGCGGCTCATACTCCAGGCCGTGCAGCGCGGTGCCGGGCATTTCATCCAGAATTTCGGGCTCTTTGCCTTCCAGCACCGTTTCTACCAGCGCCTTGGCCATGATATAAACGCGGCCCTCGGCGCGCACATGGCAGTAGGTTTCATGGGGATTGACGCACAGCGCCAGGTTGCTGGGCAGCGTCCAGGGAGTGGTGGTCCATGCAAGCAGATAGGTATTCTCCTCGCCCACAACCTTGAAGCGAACAAAGGCGGATTTTTCCTTTACGTTCTTATAGCCCTGGGCAACCTCATGGCTGGACAGCGCGGTGCCGCAGCGCGGGCAATAGGGCACGATCTTGTGTCCCTTGTAGATCATGTTCTTTTCGGCCAGCTGCTTCAGGCTCCACCACACGGATTCGATATAATCGTCATGATAGGTGACGTAGGGGTGCTTCATGTCCACCCAGAAGCCCACGCGGTTGGACATATCCTCCCACAGGTGCAGGTACTTCCAGACGCTCTCCTTGCACTCCTTGATAAAGGGCTCGATGCCGTAGGATTCGATCTGCGGCTTGCCGTCCAGACCCAGCTTCTTTTCCACCTCCAGCTCTACCGGCAGTCCGTGGGTATCCCAGCCAGCGATGCGCAGCACAGACTTGCCCTTCATGGTCTGATAGCGGGGAATCAGATCCTTGATGGCGCGGGTAAGCACATGGCCGATATGGGGTTTGCCGTTGGCGGTGGGAGGGCCGTCGAAAAAGGTGAAATTATCCGCGCCGTCGCGCAGGTGGAAGCTCTTGTTGACAATATCGTTGTCCTGCCAGAATTTGAGCACTTCCTTTTCGCGCTCGTTAAAATGCATGTCGGTTGTGACTTTGCTGTACATCTGCTTGCTCCTTTCAGCCGCTTGTATCCAAAGGATAGAAAAAGCCTGTCCATCCCATGGGACGGACAGGCCGCGGTACCACCCAAATTGACGCACACTGTGCGCCCGCTCTTTGCCCGTAACGGAGGCATGCCGCGGGGGATTAGCCCGAGCTCCGGAATGATCTGGCGTCGGCCGCCGCTGCCGGGCTTGCATCCTCCCCGGCTTGCTGAAAGCGCGTGTCCGCACCCGTTTCCATCATCGCATAATACTTAAGCATTATACCAGATAATCGCTGGAAATGTAAAGCCCTGAAAGCGTGAAAACTGTACTTTTCAGCGTTCCTCGCGGAAATAATTGACGCCGCAGGCGGCCGGCGCCTGGTTTTCGCGGCGCATGCGGATGGAGGAGAGCACCAGCACCACGCAGGTAACGGCAAAGGGCAGCATCAGGTAAAAGGCCGAGGGCAGGGAGATAACGCTGGCGGGCACATAGAGCTTGAGGATGCGCAGCGCGCCAAAGAAGAATGCGCCCCACAGCGCCTTGGCGGGCTTCCAGGATACAAAGATGACCAGCGCCACGGCGATCCAGCCCTGGCCGGATACGCAGTCCTGCTGCCAGTTGCCGGCGCAGGTAACAAGCGAGATATACGCGCCGCCCAGTCCGCAGATTGCGCCGCCGATCAGCAGGTGCACATACTTGTACAGCGTTACGTTTACGCCGGCAGCGTCCGCAGCGCCGGGGTTTTCGCCGATGGCGCGCAGGTTCAGCCCGCAGTGCGTTTTGTTGAGATACAGATGCATACCGATGGCCAGCGCCACAGCCAGATACGTAAACAGGCTGTGGGAAAAGATCAATTGCCCAACGACAGGCAGATCGGACAGAAAGCCCATATCCAAGGGCTTAAAGACGTTGACAACGCTGGCAGGCACAACGACCACGGAGACTGAGCTTTTTTGCAGGCTGGTGCCAAGAAAGTTGGCTACGCCCGTGCCAAAGGTGGTCAGCGCCAGGCCAGATACGTTTTGATTGGCCTTGAGCGTAATGGTCAGGAAGGCATAAATCAGTGCGCCCAGCACGCCAGCGCCGATGGCAAACAGCAGCGCGACCACAGGGCTGCCCGAAATATAGCCGCCCATGAAAGCGAAGGCCGCGCCCATGTACATCATGCCCTCTACGCCCAGGTTCAGGTGCCCGGCCTTTTCGGTGATGATTTCACCCAGCGTGCCGTACAGCAGCGGAACGCCCGACAGCACGGCGGCATACAGGAAAGCAAGAAAAGTGCTCATCACTTAACCTCCTTTTTGCGCTGCACGCGATAGGTGATAAAGAACTCAACGCCCAGAACAAAGAACAGGATAATGCCTTGCAGAATGCCGAAAAACTCGCTGGAAATCTTGTAAACCGTCTCCACCGACGCACAGCCCTTTTTGAGCACGCCAAACATCACGGCTACAATCAGGATGCCAACGGGGGACAGCCGCGCCAGCCAGGCCACGATGATGGCCGTAAAGCCGTCGCCGCCCGCCACGCTGTCTGTCAGCATCTTGTTGGCGCCGCTGGCCTGAATCATGCCGGACAGGCCACAGACGCCGGCGCTGATAAACATGGTGCGCAGGATGATGCGGTTGACCGGCATGCCCGCGTAGCGCGCGGTGGTGATATTGTCGCCCACTACCGTCAGTTCATACCCATGCTTGGTATAGCGCAGATAAATCAGCACAAACAGCGCGATTGCCAGGGCAAAGATCCAGCCCGCGTGCACGCCGAGCACGCTGGGCAAACGCGCAGCAGCGGCAAAGCGCGGCATTTCGGGAAAGCCGTTCTTGGCCGGGTCGCGCCACGGCCCCTCGCGCAGATACTGGATAAAGTAGGCGGCGATATAGTTCATCATCAGGGTGAACAGCGTTTCGTTGGTGCCAAACTTTGTCTTGAAAATTGCCGGGATCAAGCCCCACAGGCCGCCCGCGATAAAGCCAGCCACGGCCATCACCGTCAAAAGCAGCCAGCTCGGCCAGTCAAACGAATAGGCAAAGAAGGAAGCGGCGATGGCGCCGATGCAGATTTGGCCCTCCGCGCCGATGTTCCAGAATTTCATTTTGAACGCCAGCGTTACGCCAAGCGCCACGATGGCCAGCGGCACGGCGTTTCGCACCACGCTTGCGCGTGCGGTCTTCTTGGCGAGCGCGCCGTTCAGCATGGTCTGATAGACCAGCAGGGGGTTATAGCCCAGGCACAGCAGGATCAATCCGCCCACCACCAGCGCCAGCAGCACGGCCGCTACGCGCAGCAGCGCGGCCTTCCAGGCGGCCATGGGCGCGCGCTGGGCCACGTGCAGCCCGGCAAAAGACAGCTTAGGCATAGTCATCCTCCTCATCGTCGTGCTCCCACGCGCCGGTCATTTTCAGCCCCAGCAGCTCTTTGGTGGCGTATTTGCTGTTTACAATGGCGGATACCCGGCCGTTGCACAGCACCAGGATGCGGTCGCACAGGGACAAAAGCACATCCAGATCCTCGCCGATAAAGAGCACGCCTACGCCCTTTTTCTTCTGCTCGTTGAGCAGATGATAGATCGTCATGGAGGAATTGATATCCAAGCCGCGCACCGGATAGGCGGTGATCAGCACACGGGGATTGGCGTTCAGCTCACGCCCCAGCAGCACCTTCTGCACGTTGCCCCCCGAGAGCTTGCGCACCTGGGTGGAAATGGAGGGGGTGGAGATTTCAAGCGCCTTAACCATTTGGACGGCTTCATCCTTGGCCTGACGGCGGCGCAGAAAAACGCCCTTCTGATCGCGGTAGGTTTTCAAAAGCAGGTTGTCATACAGGCTCAGGCCGCCCGCCAGCCCCATACCCAGGCGATCCTCAGGGATGAAGGACATGCTGACGCCGCGGTTAATAATCTCGCGCGGGGTCAGGCCGTCGATGCGCTTGTTTTCCATCAGGATGGAGCCGCCTGCGATGGGATGCAGGCCGGCGATGGACTCGCACAGCTCCTTCTGTCCGCTGCCGGCCACGCCCGCCACGCCCAGAATTTCACCGGCGCTGAGGGTAAAGCTCACATCTTTGAGCGCCTGTGAGCCGTCCGCACGGAAAACATTGAGCGCGTGTACGTCCAGCAGCTCACTCCCTACGCTGGCTTCGGCGCGTTGAATGTTCAGGTCTACCGCATGGCCTACCATCAGGGAGGTCAGTGCGTATTCATCGGTTTCGGCGGTATTGACCGTGGCGACGGATTTGCCCTTGTGCAGCACGGTTACGCGGTCGGACACGGCCAGCACCTCATCCAGCTTATGGGTGATGATAATGACGGCATGACCTTCACTGCGCATCCTGCGCAGAATTTCAAATAGGGTGGTAATCTCCTGCGGGGTCAGCACGGCCGTGGGCTCGTCCAGGATTAAAAGATCCGCGCCGCGGGAGAGCACCTTAATAATTTCTACCGTCTGCTTTTCGCTGACGGACATATCGTATATCTTTTTATTCAGATCCAGATGGAAGCCGAACTGTTCGCACAGCTGCTCCGGCTGGATGCGCAGGTGTGCGCCCGCGCCCAGCATGATGTTTTGCCGCGCAGTAAACACATCCACCAGCTTAAAATGCTGGTGCACCATACCAATTCCCAGGGAAATGGCTTCCTGCGGAGAACGGATATTCACTTTTTTGCCAGCCAGATAGATTTCGCCCGCGTCCGGCTGATAAATGCCGGACAGCATATTCATCAGCGTGGTTTTGCCCGAGCCGTTTTCGCCAAGCAGGGCCAAAATTTCGCCCTTGCGGACGTTCAGATCGATCCCATCGTTGGCGACCACCGCGCCGAAGCGCTTTGTCAGCCCGTGTAGCTCAATGGCATACTGCGCCAAAAGAACATCCCTCCCGCCATGGATTGAATGTTCTTATTATAAGGCAAACATTCGAACAAAATCAAGTGCAAAATGTTCGGATTTCTTACAAATTTCGCGTTCGTTTTTTGTTATAGCGCCATGCTCGCCGTGCCATATACGCAAAAGCCGATCGCTGCGGCCAACAGGCACCATTCCCACACGCGCAGGCTGCGCCGCCGTCCGGGCAGGCACAGGTACAGCACGGCGTATGGAATCATATCGCAGGTATAGCGCGCTCCAAATTGATATCCGCCGAAGGTGCGATGCATCAGCAGCAAAAGCAAATGCAGGATAAAGCAAAGCACCAGACCACCCTTGAGCAGCGTAAAGCGGCGCGCGCAGAGATCCACGGCGCACTGAACGAGCAGCAGGATAAAGATCGGGCTGGCAAGCAGGAAGGAAAAGCCAAACTGATTCAGCGTCCAGCCGTCCATACCTTCAGAGAAGGGGAGCCTCAGCACGAATGTTTTGAAATTGGCCGGGATGTGCCACAGCGCAAACTGCGTGCCGCCCTGGGTGGAAAATTCCGGCAGGTAATTATGCCCAAATTCCAGCGGATTGCCAAAGCGCGCGTAGTTGTACAGGGCATAGGCGGCCGCCACAAACAGTCCCAGCAGTGTGCCGGGAATCAGCCGATGCAGCAGCGTAGACCAGGCTTGTCCGTCCCTGCGTGCCTTATCAATATACAGCGCATAGAGCAACAGCCCGTATAGCACATTAAATGGGCGGCAGCCGACGGCCAGCGCATACAGCAGCAGCGCCGGGGTCGGATGATCGCGCAGCATCAGCAGGAGGGCAAGGCAGGTTAGCATATAGGCCAGCAGCTGCGCCTGATACCATACAGCGCCGTCCAGCGTCAGTGCCAGCAGACAACTGCCAAAGCTGCATAGCAACGAAAGCCCCGCGGCGGAGGCTTTGTCGTAGCCGGCGTCGCGCATCATACGGTAAATCGCCAGCAATCCAAAGAGCATATACAGCTTTACCAGCAGATGGTCGGGCGTATTTTTACCAAACAGGAAGGTGAGCAAATACAGCGGCACGCTGGGCACTGGGGGAAAGGAAACAAAGTACTTGCCCTGATAAATGGCCAGCTCCAGCCAGGGATAATCCTGGCTCAGGCAGATTTGCCCATTCCGCCAGGCAAGCGCCTGCAGGGTATAGGTGCAGTAGCCGGACGGCCCGATGGGATTGCGCCCCATTAGCGCGCAAAGCACGCAATAAAACACAGCCGTTGCCCAGCACAGCAGCAGCGGCGTATAATCGGCGCGGCGCGCACGGCGATAAATGTTGCCGCACGCGCCGCCTACAAAATGACAAAAGTGATTCATTATCTCATTTCTTTGCTGTCATAGCCCAGCGTTTTCAGATCCGCCGCGCTGTTGCGCCAATCGGGGCGTACCTTGACCCACAGCTGCAGATTAACCCGCATGCCCAGCAGCGCTTCCATATCCACGCGCGCCTCACGGCCGATCAGGGACAGCATCGCTCCGCGCTTGCCGATGATGATGGCCTTGTGCGAATCGCGTTCGCAGTAGATATCCGCGTGGATTTCCATTAGGTTGTCGTTCACCTTTTTCATGCCCAGGATTTCCACGCCCACGCCGTGCGGCACCTCGTCCCGCAGGTGCAGCAGCGCCTTTTCGCGCACGATTTCGGCGCACAGCACGCGCTCGGGCTGGTCGGTGATCATATCCTCGGGGAAGTAGCGCGGGCCGGTAGGCATTAGTTTAAGCAGCTCCTGGGTAAGCAAATCCAGATGCGCGCTGGTCTTAGCGCTGATGGGCAGGATTTCCGCAAAGCCCATCTCCTTAAACTGATCGATCACGGGCAGTACACGCTCGTTGTCAATCAAATCGCACTTGTTCAGCAGCAGGATGGCGGGCACGCCCTTCTTGGCCATGTCTTCCGCGATTTTACGATCCTGCGGGCCGACGGCGGTTACATCTACCATCATCAGCAGCGCGTCTATGCCCTCCAGGCCGCTCTGCACAGCCTGCATCATATAGCTGCCCAGCTGCGTGCGGGGCTTATGGATGCCGGGCGTGTCCACAAAAACCATCTGGTAGCCCTCGCCGCTCATGACGCCCAGCAGACGGTTGCGCGTGGTCTGCGGACGGTCGGACACGATGGCGATTTTTTCACCCACCAGGGTGTTCACCAGCGTGGATTTGCCCACGTTCGGGCGGCCCACCACGGCCACAAAGCCGGATTTGAAATCAATTTTCGTCATTTGCGTTTAGTCCTTTCCAAGATAATCGCCCGTGCCGTTGACCGGGCCGAATGCGCCGTAGAGCAGTTGATCAAGCGTGGCCTCGGCGCGCTGAACGCCGCAGGCCGTGATAACGCGCAGGTGCGGGGCAAACTCGCACAGCGCCTGACGGCAGATGCCGCAGGGCCAGGCCAACGCCTTTTCGGTGGCGATGGCGATGGCTACAAACTCGTGCGCGCCCTCGCTGACCGCCTTGAACAGCGCCGTGCGCTCGGCACAGTTGGTTGCGCCGTAGGAGGCGTTTTCGATATTGCAGCCCGTAAACACGCGGCCGTCCGCCGCCAGCAGGCAGGCGCCTACCTTGAATTTGGAATAGGGAGAATAGGAATACTGCATTGCCTTGGCGGCCAGCGCCAGCAGCTCGTTATCGGATACGCGGGAGATTCCAGCTTCGTTCATGGCTTTTTCCTCCATTCTTCGCATTTGAGATTTATCCTGATCGTTCATATGATCGTAACCCATCAGATGAAACAGCGCGTGCGCGGTCAGATAGCACAGCTCGCGCTCAAAGGAGTGGCCGTATTCCGCCGCCTGCGCGCGGGCATGATCGAGCGATATAATGATATCGCCCAGCCTGCAGGCGCGCTCCTGCGGATCGTATAAACTGTGCAAGGTTTTGGGACAATGCCCGGCCGTATGCCGTGGATTAAACGGCCCGGCGGGAAAAGACAGCACGTCGGTCGCACGATCCACATTGCGCTGTTCGCGGTTGATCTGGTGAATGTCCGCATCGTCCGAAAAGCGCAGGTAGGCCATGCAGGGCTGCGTTACGCCCTCTGCGGCCAGGCAGCAGCGCGCCACGCGCAGAAGCGTTTGCTCCGCGCCCTCAGGCACAGGCAGCGCGCAGTCAAAATCAAAGTGAAATTCATTCATTTTCGGAGCTTTCTTTCTTGCTTTCATCTTCAGCGGGCGTATCGGGCTCATCCGAGATCGGAGGCTGCTCGGAGGTTTCGCCTTCCGTTTCGGGCTTATCATCTGTTTGCGCGGCGGGCGCATCGTCCTGGCGCTCGCGCAGCACTTCCTCTACGGATAGCGGCGCGGAGGCGGTGGGCGGCTCGATGACGGGCAGCGGCCGAGCAGGCTCAAACTGTTCGGGCTCCACATAGACAGGCTTGGGCGCGGCTTCGGGAGTCTCCGGAGACAAAACGGTCTTGCCGGGCTGCGGGGGCCTGTCTCTTATACACATCTGACGCTGCCG
>ERZ1026772.1689-NODE-1689-length-11057-cov-6.116252_pt1 | contig 11057 bp, 14 predicted proteins | sample MGYA00380124_ERZ1026772 | MGnify/ENA primary metagenome ERZ1026772 (study PRJEB33269, sample SAMEA4719760) | human gut metagenome | biome: human-associated habitat; feature: organic feature; material: feces | place: Cameroon | collected 2013-10 ...
TAGTATATTTATACAGGCTATTAAAAGATAAATAAATTTTTTATAGAATTAAAGTACCAATAAATGGAAAGAGGTACTGTTATGGAAATAAATTACAAGGATATTGGTGTACGAGTTAAACAAGAGCGAATCAATAAAAATATTACTCAAGAAAAACTTGCTGAACTTTCAGGTGTATCTGTTACCCACATGAGTAATATTGAAAATGCAAACACCAAACTGAGTTTACCTGTGCTTATAAATATTGCTAATGCATTAGATTGTGATTCAAGTATACTTTTATTTGGAAATTCTACTTCAAATTTAAATTCTTCTCTATTAATTATTTTAAATATATTATTAGACTGTACAAGTGATGAAAGAATCGTTATAATAGATACTATACAAGCTCTTAAAAACTTTTTAAGAGAAAACAGAAAAGAGGTTTAGTTTGTGAACAGCATACAAAGGGAAATTTGTGAAAATCTTTGGAATGAATATGAACCACAACTCCGCAAAATCTGCAGAGTCAAATTAAGAAGCTGCCCAGATGAAGTTGATGATGTTATGTCAGAAGTGTCTTTAGCTTTATGCAAACAAATAGAAAAATTTGGCAAACCCGAAAAAGCAAAACAATGGCTATATGCAACATTTAATAATATCATTAATTTAAAGTATCGGGAAATATATAAACAAAAGGAAAAACAAGAAAACATTGAAAACAAAGATTTCGAATTACCGTTTGAACAAAATGGTATAGAAGAAAAAATTGAAGAAATATATAACAATGAAATCAGAGACAAATTACATTCATTTTTATCAGAAGATGAATACCTGATAATTAAATACATATATTTTGACCGACTAAAAATGAAGGAAATTGCTGATATAATTGGTTCAACAGAATCCGCAGTAAAACAAAAACATTATCGAATTTGTAATAAATTAAGAAAGTCAGCAAAAGAATTTGAAAAAAATTATTGAAATTGCGTTACCTTTTCAAATTATAAAACAACCTAAAATATAGAAAGGTGATATTATGGATAGATTAACACTTTTAGAAACATTAAAATCTAAATCAATGACCTTATCACTTGAAGATATTCAAGGAATTATGGATGAAGAACTTAATAAAAATCCGGAGGAAATGGATGCTGAACTGATAGACTTATGTGCGGATGTTCTAGATAATGCATATTTTGGTACTCAGGATGAAGTTATTACTTTAGAAAATAACAGCGAAGAAAATCAAGATAATACCAAAACACATGCAAAAAAAATTAAATTCAGCAAAGTATTTTTAATTGCAGCTGTTTTCATTATAATTGCAAGTATCGCTATACCAGTAAGCGCGCGATATGTTTATAATGAAACATCTGATAAAATCGTTCAGTTTTTCAGTGACCATTTCAAAATGAATTTGCGTGAGGGTAATCAAAATGCGAATTATCATTCTAATGACAATGTTAATTTAATTAGTGAACTTGAAAATGCGGGATTTGATAAAATTATATTGCCTGCTGCTTTTTTGAATGACAACTATTCAAAAGAAGATATCAGAATTACAGAGAATGATTCTTCTTTATCAGCGGACGTCGATTTCAAACTTGATAATAATATCACAGGCTGTATTGGTATCACTAAATACAAAAGTGCTGATATAGGCGAAATGCTTGTAGGTCAGGGTGAAATTGGCAAACAATATGATTCTGCCAAGCAAATTACTATTAATGGAATGGATGTTCTTATATTTTCTTCAAGTGAACAAGTTTATATCTGTTATGTCGACAATGATATAGATTATTCAATAAGCGTTCTTAATTGTGATTTGGATAAAGGTGTTGAAATTGCCAAAACATTAGAATGAACAGGAGATTTATATGAAAAAAATAATTAATTTAATAATAACAGGATGTTTAATTTTCGCTTTACTAATTCCACAAGTGGCATTTGCAGCAGTAGGAGGAGAAGAAGCAGAATGGCAAGATATTGTCTTATCAGATGAGGAATTTGAAGAAATTCTTTCTAATAATCCAGACAATCAAATTATGCCATTGTCTTCAGATTTAATTAATAGACATTCCATTGCAATACAGAAGAACGGAAATTCTTTAATAATTGCTGGAGCAACTTATGGCTCATCAGAAGTTTCAAAATGTGGATTTACAAAAGTTTCAATACAACGAAGAAGTAACAGCAGTGCATCTTGGAGCAATTATAAAACATATTCTGATTTGTACAGCAACAGTCATCAATATATTTTATCAAAAAGCATTTCTGTACCAAGCGGATATCAATATCGTGTTACTTGCACACACTATGCTAAGAAAAGTGTTGTTTCAACACAAAAAATCAATGCTACATCTAACATATTAACCTTTTAAATGTTAACTAAACTAAACAAGGACTCTTAATTAAAGAGTCCTTGTTTTTTTTCTGCGTATTTTTTGACCATTTCAAAAAGTTTTTAAAAAAGTGTTACTTCTTTGTTCATTATTGCAACTACACATATGAAAGCAATGTTCAACAAATATATCTGTTCTTTTATAAATCTCATTTAACAACTATATTTCTGAATATTAAACCAACTATTGAATGTTTAAATATATAATAACGGAATTAAAATTAGAGTTTAGGAGGGATTTATGAATAAAATTAAATCATTTGTTGAAAAATTCCAGATGTTTATAACAAATTTACCAAAGTTTGAAGCAACTGGAACAGAATCAACAAAAAGTGATAATTTTGTTCAGACTTTTATTGGTCTAATACAAAATATTACTAATTCAAATAACAAGTCATAATATAAAACAATATAACGTAAGGAGGAATAAATTTATGACATTTGATCAATTTATAAAGAAACATTTAGGGAAAGCAATGGACTATGATGGAGTATCTGGAGTACAGTGTGTTGACCTTGCTAAATACTATCTTGATGAAGTATTTGGCATAAAAGCAGGTGCTTGGGGTGATGCACGAGCTTATTATGAGAACTATTCTGCGCATTCTGAATTAACAAACAATTTTACAAGAATCGCCAATTCGGCATCATTCGTTCCTAAAAAGGGAGACATTACTGTTTGGGGTAAGGATATAAGTTCATCTCATAATTGTGGTCATATAGCAATTGCCAAAGGCGTTGGAGATACATCATCGTTTTACACATATGATCAAAATTGGAACGGAAAGGAATGCCATGAAGTAAAACACACATACACAGCATTTTTGGGCGTTCTTAGACCTAAAGATCAAAGTAAAATTACCGGTTCAAGTGACAGCTCAACAGGAAGTTTTCCGACGGCTAAGAACTGGAAGAATGGTTCAACATCAGAAAGCGTATATAAACTTAGCAATCTAACAGAAAATCTTGGATCATTGAGTGCAAACGAAACAGCTAAATGCTACAGAAAAATTGGCAAAGGCTATCTCATTGTTTATAGTCTTGACGGCACAACAAAACACAAAGCTGGATTTGTAAAATATGCAGGTGGTGTTTCAACTGCACCGTCCGCTTATAAAACGTACACTAACGGTTCTACTTCTGAAACAATCTATGCTGATACAGCAAAAAAGACAACAATTGGAAGTCTTGATCCAAGAGAGACTTGTCAATGTCTCGGCAAAATTGACAATATGTATCTCGTTTGTTATAAAGTTAATGGCACTTCAAATTACAAATGTGGATTTGCCGTTTATAATGGCGGTTGCTAATCCATAGTCACTAATAATAAGGGAGGGTTATGTATATTTTTATGCATAGTCCTCTCTTAAACTGCTTTTGATTAATTTATTGTAACAAATTTAATTAAAATATACACATTACTTATAGAATATTTTCAATAATGAAAGGAAATGAAAGAATAATGAAAAAAATCTTATCTGCACTTATTTCAATGTTAACGTTAATATCAATACTTGTTAGTAACAATATTTTTGCTTTCGCTGAAACAACAAAACATTGGGAACCGCGACCTAATTGTCAAGATACAATTGCCTGTGTAAACGATAAAGAATACAGTGATGATATTAAAATATCTTATAATAATGATTCAGAGCAGTTCACAATTTCATATAACGGCAAAGGTGTAGTGATAAATTGGGAATTTCCTCTTTCGGAAGAAAACAAAGACTATAAAATTGTTTCGCAAAGCAATAATACTATTTATATAAAACTTATAAATAAAAATCAAGAATTACCGTATATAAATGCTATTGTTGAGTTTAAAGAAACGACTGCAGCACAATCTGCCAGTCAAACCGACAACAAGTCAACAACCGAATCAAACACAGCAGAAGAAAAAACATCGGAAACAATAACTGCTGATATTACAGGCACTACAAAAACTAAATCTCAATCAACGACAAACGCTGAAAAAGAAACTAATAATAAAAACAGAACTCAAATAATCATTTTTGGTGTAATTGTGTGTATAGTAGTTTTTATATTACTGAAGATAATTTTAAATAAAAAAAATAGAAAATAATTAAGGGGGGACTGAAATTATTCAGTCCCTTTTTCATTAAATTACCGATTATATTGTAACACTCAATATTAAAATTCGCACTTAATATTATGATGACGTTAAGGAGAAAAATATTATGAATGAAAAAGAGCTTGTTATAAAAGCAAAAAAAGGAGATATAAATGCTTTTTGTCTACTTTATGATATGTATAAAAAGAAATTATATAATTATGCATACTACAAACTCGGCAACAGTGAGGAAGCTGAAGATGTTTTACAAGATTGTATGCTTACTGCTTTTGAACAGCTAGGAAAATTAAAAAATCCTAAAGCATTTTCATCATGGCTTTATACAATTCTTTATCATGGCTGTATGTCTGCCATTAAAGAACAGATAAAACAGCGTAACAATTCGAATATTGAAGATTATAAAAACACGCTTTCCTATGACAATACTGCTGATATTGAGCGTGAAGAACTAAAACAGGCATTAAACAGATTAAGCGAGGATGATAGAAATATTGTTCTGCTTTCGGTAGTTGTCGGACTCAACAGCAAGGAAATTGCAAAAATAACAGGGTTTACTGCAGGAAATGTCCGACAAAGACTGAGCAGAAGTTTATCCAAAATGAAACGCCATTTATCTTAAAGGAGTGTTTGCAATGAAAAATAATGATTTTGATTTTATAAAAAATAGATTTAATAGTGTAGAGCCAAGTATCCCTAACAGTCTTAATGGAGAGATATTAAGACAGAAAATTTCATCAAATGAGGAGTATAAAACAATTAAATTTGAGCAGAAAAAGAATTACTTTAAACCGATTGTTTCTGCTGCCGCTTGCTTCATATTGATTGCAGGTATTGCCTTTGCAGCAAATTCAGATATCTTCAGTACAAACAAAGCGTTAAATTTTATTAATTATGAAGAACTCAATTCAAAAACAGCAACACTTAATCAAGTTTCAAGTTCGGAAGGTTTAGGCTGTGAAACTTCTAAAGTATTTCGATATATAGAAGAAGATGGCGTTGAATTGCCAAACACTGTAAAGGCATACGACAGTTATATTTACTATGCCTACAGCGACAACAATAATACCAAGAACAGAAATAAGATATATATATATAAATCGGGAAAAGGCAACACCAATCTTATTTCAATAATAGATAATTTTATTTCCGATGAAGCTGAAATCGAAAGCGTTTTTGTAGACGGAACTAAATTAGCTATTGTTGCTTCAACTGAAACAAACACAATAGCAAAACTTTATAATATTGATGATAAAGCAAATCCTGTACTAATTTCAAAATTTGAACAGAGCGGTAATTATTCAGAATCAAGACTGATTGACAGTAAATTATATGTAGTTTCAAATTATGCGTTCTTACCGGAGACTACCAATACGATTCCTAATATAAAGGAAAATAATGAAATCACTTATGCTTCATCAAAAAATATTGCTTATTTTGAGAATGTAAAAACTGCTCAATACGCTGTAATAAGCACAATAGACATTAATGCCGGAAAACTTTCGGACGATATAAAAGCCGTTTTAGGTGGATCGGCAAATATTCATTGCACCAATGACTATATGTATATCAATGAATATATTGAAGGCGAAAGCTGGTGTGCACCTGAAAGATCTGTAACCACGGCAATAAGATTAAATCTCAAAAACGGAAAGTTTACCTATGCAAGCGGAGAAGAAATAAAAAAATATTCGAACAATATAATCGATATTGGCGAAAACTCATATTCGGGCATTTTATATGACATTGGTGAGAATCTGCTCAGTATCGGTACAGATTTGGTTAATAATCAGGACGAGATTATTCTTTATGATAAAAGCCTAAACGAATTGGATCGTGTAGTGTTTGAAAATGAGCATATTCTGACAAATCCGGATTGGCTGACTTCTGATAAAGAAAAAAACATTTACGCATTATCTGCTTACTTTGCAGATAATTCACGCCGCTATTATGGTGTAATTACTTTCAAAATAGACAATAACCAGATTGTTATAACTAACGAATTCAAAAACAACGATGACGATTTAATGTATCAAGGTAAATGTGTAATTATTGATGATTGTGTGTATAGCTTTGACATAAATGAGAATGCTTCCGACAATGAAAAACTCAAAATTTTTTCTTATCAATATTAATATTATTCTATCTATCTGCTGTATATCTTAAAATGGGTACTTCACTACACCTATCCTGATGACAGGAACCACCTTCCACCGAGAGAGCATAATACTCCCTTGGCGGAAGGTTTTGCTTTTTTGCTTACTGCATTTTCAGTTTGTAAAGAAGACTACTCTTACCGCCATGCTTTCTGTATCTCTGCTCAGTAACGATAAAACCTTCTTTCCTTAAATCTTTCAAAGCTCTCTGAACTGTTGATTCAGAGAGCTTTAATTCTTTTGCAATGGTCGGAATAGAGGGCCAGCATTCACCGTCTTTGTTTGCCCGGTCATAAAGATAGATATATACCGACACAGCTCTGTGAGATAAGTCTGCTTTGTAAATGTGATTAAGTCTGCCTATCCTGTTCACCCTCATTTCTTGACGGCGGTTCAACTTTAATATTGCTTACCTTCTCCTGCTCTTTGGATCTATGTGAGCTTTCAGCAACATTTTCTGCTGCCGTATTCTCAGTAGGCTTTTCAATTTTTACATGATTCTGTCCGCCTGAAGATGTGTTATTTTCACTCCCATCATCTTCAACTGCGTCTGTCCATTCAGGAGGATATTTGCGTATAATTTCATCTGTCAGTTCATTCTTGTTGGCATATTTAACCTCTCGGTTGACTTGTTCTGTCATCTTATAAGGTTCTTCAAAATCAATACCCCATTTAAAGAATAATTTCAATTTTACACGCATTGGATAGCAGCCTGTTTTCATAACAATGAAGTTGCCTTTCGGAAGAGATTTCAATTCATCAGGAGTCATTAACGGTCTTTCAATCATCTGCAAAGACTGTGATGGATCGTTTTTGCTTCTGCTCACGGAGCCTGTCATTACTGTTCTGTTGCCGAGTGCCTTTGATAATATATCTGCTGTGCTGCTGTTCGGTGCAAAACCACCGAATATCGTGAGCTGAGTGTTATCAATAATAATTTCACTACCTTCTTTACCGTAATTCTTTTCAAGCTGAGCAACGGATTGAATGATCGGTACAATCTGAAGGCGTCTTGATCGGGATGCACTGAACATCATTTCTGCCGATTCTATCTTGGGCAGCGTGCCGAATTCATCGCAGAAAAACACACAGCGGTTCTTAAGTTTGCCACCGTTCTCATCAGCAACCGAGAGTATCTCTCTGTACAACTGCTGAATAATTAAGGAAATCATAAAGAACGTGTTCGGGTTTTCTTCAGGCATTACAAGAAAAATTGCAGACTTTTCATTACAGAATCGCTCTGCATCTATCTCTGTATCAAAACACAAAATCTGCTCAAGTTCTGAGTCGAGAAAAGCATTAAGTCTTGATAATGCAGTAGACATAACAGAAGCCATACTCTGTTCTGCTGTGTTCAGAGCTGCCCCTGCAAACCACTTTGCTTTGTGTTCATCAGGAAGAAGTTCCATTAAGGTCTGAAATTGATTCTTACCTTTATTGCCTTTACCCTTTGCAGGAGCCAACAGTTCCTGAATGATTTTAAACACAGATACAATGTGTCTTTCCTGTGGTTCACAGAATTCAGCAACAAGCAGTATTGTTGCTGACAGCAGACCTTCAGCGGCATCATAGAAATATGCGTTTTGTCCGAAAGAGGCGGAATCCATTCCTGAAAGGATAATAGTCTTAGCAATAATCTTTGCGTACTTTTCTGCTTTAGCCTTGTACACAAGCATTTCAGGAGTTTCCTGATACATATCCATGTATTTATTTACAAGGTGCAAAAGGTTGTTTCCGTTACTCTTGGTGGGATTACGCAGATCGATGACTGATATATTGTAGCCATAATACTTTTGAGCAATCGTACCATAGTTTCGCATAATATCTCCCTTGGTATCGGTTGATAAAAAAGACATACCTGATGCGAGAGCATATTCAATACACGGATACATCCAATAAGCTGTTTTACCAACACCGGCAGCACCAATCATAAGTGCATGAACATCTCCTGTATCCACAAGTGCTGTTGTGTCGAACTTAGTTCCTTTACAACCTACAACCAAACCCTGTTCTGTAGGCAGACAGTTTCCTTTACGCCATTATTTCGGATTGAATGGCACTTCAGTGTAGGTGTCATGGATTTCCTTTTTGGTTGCCCAACGGGCAGTACCATGCTGTCCGTTGCCAACTGTTTTGTTTTTAATTCCGTTCAGGCTGTAGAAATGTGTAAGCAGTGTTACACCACCAAGCACTGAAACCATAACTACTGCAACTGCAACCAAAGCCATTATATTACCCAATTGATTTCACTCCCATCTTCATCTGCATTTAAATAATCTTCATTCCAGTCTTTATATGATGGAACAATTATTTTTGTTGTGTATCCATCCATATTATCCAATTTGTTTTGTGTTCTTTTAGCAGCTCGCTGACCATAAAAATCGTTATCATAACCTATGAACACTTCATTGATATTCGGATAATCTTTCAGGCATTGAAAAAGCACCCTGTCCGAAATGGAGCAGGATGCTGCGTAACTATTTTCTTTCCAATTTTCTTTATTCATACATATATATGAGAGCATATCAATGGGAGCCTCAAACAAGAATAGTTTATTATTAGTTCCAATCCAATGGAATGCGAACTCATCTAAACTGCCTTCAGCATTTCCCTTGAATGTGCTGCTTTTGAGTATCCCTCGCTTATTAGCATGACGAGGAACACCGTTTTTATCAAAACCAACGAACACCGCATTGTGATAATCTAATGATTCAAAAATCATTTTCTTATCCGCAAATGCCTGAATAACCTCCTCATCAATACCTCTGACATTACACAGATAATCTTTGACTCTATCCATATTCCAATATGCTTTCGGCATTTCAAACGGTTTTCGTTCAATTTCTTTTGGTTTGGCTCTTATGATAGTACCGCATTTTCCATATAAAAGAAACTGAACAGCTTCAGAATATTCTTTGTTATAGAACTTTCTAACAAAGCCTACTGCATCACCACCGACTCTTTCATACTGATGAAACCAAAGGTTTCCTCTGATAGTGACCTTCTGCGTACCGTCAAGCACTGCCTGACCTCTTCAAAGTTTCACCCTGACTTTTGAGCAGTTCTACAAGATCTGTATTTCTCGCTCGTTCTCTCTCTTCTTCTGTAAAATAAATATATGATGACAATTTAAGACCTCCTTTGTTTTTTATCAACATATAATTATTGTAAAAATTCTTTCAAAAACTCAAGTTTTTTGTGTTACCTTTTGCAATTTTCGACACTATATATATGAAACACAAAATTTTTGATATTTTTAGTGTCAAGATATAAAAATGATACATTTTTGTAGAAAAAATGTGCAGTTTTGCATTGACAATCGGCGAATAAAATCTATATTAAAAGTGTATTATTCTATTTTATTTCTGGATAAATTCATTTTATTTCTTGGATGTTTCGACTCTAATATTTCGCGGGTTTTGCTTGTGCTGATATGGGTATATATTTGTGTAGTTGCGATTGAGCTATGTCCGAGAAACTGCTGAATATATCTTATATCTACATCTTCATTGTGGAGCTCAGTTGCGAAAGTATGTCTGAACATATGTGGTGTAATGTGCAATGGTGCGCCAACAGCATTTGCATAATCATTAACCATATATCGTATGGACTGCTCAGATAAGCGATTGCCTAACCTGTTTATTAACAGGTAATCAGACTTTTTTGAACGGCTGACCAGGTAATTGCTTATCGTTTTACTTAAATCATTACTTATACACATAATTCGTTCTTTTGAACCTTTGCCAAGGATGCGAATTGTGTTATCCCCTAAATTGATAGCAGATGTTTTTATATTTGAAACCTCAGATACTCGCATTCCGGTAGAAAACAGCAGTTCCAGAACAACGATATTTCGAAGAGCCACCTCTTTTTGATACTTAGTAACAGTAATGGAATGTTGTTTATATGTGTAAGTGAGTATATCCTGAATGCAATTTAATGGTATAGTTCTTGGTAATTTTAACGGCTCTTTGTATTTTAAAATGATTTTATGGAATGGATTGAAATCAATAATATCCTCAATTTCCATATATCGATAAAAAGCTTTTACACAAGCAATCTTTCGTTTGGCACTCTTGGGCTTGTACCGATTGTGCAGCATATTGATGTATGAATTGAGTTCATTCTTGTCGAAACAGTCACGCTGATTTATAAAATTGCAAAACTGTTTCAAATCAATTTTGTAAGCCTTGAGAGTTAGGTCACTTAAACCTTTTAAGGACTTACAAACAACTAAGTATTTGTCCTTTTCATCAACTAAATTAAACATAAAAAATCCTCCGTATATTGATAAATCAATTATGACGGAGATTATCTCAAAAGTCGATTGAAAATGATGGATATTTATAAAAAGTATGCAATTTTGCACGAAAAATGTGCATTTTTGCATTTTATATAGATTTAATTAGCATTTTGTGCTATTAAAAAT
>ERZ1026772.1691-NODE-1691-length-11028-cov-17.147909_pt1 | contig 11028 bp, 21 predicted proteins | sample MGYA00380124_ERZ1026772 | MGnify/ENA primary metagenome ERZ1026772 (study PRJEB33269, sample SAMEA4719760) | human gut metagenome | biome: human-associated habitat; feature: organic feature; material: feces | place: Cameroon | collected 2013-10 ...
GCCCGAATTGGATGCTGCACCACCATCGCCCGAATTGGATGCTGCACCACCATGGCCCGAATTGGATGCTGCACCACCATCGCCCGAATTGGATGCTGCACCACCATGGCCCGAATTGGATGCTGCACCCTTATAGCCCGAGTTGGATGCTGCACCCTTATCGCCCGAGTTGGATGCTGCACCCTTATCGCCCAAATTTTTCAATTCCTTTTCAAGCTTGGAAAAACGGAACTCAATGCAAGCCTTTATAATCTTATCAATGCCCAACCTCGCTCCGATGGTTATTTTCTTTGCTACAACTTTAGTATCGTCTTTGCGTTCATTGCTCACTCCGTCAAGTTCGACTTCGTGGAATTCGGAATTTGCCGGGCCATAATAGGCGAATATATCGAGAGGGTCCTCACATGCGTGGAAACCGCTTTCACAAAGTTTTACCTCTCCCTCGTGTTCGTATGTCTTGCCCTCTTCAAACTGGAAGCCGTGGCAAGTCATATCTTTATTAAATCCCTTATATGCTTTCATATCTGTTTATTTTATCGTCCTGTACTCCCATAACCGCCTGTCCCTCTATCCGTCTCCGTGAGTTCCTCAACCTCCTCAAATTCCACTTCCGGATAGGGCAAGATTATCATCTGACAAATTCTGTCTCCCGAATGATAGCCGCCATCCTTTAGCAAAAACTCACGCGCATCTGTAATGACGAACTTTGCCGTCACCTCACCGCGGTAATTGCTGTCTATCACGCCCACGGAGTTGTGTGATAACAGCGGCTTGTTCGCAATCGAACTGCGCGGAAAGATAAGTCCCGCGTGCCCTTCGGGTATCTCGAAGGCAATACCCGTGTGGCATAGTAGTTCCTGCTTTGCCCAGTCCACCGAAGTCTCTGTACAATACAGGTCAAATCCCGCGTCCGTGGCGTGCGCCCTCTTCGGCATAATTGCATTTTCGCTTAATCTCTTAATTCTTACTTTCATTGTTGTTGTCCTTTCGTCTGTTAATCCATGCTATTAATTGCTCGCGGCTGTCACCGATGTTGCAGTGTGGGTCGTGCGGCGAGACTGCACCCTTCTTGAGACGACCGCCGACCATGTCAGCCGGCTGGTCGATGAACTTGTTTTCCGCTACCATATCAGAACGGAAGGTCTTCTTCGCCATCAGCTACGGATATATTGGCATCCGAAATCTCCGCAGCCTGCATCTTGCTCTCTTTCCTTTCAATCGCCCTCATGTTGCCGAGGATTGGTTGCGAGTCCCTTTCTTCTTTGCTCATAGACTCGAACGCCTCCTTGTCAATGCTGCCTTTGATAAAGTGAGAGTCTCCAAACTTTGAAACCTCCTTTGTTTCAATGGCAGTAAGGTTAAGGTAGATGCCCTTATTGCCCACATAAATCTCGTGATTGACATCGGTCGGGATAACGACGCATTTGCGAGTCCGTCCGTCCTTGCCTTTGATGTTGACGAGCCCCGCCTCCTTCATTTTTTTGAGATCGAGTTTGATAGAATAATTTGCCATAACTTTATGTTTTTATTTTAGTGTGAACTTGTTTATGTACTCATCCGGAGCCACATTTTCGGGCAGCTTTTTCAGCCACTCGAAAAGCTTGTCGGTCTTTTCAGGGGTGTTGCATCTATCTGCGTATGTGAGAAGGAACCGGAGAAACTCATTCGCGTCGGCTCTGCCCTTATCGTAGTCGCCAATGTTTGGCATACATTCGATTTTGCACTTCTCCAGATAGAGGTCGTAGCGGACGTGAAATTCCCTTGCCGATTGCATCAGCAGGGTATGAGCCCGTTTTACTTCGTGTTTGAGTTCGCCGCCCTCAATGTAATGGATGCGGTACTCAATCTCTTTCAGGAGCATGTCTGTTGCGTCCGTAAGAGCGAAGTATATGTTTACCAACAAGTTTGTCAGATTGTGTTTCATAATTCAAAAAAGTGAACATTGTGTAAATTGTTGTGGCTTGCCGAGCAGGAAGTCGCAGATGAAATTCCGCGCATAATCGGGTGAAATCATTGAACGTTCCTCGGAGCATAATCCCGCGTGCGGTGCGGACTTTGCGCTGCGTATTGTCTTCATCTCCTTATCCCGCTGCTCGGTCATAATACCCATAACAGGCTCGCAGTTCACAAACCAATAAGCAGTAGGTTTCTTGTAGTAATCCCCGTGCATTGAACGGTCTTTGTCTATCAACGATGGCGGTGATAGGAAATTGTTATCAAGATATTGTGGTAATGTCCAAGGATTTTCAATTATAAGCCGAATGCCTTTTGTTAAGCAGATGCCGTACAGTTTTATCAAAAGCGAATAGAAATTGTCTATTCTCCGACCGCTCCAATATAGCCGCAATTTTCTGCCTGTCGTTTAATTTACGATTGTTACGATGTTGCAAACGAAACATAATCATAGAATTTGCGCAAAAATAAATACACGGAAAAAACGCCATTATAAGGTCTTCTTCTCCCCCCCACTATGGTATCAAAGACAGACGGACGCCCGTTATAGCCTTCCTCTATCTCGTGAAACAAATCCATCTTGTGGTCAGTCTCCCCGAAGTTATCCTGTATGTCATAATCCTCCGCAGGTATACCCAACTTGATAAATTCGTTCTTGAATGTCCCGGACTGCTCGAAGAAGCAGTGTACTTTGCTTATTTTCATAATATCGGTGTTATCTCGTTTGCCTCCATTTCTCCGACGGCAATCTGCCGTGCCTTGGCGATGTTCTGCGAACCCTTGTCAAAAACTATCGTGACGGTCAAAAAATTCTCATTTGCATCGTAGAGTAGTCCCCTCGTGTTGTGTTGAAGAGAGAGCCAGTTGAACTGATGCAGCATACTGATGCTCCCGAAACGGAAGCATACCGTCTCGAAGTAGGGGAGCGGTTTTCCCAGTATGCTCTCGTACTGGGAGCGGATGTTATTTTCTTTTCTTGCCATTTCGTAGTTCCTTGTTGATTTCCAGTCTAATTCGTCTCGTTCTCGTCAGGATTGGCCAGCTTTTGCGGTTGTCGGAATCTTCGGCATATTTGTCAATCTCGTTGCAGAGAACTCTGATTTTCCTCATCGTTGCGTCGTCCATAACCTTGTGACTTTTGATTTTTGCTTATTCTTTGGCGGCTCTCAGCCACTTTCTTGTCGTTTCCGATACCTTGCCTACCCAGGGTAGAGAAGTCTTGCGAGAGAGCCGTTTTCGGGAATTGCCGTTTTCTCGGGAATTACACGGCCCTGAAGACAACTTGCTCGCATTTCGCAAGCGACTTCAGCGACGTGAACGCTTCGGACAACTCGCCGTGGTGCTCCTGGATGAACCGGAACAGTGCCCCGGTGTTGGGCAGCGAAATCGTGAGAGCCCCGAACTTGACGGGATTGAAGGCAATCTTGTCGGACAGGGCCTCAAGCAGCACTCCCGGCGGTGCGTTCAACCCCGAGAGCCGGGTGAATATCTTCTTCCACTCGCCGAGCAGCCTTGGCGGGAAGCGTGACGGCGGAATGACTTTCCCGGTATTCGGGTCTTTCTGCTTCCAGAGCCGTATGCAGCTGTTCCGTTCCTCGTCGGACATCTGGTCCCACTTCCTGCCTCCGGTCCGGTTGTAGGCGATGCAGTTGTCGAGTTCGAGGTTCGGCTGGGTGTAGTTGCGGAAGAAAAATTCCGACAGGAAAGAGAGAAATTGTTGTTTTTTTTCTTCCGAAAGCCCCTCAAAGGGGTTTGGGGTTAAAGAATAACAAGAAAAAGATTTATCTTTTTCATTATTCTCATATACACCATCACCATCACCATCACCATCACTGAGCAAATTTTGGCAAAAATGGCTTTTGCTATTTTTGCTATCCTTTGCTATCGCTTTATTACTTTTGCTATTTTTGCTATCGCTTGGTATAACATCTTGATTTTCAGCCTGTTCATTGTTGGATTTTTCTGACTTTTCTCCCCACCTCTTCTCGCTGCCACTTTTCCCGGCTTCTCTCCTGCGCTCGATCTTTTCGGAATACTTCGCCAAATCCTTGTCGATGTCCTCCTTGATGAACGCAAAAGCGACGGATGCCATAGCACTGAGATCGGAGAGCCCCTCCCCGGAAGCATAGCTCATAATCGCATTATATACTTCGAGCTGTATGTCTCCGGGCAGGTTTTTGAGAACCTTGTACCACGAAATTCTGAACACAAATGTCTCCTTCTCCATAAAACTTTGATATTATTCTTTGTAAAAACCCTGGAACCTTACAACGTCAAGGTACTCCGGCGACCTCATGAGGCCGTCGCCGCGCCCCTGTAGAGTTTCCGCGCCTTCCTCGTCGAGGACGACCTTGGAATCTATGGCCTTAGGCATCCGGAAGCACACCTGAACGGGGAAGTTCACCTTCGTATTTCCGTCGATGATTTTTACGGATGCCCTCTGCGTGGCAGCCACGATTCTAAACCCGAGCGAACGGCCTTTCTGTGCGAGCATCTGGAGGTTTTCCGCAAGTGATCGCTCCCTAACGGTGACTATCGGTCTCTCATCGGTGCTGCGCACAGTAGAGCACAATTCTCTGCCGCTTCTCGCGGAGGCGATGGCGTCGGCGAACTCATCAATCACAACAAGCGTGAGATGCCTGTCTCCATTCCTCACCCTCTGCTGCATATCCAGCACGAGTCCAGCCATCTTCTGTTCGATGTCCTCAATCTCGCAGAAAGAGCCGTATTCCGTGAACTCATATTTCGGGTCGAGGATTACGATGTCCTCCACCCCTGCGAGTTTCGCATATTCAATCGTGGATTTGAGGCAGACGGACTTTCCCGAACCCGTGGCTCCACACACGAGGACGTGAGGCGTGGAGTGGTTGTCGAGGTCCCACACTATCGTGTTGCCGAAGTTGTCTTCCCCGATCGGGAGGCGTCTCCCCTCAAGCCGCGAGGCGTCCCAGAGCAGCGTCTTCTCGCATTTGTGCCCGGCCTCCACCGCGATGTATGATTTGTCGCCGTACACCGCGAGCTTGCTGTTTATTCTCACGCTCGGAAGTCCGAGGGCGTTCGCGATGTCGAGGGAATAGCGGTGCACGCTGCCAACCTTTATTCCCGCCGCCACGCTGAGGAGGTAGGTGTCGCTCGAATATCCCTTGATTGTGTGCTCAACTCTTACTATGATGTTCTGGGCACGGAGCACGTGCTCTATTTTTTCTTCTTTTGTCATGTTCGCTGTGGTTATGTCGAATGGGATAAATGCCTCCGCGTGCTTGCGGAACTCCGTGATTGCCTTCGGGGATATGGTGCCGAGGGAGGTGTCACGTATTTTCCGCATCCTCTTGCGGATTTGGTCTTTCCTGTTGTCCGGGATGCCGCTGAAGTCGTCCACCTCTGCTATCATCGTCCTCGTCCAGAAGTCGTACAGCTCGGCCTTGTCGCAGAGGGTGTCCCCGTCGTTGGCCGTGTAGATGTAGTCCGGGTCCGATGTAGCCTTGAGCATCCTGCTCAGCGGCTCGTAGAGCATGGCTTCGTAAAGGGTGCGGGTGTCCGCGTCCATTTGTATTCTTGACTTGCGCAGCTGTGAGGAGCCGTCCTTGTTTATGGAACTCTTGTTTTCCACGAACCACACCTCATCTACCGTCTGCCCCTTGAACGCGGACTCCCAGGCGAGGACATAGACTATTGCCTGCTTTCCCCTGACGAGGGCTATTTCCTTTTCGTCCGTGAAGGACTTCTTTGACTTGTGGTCTATAATCACGAGGCGTCCGTTCTTGAGCCTCACGACAAGGTCGAGCACCGCGTGGCACGGAAGCGGGATGTCCACCCCGTTAACCGTGAGCCATTCATCAAGCTTTGTCTCCACCCCGAGGATTTCGTCTATGTCTTCGGTCACGGAATCCGCCTCCTTCAGGAAGTTCTCTATGAGGACGTTGGATGTCTGTACGGCCGAAGCAATACAGTTCTCCACCGTCGGGTTGGTCTTCTGGATTCTCCAGTCCGATGCGGGGATTTCGTCTATGTAGTTGTAGGCTTCCGTCTGCAACTCAACCACGCCCGGGCGCACCGGGACCGCGAAGCTGTTGAAATAAAGCTCCAGGGCCTTGTGATAGGCGCTCCCGGCTACCGTGCTCGCGGAACTCTTGCCCCTTTCCATGTAGATTTCCTCGCGCTCGAAGTTCTTCTCGTTGCGCGAGAATGACGCAACCTTGGAATAGCTCCACGAGTCTATGAGGAAGTTGGACAGCAGCTCGTCCACCTGTTCCTGAGTATATGTGCTGTACCGGCTCATACTACATCAGCATACCTTCGACAACCGTCTTGGTGCCCTTTTCCTTCATCTCGTCCTTCTGCTCGTGCACGACTTCCTGAACGGCCTCCGCGCTTATCTCCTCGACGCCGACTCCATCGATGTAGTCAATCTCTCCGTTGTCGCCGAAAGAGGCCTGGTCCGCCGTAATGGCTTCCCTCAATTCCTGCATCTCGACTGACAGCGGCGCGTACTTGCTGAGAAGGAGCTTAATCACGGTCTTGGTTGCCATCGCGTCAAAATCGGTGGTCCATTTTGAACTTTTCCTCGTGTACTCGCTTTTGAATGTCTGCGAGTATCTCTTTGCGTGCTCGGTAATCTCCTCCACGGACATGTAGAGGGTTTTCCTGAAGCCGTTGGTGAGCCGGAAGAACGCGGCATATCCCACTATCTTGCGTCCCGCACGATCGGGCACGTCTGTGAACGTAATTTCCCCGGTGAGCCTGTTGATGGAGCTTATCTCCCCCTCCCGTATGTCGGTGGCGTTGATTGTCGAGAACTGCCCTGTACGGAGAGCGAGCTGAATGAAGCCCTTGTACCCCATTTGGAACTGGGCGACTGTCTCTCCGGCCTTGTTGTCCTTGTATGGGATTGCGTAAGCAAATCCGAGATTCTGGTCAAGCGGAAGTCCCAGGGCCGTAGCCTTGAGGCCCACATACATAATCGAGGCAGGCTTGCAGGGTTGAAGCGCCTTGTTGTTTGCAACGAGAGCAACCATATTATTCATGAATGACGCGCTCTTTTCCTTCAGGACGGACTTGAGGTAGTCTTGAGTGTTGGGGTTCATCATGAAGCCGTTGAAGGCCTGAAGCGGTGTCTGTGCCTTCTTGGCCGGTGTGTTGTTTTGAGTTTCCATAACTATCGTTTTTGTATTGTTATTCTACTTTTGCGGGGACGGAGGGAGTCGAACCCTCTGCTCAGGTACAGTCTCATTCATTGTTGCCGAACATCCTACGTTCTGGAGCCAACTGCTCGAAATGAACTCTGCCTGTAATGCCGCCCGTGCGGCCTGCATCCCCAATTCCCCGTCTTTCCGGGGTGTCGCTCCGTCTTTCCGGAGTGCCATAACATTTTAATTTATCCATTATGGAAAACGTGTTGCTGCGCATCTCTGCGGAGAATTGGACCCGGGCAGGGGTGTCACCTCCGGCCCGGATTGTTGTTCTTGGCTTGCAATCGCTGCAGGCCAGGAACTCTGCTTGATTTTATAAATTATGGTATTCTCTTGCTGCCCGCTCGTTCACTTTCTTCTCTCCCTCGCACAACGGACAGCACCGTATTCCGTCATCCGCCTTGCAGTAATGCTGTCCGAAAGAGTCCGCCACATCCTCGTTGTCCGGAAGGCAGGCGTATGTCGCTTCTGTCACTTCGATCTCCTCCCTCGTTCTCAGGCAGAACGCCCAGAAGTGGAAGCCCTTTCCGTTACACAGCGGGCAAGTGACATATCTCTCGTTCCAGGGGGCGTTGGGGCTGTCATAGTCCCCGCCGACGTAGTTCCCGTAAATCATAGATTTTCCTCCTGTTCGGTTATCCACGGCAGAAGCCCGCGATCGAACATTTTCTTGGCTATAAATCCCACCGCCGCGAGGACTGCCATTGCCGCGCCCTTGACCAGGACGAACTCACCGATCGACATCGGGGCATCCGGAGCCTCGTCTCCGATGAGCAGGAAGACGGCCGCAAGCCCTATTACGAACAGCGCGACTGCGGCTGCGCTCGTGAGGATTGTTTTTAACTGTGGTTTCATATCTGTCGTGTTTTTAAAAGGGCGTCGGCCGGAAGGGTTGTAGTTAGGGATTGGGAATTAAAATTTATTGTCATACCGGCCTTCGCCCTTATTTTTCTATCTTTGCAACGGAATTAAATTTTATTGTTATGAAGGAATTTGTAGAACTCCCTCTTGGGACTGGAATCAATGTGACTGTCAAGGTCTCCGATATTGTCGCCGTCTCGAATGACAAGAACGTTAAGGCTCTTGTGCATTGCTCCGGGGGTCATGTGCTGCCCGTGTCGCTAAGTTATCGAGAAGCTCTCGGTAAGATTTGGGGTTTGTAAGGAAGCGGTAGGCGAAATCGGAATCCTCGTGTGGGTACCTGATTTTTCTGATGCACCACATCCTGTCGCGCCATTCCTTTATCGGTGATGCGACCAGTTCCTCGTATGTGTATAAGGCATGGTATGCGTCGCCAATTTTCTTCAGCATCGTCTTCCTGATTATTCTTCCGAAAATGAGCAGGAGGAGCTTCTTTATCTTGTCTTCTGTATTATTTCTTATATTCATTTTATTAACTTTTATTGTCATGAAAAGGTTTGTCGAAGCTCACTATCCAAACTCCAGTAAGGCTGTTTATCTGAATCTTGATAATGTCCTCCGTGTCGTTATTGAGGGAGATGTTGCCTGTGTTTATTTCTCGCAATCAGACTACATCAAGGTAAAGGTTGAGCCGTCACTGCTGGAGGAACTTTAGCTCCCCCTCTCCGAAACAAGGGCAGTGTTTTAATAGCCAGAGCCTGTCGTGCCACTCTGAGATGGGAGACGCGACAAATGCCTTGTATGCCCACTCCGGTTCATTGTCGTGCTTGATGAACTCCTTCCTTATCCTCTTCCCGAAAAGGAACAGGACAATCTTCTTGACAGTTTCTTCCGTGTTCTTTTTTGTGTTCATTTTTCTTGTGATTTGGCGGTTTGAAAAAACGGCGAGGCGGAGGGAGGAGTCTATTGTACGTGTGATGCAAGTGATTCCCACCGCCGCGCCTCTTAAAAAGTTTGTTCCCAGAACCTGATTATCTCGCTCCCGAGAATCACTTTCCGCATATTGTCCTTTCTGAGACGGCATTTCACTGAACCGTCTTTAATTCGTGCTCTCAGCGTGTCCCTGTGGACGCCGAGCTTCTTTGCCGCCTCCCCGATAGGGTAGCGGCCGGTCATCGTTACTTCTGGTCTCGTTGTTGTCATATCTGCAATAATGTTTTAATTGTTCTTCGGAAAGAGGGTGTGGGCAGTGACAGTGCAGCCGAGGAAGCGACCGAGAACCCTCACGAGAGAGTTTACTACGAGGCGCTGCTTCGGCCGACAGCGTCCTGTGGCCCAAGCCCAGATTGTCTGCCTTGTATCGCAGACATTGTTATAGAATAGTTTATGGGAGAGGTTTATTCTTTCTTCGCTGTCAAGCGAGTTCCAAATTTCTCCGAAAGTTCTTGTGTCTATGGATTTTATTTCTTTACTTTGCATCTTGTTCGTTAAAGTTAAATGTTTGACATTAGTGGTGTTGTCACGTTGACGATGCAAAGTTAATTAAGATTTAATTAAAAGCAATAGTTTCTTAATTAAAATTAGGTAAATTTAATTAAATATCGTTGTGAAATGATGGATGTAAAAGGTTTTTTGAAGGCCAACAACTTGAAACAAGTTGATTTAGCTAAATTTTTAGGAGTGTCGGATGTGGCAATCTCAAATGCAGTTAAAGGTAAGAGTTCGTTTTCAGAAGAAAACCTAAGTAAGCTTTTGAAGAACGATAAGGGTTGGGATACGAGCATGCTGACTAACGCCACGCACGTTGGTGATAACAGAGTGACTGCAAAGGTTGCCGGGAACGGCTCCGTCAGCACAAATATAAATTACGGTAGTGATGAGTGCGCCGTCCTCAAGGAACGCATAAAGTACCTTGAGCTGTCGCTTGCCGAGAAAGAACGCCTCATAGAGGAGAAGGAACGGCTCATTGGCGTACTTCTTGAAAGAAAGTAAATAATTGTCTATATTTGACGGACTTATATATAGGAGGTTGAACTATGGAAGCGACAACTAAAAAATCAAGCGGGGAGGTCTTTCTCAAGACGAGGAAGGCGATTTCCGACTACAACAAGGCTCACACGCCGAAGAAGCTGAGCCGGACAATGGAAGCAGCCCTCCGGATGAGGGGAGCCATTGAGGTCAACGATGTGACCCTGTTCTTCAGATAAAATTAGGGGGCAATGAATAAAATGGAAGAGAAGAAGATTGTCTCTGAAGAGAAGAATATCGTCTCTGAAGAGAAGAAGACCGAAGCGGAGAAGCCGAAGTACAACAAGACTTGGCAGGCTCTGCTTGACCACCCCATAAATGCGGTGGTGTACGATAAGACGCTTTTTTACAGGTAGCCTATGCGGTATCTTATTGACACCAATATCTTCATATTCATCGCCACCGACCCGATGTCGCTGACGCGGGATGTCTATGCCTTGATTTCCGACCCAGATGTTGAGCTTTGTATGAGTTCGGTTTCTGTCAAAGAACTGCTCGTCGCCTATAGGCACAAAGGATTCAATATTAGAAGGTGGAAAACTCCCGAAGATATGGTGAATTCGATAGAGGATGATTATTGCATAACTGTCTTGCCGGTCGGTATGTCTGATATGAAGGTTTATTCGCGATTGAAAATCAATGAGCGGGAGGGACACAACGACCCGAATGACCATGTTATAATATCGCAGGCCTTGAATGTGTGTTTACCGCTGATTTCAAGCGACCACAAATTCAAGTTCTACAAGAAACAGGGACTTGACTTGATTTATAACGAGTAGCGTCCCCTCGCATTTGGGACGCGCAAGCCTCCTCTGCGGAGGTTAATTCAATGTATGGTTATAGAGTTTCATAGTAAAGTCAGAAAGCACAGATTCCGAGGGAAATACCTCTGTCTTGAATAAATCCGATGGGGGGGGGTATTATACTCCTAAAATGCTGAATCTAACTGATTTAATGATATGGATGACGAAGATAACCGCTTGCAAAAAATAATAAC
>ERZ1026772.1694-NODE-1694-length-11018-cov-14.887075_pt1 | contig 11018 bp, 6 predicted proteins | sample MGYA00380124_ERZ1026772 | MGnify/ENA primary metagenome ERZ1026772 (study PRJEB33269, sample SAMEA4719760) | human gut metagenome | biome: human-associated habitat; feature: organic feature; material: feces | place: Cameroon | collected 2013-10 ...
CTACATCCGAGGCTACATCCGAGGCTACATCCGAGGCTACATCCGAGGCTACATCATCGTTGTTTTGCTCTCCGCTTTCATCACTCTGCAATCCTAGGCTCTCACCAACTTCAGACTGTTCTTCAACCCTCCCCCCACTACACCCCATCACAACGACGAGCATGAGGATCAAAACGATGGCTTTAAATTGAGCAACAGTAAGTGTCATCATTTATCCCCCTCTACACTGCATTGTTTTGTCTCTGTCTCCAATCGAAGCATATCAATTGCCAATAATTGCTCTCGTTCATACCTTTTAGTAAATCTAGGAAATTTAGTTTTTCGATAATTGTAAACTGAATGAATAAGAGTAGTTTCATCTATTGGTTCATTATTTTCTTTATCACCATATATTGCATGATGTATATTAGCAAATTGAGATATAACATTGCCCTGCCCGTGCTGGATGGACATTGAAAGAAAGACTTCTCTTAAACTTCTTGAGTTATCAATCGTATTCCATAACCCCATTAGTTTTGGATACTTTTGTTTTGCAGTAGTCATTGGATTTGTATAGTATTTACTCTCAACGAACTTTTCTACATAAGGCTCAAGCTCTCTGAATAATGCAACCCACACTTCGATAGGCGTTCCTTCTGCATCCGACGCAACATATTTCCCCGCATCATACATATTGAGAAAATGCTTCTTATCATACTTTTTTTTTGCAACACTCAATTTATCACCCCCAATCTCTCCTTCCTCAAAGTCCTTTTTGGCTTTCTCATATTCTCTTGTTGAATACATATCTGTGCGGTTTTTTACAAATGTAGATCCTTCAAGTTTATCAGCAAGTGCGTTTGCTTTTGCATCACATGTTCTAAGGTACTCTACAAAACTGTCCATGACTCCACTTCGTGAAGAAAACTGGAATCTTCCGTATGAAGTGCCACCACTTTCGTCCCAGCCAATACTCTCCATTCCATTCGTAGGTGATTCAAATGCACCCGCCAACATTCCAAATGTAGTTTCTGGAGAAGCTAGGGACAAAGCTGTATAAGTCAAGACGTCCATTTTCCCTGTAGGCGAAATGTTATGATCTTTCTGAAATCTGGAAATCGCCGCAGCAGTCTGTCCCATGCTCTTATCTCTCAGCATTTCCGCATAATTGCCATCTACTCCTCCAACTAAATAACCTAGATTTCTCAATCGATCCTGTATTTCGAGAACAAAAGCACTATTCTTCACACTTCCCTCTAACAGAACTTTACTGAGGACTTTCTCATCATTGCCTCCCGATTGATGATTCGTAGAAAACTCCTGCTCTATTTTTTGGTGAGCACATACCGACTTCTGAGAATCTACAAATGCTTTGATTTCAAGCAATGATATGTCCTCAGCCTTTAATTCACGTAACTTCTGATAGTCCTCTTCACTAAATTCAACACACTGGTTCGACAGACCCACCATACGATTATTAAAACTGCGATGCGAATCAATGTGTTTTTCTTTACAAATATTTTCAAAATCTGGCATGGTTCGGTTTCTCCCAAAATAATGATATCTGTACCCAATGATTTCTCTGTCCCATAATGGTGTTTTCTCTCTTCTTTCATGATTGATACCGCTAACCACAATAACGCCCACCAGTACAGATCCAGAATAGGGGACCCAGATGGCTTAGTTTCCCATCACTCATTAGGCAAGCACAAATGCCCCCCCACGACAACGATTCCTATCATCACTACGCCGAACGAACAACAGAATTCACCCACGGCTGCTTAGTTTTAGAAATACGCCCGCCCCATCCAACGTATTCACGCGCATAGAGCGGATACGCCGTAGACATATTCCAGCAAATAAATGTATTTGTATTGTATTGTATTGATCACTTTGTTTTACAATATATTTCCAAAAAGAAAACTAACCCCACCACAAAAAAGCCCGTAGGGCTTTCCGCGAGTAGCCCCCGGCAACGCCGGGGGGAAACGGGCCGACCCACCCCAATTGTCCCCCTCGCCATTTATGGAGAGGGGGTGGCCGACTGGCCGGGGGTGAGGTCATAGGCACAACAGCCCCCCGACAACGCACTTAATCCCGAAGATACACATCGTGATCATCTTTGAAGTACGGATAATATTTGCTTTCATCAGGATCATGCCAAGGATTTGTTCGGTGATTGTAGTATAAGCGACAACCCCTTCCAATCGATTTTAACCGGTAATACACTTTGTATTGAAACACTATATCCCTAAAATAGTATTCCAAAGTTCCTTCAATGTCCTTATCATTCGTTGAATACTCAAACATACCACACGAATCCAAAAGAGAGGCTATATTCCATTTGCGAAGGGGACGATTGTATTTCGTATAGGCAAACATATCGGCCATGTATTCCACCTTCGAAACATCCCATTTATCGAGCAGTTGATCGAACTTCTTAGCCTTATAAAACATTCCACTCATATATCTGACATTCGAGACATTCCATTGATTGATATCCTGATTAAACTTTTCGGCAAGAGCAAACATCTGCGTCATGTTGACTACATTTGATGTATCCCATTTGTCCAGAGGTCTGTTGAAAGATTTCGCTCCAAAGAACACCCCTTGCATATTGGTCACATGAGAAACATTCCAATGGTTGATATCGGAATTCATTTTTAATGCAAATTTGAACATTTCAGACATATCTTGTACATGAGACAAATCAGGTGCATCCTTTGCCTTTATTACTGCATGACTAGTATTCGCCATAAGTAAATGCATGCTACGCCATCGATTCGTTCCCCATTGATCGACGCTGAGTAGTGAATACTCATCATCGTCGAACAAACGAATCGATGGTATACGCCCAATCAACGCAATTTGGTGACTTCCCTTTTTGCTATAACGACAACTCGAGATTGTTCCTTCGTATTGCTTTTCAAATACGCCATCGCCATCACAATCGACAGCATAATTGGCGATATCTGGAAATACACTGAGAACATGTATATCAACTGTTATATCGTCTTTATGCGTTTTGTATGTCAGCTTTAAAGGTATTTCAGAATCCATATCGATTTGCTTTTCTCCAACAATGCTGTCTGAGTTCGGTTCTCTCTGAAGCAAGTTAAATATGGACCACCCATCCCGAAAATCCCCCTTATCTTCTAACGAAACAAAATATGATGATTTGCGCTCGCTCAGTACATTTAACCAAAACTCATCGGAATCATATTCACTCACAATGTTAATCTGTTGGATTCCGTCGTCTTCATAACGACAACTCAAATAAACCCCTTTCTCGTATTCCCCATTATTACGACAGTCGACGCCAATATCGTTCAATCCCCAAAATATAATCCTATCCCCTCCCTGCGCCTTTATCACTAACTTTAATGGACGATGCCCCAACGAATCCGAGGCTACATCCGAGGCTACATCATCGTCGTTTTGCTCTCCACTTTCATCACTCTGCAATCCTAGGCTCTCACCAACTTCAGACTGTTCTTCAACTCTCCCCCCACTACACCCCATCGCGACGACGAGCGTGAGGATCAAAACGATGGCTTTAAATTGCGCAACAGTGAGTGTCATCATAAATCCCCCTCTGCAGTACATCATAGATCGGTTTTCCCATCACTCATTAGGCAAGCACGGAAGCCCCCCAACACTAACGATTCTTAGCATCCCCACTCCAAACGAACAACAGAATTCACCCACGGCTGCTCAATCTAAAATGTACTGACAAGATTTCTTGACCGCCTTTGGCGTGTGTGTTAGACATCCCACCGCCGCGAGGGTGTTGCGACGGATGGCCTGAACCTAAGCTCGGGAGTCGCGTCGAAAACCTAGGTTCGTGCGGCGTGTTTCGTTACGGGCGGGGTGATTCTGCCCATTAGGCCGTTTGGCCATGCTTAAGGAAGGTGTGTGATGCTTCACAAAACTGTTAAAGCCGAAATCGTCGGAAAATTTGGTCGTCACGAGGGCGATACGGGTTCGCCCGAAGTTCAGATTTCCCTCCTCACCGAGCGCATCAACGTTTTGACCGAACACTTCAAAACGAATGCAAACGACCACCACAGCCGTCGTGGTCTTTTGATGCTCGTCGGTCGTCGTCGTCGTCTCTTGGACTACCTCAAAGACAACGATGTCCAACGCTATCGCGATTTGATCGCCGCTTTGGGTCTCCGTAAGTAGGTTTTTCGAGCCGTGCATAGATGATATGCGCGGCTTCTTTGCATGTATACATGGGTTAGGAGTCGGCTTCGCAAGATGGCGGTCTGTGCAATAAACAAAAAGTATGAATCTTTGCGTACTTTTCGTTGATTGTGCAGTTCAAGGTCGTGAGCGAAAGCGCTTCGATCGCGAAATCGATTCCTCAAACGCGCCCGCGTGGCGTATCATTTATATAGTCTATATATACTACATGTAAATACATATAGGTATATATAGACATCGACACGACGCGAATCGTCGAGAGCCGTCGCGGTGCAAACGCGTAGTGTCGCTTCTTACACGAAAAGAGGAATATTATGGCAATTGTGAAAGATTCCGCGCTCTTGGGTGCACACGAAGTATCGATCGAAAACGGGCACATTGCAAAGCAAGCCAATGGCTCGGTGATGATTCAATCGGGCGACACGATGATCGTCGTCACGGCGTGCTCGAAGGCCAATGAGCGCGGCGATCAAGATTTCTTCCCATTGACGTGTGAATACGTTGAAAAATCGTATGCAGCGGGCAAAATTCCCGGCAACTATTTCCGTCGCGAAGGCAAGCAAACCGACCACGAAGTCCTCACGAGCCGTCTCATCGACCGCCCCGTTCGCCCGCTCTTCCCCGAGGGCTTCAACGACGAAGTCCAAGTCATTGCAACGGTCGTCAGCTACGACCCCGACTGCGAACCCGATGTCATCGCCATTACAGGCGCCTCGGCCGCATTGATGTTGTCGGATCTGCCCTGGGATGGCCCCGTCGCTGGCGTCCGAATCGCCAGAATCGATGGCCAATGGATTGCAAACCCGACGAATAGCCAGCGCGAACAATCCGATACCGATATCGTCATGGTCGCTAGCGAAAAAGCTATCGTCATGGTCGAAGGCGAAACGAAAGGCCTCACAGAAGCCGAATTCCTCGATGCCATGGATTTCGGATGCGATGCCGTCAAAGGCGTACTCGCCATGCAACGCCGAATGGCCGAAGCCGTCGGCAAGACGAAACGCGAATTTACAACACCCGTCATCGCGCAAGACATCGCCGACGCCGTCGCGCGCTATACCGACGAAACGTTTGCCGCCATGACGATCCCCGCAAAACTCCAGCGTTACGCAGCTTTGAGCGACGTCAAAAAACACATCTTGGCCGACCTCGAAGCGGAATTCGCCGATCGCAAAGGCGAAATCGTCGCCGCCTACGAAGACCTCAAATATCACCTCATGCGAACGCTCATTACCGAAAAACGCGTCCGCATCGACGGCCGTACACTTGAGCAAGTCCGCCCCATTACTTGCGAAGTCGGCGTTTTGCCCCGCGTCCACGGTTCGGCGCTCTTCACCCGCGGCGAAACACAAGGCCTCGTCACCGTCACCATCGGCACCTCGACCGACGACCAACGCATCGAAAATTTGTCGGGCATGCAGTCCAAGCGCTTCATGTTGCACTACAACTTCCCGCCCTACAGCGTCGGCGAAGTCAAACCGTTGCGCGGCCCAGGCCGTCGCGAAGTCGGCCACGGCATGCTCGCCGAACGCGCACTCACTCCGATCATGCCAACCGCTAACCCCGATTATCCCTACACCTTGCGCATCGTCTCCGAAATCCTCGAATCCAACGGCTCCAGCTCGATGGCTACCGTCTGCGGCGGCACGCTAGCCGCCATGGATGCTGGCCTCGAAATCAAAGCACCCGTCGCTGGCGTCGCCATGGGACTCATCAAAGAAGGCGACAAAATCGCCGTCCTCACCGACATCTTGGGCGACGAAGACCACCTCGGCGACATGGACTTCAAAGTCTGCGGCACCGAAGACAAAATTACCGCCATCCAAATGGATATCAAAATCACCGGCATTTCGCGCGAAATCATGGCGCAAGCACTCAAACAAGCACACGACGGCCGCAAACACATCCTCGGCTGCATGCTCTCCGCCATCGCCGAAACTCGCGGCAACAAGAGCAAATACGCACCGCAAATCAAAACGCTCAAAGTCAAACCCGAAAAAATCCGCGACATCATCGGCTCGGGCGGCAAAACGATCCGCAACATTTGCGCCGTCTCGGGCGCACAAGTCAACGTCGAAGACGACGGCACCGTCACCGTCTCCTCGGGCGACGGCATCTCGTTGCAAAAAGCCATCGACATGATTAACGGCCTCACGCGCGAAGCAAAAATCGGCAACGTCTACATGGGCACCGTCAAAAAAATCATGGATTTCGGCGCCTTCGTCGAAATCTTCCCAGGCACCGACGGCATGGTCCACATCTCCGAACTCACCGAAGGCCACGTCGACAACGTCACCGACGTCCTCAAAGAAGGCGAACAAGTCCTCGTCAAAGTACTCGCCATCGACCCACGCGGCAAAATCAAACTATCGCGCCGCGCCGCCATCGGCGAGCAACCCACCGAAGAATAATCCCGCCCCACACGGCTTCCCGAGCGCGTTTGCCCTATTTCGCTCGCGCTCCATACGGCCAAACGATGTCTTATCGCCTACGGCGATACAGACATCTACCGCCCTATCGGCAAAGCCGATACGGGCTTTTTTTCGCCCTATCTCGCCCTATGGGCTCAATACGGGCTCTTTGTCGCCCTATTTCGCTATCGCTCAATACGGGCTCTTTGTCGCCCTATCGGCAAAGCCGATACGGGCTCTGGCTACGGCTATGTGCTCACTGCGTTGCGCGCATACGCCTCCGCTGCGGCGGCTATTGGCATACGCCAATACGCCGCCTTTTTTGCGGCGCAAACGCCAACCCCCTATCGAATCTTTTGCGCCGCAGGCGCAAACTCAAACAAAAACGCGATTGACATGAGCAATTCATAGCGTTATGATCGATTCAGTAGTTGAGAGATTGCTCAACTATTGGACTTTAAGAGGAGAGCAAAATGGAAGATCTATCGGGAAAGGTCAGAAAAAGTGGCGCAAATTGCGTAGCCATACACGTGGCCGATGTCGAACGCGTGCAAGCGGATCTCTTGCCCGACGACGACTATGTTAGCGTTGCCAGCTTGTTGCGTCACTTTGGCGATCCGACGCGCGTCAAACTGCTCCATGCTCTCGAATCGCGCGAATTGTGCGTGAGCGATTTGGCGGTTATTCTCGATATTACGAAGTCGGCGGTTTCGCATCACCTCAATGCGCTCAAGCTATCGAAACTCGTGCGAGCCCGTCGCGATGGCCAAATCGTCTACTATAGCCTCGACGATGACCACGTGGCGATGATCCTAAAAACGGGCTTCGAACACATGCGAGAATAGGGGCATCTGTCGATGCGTCATCGATCGCGCGTCGATAATAGTTCAATAGTTGTTCAATCCTTATATTTAACTTTTTTTTTCACATCATCAGCCGTTGCATCGCTTTTCTCGATGCAAAGAGCGCTGCGCAGTGATGACAACAGTAGCTACAACGATAAAGGGAAAGCGCATGGAACTGAGATTTAAACTGAAAGGTCTCAATTGCCCAAACTGTGCAAAGAAGATCGAGACCGAAATTGGAAAGCTCGATTTCGTACTCGCTTCGAACGTCGATATCATGGCGCAAGAAATCGCCCTCCGCGTCAATTCGACGGTCAAAGATTCGCGCGTCAAAGAAACGGTTTGTGCCGTCGTCGCACGGTTTGAACCCGATGTCGAAGTCATCGACATGGACGACGAACGAGACCACGACCACGATCACGGCGACGATGATTCGCCGTGGCGCCTCCGTCGCCTCGTCGTCGGGGGCATCGTTGCCATCGCATTTATTATCATATATTATATCGATCTATTGCCCCCTTGGGCAGTCGTGGCGGGCCTCCTCATTTCATATATAATATTGGGTGGCGATGTATTATATCGTGCCGTGCGCAATATATTGCGCGGTCGTATATTCGACGAAAACTTTCTCATGGCTTTGGCGACGATTGGTGCGATTGTCATTGGCGAGTATCCCGAGGCCGTAGCCGTGATGCTGTTTTATCAGATAGGCGAGTTGTTTCAAGACCGAGCCGTCGACAAATCGCGTCGTCATATCAAGGCTTTGATGGATATCCGCCCCGATATGGCTCGCGTCGTTCGCGATGGCAATATGATCGAAGTCGCGCCCGATCGCGTCGCCATTGGCGAAGAAGTCGTCGTCAAACCGGGCGAGCGCATACCGCTCGATGGCGTCGTTTGCGATGGCGATGCCATGCTCGATATGCGTGCTTTGACGGGCGAATCGAAGCCAAAACACGTCGCATCGGGCGATGAAGTCTTGTCGGGCGCCGTCAATACGACTCAAGTCCTCACGATTAAAGTCGCACGCGCCTATGCCGAATCGACGGCGACGAAGATACTCGAACTCGTCCAAAAAGCCGGATCGCGCAAGGCAAAAGCCGAACGATTTATGACGATATTTGCTCGCTATTACACCCCCATCGTCGTCTTGGGCGCTCTGCTCCTCACGATCATTCCCGTCGCATTCTTGGGCGGTGCATTTGCCGAGTGGATCAATCGCAGTCTCGTTTTTTTGGTCATTTCGTGCCCTTGTGCACTCGTCATTTCGGTTCCACTTACGTTTTTTGGCGGCATAGGTGCTGCATCGCGTAGCGGTATCCTCGTCAAAGGCGGCAATTATCTCGATGCACTCAATCACTTGGGCGCCGTCGTGTTCGACAAAACGGGCACGCTAACCGTCGGCAATTTCAATGTCACAGCTATCGAAGCGCAATCGCCATATACCGACGACGATGTATTAAATGCAGCACTCACCGCCGAACAAATGTCGAATCATCCCATTGCACGATCGATATCGGCGTGTGCAAAGACGCACGGCATGATGTGCAGCTCAAACGATATATCAAAAAACAACTATACAGAATTGAGCGGTCGCGGCGTCAAATGTACAATCGGTGGCGATATCATCTATGCGGGTAACGAAAAACTCATGCGTGAAATCGGCATTTCATATACGCCATCGTCGCAATTCGGAACGCTCGTCTATATCGCCAAAAACGATCAATACCTCGGTTGCATATCGATCTGCGACGAAATCAAAAGCGATGCCAAAGACGCCATATCGGATTTGCGCAAACACGGCATAGAAAAATGCGTCATGTTGACGGGCGACAGCTCGCGCGTCGCTCAACACGTCGCCCAAGCCATCGGCCTCGATGAATACCACGCCAATATGCTCCCCGGCGACAAAGTCTCGATGTTTGAATCGATTGCCTCGTCGGCACAAAACGGCAAGAAGACGGCTTTCGTCGGCGATGGCGTCAACGATGCCCCTGTTCTAGCTCGCGCCGACATCGGCATCGCCATGGGCGGCATCGGTTCCGACGCCGCCATCGAAGCCGCCGATATCGTCTTCATGGACGACGACTTGGCCAAACTCCCCAAAGCTATCGATATCGCCTGCCGAACGAAACAAATCGTCATGCAAAACATCGTCTTTGCCATCGCCGTCAAAATCGCCTTCCTAGCCCTCGGCGCATTCGCCATCATCGGCATGTGGTCGGCCGTCTTCGCCGACGTCGGCGTCATGGTCATTGCCGTGCTCAATGCAACGCGGATGATTCGTTTTGCCCCCTCGCCTTTGCCTCAATAGCGCACTATGCTATAATGATGGCTCGTGTCGATGGCGGGCGCTCCGCCCGACACGATGACCGAGGAGGGCGAAATGGGCATTTTTTTGAATCCGGGAAATATCGGTTTTGAGCAAATCATTAGCGAAGATACGTATGTCGATAAGACTGGGATTATTGGACATCTCAACCAATGGCTAAATAAAGCAACGCGATATGTATGCGTAAGTCGGGCGCGGCGTTTTGGCAAAACCGTGGCGGCGAAAACGATCCAAGCATACTACGACAATTCGTGCGATTCGCGCGAATTGTTTGCCCCCTACGAAATCGCTCGCGATCCGTCGTTCGAAGCGCATATCAACAAGTACAACGTAATTGGATTGGATTTGCTGTCGTTCTTTTTGCATGGCGAAGATCCGAAGGCCTTTATTGAACGCATAAAAGCGGAAGTGCTCGAAGAAATATGTGAAAAATGGTCCGACATCGACGGATTGAAAGACATCGGACTGGTGAAGGCTTTACGCAAAGTAAATGAGAAAACTGGAGCGAAGTTCGTGTTCGTCATCGACGAATGGGATGCCGTATTCCGCTATTATCCTAAAGATGAATCATTGCAATCGGAGTGGATTCATTTCCTTCGCGACCTGTTCAAACAGGCAAACATGGATAAGTGCATCGCGCTCGTCTATATGACGGGTATCTTGCCCGTCAAAAAGTATAGCACGCAATCGTCGTTGAATCAGTTTCGTGAGTTCACGATGATTCGTCCATTGGTCTTGGAACGATATATCGGCTTCTTGCCCCACGAGGTCGATGCACTATGCAAAAAGTTTGACATGGATCGCGCCGAGGCTACAGCATGGTACGATGGTTATATGCTCCCTCACGAACATCATGTATATAATCCATGTTCTGTCGCCCAAGCTATGACATATCACGCGTATGGTAGTTATTGGACGAGAACTGACACATTTGAATCGCTATTGGATTATATCAATAATGACCTCGATGGTATATATAATGACGTCACGAATATGATAGGTGGCGGGCGAGTCGATGTCGATACTTCATCATATGATAATTCATTTACAGTTCCACAGTGCAAAGACGATTGCTTTACATTGCTCATACATATCGGTTATTTGGCTTACGATGCGATGGCATCGCAAGTATTTATCCCCAACGAGGAAGTTCGCATGGCATTTCGCTCAGCACTCAAAAAGTGCTCGTGGCCCGAAGCCATCAAGCCGTATCAACGATCGAAAAAGTTTATCGACGCCATCCAT
>ERZ1026772.1698-NODE-1698-length-11009-cov-7.466222_pt1 | contig 11009 bp, 11 predicted proteins | sample MGYA00380124_ERZ1026772 | MGnify/ENA primary metagenome ERZ1026772 (study PRJEB33269, sample SAMEA4719760) | human gut metagenome | biome: human-associated habitat; feature: organic feature; material: feces | place: Cameroon | collected 2013-10 ...
CCTTTGATAATCTGATGTATAATGCCACATGATAATCCATGGGGTTGCTTATCTCTTGATACATACTCTAACCTCCTGAGATAAGCGGCCATTCATCCCGTCTATCATACAGGATGATCCTGTGCGGGCGCAAATTTTCCAAGCTCCCGCTTGAGGAAGACAGCGAAGGATGAATATAGCAAGTCCCGTATGGACTCCCCATCATTATCGTAAAAACAGCTGATTACCAGTTCCTGTGCTTTCATGGCACACCTCCTTCATCAAAAACTATGTAATTGCCTGATGAAAAAGCACAGCCACCTCGTTACGGGGTGGCTGTGCTTTTCCTATCAATTTAGCTCAGAGTTGATTCAATGCAGCAGCGTGTCGGTATCCTAACCCTGCCGTCTGAGAAAGATTTTTCTGGATCTCTTTCGATGTATGTCCAGCACGCAAGGGTTTTATTCTGCGTTCAACATGTCCATTTTCTATGTAAAAATTCGTTGAAGCGAATTTCAGGTCATGCGTCAGCAAAAATTCCAGAATATCTAGTAGCTTTTCGAAATTTCTAGTGGCAGACTTCAAGGATTCTACGACAAAAATACTTCTGGACGAAGGAGAAAGGCTTCGCAATACCTCAAGCAGTTGGGGGTCCCACATCGCAGAGTATCCGTCGAATACTACTTTGGGGATAAGCCTCTTTTGTTGAAGTTCATCCGCACAGTCGGTTTGAATCTCATCGCAGGCTTCGATTGAAAAAGGAGTATCATATTGAGCTTTTGGATAATCAATAATTTTAGCCGAAGTTGTCCCTAATGCCCGCAGAGCCGCCCACGCGGCAGGATGGCGTTCCGCGATTTCTTGATAGTAATCATATCCCGAACAGTTCTTCGCCTGTAAGCACATAGAGGAAAAATCCAGGGGATTGAAAAAGCGGATCGCTCCGCTGGTAATTTCCTTCACATTCTGACTGGAGAGGCTGTTCTGCATTCCCGCAGAAACATAATTGTCGCTCTGGATTGTTTCAATCGGGCTATTTCGGAGCGTTACAACTATAAAACATTTCACATCAGCTTTCCCGGCAGGCTCATAAAAAGGGCCTTCTTCTGAGCCTAACAGCAATAATGTTCTCCGAAAGGCAAGATCATCCCAATGTCGCAAAAATGATATCATTTGCAGCTCAACTGTATCTATAATCTGCCTCGCATATGCTGCCGGAACATGAAAATGGTCCAATGTCGGTGCCAGAACATCCTGAAGATATTGTGTTACTTTCGCAACCATAGCTGTCACATCCTTTTATGGGATGCCTTCATTATCCGTCAAGACTCATCAAATTTCAACGGTTTTTCTCTTTGTTGTATAGATATGGTTTTCCGGATAAAGTTTTCTTTTCAGCAGGCAATGGGTGCTGCCTGCTGCCTATCTTCATTTGTTGAATATGTTCCTTCAAAAAGCACGCATGTATCGGAGGAATAAACCTCATTTGACTCTCTGGGAAGTAGTCTCGCGTTTCTGCGATAACAATGTTCGATCTGCTATTTTGCAATCCACGCAAAAATCGCAAAAGTACATCATCGGGATGTTCATAATCCAATTGCCCAACGTGGAAAAAGACTTGCTCCATTTCAAAACCATACGCATTCGCGTATTGAGATAATTGTGTGTATTGCCTGCCCAATTCTCGTTCGACTGCTGCATTGGGTTCCTGTTCATCTGTGTGGCAAAATAGTACTGCTGCTTTCATTTCACTTCACCTTCTCTCAAATCATTATCATGCCATATACGGCGAGCGAATATGCGCGATATTGGGCTGTTGCATTTTTTCAGAAAGTCGCATTTCTAAAAATCAAATATGCAGCTCATCCAGTATCTCTTGAAAATCAGTTAGAAACTCTCCCACAAACTTATGCTTATCCAGGTCAGTCTTTATGCCGCTGTAAAACTCTTGCGGCAGAGTTAATCCAGATGTTTGAAAGAGCGCGCAGATTATATCAAATGCTTGAGCGGTATGGCCGCAGCGAAATAATACTGTCAACATCTGCAGCAGAACATCCATCTTTTCAATGCTTTGATATTCTGCAAATAGCCTGCTAATCAATGGAAGTGTCAACGCACCAGACAAGTCGTTGATTGATGGGGTAAATCTGTCATTCATATTATTCTGTTTCTCCTTTGCGCATTTAACTTTCTATTATAAAAAGGGCGTGATCCCTTATTGATTTCTACTTATTGATTAGAATGACTCAGATAATGTATGTATCGCTATTTCCCAACGGGATTTTGCCACCTGCTGGTTGTATCTATCGAGCTTCCGCCTCCTAAGCGGATGCTCTTAGGTTCGATTATACGAAATGGTGCCATAATTTTGATAGAATTCTTCCTCAAACCGTTCCGTAGTCTTACGGCGATTTGCATCCAGTATGTGACCATAGATCTCCGTTATCATATCTGCTTGAGAGTGGCCTGAATCACCCTGGACTGCTTTAATGTCCCCGCCTGTCAGAACCAACTTATAGGTGATACTGCTGTGGCGTAAACTGTGGAAGGTCACTTTCGGGAGATTGCACTTCGTCAGAAGTTTTTGAAAATGATTCGTAAGAACACCGCCTTGCAATGGCCGGTTATCTTCATAAGTGAAAATCAACCTTGGCAATTCACCGATGGCTGATTTTTTCTGCTCATTTTGCCATTCAAGCAGGGAGCGCTTTAACGATGGTGGAAGATAGACGATGCGATTGCTTGCTTCTGTCTTGGGTGATTTTAGAACGAGAACCGTTTTGCTGTGCGCCTCCGTTGGGAATACGTGCAAAACATCTCGCTCTTCTAACATCAACATCGCATCCTTGCTGACCCGACACAATGTCTTGCTGATCTGCAATGAATTCTGTTCCCAGTTAATATCGTCCCATGTCAACGCCAATAATTCACCTCTGCGAAGTGTGCACACGAAGGACAGTTCAATCGCTAACCGCAGCCATAACACGCTGCAATGACGCAAAAGGAGTTGGATCTGCTCTGTGGATAGGAATACTGATGGTGCTGATTTGGTTTTAGGGAGCGCTCCTTTATGAAAGGGGTTGCGATCCACATATTCCCACAGGACAGCTTGTTCAAAAGCACTATGTAGCAGTTTATGTACGCTTTTTAATGTACTGGCAGAGACAGTCTGTCCCTCATATTTGTGATATGCCCCGCAGTATCGTGGTTCGTTTTGAAAATTCATATAAAGTTTGGATACCAGTCGTGGTGTCAGCTCCTCTAGGCGAATGCTGCCAAAGTAAGGATTGATGTAATTTCGAATCAATCCCTGGCTGGATTCGTACATGGATAGCGACCATTTTGCTCTGCCATATAACCAGACATATTCCCGAATGAGCTGTTCTACCGTTTGCGGGCGATGAGCCAGTTCCTTCTTTACCTGCTGGTACTGCTCGACCATATATTTCCGGTGCAGCGCATCTTTTTCCGTGCGAAAACTCTCCCACTTCTGTTTTCGGATACCGTTTTCCTTTGTGTAGTAAACCACGCTGTAGCTGCCGCCTCGCTGAACAATTGATGCCAAAGTGATGCCTCCTTTGTTTTTGATGTGCGAAATAAGAATAACATCACTCAAATCACGGTAAATCATGATTGATGAAATGAGTGATGTTTGATATAATAATATAGACAAGTTTTTACATGAGGTGTCAGGATGCGGAACAAAAAACCTCCTTTTGAAATCACAAATGCGATGATCGACCATGTTGCTGAGATTGCAGAGCTGGTTGGGCGGCTGACCTCTACGAATCAGCTTTCAGCCAACCCTACTTTGCGGCGCACCAATCGCATCCGGACAATTCATGGCTCCCTGGCCATCGAGCAGAACACGCTGTCTTTGGGGCAGGTTACCGCCGTTCTCAACGGCAAGCAGGTTCTGGCTCCGCCTAAAGATATTGCAGAGGTCAAAAACGCTTATGAGATCTATGAGCTATTGGAGGAGCTTGATCCCTACTCTGTGGATGATCTGCTGACCGCCCATAGCATCATGACACGCGGTCTGGTGGATGAGTCCGGTGTGTTCCGTTCCAAGCCCGTTGGCGTTGTAGATCAGGAAGGGCATGTCCTGCATTTCGCACTCTGCCGCAGTATGTCCCGGATCTGGTCATGGAGCTGCTGGACTGGGTGAAAAACAGCGATGTGCATATGCTGATCCGCAGCTGTGTGTTCCATTATGAGTTTGAGTTGATCCATCCCTTTGCCGATGGAAACGGACGCGTTGGCCGTCTGTGGCATACGCTGTTGCTTTCCAAATGGAACCCTGCCTTCGCATGGTTGCCAGTGGAATCGATGATTCATGCCCGCCAGCCGGAATACTATGCGGCAATCAACGCATCTAACGATGCCGGAGAGTCTACGGAATTTATTGAGTTCATGCTCTCAGCCATCAAAGCATCACTCATTGACGCTATCAACACGAGTGATGAGATGAGCGATGGGTCGATGGGTAAGGCGACGATGCGCTGGAAGCAGATTGAGAAGTTCTTAGAAGCGCATGAGTTTATTATGAATGCGGATGTCCGAGCACTGTTTGATGTGTCTTCCGCTACGGCAAACCGGATTCTTGCTGACTTAGTGACACGAAACACCCTTGTTAAGTGTCGCATAAATGGACATTGGGCATATAAGTCAAGCATAGAAACTCTCTAATAATTTTTATAAACCACCTACCCACTCACTTGCCACAATCCATTAGAAAAACAGACCGGAAAGGCTTGGTTTCATTATGGCAGAAAAGATAGACAAAAACGAATATGTTGATAACAGCAAGGTATTTTTTGATTTTTTGCTGCATACCCACCAATGGTCAAATATTACCCCTGTCGAATATGCTAAATGGTTATCAAACTTCAATGATATTCCAGATGGCCAATATATCGCATGTAGACTATTAAATCGGTTTCTATACTACTCAGACAAAGATATCAAAAAGCTACTCGTTGATGCAATAAACGATGTCTATAGTCAGCAAGTAGTACTTCCACTACAACTTAGCAAAGATTTTTCGTCGCTACCGAGCGAAAACGAGTACGAGATCAACGAAGCAATTAAGCGAACTCTTTTTATCCCTCTAACACCATGGGGGGACCCAGGTGCTAGCGGATTATATATCATGCGATGCATCCATAATTATTACAAGCCCCGTGTGCAATCTTGCCATGTGTCCGAGGTCATCGATTCAATGAGTGCACCATATGACAGAATAGTCATAGTCGATGACTTTGTTGGAAGCGGTGAACAGTTTGCAGACTTTTGGGAAACTGCAGAAATCAAGGATGGAACCCTCCTTAGAGACTGGTGCTGTTCACACCAAATACAAGCAAATTACTTGGCATTGATTGGTTACGAAAAGACTTTAACAGAACTCGAATCTCGTTTTAGCGACATAAACATTTCTTTTGCAGAAGTGTTGGATGAATCCCATCGCATATTTACATCGAACCACCTTTGCTGGGAAGATGCCGAAGAGCAGCAAACTGTTCGAACTCTCCTCGAAACCGAATTATCTAAATATGGGATCAGGCTTATGGGCTTCCATGATTTGGATTTTGCTGTAGCTGTTCACGACACAATTCCAGACTGGTCACTACCTATGTTATACAAGAATATAAATGGTTGGAACATGCTAATTGAAAGGAAGGATTCTTATGAGTGAATTGAATCCCTTTGCCGTTAATCGCGCAGAGTATATGCGAGACCTTTGGAAATACTATGTTCCACTTAAAGAGTTGGATTTAGAGACATCTAAAGCATTAGTTATTGAAGGTGGACGTGGAACTGGAAAATCCACAGTATTTTTATGCAATTGTTGGAGAAATCAACTAGCCGCAGCAGAAAACGATCCCGCTAAAACAATTGATAGCTTTTTAAATAAAAAATCTGTAGGCTTGTATTACAAAGTCGATGGAGCATTCCTAAGTGCTATGGATACAAACAGCAGAGCTTTGCAAGAGAGTACGGGAATTTTTAATACTTATTTATCCGTAGAGCTGTGTAAAGAACTATTTTCGTATTTTGCCGCAATATCTACTCGCAAAAATATCATTGGAGACGTGGAGTATCAAAAAATCCAAAAAGCTTACAATCGTTCTGTGAGAACTACTCCCGCCAATAATCTATTATGCTTTGAAGACTTAATTGACGACTGCGACAATATTCTGAATGCAATCGAAGACTGTATCAACTATGGTGAGCAAATCGCGGATTCATTGATTTTTCGCATTACTTCTGCGGGGTCAATATTTAAATCGGTAGTAGAGGAAATCTTAAAATTAGCACATTTTTCTGATGTTACCTTCCGCGTGTTTATTGATGAATTCGAATCACTATGTGAATGGCAACAAAAACAAGTAAATACTCTAATCAAACAAAGCAACAGCTATTTAATATACAACATATGTATGAAGATCAATGGCTTTAAAACATATGAAACAAATAGCGTCAATGAGATAATACAGCCGACGCATGACTACAAATATTTTAAATTTGAAAATCTGCTTGAGACCGCAGAATATAAAAACACTTTAAAATCAATTTGCGAGAAGCGCTTTACAATGTTTTTTGATCAATTAGAACAAAGACCAGAGTGCTCTACCGACATTGAATTCTATTTGGGTAATTATAGTATTGATTGCGAATTAGCTCGATTTGAGAATCGGACACTCAAGTTTAAAGAATCGTTGGAACGCATAATTTGGACTCTAAGCAAAGACGAAGAAGAATTTCAGTATTATTATGATACCCTATGTAATGAAGCCCCTTTACTCAACGCCCGTATGCACCAAGCCTTGTTGCTCCGTTCTTCTAATTATCGCCCTACTTTGAGCGAGCTCACTTCCTGTTTTTTAGATTGGAAATACAACCGTAAGACTCCCAAAAAGAAAAAATACGATGAATGGTTACATACTACAAAAACAGGTATAGTTTTTCTGCTTGCCAAAGAATCCGGTTTGGAAAAATGGTATTACGGCTTTGATACATATGTAATGCTATCCTCTGGAATTGTGAGATATTTTTTGGAATTATGTGAACAAGCTTTTAATTTTGCAATAATGAACGGTTTTGGGTGGGAACAACCAAGTCCTTTATCCCCCGAAATACAAACAAAAGCAGCCCGATTTGTTAGCCGCTACAAAGTCGAAGAAACCAGCTCTTTCCCATTATATGGCTCTAATCTCAGAATTTTTATTCAGTGCCTTGGACAGATCTTTAAAGAACTTCATAGAAATGAACGCTTAACATTAGGTGAACCCGAGCCAAATCATTTTACAATGGATGCTTTAGACTCGTTAGACCATCGCGATGTGTTGGATTGCGCAATTACTTGCTCCGCGCTTCAGGAGCTACCGCAAACAAAGGGAAAAGAAGCATTAAACACCCATGTTTTAGACTATCACCTCAACAAAATATACACACCATATTTTGAAATTTCCTATTTCAAAAAAAGGAAAATTGTTTTTACAAATTCTCAAATATCTGATCTACTTTCCGGAGACAAATCCAAAGCAGAGCAAGTTACAAAAGCATATCTTGATAGATATTGGGCCAGGAAAAATACAATTCCGGAAAGCAAGGATCTTTCACAACAAACAACACTGTTTTAAGGTGATCGGCTGATGAAAAGTAGAGAAGAATATAAATTCGAGGATGTGGCAAACTTTTTGCACCAAAACCTTACCTTAATTATTAGAGGTTCCAAATGTTCTGAGGATCGCGCACATTACATTTACGACTGTTTCAAAGAAACAGCTACACCCATCATGTCTATAGACTATGATTTAGCGACAAAAATTTACTCTGTTTTTTATACGGTCGGTGGAATAACGACCACAAAAAGGGTTCAATTTTCGAACGTCCCTCATGTATTAGAGAGCATGCCTGCTATTTCTTTTAAAAACGTTTTGGTCGATATAACCAGCCTGCAGCATTCTGTTATCATGTTCATTATTAACATCTTATTGACTAAAATCAGAGTCGCTCGTTTGTTTCTCTCATACGTTAAACCGCTTGAGTATCTTAATCGAACACCATATGGAAAATATGAATTCTATTCCAAGACTTTCCCTGCAGCGATGATCCCCGGAATGGCTGCCCGAAACAAGTCAAACGAGGTAATCGTTCCTTTCCTTGGCTTCGATGGTGATCGACTAAACAATATACTTGAGGGAATGGATTATGACGAAGTATGCCCAATTATTGGATTTCCCTCCGATAATCCATACTGGCAATTTGAATCCTTGAGAAATTGCATGTTGGTTCTCAAGCATACTGCATCTGAACAAAAAATACGGAAATGCAAAGCCAACAGTGTTTTTGATGCATTGCAGACTTTAGATGGAATTCTAACCGACCATCCCTCACGGAATTTTGTGCTTATTCCGTTAGGAACTAGACCTCATTCTGCTGCATGTGCCATTTTTGCGTCTAGATGCCAAAATGTGCGAATTATTTATGATTATGCACAAGAACGCCCAGTATGTTCTCGTGGTGTACGTTCCGCAACAATCTATAATGTTTCACAATACCTTATTTAGTGGTGGTTTATGAGCAAATATAATTATTACACACCTATTGAACTAGCCGCCCTGTTACTAGAATTGATTCCTCAAAAGGCTTCTATCAGTAGTGCTATCGATATCTGTTGCGGATCATGGAATCTACTTGCTGCCGCGAAGAGGCATTATCCTGAAGTCAAAATTACAGGTGTTGATATTGATCCTGCTGCACACGCTCATTGCATTGAAGGAGCAACATTTGTGTGTGATGATGGTAGATCTTTTGCTAACCGTCAAGAAAAGGCAAAACAGACGTATGATCTCGTCTTATCAAATCCCCCTTTTGGCCCGCTCTCAAAAAAGAAGAAAAAATATAGGAAAGCAGGGAATGTTTTTACCACAAGCAAACGATATGAAGCAGAACTGCTATGGGCGAATTTAAAATTGATGCACACAGACAGTTTTCTGATAATTATTCTTCCATCAACGTATATGAATGGTTCTAGCTATATTGAATGCCGAAAATGGCTAGCGCGCAATTACAATATACATGCAATCGTAAAGCTCCCTTCAAATACTTTTGAAAAGGCAACATTAAATACAGTGGCAATTATCCTTCAAAAAGTAGAGCCGTGTGCTACCTATGTATATAATACCGCGACAAGCGTGTATCAAGCTCACTACGACTCAAAATGGAGCATCAAACTATCCTTTTCTATTACACTGAGAAGAATCCTTGATGGTACATGGGATAACAACTCATACACTTTAGCAGAAGATCAACACTTGCAAATATACCGTGGAAACATTTCCAGCAAGTATTTCTCAAAAACAGGGGATGTTATTCTCCATTGTTCCAGCACCTTTGTAAACAACAGCTGGATGCCAGGGCTTCGGTACTGTACTGGAACCAAAGCATCTCAAAGAAAATACCTCAATCATGGAGATATAGTTATTAATCGAATTGGTCGCTGTGCAGGATACTGGAGCGTATATACGGGTATGCAGAAGTTGATTTCTGATTGCCTAATTGTCGTAAAAGAACCTTCTGATGCAACTATAGAAGCACTTAGAAATCATAGCGAAAACGGTAGGCTACAAATACCTTTACGAGGAGTTTCAACTCCTTATATCACAATAGATGATGTTAGATCATTGCTTCTAAATAATTGATGAATGGCCGCTTATTCTCCTAAATTTCTCACCGCTTACAATAATGGCGGCGCTACCCTTAACATGTCCGATGCCCGGAAACCATTGCAAATCAAGGCTTTCCGGGCTTCACTTACATTAGCTCCCGCGGGACACATAGCTGCGGCTGATGCCGTAGTGCGCCGCCACCTGCCGCTGGGTCTGGGGCAGCCGCCCGTCCAGCCCGTACCGCCGCCGCAGGATGTCCGCCTCCCGCTTTGTCAGCTTTTCCGCGATCAGCCGGCGCAGCAGCGCCCGATTCTCTTTGTCCTGCAGCTCCTCCAGCATGGTGTCCTCCTCGCCCACCACGTCGCTGAGATACAGGGCATCCCCCTCGGTGCCCGTCTCCAGCGCGTCGCTGAGCGACACCTCCCCCTGCACCTTCCGCTGCGCCCGAAAATGCATGAGGATTTCATTCGCTATCCTCTCCCAACGGACACATAGGTTGGTCAATGGGCGGCAAATCCGCCTCTCCACCCTCCGCAAACAGGTACACATAGGCATTTTTGCCGTCCCAGACCACCTTTTTGACGATGGTGCGCAGCAGGCGGCGTTTTTCCTCCAGCGTGGCAGAATCCACCGCGCTGGCGAAGGATTCGATCATCTCCTGATGGAAGGCGAACTCCTGATGGAGCATCCGGCTCTGCTCGGTGAGGGCTTCCAGCTCGGCAAGGCGCAGCTGCTGAGTCTCGCTCTCCTGATGGAGCGCGTCGATCTGCTCCATGACGTACTTTGCAGAGGTGTCGCTGGCAACGGACAGGGACTCCACCAGCCGCTTGATGCGGTCTTCCGTCTCGGCGTGCTTTTCCCGGAGCAGCGCAAGCTCTGCGTCGTAGCCCTCCTTGCTGCCGCTGATGACCTTCTTGGTCTGCGCCAGCAGCCGGGTAAGGGTCTCCTTGTCGGCGGACAGCTTGCGGATCTCCTCGATGATCTTGGCGTCCAGCGTGTTGCCGTTGCAGTTCTTCATGGCGCAGACCGTGCCGTGGCTGCGCTCCTTGGTGGAGCACATATAGGTGTAGATCAGCTCGCCGTCTGCATTCTTGCGGTTTGTCAGCTTCGGGCGCATATAATCGCCGCATTCGCCGCAGCGCAGCAGCCCGGACAGCAGCGCCACGTTGCTGCGGGGTCTGCGGTAGCTCTTGGATTTGTTGACATCCAGCATGGCCTGCACCCGTACCCAATCGCTGCCTGCGATGACGCCCGGATGCTTGCCCACCGCCACGATCCATTCCTCCATCGGGCGGATCTGGTTTGCCTTGCCGGGGCGCTGGAGCGTGCGGTTGTACGCCATGACGCCGTGCTCGC
>ERZ1026772.1702-NODE-1702-length-10990-cov-3.632647_pt1 | contig 10990 bp, 10 predicted proteins | sample MGYA00380124_ERZ1026772 | MGnify/ENA primary metagenome ERZ1026772 (study PRJEB33269, sample SAMEA4719760) | human gut metagenome | biome: human-associated habitat; feature: organic feature; material: feces | place: Cameroon | collected 2013-10 ...
ATGTTATGGTTTAATTATAAGAAACCTGTCAAACTTTGTCAAGGAATTTTTGTAATTTCAATCAAAATAATTCAAAATAAATAATTCTCGGTCATAATTATTCAAAAGTTATGACCGAGTTTGATTATTTAAGTATTTTAAATTTTAAGTGTTGTCATAAACCTCTCGCCTGTGACCTATAGACAAAGCAAGAATAACAAGTTCTTCGTCTTCTATAAGGCAGAGCAGTCTGTAATCTCCGATACGATACCGCCATTGACCTTTGCGATTTGCCGTGAGAGCTTTTCCCTTTACTCTGGGGTTTTCACAACCCGACAAATTCTTTTCAATCCACGCTTTAATCATCTTCATGGTATATCTGTCGAGTTTTTTAAATTCTTTTTCAAATCTCGGAGTGGTTCTTACAACATAACTCATATGTCAAGTTCCTTCCAAAAATCAGAGATTGGTCTGCTTTCTTCACCGCTCTTTTTGTATTCATCATAAGCGTCATCAAAAACGGCAAGGTCATATTCCTCTTCGATTTTTTCAAACAAAGCCTGTTTAAAAGCCTCTCCAAGTGATATTGAGTGCAACCGAGCATAGCTGTCTGCTATTTTCTTTTCCTGTTCTGTTAATCTGATTGAGAATGCCATAATACCGACCTCCTTGTATAGTACATTGTACTACATTATTATTTCTTTGTCAATGAATTTTATTCGATAAAAGTAAAAGAACACGACAAAATCAATCTGCCGTGTTCAATGTTATTAAATTTACTTTCTCACATTTTCAACAATGACTTTTACAAACTGAATTATAAATGTCGGGATGAATGCGAGGAGGGCTATAAAGCCAGCCTGTGCGCCTGTGAGTGCGGTAACGCTGAAAAGCGGCTGCATAAACGGAACAAACAATACAAATGCGAGCAGTAATGTTCCGATAAAGAAAGCACCTACGCTTGCCGTATTTGAAAAAAGTCCGAGTTTAAAGATTGAATGTGTACTTCTGCAATTAAAGCCGTGGAACAGTCTTGCAAGCGTGAGTGTTGCAAATGCCATTGTGCTTGCAACGGCCGGACTTGTCTGAAGTCCGATATAGAATGAAATGAGCGTTACAACGGCAATCAAAGCACCCTGACCGAGCATAAGAGCAGAAAAGCTTTTTGTAAGGATTCCCTGTTTCGGATCACGGGGTTTCTGCCTGAGTAAATCTTTTTCGGGCTTCTCCATACCGATTGCAATTGCGGGAAGTGAGTCTGTAAGAAGGTTGATAAACAGAAGGTGAACCGCTTCAAACGGCACGGGCAGAGCCATAATTGAACAGAACAACACGGCAAAAATGCCTGCCATATTACCCGAAAGCAAGAAAAGAATTGCATTTTTAATGTTGCGGTAAACATTTCTGCCGTTTGCAACCGCCTTGATAATTGTAGCAAAGTTATCATCCTGAAGAATCATAGATGCAGCGTCTTTTGAAACTTCGGTACCTGTGATACCCATTGCAACACCGATATCCGCTTTTTTGAGGGCGGGTGCATCGTTTACACCGTCACCTGTCATGGAAACAATGTTGCCTTTTCTTTGCCAAGCCTCAACGATTCTGATTTTGTTTTCGGGAGAAACTCGTGCATAAACAGAAATTTTCTCAATTTTTTCGTCAAGTTCTTTATCGCTCATTGCATCAAGCTCAAGACCTGTAACTGCGATGTCGCCGTCATTGAAAATACCAATCTGCTTTGCGATTGCACTTGCTGTGATTTTGTGGTCGCCCGTAATCATAATAGGCTTAATTCCTGCACGGATTGCATCGGCAACAGCCTGTTTTGACTCCTCTCTCGGAGGATCTATCATTGAAACAAGTCCGATGAATGTATAATCCTTCTCTGTGTCAACCGTGAGAGCCTCGTCAGATTCCTTATATGCAAAGGTGAGAACACGGAGTCCCTGTTCGGAATATTCACGGTTAACTCTTGAAATCTCAGCCTTATCTTCATCTGTAATCGGACGAATACCGTCTTTTGTTGCGATACTTACACAACGGTCAAGAATTGAATCAAGCGCACCCTTTGTAAGAATATGATTTACACCGTGCATTTTGTACTTTGTGCTCATCATCTTTCTGTCGGAGTCAAACGGAACCTCCTCAACCCTTGTAAGAACATCCCTAAGCACATTTTCGTCAAGTCCGATATGCTGAAATGTTTCAAGCAAAGCGTACTCGGTCGGGTCGCCTATTCCCTTTCCGTCAACGATACTCGAATCGTTGTTTAGAACCATATCGTAAAGAAGATGACGGTGGCTTTCAATATTGAGGTCAAGCTGATCCTCAAGAATACTTTCGCCGTTCACATAGATTTTCTGAACAGTCATTTTGTTCTGTGTGAGCGTACCCGTCTTATCGGAGCAGATTACAGACACACAGCCAAGGCTTTCAACAGCCTTCAAATCCTTGATAACGGCATTTTCTTTTGCCATTTTTTGCGTACCCATTGCCTGAACAATTGTAACGATTGAGCCGAGTGCCTCAGGGATTGCGGCTACTGCAAGTGCAACGGCAAACATAAGAGAGTTGAGAACCGACATTCCGTTGAACATACTCAAGCCGAAAACTACTACACAGATCGCCATAATAATAACGGCAAGTCTGCTCGAAAATTTATCAAGGCTGAGCTGGAGGGGAGTTTTCTTGCTCTTTGCCTGATTCATAAGTGTTGCGATTTTACCGATTTCTGTGTTCATGCCTGTTTCCGTAACAACAACAATTGCTCTGCCGTATGTTACAAGGCTTCCCGAAAAGACCATATCAGTGCGGTCGGCAAGCGGAACTTCCTTTTCAATTGTCTCCACACTTTTGTCAATATTTGTAGATTCACCCGTGAGCGAGCTTTCATTTACCTGTAAAGAATAGTTATTTATTATTCTTCCGTCTGCAACAACAAGGTCGCCTGCCTCAAGTACAACAATGTCGCCGGGAACGATGTTTTCTGAATCAATTTCAATTTTTCTTCCGTCACGAATTACCTTTGCCGATGGTGACGAAAGCGATTTAAGGCTTTCAAGCGACTTTTCAGCCTTGACATGCTGAACCGTGCCGAGAATAGCGTTGAGTGTGATTACCGCAAAAATTACGATTGTACTTTCAACACTTCCCGAAAACATTGAAACGATTGCCGCAATTATAAGGATTATTACCATAAGGTCGGCAAACTGGCTTAAAAACACCTGAAAAACAGATTTCTTTTTGCTCTCTTCAAGCACATTTTTTCCATGTTTTTCAAGAAGCTCGTCAGCCTGCTGTGACGAAAGTCCTTCGCTTGTTACACCGAGCTTGTCAAGAGTTTCGCTCTCGGTCAACTGATACCAGTTTTTCATAATTTTCTCCTCCGTTCGGGTAGGCAGAAAGCAGATTTTTGAATTATTTAATCTAAATCAATCTGAAATATGATAAATAAAAAGAGACTTTTATTGCAAGGCACAACTCACCCTACAATAAAAGTCTCGTTCTTTAAGATATAACCGATACCAAAAACGGTATGTACTGACGATTCATATCACAGATTATCTGCGAACTACTCCCCTTTATCTACTGATATTCTATCAAATTTATTCCATATTGTCAACAGAATTTTCGAGGATTTCATCATTGTTATCATTTTCAGGCACTATTTCATCAGACGCAAGGTGCTTTTTACGCCTTTTTGGCTTACTGCAGGTTGCAAATATTATGCCCAAAAATGCAAGAAATGCACCGCTGCATGAAAAAATAGCAGAGAAATACGGCAATTCAAGAGCATATGCAACAATTGTTGCAACAATGAAAAGCACTGCGGCAACAAGCATTAATATAAAAGCGGTTTTGTAAAGACCGTTCATTTTTCTTTTCATAATCAGTCACCAAGATTGTTTGCAATGTTTGCAAAATCTTCAAGTTTAAGCTGTTCCGCCCTTGCATTGAGAGGAACGGAAGAATTTTCAAGAATTGTGTTGACCTCTGCTTTTGGAAGAGAAAGTCCCGATGCAAGAGAATTTGAAAGTGTTTTTCTTCGCTGTGAAAATGCGGCTTTAACAACCTTGAAAAACATCTTTTCGTCATCAACTTTAACAGGCGGTTCTTTGAGAATGTTAAGTCTTAAAACTGCAGAATCAACCTTTGGTGCAGGCATAAATGAACCTGCACTCACGGAAAACAGCATTTCGGGTTCTGCATAATAGTTGACCGATACCGTTACCGCACCGCTTGCACGAGAACCTACCTCTGCACAAATTCTCTGAGCCGCCTCTTTCTGAACCATAACCGTGATTGCAGAAATCGGCAGTCTGTCCTCGAGCAATTTCATAATTACGGGAGATGTGATGTAATACGGAAGATTTGCACACACAACAACATCCATGCCCTGAAATTCTTCTTCAATCAGCTTGTGCAAGTCAATTTTCAGAATATCATCATTCACAACTTTTACATTGTCGTGTTCTGCAAGTGTTTCTTCAAGTACGGGAAGAAGTCGCTTGTCAAGTTCAACTGCAACAACCTTGTCGGCAAGTGAGCAAAGTTCTGTTGTGAGAACACCTATTCCGGGGCCGACTTCGATTACGCCTACTCCCTCTCCTGCTCCTGAAAGTTCTGCCATTCTCGGGCAAACCGACGGATTGATGAGAAAGTTCTGACCGAGTGACTTTGAAAATGTAAAGCCGTGCCTTGAAAGTATGTCTTTAATTGTACCTATATCTGATAATTTTTTCATCTTAATATGCGAAGTCCTTTCGGATATTTATTTTTCAGCCTTGAATTTGACGCTTTGCCAAAACCTGTGGTGATTCCGTTTATGCAAACAGCCGTATAGCCTTTGACATCCTGTGACACGGCAATTTCCTCACCGTGAAGATACGCTGCAATTTCTTTACTGTTCACATCAAAATCAACTGCGGATTTACAGTTTTCCTTTTTAGCTGCCGTAAATGCGCTGTGATGCGGTTCGATTCTGTTCTTGACAATTTCGCCGAGAATAACTCCCGCACGGAGAATCTGCAAGCCTTTTACATCAAAATTATAATTCTGCGGAAGAACTATGATTTTATCCTTTATAACTTCAATATTTTCACCGAACGGTCTGTCGATAAAAATACTGTCATAGAAATCAAAAATTTTCGAGTCGATTTTATTATTCTTTTTAGGAATATTATAATTAGAATACGGCTCGCCATTTTTGTGAAGCTTGGCGGCAAAATGTCCTTCTCCGCCGTCCATCGGGAAAATTCTTCTCGCATAATCAAGCGTAGGCCTGCCGAATGTTACGCCCGAATCAACAAGTTCAAAATCGGGATTTTCTGCAAGAAACTGCGAAATTACACCCTCGTTTTCTTCTTTTGAGAATGTGCAGGTTGAATAAACCATATATCCGCCGTTCTTGAGTGCATCTTTTGCACTGTTTAAAATCAACAGCTGACGGGCGGCACAACTCTTTACATGCTCAACGCTCCATTCACGCTCCGCATCATTTTTGCGGAACATACCCTCGCCGCTACAAGGTGCGTCAACAAGGATTCTGTCAAAGCGGTTTTCAAGCCTTTTACAGAGTTCATCGGGACGACAGTTTGACACAACGGCATTTGAAATTCCCATTCGCTCAATATTCGATAAAAGAATATTAGCTCTGTTTCTGACAATTTCATTGCTCCACAAAAGTCCCGTACCGTTAAGTTTTGCACCGATTTGCGTACTTTTTCCGCCCGGAGCGGCACATAGGTCGAGAACATAGTCGCCCTCCTGAACATCAAGCATTGTAACTGCCGAAGTTGCAGACGGTTCCTGAACATAAAACGCTCCAGCGTGGTGCAGAGGATTGTTGCCGATTGACTGAACATCAGACGGAATATAGTAACCCTCGTTACAGAACGGAGTCTTTTTTAGTTCAAAATCAAGCAGTGAATAAAGCTTTTCAGGCGAACATTTTAAGGTGTTGACACGAAGTCCTTTTATAAAATCGTCACCATTGTAAAATTTTAAAAATTCGTCAAATTCATCACCCAGAAGTGATTCCATTCGCAATAAAAAATCATTCATGAATAAACAAGCCTTTTCGGGTTAATAATAGTTTCGTAAAGGAGGTGTTGAAATGAACTTCAACCAGAATCAGAACAAGAACCAGCAGAACAGCCAGAACAAGAATCAGAACAACAATCAAAATAAAAATCAGCAGAACAGTCAGAACAAAAGTGAGAACAATTGCAGATGATTACATTCTGAATCTCTCCCAAGCCGTGTCTTTTGATGCGGCTTTTTTCTTTTATAGAATCAATATCCGTATTCTTCGCCGATAATAATAACCTTGATTCTGTCAATATGTCTTTGCTGAGCAGATACCACATAGTTACAGCAGATTCTTGTGTCACCGTGACAACCGTCACAGAGCCCGGGATTTTCTTTTCTCAATGAAACACATTCGCCTGTTTTTCCGCAGGGAGTTTCAATGCCGAGCCTGATTGTATTCTGCGGAGCGGCAATTGTTTTAACTCTCTTGATTGCCTCGTCAATATTCTTTACGATTTTGTTGATACCGCATACAACGATAACGCTTTTCGGACCGTAAAGAAGTGCGGCAACACGGTTTGAATTGCCGTCAACATTATAAAGCTCTCCGTTTTCGGTAAGAGCGTTTGTGCTCATAAAAAATGTGTCTGCTCTGAAAGTTTGGCGGTAAACCTCTTCAACCTCGGGACGAGTCATTCCGGGTGCGGAACGGTCAAGAAAATTGTAGTCGGGTGAATTTATCATCTGATAAATTCCTGTTTCATCAAGAGTTTTTGAACCTCCGCATGAAATTGTTTCGCCCTTTTTAATGAGTGTTTTTACAAGTGCCTGAGCCTCTTCCCTGTTTTCGCAAAAATAAGGTTTCATCTTGTTGCGTTCAAGATTTTTCATAACTTTCTCAACTTTTGCTCTCATTTCATCAGTCATAATAATTTCTCCGTTTCATAATTTCATAAAATAATTATGCAAGTTTTTACATTAAATAATAATTCTTTAAAAGAACAATATCCACCCCTACGCTTGACATTCTGTCTACGGTTACAATCTGCTCACACATAATAATTGTGATATCATACACTTGCCAACATTTTCGCCAAAATCATATGTAATCATTATACAATACAAATTGAATTTTGAAAAGAAAATTATTTGTCAACGGCACAGGTTTTGCGAATAAAATGATAAGAGAATAAATTTAGGAGAGATTTTATGCCTTCAGTTTATCTTTCACCGTCATTGCAGGAGTACAACCCATATGTTGACGGAGGAAATGAAGAATATTATATGAATCTTATAGCGGACGCAATGGAGCCTTATTTGAGGGCAAGCGGAATTGATTTTAGGCGAAACGATCCCGATATGACGCTGAGTCAGGCTATTGCAGATTCAAACAAAGGAAATCACGATTTGCACCTTGCAATTCACAGCAACGCCGCTCCCGAAGGCTCGGCAGGCAGATACACTGGTGCGGACATTTATTACTATCCGACAGGCAGTAACGGCAAGCGTTTTGCAGAAATTCTGCAAAAGAATTATAGGGATATCTATCCCGACCCGAACGATGTTGACATTATCCCCACCACTTCGCTTGCGGAAGTCAGGCGAACAAAAGCTCCGTCGGCATTGATTGAGGTTGCATATCACGATAACCCCGAAGAGGCTCAGTGGATTAGGGACAACATTAATACAATCGGAAGAAATCTTGCAAAATCAGTTGCCGAGTACCTTAATGTGCCGTTTGTCGAACCATAATTTAATTTTGACAAAAAATAAAGGTCAACACGATTATGTGCTGACCTTTTGTTATTCATCAAAATATGCGTTTATAAACAATGATGCAAGGCTGTTTTGCAGAATATACCGTTCCGCATTTCCCACAGAATTTGTCCATAAAATTGCTACTTTGGTTATTATACATTTGTATTTATTGGCGATTACCAATCACTGTTACAAATGAGCGTACAAGTTTAATTCTTTATTAGAATATTATTTTAAAATATCAAGGTCGGATTTTTCATATTTATTGTGACCTTTAAGCTGTTTTTTATATTTCCAACACTTTATTGCATCATCAAGTGACTTTCCTTTGTTATCTTCAAAAAAATCACGGATATATGTATTATACTCAAACTGTTTATCAATTTTCGTTTTTCCGTTTTTCTTTTCTTCAAGAATTGCATAGTAGGCATCAACTGCATCTTTATATGTCTTGCCTGCGTTGGATTTCAGCCACTTTTGAAAAGCAACATTAAAAGAAAAACTGTTGCCGATATGCTGTTTAAAAAATGCCCTGTGCTTTTCGGAACACACAAAATCAGATTCAATTTTTGTTTCTTCTGTAATATCGCATACTGACACGGATTTTCTGCTCACGGATTTTGCACGCATTATCTTTCCTGTTTCAAGGTAATATGCAATTCTTTCAGTAATATCAAGCTTTCCGCCTGAAACGGGAAGTCCGTATTTTCTGCAAAAATCAACAAGTTCTTCTTTAAGCCAATAATATTCTTTAAATGTTTTTGCATCAAGGTTTTTGTTAAGTTCAGGTCTTTCGTTCATACTATTCCTTTCGTTACACTTCAATTAGATGTTCACTGCATTAGGGACACATACTTTCTTTTGATATTAACCGACTGGCCGACCGCAATTTTCAACTTTCCATTTTCAATTTGTTTTTATATGACTTCAATATCATTCATCTCAATACTGCCCCAGGCTTTTTGCCAGGTGTTTTGGTATTTATCGGGTTTTCTTCTTCTGAAAGTCAGACCGTCTGCGACCTCTAAGGTTTCAAATTGGGCGGCGGCGTTTTTTCTGCTGTAGAAAACATAGCGTGTATAGTATCCGCCACGGACTATTTTTGATACATCTATTTTCAAATTTGCCGTGTGAGTTTCACCCTTTTTTCCCGAATAGAAATTTTCAACCACAAAAGCTGTAACAGGATATCTTCGGTAATCACTCACTTCAACACGCAAACAGAGATTTTCTATATCAGCCTTATTTTCCCATGTGAGTTCAAGCGGAATCTGCTCGTCATCATAGAAAATATTATCTTCCTTTGCAGTATACCTGACAAATCGCAGACAAATGTCATTTCTGTCGCAATGGTGCTTATGCTCATTTCCGATATACTCAAGCGCTCTGAAATTCTCGTTTGCACTGCCGAGATAAATTTTTATCGCCTCTTCAACATCACCGTCAAAAACAATTTTACCGTGGTCAAGGACAATGCACCTGTCGCAAAGGTCACGGATAGTGTTCATATTGTGAGAAACATAGAGAACCGTTCTATCCTCTTCTGTTGCAAGGTCACGCATTTTCTTGATACACTTTTTTTGAAAACGCATATCACCGACTGCAAGAACCTCGTCCATAATCATAATTTCAGCGTCAAGATGTGCCGCAACCGAGAATGCAAGTTTTACGAACATACCCGATGAATAACGCTTTACGGGTGTGTCAATAAACTTTTCGCACTCGGAAAATTCTATAATACTGTCAATTTTTGAAGTAACTTCATCTCTCGACATTCCGAGAATTGCACCGTTGAGGTAGATATTTTCCCTGCCTGTAAGCTCTCCGTGAAAGCCTGTTCCGACTTCAAGCATACTTGCAATTCTGCCTCTGAAACGCACTCTGCCGTCTGTCGGAGAAGTGATTCTCGAGAGAATTTTCAAAAGCGTTGACTTGCCTGCACCGTTAGCACCGATAATACCAATGCGTTCACCACGGTTCACCTCAAGATTCACACCGTCAAGTGCAAGAAAACTGTCACCCTTTGTGTACTGCATAGCACCGATTCTCTGGTTAGGGTCTTCTTTACCTCTTTTTTTGGCATACCAACTTTGCAAATCATGGCGGAGAGTTCCCGAACCTATTGCACCGAGTCGGTATTCTTTTGAAAGATTTTCAATTTTTATTACGCAATTTTCATTCATTTGAGTCATAGTATCAGACCGTATCTATAAAATTCTTTTCTACCTTATTAAAGACAATTATACCGAACACAAGCACAATTGCCGTAACAAAAATGCTAAGTATCAGATATTTCCAAGGAAATGTTCCGCTGCCGAGAAAACCGTAACGAAATGTTTCAACAAGCGGTGCAACAGGGTTTAAAAGTGCAATTGAACGGAATGGCGGAGGAACTTGGGAAACAGGATACACAACAGGGGTTATGTACATCCACAAAGTTACTCCGAATGACACAAGCACACCGAGGTCACGGTATTTTGTTGTGACGGAGGAAACAATCAGTCCGCAGCCTGAGCCCAACAGTGCCGATGAAAGCAAAATGAGCGGCATAAGCAATGCACAGAAATTAGGGTGAACATTTGAACCCGTAAACATATATATAAGCACGAGTATAAAAAACATAACAAAGTTAATTACAAAGCCGATTGTGTTGTAGATTATGTTTGCACACGGCATTACAAGCCTTGGAAAATAGACCTTGCCGAACAGTCTTGCGTTGCCGAGAAAGGTTGACGAACTGCCGTTCAGACAGCTTGAAAAGAATGACCACAAAATGTTTCCTGACATAAAGAATAGAAACTGCGGCATTCCGTCGGTTGAAATATTCGCAATCATACCGAAAATTACGGTAAAAACAAATGTTGAAAGGAACGGCTTTATGATTATCCACAGCGGACCGAGTACGGTTTGCTTATAGGAATTTTTGAAATCACGCTTTACAAACAGCATTACAAGGTCACGGTACTTCCAAACTTCACCGAGATTAAGCTCAAACAATCTGCGTTTCGGAGTAATTTCCGTTATCTCGTTATTTTTCAAGCCACTTCCCCCTTTTGTAGATATTTCATATACAAAAAATTTTATCACATTTATATTTTTGTGTCAATTCAGGTTGATTTGCAGAGATAATAATGCTAAAATATAACTAACTTTATTTATGAAAGGAATTTAAAAATGGCAAAAATCAAAAAGATTTCGGCAGTTATGCTTGCCGCAGTAATTC
>ERZ1026772.1704-NODE-1704-length-10986-cov-110.150306_pt1 | contig 10986 bp, 8 predicted proteins | sample MGYA00380124_ERZ1026772 | MGnify/ENA primary metagenome ERZ1026772 (study PRJEB33269, sample SAMEA4719760) | human gut metagenome | biome: human-associated habitat; feature: organic feature; material: feces | place: Cameroon | collected 2013-10 ...
TTTCATATAAAAAGTGAACCTCCTAAGTTTGTCCAACTTTAGGGGTTCACTTCATATAAGTATGCTCAAAAAAACAAGCATACTTAATTTCCTATTAGCAACACGCAATTTTTGCGTGTTGCTTTCATAGACAATATTGATGGTTTAAACATTTAAAACAATTAGTTAGGTTGTTGCAAAAAATGCAACAACCACTTTTGATTTCAATAATTTCAGTTGTCTCAAATTTTGAGACAACTGAATATCGTTATAATCATCTTAAAAAGTTCATAACAAGTCTAACCATTGTTTCTTTCTCTTCAGGTCTTGATTCTGCAATCATTAAAGTAATCGCTACTAATGCACTATTAGAGATTATTTGTTTACCATCAATGATTAAGTGTTTATTCTTATTAAGAAACTCTAAAAATAAAGAAGCACCAATTCTTTTACAACCATCCGCAAAAGGATGGTCCTTAATAATGAAATATAAAAGATTAGCAGCCTTTTCTTCAATACTTGGATATAATTCTTCTCCAAAGACATTTTGATATATAGCTGCTAATATTCCCTCTAGTTTACCTTTTTCTTTTTCTATTCCAAAGACACTTGAATTAAATTTCATTGAATCTATTAATTCTCTACATTCCTTATATGTTAATTCATATATTGAATTCTTTCCTTTAGGTTTACTTATAGTTCCATGATCATAATCATCTAATAAAGACAGGGCATTAGAATATGTTTCTATTACACTTAATACTTCCTTAGCATCTATATCTAAACTAGAAGCTAACATCCTTGATTTTATTTCTATAGTCTTATTTAAAGCATCTAGTCTTTTCTGATTAATAGAATATCCCTTAATCATATAATCCTTAAGAATTGAGGTTGCCCATTTTCTAAAGATAATACCATTAGGGGATTTAACACGATAGCCTACAGAGATGATTACATCAAGAGAATAAAAAGGTACAGGTTTGTCCGAATTTGCAACGTGCAAATTTTGCACGTTGCTTTTTTCACTTAATTCACTTTCATTAAAAATATTCTTAAGATGTTTAGATATTACGGTTCTATCTCTTTGAAAAAGCTCTGCCATCTGTTGTTTAGATAGCCAAACATTTTCTCTATCTTCACTTACATTTACTTCTAATTCTAACCCTCCATTCTTAAACACAATAATTTCGTTTTCCATTTTCTTACACCTCACTTGTAAAGTGATTATAGAAAGGAAATATGAACTTTTATTCCCAACATATTCCCATATTTTTGCCATTGTCAATGTGGAAAAGTGGATAAGTTTATTATGTCATTCTCTTATATAATGTAGCTAATGGACATTACTTCATATTTAATAATTATTATCGGAATTATTATCGATGCCCTTTTTATATACAATGATGATAAGTATCATAATTCTTTATCAATTGTATTAAAAACATTGGCATCACTAGCTTTTGTGTTGTTGGCTTTTCATTTATATAAGGGGAAAGGATTATTAGTTATTATTGCCTTAATATTTGATATGCTAGGAGATTTTATCTTGATACTAAGAAACAGATATAAGAAGTATAAGGATATAATCTTTGCGTGTGGGACTATTTCATTTTTTATAGCTCATATCTTATATGCAACTTATTTGATAGGATTAAATCATTCTTGTATTAAATGGGGAATAGTAATCAACATCATCTTATATGTGATTATCGCTATAGCCTTTAAGATGTCGTTAGATGTTAAAGGCTTTATTGGTATCTTAGGTGCTTGTTACTTGTTTATTATTATGTTTAATAGCGGACTATCAATTACTAATTATCATTTAGTGCCAAGTCATGAGAATTTTGTATATATGGTAGGTTCTTTGATCTTTATATCATCTGATTTGGTTTTAATTTTACATAAGTTTGGTAAGAACTCTCCTGACTTTCTACAAATCGTTTATAGGGTTTTATATTATGCTTCTCAAATCATCTTAGCTTCATATATTGGTTTAATATGAGTGCTAAAGATGTGATAAAACGTATAATTTCTTATTGAATATAATTAACAATTAACATAAAATTCCTACATTAGAAAGGAAATTATCGTGAAATTACTATTTAAATATTTAAAAAAATATATATTTCTGATTGTGATAGTGGTTCTATTTACTTTTGTACAAGTCCAAAGTGAATTGAAGTTACCTGATTATATGTCGGATATTGTCACTAATGGTATTCAATACAACGGTATTAGTGAGAATGTGCCAAGGGCAATCAGCGAAAAGGAAATGAATAAGTTATCTTTATTTGTGGATGACTTAGATGATATTTATACATTAGCTAATAAAGATAGAGAATATAAGGTAGCTAATCAAGTTGTTTCTTTTAAAGAGAATGTTTATATCTTAAATGAAGACTATGATGGTTCTTTAGATAATGAATTATCTAAGGGTATGACTTATGTATTCTTGGCTGAAAAGGCAGGAGTGGATGATGATACTTTTAAGATGCTAGAGAACAATCCTTCATTGAAGGAACAATATCTTGAAAAGTTTAATGAATATGTAAGTGGCCTACAAGATAATATGGGTTCAGTATCTAAGTTCTATATTCAAAGCGTTTATGAAGATATTGGCTTAAATGTAGAAACGGTACAAAGCAATTACATCTTACATGAAGGTTTGTTGATGCTAGGTGTAGCATTTGTTAGTATTTGTGCTCAATTATTATCTACTTACTTAGCTACCAAGATTGCGACTAATGTGGCCTATAGAATGAGAAGAGATGTCTATAATAAGGTAGAATCTTTTGCGAGTGCAGAGTTTTCTAAGTTTTCAACTTCTTCTTTAATCACAAGAACAACCAATGATATTACTCAGATTCAACAATTGACTCAGATGTGCCTAAGAATGATGTTGATGGCGCCTTTGATGGGTATTACTTCTATCTTTAAGGTTATGAGATATCCTGATATGTTGTGGATTTTGTTGGTGGCTATTGGGGTTATTGCCTTCTGTATGATTTTACTTCTTATTTTTGCGCTTCCTAGATTTAAGAAGATGCAAACTTTAATCGATAAGTTAAATAATGTCATGCGTGAATTATTAGATGGATTGTTAGTAATTAGAGCTTTTAATACTGAAAGAAATGAAGAGAAGCGTTTTGATGTTTCTAATAGAGAACTATATGATAATGACTGGCATGTTAATAGGACTTTAATTTCTATTATGCCTATTATGATGCTTACTATGAATCTTTTGACTATAGGTATCTTATGGTATGGTGCTAAGTTGATTGATATCGATGTAATGTCAGTTGGTGACATGATGGCCTTTATTCAATATGCGATGCATGTAGTAATGAGTTTTATGATTCTAGCTATGGTGTGGACTATGGTACCTCGTGCTTTAGTTTCTCTTGGTAGAGTTAATGAAGTATTAAGTACTGAGAATACTATCATGGATAAGGATGATACTGTGGATGTACCAAGTGAGGGTGTATTAGCTTTCAATGATGTAAGTTTTAAGTATCCTAATGCGGAAGAGAATGTGCTTGAGCATATTAGTTTTAAGGCTTTACCAGGTGAGACAGTAGCTTTCATTGGTTCTACTGGTAGTGGTAAGTCTACTATTGTTAAGTTGATTCCACGTTTGTTTGATGTGAGTGAGGGTTCTATTACTTATGGTGATCATGATATCCGTGATTATAGGCAAAAGGATTTAAGGGATCATATTGGCTATGTTACTCAAAAGGCAATTTTGTTTAAGGGAACTATTAAATCAAATATTGAGTTTGGTGAAGAAATAGATGAAGATGCTTTGAATTCAGCTATCGATATTGCTCAGGCAAGAGAGATTATTAGTGAGAAGGAACTTGGAATAGATGAGCCTATTACTCAGGGCGGTACTAATGTTTCTGGTGGTCAGAAACAAAGAATTTCTATTGCCCGTGCTTTGGCTAAAAGAGATGCGAATATCTTTATTTTTGATGATTCTTTTAGTGCTCTAGATTATAAGACTGATAAGAAGCTAAGAGATGAGTTGGCTAAGATGATTGAGAAGAAGAAGTCTACTGTGCTTATTGTTGCCCAAAGAATTTCAACTATTAAGAATGCTGATAAGATTATCGTTTTAGATGAAGGCAAGATTGTTGGTATGGGTAAGCATAGTGAGCTAATGAAGGATTGTGATGTTTATAAGGAGATTGCATATTCACAATTGTCTAAGGAGGAATTAGAAGATGCCTGGGCATAGACCAATGAAAAAAGAGAAGGCCAAGAATTTTAAGGGCAGCATGCTTCATCTTCTTGACTATATTAAGGAATATCATTTAAGAATTGTTTTTGTTTTAATTCTAGTAGTTTGTTCTACTATTATCTCCGTAGTAGGGCCTAAGATTGCTGGTGGTATTACGACTAAAATCTATGAAGGTATTGTTGGTAAGGTAACTGGTGGTAGTGGTATTGATTTTGATGCCATCTTCAAGATTGTTACAACGATGGCAATATTGTATGCATGTAGTGCTTTGATCAATTATGTTTCTAATTTGATCATGGTTAAGACTAGTGTTGATTTAACTTATCGTCTAAGGGATGATGTTTCTAAGAAGATAAATAGATTACCACTTAAGTTCTTTGATAAGCACAGTCATGGTGAAGTGTTATCAAGAGTTACTAATGATGTAGATACTATTGCGAATAATTTGAGTAATACAATTACGCAAATGTTGTCTAGTGTGGTTACTGTTATTGGCGTGCTTTATATGATGTTTTCTATATCATTTAAGCTTACTATTGTAGCTTTGTGTGTATTACCTTTAACCGCTTTTTGTGCAGCTTTTATTGTTAAGCATTCACAAAAATATTTCTATAAACAACAATCAGCATTAGGTGAAGCTAATGGTTTGATTGAAGAGATGTATTCGGGTCATTTAGTAGTTAAGGCTTATAACTATGAGGATAAATCAATTAAGGACTTTGATAAGATTAATAAGAATCTAGAGGAGTCTGCTCATAAGTCGCAATTCTATTCAGCTATTATGATGCCGGTTACTGGTTTTATTGGTAATTTGATTTATGTGGCTGTATGTTTATTAGGTGGTTATGAGGCAATTAATGGCAGAATTACGGTTGGTGATATTCAGGCTTTAATTCAATATGTTAGAAACTTGAATCAACCAGTTTCTCAGGCTTCACAACTATTGAGTAATATTCAATCAATGGCTGCTGCGGCTGAGCGTATTTTTGAGATTTTGGATGAACAAGAGGAGGAACCTGATTGTGCAAATCCCGTTAGTATCTATGATGATAATGGTGATTTAACAATCAAGGGCAATGTTTCTTTTGAGAATGTACGCTTTGGTTATGATCTGGATAATATCGTTATTAAGGATTTCTCGATGTATGTTAAGCCGGGTCAAAATGTAGCTATTGTTGGGCCTACTGGTGCTGGTAAGACTACTCTTGTTAAGTTGTTGATGCGTTTCTATGAATTGAATGGTGGCACTATTTATGTTGATGGCCATGATATTAAGGATTATACAAGAAGCGATTTAAGATCTTTGTTTGGTATGGTTTTACAGGATACTTGGTTATATAGTGGTTCTATTAAAGATAATATCAAGTATGGTAAGTTGGATGCGACTGATGAAGAAGTATATGCAGCTTGTAAGATGGCTCATGTTCATCATTTCATTAAGACTTTGGATCAGGGATATGATACACAAATATCTGATGAGACTAGTGGCATTTCCCAGGGTCAGAAGCAGTTGTTGACTATTGCCAGAGCTTTCTTGAAGGATCCTAAGATTTTGATTCTAGATGAGGCTACTTCTAGTGTTGATACGCGTACTGAAGAGTTGATTCAACAGGCTATGGAAAAGCTTATGGAGAATAGAACTTCGTTTGTCATTGCCCATCGTTTGAGTACTATTAAGAATGCTGATATTATTATCGTTCTTGATAAGGGTGATGTAGTGGAAGTAGGTAATCATCAAGAGTTGTTGGCTAAGAAGGGTTTCTATTACAACTTATATAATTCGCAATTTGAGGAATAGTTATATTCCTCTTTTTTATATAATTGAAGTAGATGATTGGAGAACGCTATGAATAAAGAAGAGATGATTAAAAAGTATGAAGACTATAGAGAACGTTTAAATGCTTATGAACTGATGATTAATACAGTATGTTTTGATAAGAATACAATCGCTCCTGTGATGGGTAATAAGTATCGTAATCAGATGCTTAATATTATTGTGGGTGAAGCTTATGTGATTGAGACTGATCCTGAAATCATTAAGCTGGTTGATGAATTAAGTGAAATGGACTTGGGTGAAGATTTGAATAGGGATGTTTTCTTGACTAAGAAGTCGCTTGAGAGTGTTTCTAAGTTTACTAAGGAAGAAGTGATGGAGTTCAATAATGCCTTTAGTGAATCTTTTGATGCTTGGTTAGTAGCTAAGGAAAAGGGCGATTATAGCTTGTTTGAGAAGCATTTAATTAAGGTTATTGAAATTGCGAAGAAGAAGGCAGCAAGACGTAATCCTAATGAATTAGCTTACAATGTGATGTTGGATGATTATGAAGAGGGTATGACTATTGATAAGTATGAGGAATTCTTCAAGCTTATTAAGGAAGAGTTGTTGCCTCTTATTAAGGAAGTGGATAGTAAGAAGGATTATATTGATGATTCTTTCTTATATAAGTATTATCCAAAGGATAAACAAGCTTTATTTAATGAGAGATTAAAGGAATATGTTTGTTTTGATAAGTCATGGGGTTATTTGGGTCAAAGTGAGCATCCTTTTACTAATGGTTTGAGTAAGAATGATGTTCGTATTACTACTAATTATGATGAATACAATATCGCTTCTAATATCTTTAGTGTTATTCATGAAGTGGGTCATGCTCATTATGAACATAATATTTTGGATAAGTATGATGGTACTAATATTAAGAAGTATATTTCTAGTGGTATGCATGAATCGCAATCTCGTTTCTTAGAGAATTATATTGGCAGAAGAAAGTCTTTCTGGATTCCTTTGTATCCTTATTTACAAGAATTGTTTCCTGAGAATTTGGGTGATGTTGATTTGGATACTTTTATAAAAGCTATTAATGCGTCTAAGTGTTCTTTGATTAGAACTGAGGCTGATGAATTGACTTATCCTATTCATATTTTAATTAGATATGAGATTGAAAAGGGCTTGTGTGATGGAAATATCAGTTGTGATAAGTTGAATGAGACTTGGAATCAAAAGTACAAGGAGTATTTGGGTGTTGATGTAACAAATGATAGAGATGGTATTTTACAGGATGTTCATTGGTCTGATGCCTCATTTGGTTATTTCCCTACTTACGCTTTGGGTAGTGCTTTTGGTGCTCAATTCTTGGCTACTATTGAAAAGGAATTGGATTTAGATAGTTTACTAGAAAATGGCAAGTTTGATGAATTGGTTGCTTATTTAAGAGATCATATTCAATTTGATGGTGCTTTACATAATTATGAATATATTTTAAATAGAGCTACTAAAGAGGATTTTAATCCTAGATATTATGTTGATTATTTAAAGAATAAGTATACAAAGTTGTATGAATAATATAGTTTCTTATGCAAGGGAAGTTGTTTCAACTTTTGAGGAACTTCCTTTCTCTAATGTAGATAGTTTGATTCTTTCTTGGCTTGCTTATTTTAGATATCCAAAGATTACTAAAGTAAGTACTTTTAGTGGTACTAAGCTTAAGGATTTGTATTGCGTAGAATATTTTGATGAGATGTTTAGCGATACTTATGATCCTGAAAGTAGTAGGGAATTGTTTACTTATTTGGCTTGTAGTCCTCGTTTTAGGAATATTGTCCTAAAGGCTTATACTTGTAAGTCTGATAAGTCTAAGCAGGAACAGTTTTCAGCTATTACTTTTAAGATAAATGATCATTTTCATTATGTAGCCTATAGGGGCACTGATTCTACGATTGTGGGTTGGAAGGAAGACTTTAATATGGCCTTTAGGTATCCTATTAGGGCTCAAGAGGATGCTTATGATTATTTGAAAAAGATTGCCTTAAGAACTAGTGGTGATTTGATGGTTGGTGGTCATTCTAAGGGTGGTAACTTGGCTGTTTATGCCTTGGCGAACAGCGATGATTTTATAAAGAGAAGAATAGTAAAGGCCTATTCACATGATGGCCCAGGTTTTTTAGAGGAAGTACTAAAGAGCGATAGTTTTCAATCTATCAGTAATAAGATTGATAAGACCGTTCCTAAGTCTTCGATGATTGGTATGTTTCTTCAACAACATGAAAATTATCGTGTAGTGTCTAGTAATAGTTTTAGTGTTTGGCAACATAATCCTTTCTCTTGGACTATTAAGGGTAATGAATTTGAATATATCGATGATTTGACTAATGATGCAAAGTATTTTAATCATACTTTAAATGAGTGGGTAGCGAGTTTAACCAATGAGGAAAGAGAAAGGTTGGTGGATATCTTGTTTAGTTTGATTGATGATGATGTTGATAAGACTGATGAGATTTTTAAGAATTGGCAAACTACTATTCCTAATGCCTTGAAGGTCATATCTAATACTGATGAACAAACTAAGAATTTTGTGAAGGATATTGTGAAGGAATTCTTTAGTTTGTGTGTGAAGAATTTCCCTGAGTTGTTTAAGAAATAATAAGTTCGTTGTAAAAAGTGTGGTGTACTACAAAAGTTCGTTGTAAAAAGTGTAGTGATATCACATTTTTTCGTTGTAATTTTTGTTGGCATGTGAGTAATAGAAGAAAGACAATTGGTTGAGAAATATTTTACAGTGACATAAAAATATCACTGTAAAATTTGAGGAAACTTCATATTTATTAACAAGAAAAATCTTCTATCACAAAAACGCTGAATAGATAATAAACGACTGCTTAATAAAGACAACTATAATATTTGTTCGTGATAGGGACAGTAAACCTATTATTAATAAATATACACGGAGTAGCAAGATGCTATTCTTTTATTTTGAATGAGTTTATAATATGTTGTATACAACATATTTAGGAGAGTATTATGATTACTTACAAAGAATATAAAAATAAATGTTTAGAAGATTCTAACTTTAAAAAGGAATATGATGACTTAGAACCTGAATACGACATTATTAATGCGATGATAAAAGCTAGAAAGGAAAAAGGCCTGACTCAGAAACAATTATCTGAATTAACTGGTATTAGCCAAGCTGATATTTCTAGAATTGAAAATGGTACTAGAAATCCTAGTTTGGAAATGATTAAAAGGTTAGCGACAGGTATGGGTATGCGTTTAAAACTTGAATTTATTCCTGTTTCTAAAGTAGAAGACTAGTATTATCGCAAAAACACGGAATAAAATACCACAAAAACACGGAATGATTATTGATTTAGATGAAATGAAAAGTTATAATCAAGTTAATCTCAAGGAGGTTTCTTGAATGAAAAATGATAATTATTTATCTAGAATTGTGGATAAGCAACTAGAGTTAAAATTAAGAGCTTTTGGCGCAACACATATTGTTGGGCCTAAATGGTGTGGCAAGACTACAACGGCAGAGCAATATGCTAAGAGTGCTATTAAGTTACAACGTGATCCAAATAAAGAAGCTCTTATCAAAACTGCAGAAATAAATCCTATTGCGCTTTTGCATGGGGAAAAGCCTAGATTAATAGATGAATGGCAAGATGCTCCTAATTTGTGGGATGCGGTACGTTCTTATTGTGATGAAAACAAAGGCCGTGGTCATTTTATTTTAACTGGTTCTACTTCAAAAAAAGTAAGCACATCTCATACGGGAACTGGAAGAATATCTAAATTAAAGATGTATCCAATGAGCTTGTATGAATCAAAAGAGTCTAATGGAACTGTATCTATAATGGATTTGTTTGATGGCAAAGAAACCTTGGAAGAAGGATGTTCATCAAATCTTAGTATTGAACAACTAATTTTCGCTGCATGTCGTGGTGGTTGGCCTGAAAGTATCTTATTTGATGACAGACAAGCTCAACTAGCAATTCCAAAGGATTATTATCATCAAATATTTGAAGAGGATATTTTCAAAGTTGATGATGTGAAGCGCAGCAGTTCTACGATGCGTGCCATTATTAATTCTTATGCACGAAATATATCAACATTGGCAAAATCATCTAATATTTTAGCTGATGTAAGTGCAACCAATTATATTACTGATAAAACATTAAAAGATTATATAGATATATTAGAAAGACTATTCATTGTTGAGGATTTATATGGATGGTGTCCATCAATTCGTTCTGCAAGCTCGATGAGAAGCGGTAGAAAAAGAGAATTCATCGATCCATCTATAGTTGTAGCAGCACTAGGCGTTTCACCTGAATATCTAGATACAGATTTAAAAACATTTGGCTTTATCTTTGAATGCCTATGTATTAGGGATTTAAGAGTGTATTCATCTGCTCATGATGGACAAATGTCTTATTATCATGACAGATATGGACTGGAAGCTGACGGAGTTTTGTACCTTGATGATGGAAGATATGCTTTGTTGGAATTTAAACTTGGAAGTAGAGAAATCGAAGAAGGTGCTAGTCATTTGTGTGAAATAGAAACTTTAATAAAAGAACACAATAAAACAGAAAAACAAGTACCAATCAGACTTCCTGATTTGAAAATAGTTGTCACAGGAACACAATACGGTTATAGAAGACCAGATGGTGTTTATGTAATTCCTATTGGTTGTTTAAAAGATTAAAGAAAATTCCAACTTCATATTATAGAGACATTACTTTATATGCAAAGATTAGAGAGACCAGATACTTCAACTATAAGACAGGAAGTTGGGAATATACTAAATAGGCTATCAAAACGATAGCTTTTTTAAATTTTGGCTAAATAAAAATCGGACATTTTCTGAATTAAGAACTATACAAAAGAGAAAAACTAGATAAATTATGTGTACTTTCAAATGTGGACGATATTATTGAACGCCAACTTATTTACTAATATTCTATTCAAATTAGTCAAAATATAT
>ERZ1026772.1705-NODE-1705-length-10983-cov-3.978404_pt1 | contig 10983 bp, 20 predicted proteins | sample MGYA00380124_ERZ1026772 | MGnify/ENA primary metagenome ERZ1026772 (study PRJEB33269, sample SAMEA4719760) | human gut metagenome | biome: human-associated habitat; feature: organic feature; material: feces | place: Cameroon | collected 2013-10 ...
CTTATGTCCCATATCCCGCCACAGTCGGTAGATATGATTCTATGTGATTTGCCTTATGGTAGCACACGCAACCATTGGGACACTGTAATTCCTTTCGATTTATTGTGGAAGAATTATAATAGAATTATTAAAGATAATGGTGCAATTTGTTTGTTTGCTGATGGAATGTTTATGGCTAATTTGATGAACAGTAACAATAAAATATGGCGATATAACCTCGTTTGGAATAAAGTACTATGCTCTGGCTTTCTTAATGCAAAGCGTATGCCATTAAGAAACACGGAAGAAATTTGTGTATTTTATAAAAAAATGCCAATATATAACCCTCAGTTTACCGAAGGACAACCGTTACACGGAATGGGTACGTCTTTTAAAACTAAAAATCATAAAAACAACAATTACGGAGAGTTTAATATGCAAAACAGACCTTCTTCTGAACGAAAAGGTGATACTAAAAAATATCCAACTTCTTTTTTAACTTTCCCAAGACCCCATAGTTCTGTTATGATTCATCCTACGCAGAAGCCAGTAGCCCTACTTGAATGGCTGATTAAGACCTACACCAACGAAGGAATGACCGTTCTCGACAACTGCATGGGGTCAGGCAGCACAGGCGTAGCTTGCGTGAACACAAATCGTAATTTCATCGGTATGGAACTTGATGAAAATTATTTTGAAATCGCCAAAGAACGTATTGACAAAACGATTGAAGTAAGGTAAAATATAGCCATCAACATGAAAGGAGAATAATAATGACTAAAACATTTTGTGACGTATGTGGTAAGGAATTTAATACCAATGATTTTGTATGTACTTACAACATTGATATTCGCAGTCTTAGCATTGCTTCTAAAACAAAACGTTATGCAGACGTATGTAAAGATTGCGCGGAAAATATCAGAAAGTATATTGATTCACTAAAGGAGAAAGCCAATGGCTAAGTATCTAATCGCTGAACTAACGCGACACTACCACATTATTGAATGTGAAGATGAAATTGACCCAGAACAGCTAATCAACAAGGCGAACCATGATGTTCATCGTTTTAACACTGGCTATGAAGCTATCGAAGGTGTACTACAAGGCTATGAGAAGCAGTATGGCTTTGAGTATAAGGTACAACCAAATGCTTGTGGTACTGAAACAGTGAATATGGATTTGCAGGAGGAATTGGAATGAGAACAATCTCTAAAAAACAATTCAACGACTTACAAGAATACCTTGAATATGATGGTGTTGATACCGTGTTTCTCACGAAACTTCACCGTCTAACAGGTATCACGGCTCGACCATATACCAATTATAATCTTTATGATAAAAGTGGCGATTACCTTACCGATTCAAGTGACCTTGACTTATACGATTTGCTTATGCAAGCTGGCGTTGATATTAGAAAGGAGTGATACAATGATTGATAAAGAAGTGCGCCAAGACATTATCAGTTCAATCAACGGTGTTCGTAAAGACCTTGACATTATTCGTCAGAACTTGAACGAAGTGCAGAATATGATGTATCGTTGTTCTACGGAAAAGGAATTTAAGGACTAGCTGGAAGAGCACGACCCTGAGAGCGGGACTAAATACATTATGATTTTTGGTTCATAAAATGGCACGAGATTACTTTGGTAAAGAACTTCGTGTCGGAGATACCGTTGTTTATATTTGCGAGATTCAGACTTCAGCCAACTTTGAAGAAGGTACTAACGAAAAAGTAACTGAAAAGCAAGTAAAAATCAACGACACACGACACGGTGGACACAAATGTATTAGGATTAGTAAAAGGAGAAAGCACTATGAAAGCGAAGATGAAGAAACTGGTTGACGTTGAAGAACTGTGTAACCGACTAAACACAAGTGATATACCATATTGTGCTAAGATTAACAATATCATTGCGAATATGCCAAAGATTAGTATGTATGAAGTAAAGGCAGACGATTATCCAGAAAACGGAAACGGTGAATTTGAGATTGGTATTCGCGATGACTCTTGCGATTGCAAGAACGAGCCTGTCGAAGAAGTTCCTGCTTATGTGAGTCGTATGATTACCGAGTATCACGAACTCAAGGATAAATACAATAAGCTAAATCGTATGCTGGTTAAGCATGAAGCTGGCACACTTGACTTCGAGCCAACTTGTCCTATTGAACTTCTTGAGCATCAAGCAAATGTAATGGGTGAATATCTACATACACTTGAAGTACGCGCTGAAATCAAGAACGTAGAACTGTAACTATAAGGAGATAACCATGAATATTCTAATTGCTTGTGAAGAAAGCCAAGCTGTTTGCAAGGCTTTCCGTGAGTTGGGGGGGCGTTGCTTCTCTTGTGACATTCAAGAATGTAGCGGTGGAGAACCCCAGTGGCACATTAAAGGTGATGTGCTAAGTTTGCTTAACGGCAACTGTGAATTTACTACAATGGACAGCAAAACGCATAAAGTGGAAGGACAGTGGGATTTAATCATTGCTCATCCACCTTGCACATATCTTACTGCGGCTGGCATACGGCATTATAGCTTACGATGCAACCCGCCAGAGAAGGTCGCTGAACGCATTAAACAGCGTGAAGAAGCATATGATTTCTTTATGAATTTCGTTCGTGCCGACTGTAAGCATATCGCCATTGAGAACCCTGTTGGCTATGTAAATACACATTACCGTAAGCCAGACCAAATTATCCACCCTTATTACTTTGTCACAAGTAAAGATGACGAAAGCTACGAAATGAAGCGCACTTGTCTTTGGCTAAAGGGTCTACCTTTACTTGAAAGACGTAACAACTTTGATAAGCCAGACGCTAAATATTATCTTCATGATGGTAGTAGAGTAAACTGGTGTGAAGCTCAGAGTGGTAGTAATCAAGCCGAACGTGCCAAGAGTCGTAGTAAAACTTTCCCATCTATTGCACGAGCAATGGCTGAAACATGGTATAATTATTTAATGGGGGAATCAAAATGACACTGTATGACATTAACTCTCAAATTCTCGACTTTATGAATAATATCGAGATTGACGAAGAAACTGGTGAAATCCTTACTGATATGTCAGTGCTTGACCAGCTTCAAGTAGCGCATGATGAGAAGATTGAGAATATCGCTTGCTACATTAAGTCCGTTGAAGCTGAATGTGACGCTATTAAGAAGGAAGAAGTCAATCTTGCAAAGCGCCGTAAGGTCAAGGAAAATCTTATCAATCGTTTAAAAGCTATGCTATCTGATGACCTGCAAGGTAGTAAGTTTGAAACTGCGCGTTGCAAGATTTCTTTCCGCAAGTCTACAAGCACCGAAGTCAATGAAGAAGAATTTCTCAAGTTCCACAAAGACCTTTGCACTAAGATTGAAAGCTATAAGTATAGCAAGACCGACCTCAAGAAGATGATTCAGAGCGGTACTCCGCTACATGGCGTTAAGTTGGTGGAGAGCAAGAGCATTAGTGTTAAGTGAGGTGTAAATGATGGATAAGACACAGACACTTAGAATTATTTCGCCACAGGGTACTTCGCTATATCTTTACAACGTTGTAAGCTACCAACTTATTGCCGATGAAGAATACTGGACGATTAAGAAAGTTAATGGCAATAATATCTATGTTCATAAATCTGAAGTAGGTGTTATCGGTTATGATGAGGACTTGAAATAATGTTTGATTTACATGATGAGTTTCAAGCTAAGTTCTTTGGCGACCTAAACAACCCAACATACATTGACCACTTTCGGAAACACCAATTTAAATATGAATCGCAAAGACTGATTTTCCAATACTTGATAGACCAATACAATTATGTATACCAATTCCCGCTTAGGCGAGGTTGTAGCACGTTCGACTTTGAACGCAAATATAAAGCACTAAACATAATATACGGAAAGATTTGTCAAATCGAACGCGAAACAAAGGTAAAGTATAGAAATAATTGTTCATAATTTGTTTACAATTTGTTTATACCATAGTAACATTTTTATGTTACTATGGTATTCTACAAGATATTGTAGATTATAAAAATTATATACAAGGGGTGGTTCAATGACTGTCACTAAGAGAGATGGTAGACAAGTTGAATTTGACAAAGACAAGATTGTAAAGGCAATTAGCAAGGCGTTTGTAGAAGTATATTCTACTGTAACAGATGAAATGTCTGGCTTTGCTAATAAGATTGCTACTGAAATCAGCAGTAAAGAAGCCGATATGTCTGTTGAAGAAATTCAAGACGTTGTCGAAAACAAGCTAATGGCAAGTCGTTATAAAGAAGTGGCGCGAAGCTATATTCGTTACCGCTATCAGAAGAATCAAGACAGAATTATTCAAGACAATCTCGAAATACGTTATGAACGATTAAACAAGTTAATCACGGGACGAGATGAAGAAAGCAAAAAAGAAAACTCAAACAAAGATACACGCATTATTCCAACTATGCGTGATTATATTGCTGGTTTTACTTGTCGTGAATTAGCTGATAAAGTTCTTCTTCCTAAAGACATTTCCGAAGCACATAAAAACGGACTTATCCATGTACATGATACCGATTATTCACCAGTAATGCCAATGACGAATTGTTGTCTTATCAATCTTGAAGATATGCTACAAAATGGTACTGTAATTAGTGGAGTAAAAATCAATAAACCTCATTCTTTTAGAACAGCTTGCACAATTACTACACAAATAATTACACAAGTAGCCAGTTCTCAATACGGTGGTAACACCATTACTCTTACTCATCTTGCACCTTTTGTGGAAGTAAGCCGACAAACATTGGCAAAGAAGCATCCTTCATTATCAAAAGAACAAATTGAAGAATTTGTTAAAGAAGAAATTAAAGATGGTATTCAAACCATTCAATACCAACTTATCACAATGAGCACAACAAATGGTCAAGCACCATTTACTTCTTTGTTTATGTGGATTAACGAGCCAAAAGACGAACATACCAAACACGACCTTGCTTTAATTATCGAAGAAGTCCTGAAGCAACGTATCACCGGCATTCCAAATGAACAGAATATTCCTATTACTATCGCTTTCCCAAAATTACTCTATTGCCTTGATGAAAACAACATCGAAGAAGGAACTGAATATTGGTATTTGACCAAACTCGCCGCAGAATGTAGTGCAAAACGTCTTGTACCAGATTACATTTCTGCAAAGAAAATGCGTGAACTTAAAGGTGACGTATTCCCATGTATGGGGTGCAGAAGTTTCCTTGCACCTGACCTGGTTGAACATAGATACTATTCAAAATTTAATCAAGGCGTGGTAACTCTTAATCTGCCAGACGTGGCGTTATCTTCTGGCGGCAATTATGATAAGTTCTGGCAAATCTTTCAAGAACGTCTTAATCTTTGTTACAAGGCTCTTATGATTCGGCATAACAGCTTAAAAGGCACAAAATCAGATATTGCTCCCATTCTATGGCAACATGGTGCTTATGCGCGTTTGAAGTCTGGTGAAAAGATTGATAAGCTACTTTATAATAATAATTCGACAATTTCTCTTGGATATGCAGGACTGTACGAATGTATTCATTACATGACTGGCGGTAGTCAATTAGACGAAAAAGGTGAAAAATTCGGTCTTGAAGTTATGAAAGCGTTAAATGATGCTTGTGAGAAATGGAAGGCTGATACAAATATTTCATTCTCGGTTTATGGAAGCCCTATCGAAAGCACTACCTATAAATTTGCCAAATGCTTAAAAAAACGTTTTGGCGTGATTGAAGGTATTACTGATAAGGATTACATTACAAATTCTTATCATATCACACCTTCACAGCCTATTGATGCTTTCAGTAAATTAAAGATTGAAGGAAAATTTCAAGAATATAGTCAAGGCGGTAGTGTAAATTACATTGAAACTCCAAATATGACTAAAAACATTCCTGCTCTATTGGAAATCATCAAATACATTTACAAAACCAATATGTACGCGGAAATCAATACTATGACAAGTTATTGCCAGTTATGCGGTTGCACCGATATTCAAATGAAAGATGATTTTGAATTTCACTGCCCCCAATGCGGAAATAGTGATTTTGATAAAATGAATATTGCTCTAAGAATTTGTGGATATATTTCTACTAATCCGTTCAATAAAGGACGAGCAAACGATATTCATGATAGAGTATATCATGTAGGTATGGAATATTAACAATGGAAAACAAGAGATATAACTATATTAAGAATATTTCTCCGTATTGCAACAATGCTATATTTCTTGAAGTAAATAGCAAACAAGCAAAAATTGAATGTCCTTATTGCCATAAAAAAAGATGGATTAAAAATGACCACCTTAATAGACGCAAGAATACTTTATGTGCTTCTTGTAGCAAAAAGACTATACCAATTTTTTATACGGATGAAATAAATCATTACTCTTATTTTTATGTAAAAAATAAGAGTAATGATGTAAAAGTTTTAATTGATACAGAAGATATTGAAAAGCTGAAAAATTGTAGCTTTGGGATAAACTGTAAAGAGCATTATATTAGAATTGTTAATGGCATGAACACAAAAAAACCCATTCCTTTAACAAATTATTTGGTAAACAATACTTTTGACGAAAACAAATATGTAGTAGACCATAGAAATCATAATGTTTGTGATAACAGAAAAAGTAATTTGTTTATTGTTCCACAAACGTTAAACCAAGGAAATAAAAAAAATCAAAGTAACAATACCACTGGTTTCAAAGGTATTTTGTGGGATGCTAACAGTCATGATTGGCGAGTTCAAGTACGTTTTAATAAAACATTCGTGGCTCGAAAAAGGTTCATGGATTTTTTAGAAGCATATAATTATTGGTATAACGCATATCATGATTATTATAAAGATTCCGTATACAATATACTCAAAGACGCCACAATTCAATTAAGATATGCAAAAATAGAACATTTTGACATACAAAATGGAGAAGGTATTGGTTACACTTTATATGTTCAAGGATGTTCCAGACATTGTCATAATTGTCAAAACCCTCAAACTTGGGATTTCAATAAAGGGCTTGTATACTCTTCAGAACAATTAGAAGAAATGATAAAATTCTTTAATAAGAATCCCAGTGTACATCGTTTAACTCTTTGTGGTGGCGAACCTTTGGAAAACTTGTCCTTGTGTAATTTAGTGGCGGCAGAATACAAACGACTCTTTCCAAAAAATCAATTATGGCTTTACACTGGTTTTCGTTTTGAAGAAATTATGGATAAAGTGCAATATCGTGCTCTGTTATCATTATGTGACGTAGTAGTGGACGGACAATACATTGATTCTCTCCGCGACCTTACACTTAAATGGCGTGGCTCAAGCAATCAACGTGTTATCCTTTCTCGTATGTCTATCAATCAAAAAGAACCTATTCTAATGGAGGGAACTTAAATGAAAACACTAATCAGACTATTTGACCTTGACACAGAATCAGGTCAATATAACGACTATGTATATGCACAATGGGAGATGCCACTTGGCTCTCCTACTCCGCGTGTAGGCGAATACATCTACACTTCGCCAAATACCTGTGAAATCGCTCGTGTAGACAGCGTAACTTATGCTTATGGTGAAAACGACCGCGTTATCATGATTGATTGTAACGTTACACTATTTAATTCTGACAACTAAATAACTCTTGACTTACGATACTTCTTGTGATATACTATCTATATGAACAAGAAGTATCATTTTTTAAGGAGCGATTAAAATGAAGATTACTTTTGATGTGGATATTCACGATGACTACTTTAAGATTAACGGCGCAAAACAATCTATCAAAGGTTGCTCTTATCCTTGGAGTTGTTTATCCCATTCTCTTAACAGTTATCTTTTTAACACTTTTCTTCATTCCCTTGACGGCACTTTTAACAAAAATGTGTTCTGGTGTGATGAAGTTGAATACGCTGTACAGTATGCCTTGAGCAAAAAATATGTTGTTTATCCTACACAGCATTACTTCAAGCGTATTTCTGAACTTCGCCTTCCACATAATTGCTATAAAGCTATGCTCTACGGTGAAGTAATTGAAGCTGAACTTCAACTCGGTAGTGTAATTAAGATTGTTACTCGCTTGAGAAACAACAAATTCCCTGATAAGGATATTTGCGCCGCTATCTCTTTTAACGTAGATGGAACTGCTACTGTCCGCACTGTTTGGGTTAATCGCCACAATGATGGACACAGCACTATTCATAAAGAAAACTATGTACAACACCTATAAGGAGGAATCCCCAATGATTAAAATTGACAACATCCAAACTTACGGCTGGGAAGGTGCTTTCAGAGGTATGAGAGCGCCATTACAGTCATGGGCTAAGTCAGACAGTTACTTCTACCCAGACGGCACATTCTCTCTTGGTGAAGCTGACCTTAACCTTGCAAAGCGTCTTGTAAAAGCTGGCACAGAACATCGTAAATTCCTGCGTTTTATCCATGTTCAGATGGATATTACCGCTCCTTCGCAATTTGTTGCAGAACACGATACCTACAAGGTATCTACTGCTCGTAACAGTTGTAGTTTTATGCACAAGGGCGCTTCTAAAGAATTTGAACTTGTAGATTTCAGCTTTGAGGAAATGTGCTATCAAGACCCAGAGCACAAGGTTTGGTGGGACGGCACTCTAAAAGAACTTAACCGTCTGCGCGAAATTTATCTTGACACTAAAGACCCGATTATTTTTCAAGAAATCCGCAATATGCTCCCCAGTGGGTACATGATTCGCTACACATACGATTGTTCCCTTGAAACTCTACTTAATATGTGTAAGCAAAGAGCAAATCATCGACTTCCAGAATGGCGTGTATTCGTTTCCACCATGCTTGAAAAAATCCCTTATTTGAAAGATTTTTACGAAATAACCATTGACAACAAGTAAATAACGTGATACAATAAGTGTGTACTAAAGAAAGACAATTAGTACACACTTATTCTTTTATGCGTCTAAATTTAAGGAGGAATTATTATGTCAATCATTCTACCCAATCAGTCAACCCCAAACTTTGACCCCAAGCTAATGGGCAGTGAGCCACCAATCGGTCAGTCAATGCAAGTAGACCTTCCCCAGCTTGTTCAAATGATTTCAGCACAGACCTTTGAGATGTTCACCAAGGCGAAGGTCAAGGTAAAGATTAAGAAGATGAATGAAGAAGCTATTGTCCCCAAGTACGGCAGTGCAAAGGCTGGTCTATGAGACCTCTATGCCGTTGAAGATAAAGTTATTCCTGCTGGCACTACCGCAGTTATCGGCACTGGTATTGCTTGTGAGCCACCAGAAGGCTTCATGCTCAAGATTCGTTCTCGCTCTGGTCTTGCAAGCAAGGGTATCATTACTGTAGGCGGTGAGATTGATGAAGATTACCGTGGAGAAATTAAGGTAATTCTTCTCAATACTTCTGGCACAGACTTTGCCATTGCCAAGGGCGACCGTATTGCACAGATGGAACTTCGCAGATACCAACAGATTGACTTCAATGAAGTAAAGAATCTGAGCGATACCGCAAGAGGAAATGGCGGGCTTGGTTCTACAGGCAAGTAAGCGCATGAGTCTATGATTTATCCTACTCTGCATTTTAATTACAACAACTCTGGATTTGCCATCATTAAACTTGTTGATACCGACCTTCCAGATGAAGAAGCGTCCTTGTTTGGTATGACACTTGAAGATGACCAAAGAACAGTGGCACTGTTTATGAATCTATTTTCTACGTTCATTGCTCAAGCTGGAACCTTTTACGAAAAGGGTTGGTACGAAGGCTTTGACGATGGACTGTTAGAGTTTAATGATGACGATGAAAAATAGGGGGAACGGAATAAACCGTTCCCCCAAACGAAAGGAAATTTATATGACAAGCTATGAAGTAATTAAGAATCTTGAAACCATGTTCATGCACCTTAATGAACAGTATTTTGAAAACACCCTCCCACAGCCCTACATCACCCTTGCTGTAGGCGCAAAGAAGAATGGCAATAATCTTGCTGGATGCTTCTGGGAAGATACCTATGTTAATGTAAATGATGATACTGATATTAAGTATGAAATCAGCATTGCTGGTGAGCGCCTTGGTGACGGTATCTATCAGACCGCCGAAACCCTTATGCACGAAATGATTCATCTGTATTGCAAGGCCAACAATATCATTGACTGTAAGGGCAAGTCACACAACAAGAAGTTCAAGAAGGAATGTGAAGCCCGTGACCTTATCTGTGACAAGGCACAAGGCATTGGTTGGGGACATACCGAAGCAACTCCCGCTTTTTGCGACTTTATTCAATCCCTTATTGACGATTGTATCATTGACCCACACATCTGTGACTACACTCGTAATACCACTTTCCCAGAAACCAATCCTGCACAGAAGAAGTCTTATATTTGCCCTTGCTGTGGTGTAAAGGTAAACGCAAAGGTAGACACCGCTATTGCTTGCCTTAACTGTAATGTGGCATTTGACTATTGGGATATGACCGACCCAGATGACCCCAAGATTATCGCAGATAATAACAATGGTCTGGCTTTCACTGAAGAAGGTTGGTATGGTCAGATGTTGGGAGTTGATGAGAATGAAGATTCGTAAGTGGATAAGTGAATTTATTGAAAACGTAAAATTACAACATTCACTTGCTCAATGCTATAAAAGCATGGAATATCACGGCAATGCTATCTTCGGTTGGTGCAACGGCAGAAGCGAAGGCTGTGAATATTGTCCGCATTTTATTGGGAATTGCACATTATCCAATTCACGAGGGGAGCGCTCAAAAGAAGGTGAATATTATCCATGAGAATCTTAATTGATGTAGATGGAGTAATGCTTAATACTCAAGAAACATTATTAAACCGTCTTAACAATCGCTACGGCACAAGGTATACTCTTGAAAACGTGACACATTATCATTGGTTCGAAAACGTCTATAAGAATATCAATCCGTGGGCTGAGCTTGAAGATTGCGCGTTCTGGCTCGATGAAGTATCGTTAATTGACGATGCGAAAAACGCTTTTGATTGGCTTAATCAAG
>ERZ1026772.1707-NODE-1707-length-10978-cov-8.746773_pt1 | contig 10978 bp, 8 predicted proteins | sample MGYA00380124_ERZ1026772 | MGnify/ENA primary metagenome ERZ1026772 (study PRJEB33269, sample SAMEA4719760) | human gut metagenome | biome: human-associated habitat; feature: organic feature; material: feces | place: Cameroon | collected 2013-10 ...
GCTTCCTGGGTCATCTTGCCCTTGGCGACCTTCTTGTTCAGGGAGGCGGCCAGCTTGTCCTTATGACGCTGTGCGCTTGCGGTGCTGGAAGCATACATCAGGGCAGTGTGGCCCTTTGCTGCGAAAACCTGAGCAATACCGCTGCCCATTGTACCTGCGCCAAATACTGCTACTTTCATGATTGTTCCTCCTAATTCAAATTTTTCCATGAATTGCTTAATTATCAGGCTCACGCCTGTCAATTAACGATACGGTGCGGCGTTACTTATTCTGATAGGGCTCGTGCTTGCGCTTCTCCAGGAAAGCACCCATGCCCTCCTTCTGATCCGCCGTCTCGAAGCAGCTGCCGAACAGCTTCTCCTCAATAACGATGGCCTGATCCATATCGGTCTGCAGACCGTCGTTGATGGCCTTCTTGCAGGCGCGAACGGCGATGGGGGCGTTCTTGGCGATGGTCTGCGCCAGCTTCTCCGCGGCGGGCATCAGCTCCTCCAGCGGGTACACGGCGTTGACAAGACCGATGCGATACGCCTCGTCCGCCTTGATGTTCTTGGCGGTGTAGATCAGCTGCTTGGCCATGCCGGGGCTGACCAGACGCGCCAGACGCTGGGTGCCGCCGAAACCGGGGGTGATGCCCAGACCGGTCTCAGGCTGACCGAACACAGCGGTATCGGCGCAGATGCGGATATCACAGCTCATGCTCAGCTCACAGCCGCCGCCCAGCGCGAAGCCGTTGACTGCGGCAATGGTGGGGATAGGCAGCGTCTCGATGCGGCGGAACACATCGTTGCCGTGCTTGCCGAAGGCCTCGCCGCCCTCCTTCGTCAGCGTGCTCATCTCACCGATATCGGCGCCGGCCACGAAAGCCTTTTCACCGCTGCCGGTGATGACCAGCGCATAAATATCCTGATCGGCGGTGACGATATCCACCAGCTCGTTCAGGTCGGACAGCACTTCGGAATTCAGAGCGTTCAGCGCCTTGGGCCGGTTGATGGCGGCCACGGCGATATGCTCCTTCTTTTCCAGCAGAACATGCGTCATATCAATTCCTCCTTACATCCTTGTCCGCCGCGGCGCACATGGCCGCGGCAGTGTGTCAGGGGGAGGAACACGCCCTCTGGACAGGCTCCTCCTCATACATACTGTATTATAGTAGACCGTTAGAATTTTATCAAGTCCAACCAGCGGCGCTTTCTCTTTTTTAGCAGTTTCCACAAAAGTGAACGCTGTTCTTTGCGCATTTTTAAGGTTGCATGGCGGTGTTTCGTGTGAAATTTCCCGCCCGCCGGATTTCGGGTTTGCAAACCAACGGAAAATGTGGTATAAGTATCTGAAAATCTCTACCATATTTGGGAGGACACTGCGCCATGCGTATGCGTAAGAAGAAAAACCTAGTACCCCGGATGGATGCCTGCGGCGGCTGCCTCGTCCGCGATCCCTTCGCCATGCGGGGACAGTGGCGGACGCTGATGCCGCAAGCGCGGGAGCTGCGGGTGGAGCTGGGCTGCGGCAAGGGCCGGTTCACGGCGGACACCGCCGCGGCGGAGCCGGATGTGCTGCTCATCGCCGTGGAGAAGGTGCCGGACGCCATGGTGGTGGCCATGGAGCGGGTCACGGAGGCGGGACTGAAAAACGTGTTCTTCGTGGACGGCGACGCCGCGCTGCTGCCGGATATGTTCGCCTCCGGCGAGGTGGATCGCCTGTACATCAACTTCTGTGATCCGTGGCCCAAGAGCAACCAGAAAAAACGGCGGCTCACCCACGGCAATTTCCTCAAGCAGTACCGCAAGGTGCTGTCTGAGGGCGGACAGCTCCACTTCAAGACCGACAACGACAAGCTGTTCGCGTGGTCGGTGGAGGAAATTCCCCAGTTCGGCTTTCAGCTGTCGGAGGTCACCACCGATCTCCACAGGGACGGCCCGGTGGGCATCATGACCGACTACGAGCGGAAGTTCTTCAGCGAGGGCAAGAACATCAACCGCTGCGTGGCCACCATGGTGCCGTGGGAGGAGCCGGAGGCTCCGGCGGACGACGCGGAGGCGGAGTAAACGGCATAACCAAGCGCGGCAGGGACTTCCCTGCCGCGCTTTCTGCTACATATTCCGCCGGATGCTGTTGATGGCGCCCTTCTCCAGCCGGGACACCTGCGCCTGCGAGATGCCGATCTCGCTGCTGACCTCCATCTGCGTCTTTCCCTGACAGAACCGCAGCGCCAGAATATGGCGCTCCCGCGGGTCCAGCCGGGAGATGGCCTCCTTCAGAGCGATGCGATCCAGCCAGCTCTCGTCCGAGTTCCGTTCGTCCCGCACCTGGTCCATAACGCACACGGCGTCCCCGCCGCCGTCGGCGTACATCGGCTCGTACAGGCTGACCGGGTCTACGATGGCGTCCATGGCGAACACCACGTCCTCCCGCGGGATATCCAGATAGCGGGCGATCTGCTCCACCGTGGGCTCCCGCTGGTTCTCCGCCAGCAGCTTCTCCCGGGCCTGTAAGACCTTGTAGGCCGTGTCCCGCATACTGCGGCTGACGCGGACGGCGCTGTTGTCCCGCAGATACCGCCGGATCTCTCCCACGATCATCGGCACGCCGTAGGTGGAGAACCGCACCGGCTGGTTGATGTCAAAATTGTCGATGGCCTTCATCAGGCCGATGCAGCCCACCTGAAAGAGGTCGTCCACATTTTCCCCCCGGCTCTGAAACCGCTGGAGCACCGACAGCACCAGACGCAGATTGCCGCAGATCAGCTGCTCCCGCGCCGCCTTGTCGCCGGTCTTGGTACGGCGCAGCAGCGCCATCATCTCGTCGTTTTTCAACACCGGCAGTCTGGCTGTGTTGATGCCGCAGATCTCTACCTTCCCCCGCATGAGCGCCCGTCCTTCCACTGTGATAGTGGCAGTATTTCCCGGCGCGGCGGCGGCTATTCCGCAGGGCGGAATGTTCCCGGAAACGACAGTATGGGACAGGCGGCGCGGCGCATAGACTGCAACGGGGTGAGTGCGATGCTGTGCAAATTTTCCATGCTGCGGCGCAAGGAGGTCATCAACCTCTGCGACGGCTCACGACTGGGCTTCGTGGGCGATCTGGACATACAGGTGCCGGAGGGTACGGTGAAGGGCATCATCGTCTTCGGGCCGTGCCGCTTTTTCGGTCTGTTCGGACGCGGCGAGGACTTCTACATTCCATGGGACTGCATCCGAAAGTTCGGGGATGACATCATCCTCATCGACAAGCCGTTCCAGAAGCGGCAGCCACCGCCGCCCCGCCGGAAAAAGGGGTGGTTCGGATGAAAAAACAGCGCCTCCGGCACGACCGGAGACGCTGTTTTTTTCTTATTTCTTGAAGCTGTCCTTCAGGGACACGCTGCGGTCGAACACCAGATGCTCCGCCGTGCAGTCCCGGTTGTCCATGCAGAAGTAGCCCACCCGCATGAACTGGAACGTGGGGGCGTTGACGCCGGTGCGGTTCTCCTGCTTGTCGAAGGCCTCCGCCACCTTGCGCATCTCCGGCTCCACCTTGCAGCCGGTGAGCACCGTCAGGCTGTCGGGATTCAGGCAGTCCAGGAAGTCCTTGTCCGGGCCGTCGGGCGTAGCGTCTGAGAACAGGTTGTCGTACAGGCGCACCTCGGCGTCCAGACAGTTCTCCGCGTCCACCCAGTGGAGCGTAGCGCCCTTGACCTTGCGGCCATCGGCGGGGTCGCCGCCCCGGGAATCCGGGTCGTAGGTGCACAGCACCTCCACCACCCTGCCGCTCTCATCCTTGACGCAGCCGGTGCAGGTGACGAGGTACGCGCCCTTCAGACGGCACTCCGGGCCGTTGGGGGTCAGGCGCTTGTACTTTGGCATCGGTACCTCCATGAAGTCGTCCTCCTCGATCCACAGGTGGCGGGAGAAGGTGATGTCATGGGTACCCTGCGCCGGGTCGGTAGGGTTATTCTCCACGGTGAAGGTCTCGCTCTGTCCCTCGGGATAGTTGGTGACCGTCAGCTTCACCGGATGCAGCACTGCCATGGTGCGCTCGGCGTTGGCGTTCAGATCCTCCCGCAGGCAGTGCTCCAGAAAACCGTACTCGATGACGTTGGGGGACTTGGCCACGCCAATGCGCTCGCAGAAATTGCGGATGGACGCGGCGGTATAGCCCCGGCGGCGCAGGCCGCACAGCGTGGGCATACGGGGATCGTCCCAGCCGGAGACATAGTGCTCCTCCACCAGCTTGCGCAGCTTCCGCTTGGACATCACCGTGTGGTCGATGCCCAGACGGGCGAACTCGATCTGCCGGGGACGGGCGGGCAGCTCGCAGTGGTCGATGACCCAGTTGTACAGGGGGCGGTGGGCCTCAAACTCCAGCGAGCAAAGGCTGTGGGTGATGCCCTCCAGCGCGTCCTGAATGGGATGGGCAAAGTCGTACATGGGATAGATGCACCACTTGTTGCCCTGCCGGTGGTGGCTCATGTGGTTGATACGGTAGATCACCGGGTCGCGCATATTGAAGTTGCCGCTGGTCAGGTCGATCTTGGCCCGCAGCGTCATAGCGCCGTTGGGGAATTCCCCGGCGCGCATACGGGCGAACAGATCCAAGCTCTCCTCCACAGGCCGGTCGCGGTAGGGGGACACGGCGGGGATGCCGATGTCGCCGCGGTTCTGCTTGAACTCCTCCGGCGTCAGCTCACACACATACGCCAGCCCCTTCTTGATGAGCAGCACCGCCTGACGGTAGTCCTCCTCAAAGTAATCCGAGCCGTAGAAGAACCGGTCGCCCCAGTCGAAGCCCAGCCAGTGGATGTCCTGCTTGATGGCCTCCACGAACTCCTCGTCCTCCTTGGTAGGGTTGGTGTCGTCCATCCGCAGGTTGCACAGGCCGTTGTACTTCTCGGCGGTGCCGAAGTCGATGGTCAGCGCCTTGCAGTGACCGATGTGCAGATAGCCGTTGGGCTCCGGTGGGAAACGGGTGTGGACGGTCATTCCCTGGAACTGACCACCCTCTGCGATGTCCTCGTCGATGAAATTCAGGATAAAGTTTTTGCCGGACTCCTCGGTTTCAGGGGTCTTGATTTCCTCGGCCATGATCTTTCTCACACTCCTTGTTGTCGTAATCGTAAATTGTGCATAAAGCGGTTTATAATTATACCTGCCGCCGCCGGGAATTGCAAGAGGTTTACCGTCCTTCCCGCAAAAAAGTCACAGTGCGTCGAATTCCTCCCGGGTCAGCAGCAGATCCAGCGCCTCCAAAAGGCCGTTGGCGGTCAGTCTGGACGGCAGTCCCAGCCGCTGTTGGAGCGCGGCGCGTCTGGCGGCGGAGTCCGGGCCGATCAAGCCCTTTTCCAGCAGATCCGCCTTGGTCAGTCCCGCCCACTGCGGAACGTCGGCGCTGTCCTCAAACGTGGCGCCCGCCCTGCGCAGAGCCTCCACCAGCACCTCCGGCGGCATCCCCTCCACGCCCAGCTTGCCCTCCTTGCCGCTCTTGCGCTTGCGGCGCTCCTTGCCGTATACGTCCGGCACATAGGCCTGCTTCAGCTTCTCCGGTGGGATAACGCCCTTGAGATGATTGCGGATGACAAAGCCGGCGCCGTCGGGATCGGTCAGCAATATCAGCCCCCGCGCCTGCGCCAGACGGCGGAGATAGGCGGTCTTTTCCCGGTCGTTGAACACGGCGAAGCCTCCTGTCTCCACCACCACGGCGTCCACCGCCTGCAAAAGCGTGTTTTTGTCGTAGCGGCCCTCCACCACGATGACCTCACGGATGCGGGGCTTCATTGTCCACCTGCCAATTCCATGAGGAACAGCTTCAGCTCGCCCTCATCGTCCATACCGCGCTCGCTTTTCATGCGGCGATCCAGCCTTTGACAGCGCTTCACCGCCTGCCGGCACCAGTCGTGATCCACATTCTTCGCCGCCCCAAGCAGCATCTTAGCGGGATAGTCACTGGTCATGCTCCACAGCTCCTTGAGCCAGATGCTGTCCTTGCCGCCGTCCAGCGCCAGTCGGGCCGTGTACAGCTTCCGCAGCTCCTTGCCCAACACCGCCAGAATGGCGATAGGCTCCGTCTGCATCCGCAGCAGGTCGCCGAGGACGGCGGCAGCCCGGTCGTATTTCCGCTCCGTGACGGCTCTGGTCATGTCGAAGACGCGGGCGTCCAGCACCGGCTCCGCCACGGCGTCGATATCCGCGATGGTGATCCGCTCGTGCTTGGCGTAGGCGGCGATCTTCTCGATCTCCGGGATCAGCCCCCGCATCAGGCTGCCGCAGGTGAACAGCAGGTGATCCGCCGCCGTCTGGTCGATGTCGTGGCCGGTGGCGGCAAACCGCCGCTTCAGCCATTTCAGCAGGTCGGAGCGCTCCTGCTGGGCGAACTCCACCTCCTGCACATGCTCGTTCAGGGCAGCGCACAGCTTCTTCATCTTCCCGTCCCGCTTGTAGGACACCTGCTCGTACAGGAACACCATGGTGCAGTAGGGTGGGAAGTCGGATAGAAGCTCGATGAGCGCCGTCCGCTGTCCCTCGTCCAGCTTGAAGATGTCCAGATCCGTAACCGTGACGAGGGTATGCTCCGCCATCATGGGCATGGCCTCCGCCGTCTCCGCCAGCTCCTGCACCGTCAGCCCCTTGCCGCCCAAGCGGTGGTAGTTGAACTCCTCAAACCCGCCGGGGATCAGCAGCTCCTTCAGCTGCTGCACCATATTCTGGAGGAGATACCGCTCCTCGCCGTAAAAAATATACAGATTGACCGGTACCCCCGCCTTGATGGCGGTGCGCAGCGCCTCATAGCTGCCGCTTCGCCCGCGGCTTTCCTTCTTCGCCATATCAGTCTCCTCCGTTTACGGTGATGCACACCGTTCCCTGCTCATCCGTGCGCCAGATGTCCGCCCCCACACGGCGCAGCCGCTCCAGCGTCTCCTGCGACGGGTGTCCATAGCTGTTGTCCCCCACGCTGATGACGGCTGTCTCCGGCCGGATGGTGCGCAGAAACGTCTCATCCGAGCCATATCGGGAGCCGTGGTGGCTCACCACCAGCACCTCCACGTCCGGCAGGGCGTATGTCTCTGCCAGCCGCCGCTCCGTGGCGCCTGCCATATCGCCGGTGATGAGGATGTCGAAATCCCCCGCCGTCGCCAGTGCCGTCAGGCCCTGCTCGTTCAGGTCGCCCTCCGCCTCCACCGGCGGATAGACCGTCAGCGTCATCTCTCCCAGTGTCAGCTTTTCCGTATCCGTTACGAACACCACGTCCGTACCCTTCTCCTCTGCCAGCGACACCAGCCGCTCCCGCACGCCGTATTCGTCCTCAATATCCGGCAGGTACAGCGTGTCCACCGGCAGCCGCGCCAGCAGCGCATACAGGCCATTGGTGTGGTCGGCGTGGTAGTGGGTCACCACCACACATTGCAGCCGGTGCAGTCCCATGCTCTCCAGCCGGTCTGCCGCCACGCCACCGGCGTCCACGAAGCTGTTGCTGCTGCCGCAGTCCACCAGCGCCGCCGTATGCTCTGACCAGAGCGCCACGCTCTCGCCCTGTCCCACGTCCAGTGCCATCGCGCCCATGCTGCCGTACCGCTGGCCGCCCAGCCATACGGACACCGCCAGCATCAGCGCCGACAGTACCGCAGCTACCGCGTACTTGCGGCGCTTGTCCTCCGTCACGGCGCAGCCGATAAACGCGGCGTAGGTGTACAGCATCCAGTAAATGAGATAGCGGTTATCGAAGTGAACGGCGTGGAACGGCAGGGCCGTCAGCCCCTTGGCCAGCCACAGGATATATTTCACCAGCGCAAAGGGTATCCAGCCCAGCGCTCTGCCCAGCGGCAGCCACGCAAAGCCCAGCAGCGTGGACAAAAATGCCGCCATAAAGCTCCATCCGGCGGCGGGTACCGCCAACAGCCCCGCCAGCGGCGCCACCACCACGAAAATATTGAAATACCACGCCAGCAGCGGCGCTGTAAATACCATGGCGCCCAGCGTTGCCGCCAGATTGGCCGCGATAAAGGAGCGCCCGGCGTGCAGAATACGGCGTTGGCCGCCATGTTCGCCGGTAAACGCCCGGTAGAGCCGGGGCGCCAGCAGCACCATACCCAGCGTCGCCGCAAAGCTCAGCTGCAAGCTGACGCTGCCCGCCGCAAAGGGGTTCTCCAGAAGGATCACAGCCAGTGCCGCCGACAGAGAGGTAAGCCCATCGCTGCTCCGCCGGAACAGCGGCGCGATCAGCAAAAAGATCTGCATGATGCAGGCGCGCACCACAGACGGCGACAGTCCCGCCATCACCATGTAGAAGAGCAGTACCGGGATGGTGACGGCGCACAGCGTCCGCCGTCTGCCCGACGGCACCAGCAGGCTCAACAGCGTGACAAGAAACCCGCAGTGCAGACCGGATACGGCAAACAGATGGGCCAGCCCCGTCTCCTGCATGGCCACGGCGTCGCCCTCCGGCAGCTCCGATTTGTCGCCGGTCAGCTCCGCCAGCAGAAAGCCCCGCACCGAGAGGTCGTCCCACACGGCGGCGATCTTCTCCCGCAGCACCTTGACGGCCCGCAGCGGCAGCCATTGGACGCCGCCCCTGCTGCCGTCGGTAACGGTCACGTCCTCCCGCTGGTACAGCAGGGCGTACACACCCCGCGCCGTGAACTGGGTCAGCTCCGTGCCGCGGATGCTGGCGGCGTCCTGCCACCACGCCGTGCCGGACAAGCGCTGTCCCGGCTCCAGCGCCAGCACCTCGCTGTCGCCGTAGTACACAGCCTTGGCGCCGAAAAAGCTGTCCAGCCTCACGGTGACCTTGCCGCCGTGAGCTGCCTCCTCCGGCCACGCGCAGACGGTGGCGGTGAACTCTCCCGCCTTTCCACAGCGCTCCAGCACCGGCTGCTGTACCGCCGCCTGATAGACGGCAAAATACGCCAGTGCCGCCGCCAGCGGCCACAAGAGAAGCTGGCTGCGCTGGAACCAGCGGCGTCGCCGCGCCCACAGGCACAGCGTCAGCGCCAGCAGGCAGATGCCTGCCGCCGCCCACAGATACCAGCCGCTCCATGGCAGCACCAGCACCAGAAATAGCCCTGCCGCAAAGGAGAGCGCCATGGTAGCTAATACCCGCATATGCTCTCCCCCTTCCGGGCTGTCTCGCCCCGTGTCCTTAGCCTGTATATTGTAGCAGATACGATGTCCCGCCGCAAGAGGCGGGGCGCAAAAGAACCTGCACCGGTGCAGGCACACCTGCGATGTATGCAAAAGAGCCGCCCCATCGGGGCGGCTCTTCCGTGCGCTTGTTACTTGTCCTTGTGCAGCTTGTCGCTGCACTTCTGCATGAAGCGGGCGTTGTCGATGATGGCGCGGGTATGGGTCCCCTCCCCGATCAGGCCCTCCTCATCGGAGGCGGTGATCTTGAAGGTGATCATCTTGCCGTTGGCGGAGACGCCCGTCACCTCGGCGGTGGCGGAGATCTTCATGCCGACAGGGGTAGGCGCCAGATGGCTGGATGCAATGTCCACGCCCACGGTACCCTTGCCCTCCGGCAGCTCGTTCTGCACGCACCACATGGCGGCGCACTCCATCAGGCCCATCATATAGGGGGTACCCAGCACCTCCAGCCCGCCGGAGCCCACGGCCTTGGCGGTCATGTCAGCGGTCACGGTCTTTTCCACGGTATGGGTCATGCCGATCTCAATCATATTGCTGCCTCCTTTATACTCCTAATTGTGTCCACAGCTTATCATAGAACTTCAGCGTTTCCTGGGGCAGGTTCACATAGATCTCGCAGCGCTCCCGCACCTCATCGGGGATGGCCATGATGTGGTACAGCTCCTCATCCAGCGGCTCACCATACGTCTCCTCGTAGTACGCGGGATACTCCGCCAGCGCCTCGGCGTTGGGGGAGGCGTACCAGATGTAGTCCATGTTGGCCAGATTGGCGTCCGTTCCGGCGATGAAGTTGATCCACTCCTCCGCCTCGGACATATGCTGGCTGGATTTCAGGACGCACATGGCGTCCACGAACCAGTTGCTGCCCTCCTCAGGGATGACGAAGGCCAGATCCTCGTTGTTCTCCAGCATGGTCAGGTAGTCGCCGGCGTAGTACATGGCGATGGCCGCGTTGCCGCCCTCCATCTTGCCGAAGATCTCATCCATGACGAAGGCCTGATAGACGCCCTTGCTCTTGGCATTCTTCACCAGCTCAAAGGCCTCGGTGAGCTGCGCCTCGTCGGTGGTGTTGATGTCGTAGCCCAGATAGCACAGAGCCGCCATCAGCGCGTCGCGGGAGTTGTTGATCATCAGCACCTGTCCGGCGTATTTCTCGTCGAACATAGCGCCCCAGCTGGTAATGGGCTCGTCCACCATCGTCGTGTTGTAGATAATACCCACGCTGCCCCATGTGTAGGGTACGGTGTACTTGTTCTCCGGGTCGAAGCTCAGGTGGGTAAACTGGGGATCCATCAGCTGGAAATTGGGGATATTGTCATAGTTCAGCTCCGCCAGCAGATCCTCCTGAATGAGCCGGGCGATCATGTAGTCCGAGGGCACGATGACGTCGAAGTCCGCGCCGCCCATCTTAATGAGAGAGTACAGCGCCTCGTTGCTCTCCGCCGTCTGGTAGTTGACGCGGATGCCGGTCTGCTCCTCGAACTCCGTGATGAGGGACTCGTCGATATACTCGCCCCACGAGCAGACGTTCACCACGCGCTCGCTTCGGGCCGCCGTACCGGTGACGATCAGGGTTGCCAGCAGGACGCAGGCCAGACCGCCGGCGGCGATCTTCTTCCCCAGACCGGGATACTTTTTCGGCGGCTTCACCGGAGCCGGCGCTTCGGCGCGGGCCGGATGGCGGACGTGGTCGTGGCTGTGGTGGTTCTCCCGGATGTTGATGAGAGCCAGCAGCAGGATCACCGTGACGAACAGCAGTGTGGACACGGCGTTGATCTCCGGGCTGACGCGCTTTTTCGTCATGCCATAGATGGTCATGGCCAGCGTGGAGGACGAGGTGCCCGCCGTGAAGTAGCTGATGA
>ERZ1026772.1711-NODE-1711-length-10973-cov-3.601301_pt1 | contig 10973 bp, 5 predicted proteins | sample MGYA00380124_ERZ1026772 | MGnify/ENA primary metagenome ERZ1026772 (study PRJEB33269, sample SAMEA4719760) | human gut metagenome | biome: human-associated habitat; feature: organic feature; material: feces | place: Cameroon | collected 2013-10 ...
CATCTGTCTGCCTGAACGCCGCGCCGGAGTCCGTGCAATCAAAGCTGCAGAAGCTTCGGCTTTTCTTTTGCGCTTTCTTTGGTGGCATTCTTCTTGCCTTCCTGTTTTCTTTCTGTTTCTTTTCCTTCTTTTTTCTGTCTCTCTTCCACGCTCTCCGTTTTGTCTTGTTTCGCTTTCTTTCTCTCTGCTTTTCTGTCGTCTTTGTTCCAAAGAAGTCCTCTCTTTTTCCGCAAGAGCTCGTCCACCCGGCGGAAATGCTCCTCATCCCTTTTTATCTGGGCGGCTTCTCTCTCATCCTCCCGTTCCTCCTGCATGCGGAACTGGTAGTCCATTTCCTTTAAGATGCTTTCTCTTACTTCCCGGCACATCGCTTCATTGTTTTCCTGCAAAACTTCTTTGAAAAGCTGCTTTAAGAGCCACTGCAGACGTGCCGCCTTTTCCTCCCTCGACTCTTCTCCCACCACCGACGTTGTCTTTATGGGCTCCACTTCTCCGGTCACTTTCTCCACAGCTTTCGCCGCACTGCTTGCTTTTTCTCCGACTTTCGCCGCACTGCTTGCTTTTTCTCCGGCTTTCGCCGCACTGCTTGTCTTTTCTGCGATTTTCGCCGCTTCGGCTGCTTTTTCTGCCTGCGTGTTCTCCCCATCCGACAGCCTGTCCAGCTTGCCGTTTTTCAAAATAAGTCTGATTGCTTTCAACTGCAGTCCCCTCTCTTTCAACTCCCTGATTTCCTGAAAACGTTTTACATCCTCTTCCGTGTAGTAGCGGTGTCCAAGCTCGTTTCTCTTGATGGGAAGCTCCAGCTCCTCCTCCCAGTACCTCAGCACATGTGCCTCCACATGTACCTTTTTCGCTGCATCTGAAATAAAAAGTGTCTGTTCCATAAAAATTCCCCTTTCCTTTCTGTAACATGACATTAAAAAAGAGAACAGGGATTTCCTTGTTCTCTTTCGTGTGGGTTCTGTATGTATGCCTTTCTGTTAAATACCTGTTTTCCGGTATTTATTTTTCCATATTGGCAAATTTTGTGTAATTCGGCAGCCATGCCAGTTCGATGGTGCCGATAGGACCGTTTCTTTGTTTGGCAATGATGATTTCCGCCACATCCTTTTTGTCGGTATCGTGGTTGTAGTAGTCGTCTCTGTAGATGAACATAACCACGTCGGCATCCTGCTCGATAGCTCCCGATTCACGAAGGTCGGAAAGCATGGGTCTGTGGTCGGGGCGCTGCTCCACCGCACGGGAAAGCTGTGACAGAGCGAGCACCGGAACGGAAAGCTCTCTGGCAACCGCCTTTAAGGAACGGGAAATATCAGAAATTTCCTGCTGACGGCTGTCGCTGCCTCTGCCGCTTCCTGACATCAACTGTAAGTAGTCGATGATAATCATGGAAAGATTATGCTCCATTTTGTATTTACGGCATTTGCTTCGCAGCTCTGCGATGCTGATACCGGGTGTGTCATCTATAATCAGATTGGAATTACCAATCACATTACCGCTTTCAATCAGTTTCTCCCATTCCTGGTCGGTCAGATTACCGGTTCGGATATGCTGGGAATCCACATGGGACTCTAAGGACAGCAGACGGTTTACCAACTGTTCCTTTGACATTTCCAGACTGAATATGGCTACGGTTTTATTTTGCCGGAATGCCACATGCTCCGCAATATTAAGTACAAACGCCGTCTTACCCATGGAAGGACGGGCTGCTATCAGAACCAGATCGGAAGGCTGCATACCGGCGGTGCGGTAGTCCAGATCAATAAACCCTGTAGGAATACCGGTAACCGTTCCTTTTAAGTGGGCTGCTTTTTCAATACGGTCCATGGCGTTTACCACGACCTGACGGATGGGCACGTATTCGCCGGTGTTGCGCTTCTGCACCACATTGAACACCTTTTTCTCCGTCTCCTCCAGTATCACATCTGTAGGCTCCTTGCCTGCGTAACAGATATTGGCAATCTCTTCATTGATGCTGATAAGTCTCCGCAGTGTCGCTTTGTCCGCCACAATCTGCGCATAATATTTTACGTTGGCGGAAGTCACCACCATGTCCAGCAGCGCCTTTACATATTCCAGGCTGCTGATTTCCGGGGGCACATCCTTTTCCTTCAACCGGTTCTGCAGTGTCACGATATCCACGGGCTGACCTTCGTTATTCAACTCCACCATGGTATCAAAAAGTACACCATACTGTTTGTTGTAAAAGTCATCTCCCGTAACGACATCGGATGCTACCACAATCGCTTCCCTGTCCATAATCATGGAACCAATGACCGACTGCTCGGCTTCCACACTATGAGGCATTACCCTTTTTATGACGGTTTCATCCACCTGCGGCATAGCTTACTCCTTACTCTTAAATCTCAGAAACATGCACCTTCAGTACAGCGGTTACCTGGGGATGCAGCTTCACATTCACCTCGTACATGCCGAAATTCTTGAGTGCTTCCGGCAGGACAATTTTCTTCTTGTCGATTTCAATGCCGTGCTGTACTTTGCATTCTGCCGCGATTTCCTTGGAGGAAACAGAGCCGAAGGCCCTTCCGCCTTCTCCTGCTTTCATCTTTACTTCTACGGTTTTTTCCGCCAGTACGGCAGCCAGTGCCTTGGCGTCGTTAAGCTGCTCCAAAGCCACCTTATCCGCATTTGCTTTCTGCAGCTTTAAGTCGTTTAAATTCTTGGAAGTAGCTTCCACACCGATTTTTTTCGGCAGCACATAATTTCTGGCATATCCTTCACTGACCTCAATAACATCGCCTTTTTTACCTAATTTCTTTTCATCCTGTAATAAAATAACTTTCATACTAAATGGCTCCCTCTTCTATCATTGTATCTATGGTGGACTTTAAGCTGCCGATGGCTTCTGCCATGCTGATGCCTTCCAGCTGTGTTGCCGCAATGCTCATATGTCCGCCGCCGCCCATACGTTCCATGATAATCTGCACATTGACCTCGTCAATGGAACGGGCGGAAACATAAATTTTACCCTGATAATCGGTCAGTACAAAGCTTGCCTTAACTCCCTTGATGTTGAGCAGCTCGTTTGCCGCCTGCGCACCGATAATGGTCGGACTCTGTACATCCTCACTTAAGCAGACGGAAATGGCAAAGGACTGCCTGTAAATTTCCGCCTGGCTTACCGCATCCGCTTTTGCCTTGTATTCTGCGGCATCTTCCCTGAACATCTTGCGGACACGGGTTACATCCGCACCGCTTCTTCGCAAGAATGCCGCCGCTTCAAACGTGCGGACACCGGTTTTACTCATAAAATTGTTGGTATCAATCATGATACCGGAATACATGCAATCCGCCTCTTCGGTACGGATTTTAATATTGTCCGCCGTGTACTGCAAAATTTCGGAAACCATTTCACAGGCGGAGGATGCATACGGCTCCACATAGGAAAGCGTTGCATTTTCGATGGTATCGGTGCCCTGTCTGTGGTGGTCCAGTACCACAATGGACTTACATACACGAAGTAAATCCGGACACTCGGTAATGGACGGACGGTTTACATCCACCACAACCAGAACCGCATTGTTGCCTGCAATTTCCATTGCCTGGCTGCTTCCCACAATCATATCGGAATCGTATTCCGGGTTGTTCTTGAATAAATCCACCAGTGGCTGCAACGTATTGGACACATCATTCAGAACGATATGCGCCTTTCTGTCAAGCGCCTGTGCAATCCGGTAAATACCGACTGCTGAACCAAAGCTGTCCACGTCTGCCATACGGTGTCCCATAATGAGCACCTTGTCCTTACCTGCAATAATTTCCTTTAATGCATGCGCCTTGACTCTCGCCTTGACACGGGTATTCTTTTCCACCTGCTGGCTCTTACCACCGTAATAGATAATGCTTTCCGGCGTTTTTAATACCGCCTGGTCGCCGCCGCGTCCCAATGCCAGGTCAATGGCATTTCTGGCAAACTCATAGTTCTGCGCATAGGTAAGGCCGTCCAGACCCACACCGATACTTAACGTAACCGCCATTTCGTTTCCGATATTAACAGTCTTTACATCCTCCAGAATATCAAACCGGGCAGACTGAAGCTGTGCGACGGACTTCTTCCGCATAACCACCAGATACTTGTCCTTTTCCAGCTTTTTCACAATGCCGTCCAGCGCCGCAATATACTTGTTTATCTTTCGATCAATTAGGGCAATCAGAAGTGACCGTCTGACTTCTTCCACGCTTTCCAGCGCTTCCTCGTAGTTGTCCAGATAAAACAGACCAACGGAGAGGCTCTGGTCATCCACCTCCTGCAGGGCAATATGTAAAGCGGTTTCATCAAACAGATAAACGGCTATCAGGTACCCTTCGTAGCCTTCTGCTTCTATCATGGCACTGTTTTCCGCCATTTCCTTCAGGGAAATCCGCTTGAATTTGGCAATGTATTCCTTGGAATCATAGGTCAGCTCATACTGCGCTTCCTCTACGCCCTCGTTGTCCGGAAGCTTGTCCCTTGTAATGGACGGAAACAGGGCAGTGATGGTTTTGTTGTATCCCTTCGGCTGATGAATAATATTTTCGAAGGCCACATTGGTCCATATCACCTTGCCCGTATCATCGAGCAGTGCATGCGGAAGCTCCAGTTCCCTTAAAAGCCTTTTCTGAATTTGTCCGTACTGGGTGGCAAAGCTCACCAGCTCGTTCATAATAACGGGCTTATTATAAAAATAGAGTGATAATGTTACGGCAAAATAAAAGAGTGTAAAAAAGCCTAAAAGAAGTCCTGCACGGTAATCTATTGCCACTATACCGGCATTGACCACCAGAAGCAGCCCTCCAAGATAAATGGAAAACTGCAGATATGTCTTAATTCTGCCTTTTAATTTAATTCTTTTCTTCATGTACGTTGTAACCCCCGGAAATACCCAGTGAACGAGTATCTATACTCATGTAGTATAGCATTTTTTATTTCATCTTTCCACCATAATTATTTGTCATTTTATAACGAAAAAAGCAGGGAAATGTCAGTCCCTGCTTTTTTCTGTCCAAATATGTTATTTACCATCCGCTCCGGCCATTATTCGTTTAGTAGAACAGACTGCCGACAGACGAAAGAAGCTCCTCCCACCAGGTCAGTTCACGGGAAACAATCTTAAAGGTAACCTTCTTTTCTCCTCCATAGCTTCCCATTCCCCGGATTATCACCGTTGCCGTACCGGTATTGACATTATTTACATACTGCAGCGTATAGTCAACACCTTCCGTAAGTAAAGTCCTGTCTTTGCCGTATGTCACGGTCACCTTGGGACAGATGGGTCTGCCCGTATAGATTTCATTACCGTTTTTTCCCACTGCCGCAGTTTTTATATCGGCGGAATAAATCCGGTATCGGAAGGTATAGCTGCCGGTATAATTTCCTGTACCCGCAATAACCGCCTCCATAAGAAGCTCTGTTTTCGTCCCCATGGATACCCTGTCACCGGAAACTATGCTCCCTGTGCTGACCAGCTTATATTGCACATTTTTGTCGTAATCCTTTCCGGCCGTCAGTTTTTTTCCGTACGCATCCGTTACCGTAATCTTCGGTATATAATTATTTTTGACATCCCTGTAGAGAATATCCGGCGCCGATACCGTAATTCTCGGATTTCCTTTGTTATCCGTACCGGAAATATCCGCCTGCATAATACTGAAATACAGACAAAGTTTTCCGGTATAGTTTCCCTTACCGTTTACAATCACGGCAGGAGCCTTCGCCTCATTGGTTCCCGCAACATAGGTAAAAGCATTTTTGTTGTTTTTGTAGGATAATGTATAATCCACTCCCTTTACCAGCCGGTATCCGCCAATATCCTGCAGGACAATGTCCTCCGGTCTGATATCTTTTCCGGTAAATTTATAGCTTCCCGGAGCGGAAACCACCTTCAGATAACTGTTCAGTACCTGTGTGCCGTCCGGTTTCTGTGCAGCAAGTGATGCCGGTTTAATCCGGAAGGTCTGCCTGACGGTTCCGCTGTAAGCACCCAGACCGTCTATATACACAATTGCCGTACCGGGATACAGATTATTCTCAAACCTGAGCCGGTAGTCCTTATTGTATGTAAGCGTTACTCCGCTTACTTTATCCCTGACCACTACTGCTGCCGGATTGTCATAGGGTGCATTGCGGAATTCCCGCTCCGTGATTTTTTCTACCGTAAACTGCCGTACACTGTATGCCGTCATTCTATATGTAAGAACGCATGTACCAGTGAAATTACCCTTTCCTTTTACGGTAACCTGTATTTGGACATAATCCTTTCCTGCAGGCAGTTCTACTCTGTCCGCAGTGATATTCTCCCATGTTGCCGTATTCTCATTGTAAACCTTGTATTCCACCAGTTCATAATCCTTACCCTGCACGAGTTTTCTGCCATTAATATCCTTTATGACCGGCTTCGTCACATAATTGTTCTTCGTGTTCCTGTAAAGCACGGACGGTGCATCCGCATCCTTCGAAAAACCGGAAATATCTGCCGGCAAGATATTAAAAGTAAACTCCATAGTGCCCTTATAGTTGCCTTTTCCCTTGATTACTACAACCGGCGCCTTTTTATCCGCTGTCTTTCCAACGGTTTTGTTGTTTTTGTATGCTACCGTATAATCCACGCCTTCCCTGAGATTAATCGTTCCGTATCGCAGCATAAAATCCTTCGGGCAGACCATCTCACCTGTATAGAACCAGTCCCTGTCCTGAGGACTGTTTACCACACTGATGTTTTCTGTGTCCATGGAGGCGGGTGTAATGGTAAAAGTCTTTTTTACCACACCGGTATAGTTTCCCTGTCCGGTAATGATCATGGTGGCCTTCCCCGCCTTCACGTTATTTTCATAAGTAACCTTATAATCTCCTGCACCAAGCTTTGTTTTTTTATCCTGTGCATATACCGTATAGGTATCACCCAGCAGAACAATCCGGTCTCCCGTATAGGAACGGACAAAACTATCCTTTTCAAAAACCACGGTAATGTTTTCCAGATTATACTGTTTTACCGTAAGCTTACCTGTAAAATTATTGCCCTTACCGGTAACCGTGATGTTGTATTCTCCCGGCTTGGCAAAGTTGTTCATATTGTCTTTTCCTTCATAGGTAAGAGTGTATTCCGATGCTGGTACAATCTTCCCGTTATACCTGATAACCGGTTTTCCGAATACCTGTTTTCCGGAAGCCTTTACATACAGGGGCTCTGCCGTGATTCCCGATGCACTTCCTAAGTCTGCAGGCAGGATTGAGAATACAGCAGTAACCTTTCCCTTATAATTTTTCCTGCCCGTAACCGTCACGGTCGGTGCGTTTTTCACCGTTTTGTCTGCTGCCTTTATGTTATTTTTATACGAAACGGTATAATCCGTCCCCTCCTTCAGACGTACACCGCCACAATACACAGCCGGAGACGGTCTGAGGGCGGTTCCCATATAAATCTGATCCTCTACCGGGCGAATATAAATTCCCTCCGGTGTCAGACATCCGAAATCAAACAGTAACATGGCTTTATTGCTGCAACAGACAATGGCCGCAGGTTTTTTATCCGCCATTGCTGCCTCTACATTTTCCGATGCAAAATATTTGCCCTCTTCTAAGTCTATCACCACCGCAAGCCCATAATGCAATCCGTACTGCCCCTTTTCAGGAACCGCATCATCTACACCTTCGAGTTCATTAAAATCCTCTATGCTCAGATTATCGTAATCCACATAATCCGGCAGCAAAACCCAATTGCCCATTATAGTTTTCACGGCACTTTCTTCAGCACTTATACCTGTTACATCCGGGAGTTTTACATCCACCTGCGGCATTTTAACATCCGAAAGTGTCAGTGTGTCCACAAGCTGGTCTGCCGTGGTATACACCGGAGAAATACTGATATTTTGCTCCGTCATATTGAATCTTATAAATTCCGTATTCCCCTTCCGATAGGTTTCAGCCCCTGCTTCCGATTTAAAATGCTCTATCGGCCATTCCTCTTTTTCTTCGTTACCTCTCGCCCCGCTCACACTCCAGAAAGAAAAGCTCCTTCCGTCCTTTATTGCCGGCGCGCTTACAAGGATTGAACTTCCCTTCTGTGCGCGGGTCAGCCCTCCTTCTACTATCGCTCCATTATCTACTGCAATCCGGTATCCGGGTTTCCCCACATAACATCTGACTCCGGCATAAACCACTCCATCCTTTACTGTCCTCCAGCTATCGACAATAGGATAGCCGTTCACGGTACCGACAAGAGTTCTGGCACGGGAGTCATCCGTTTTTTCCTTTGCATTGAAAAAAGACTTTCCGACAACATTTGCGGACAGTAGCAGAGTTACGGCATATTCCCGGTCTGCCTCCAGTGTTGTCGACACCTTCTTCTGTGTCCCATCTTCCCGGATTTCCCACAGAGTAGCTTGGGTAATGCGATAATCGGAGGAGGCTGCGGCAAAGGCATCCGCAACCTGGTACCCGTCATAAAAGCCATCTCCCTTTATTTCCACCCGCGAAATATATTTTTCCTCTGCATCCTGGAAAACCGCCTCGGCATTTATATCCCCCTTAGGCATATAAATCCTGGGGTGTGCCAACAAAGATGCAAACGTCATATTGTCCGGATAGGTTGTAAAGTTTCCCGCTGACGAAACATCCTCCAAACCGTTCCAGCTCAAAAATACTTCATTCGTATCTTTTTGGGCCGTCAGGTACACCAGCTCTCCTTCTAATGCAGAATTGATCTTTCTTCCGTAGCGGTCCATTGCACATCCGTTTGTAATAGAAATATCATATCTTTCCACAGCTTTTATTCCGATAATTATCTGTATGCTCCGGTTCGAAACCCGCTGTATCTCCACACTGACAGGTTCCCAGGCTTTCTGCCCGCTATTGATATTGGCAGAAAGCTCCTGCTCCGGGGCAAAAATCTTTTCCTGCTCTGCCAGGCTGACCGGAACTGTCAGATAATATATCTTATCAAGACATGCTGCCTGATCCGGATTGATAAAAAAGGCATTCCCAAATTCCGCCACATCATACAACCCCGATGTGTCCTCTACCACAGGATTCATTGTTGTATTATATTCCGGCGGCTGAACTGTCAGGGAAATTTCCTTCACCTTATTCGGAGAATCATAATTATAGCAGATGTATAGCTTTCCACGGCTTACATAATAATAGTCTTTTCCTTCCTTTCCTATTTCTACCCCATTCACCTTTACCTTCCGTTCCACATCCTGGGGAAAGAATTTACTGTCAGAGGAAAGACATACTGTAACCCTGTAATCATATATTTTTCTGAAGCTTGAATTACCTGAAATAATCCCCTTGCTTTGACCCAGCAAAAAACCTTCCCATATTACGGAGCTGACATTTACATTTTCTGTGCCGGTACTGACAGTTGTCTCTGATACCGTTTTTCCGTATATAGTATTGGGAACCGTTACCTCCACATCTGTAATTTGGTACTGCGGCTCATTGCGTTGATCCGTCAGTACGCAGACAGAATTTTCCTTTTCCGCTGATAATACAACATTATATTTCAGACTGTCTTTGTTCACTGTTATCCCGTCAATTTCAATTGAAGTAGAAACCGGTATAATATCGGTAATCGTCTTTACATTTAAAGTGGAACTGTTTGTGATTACGATGAATCTGCCATTATTCCTGCTCTTTATCGTTGCGGCATAAATCTTCATTTCATCCGCACAGTAAGAATTCTGGGTCATTCCCAAATCCAGAACCGGGCTTCCGCTGCTGCCGGAGCTTTCAAAGCTACCGCCCCATATTTCGCTCTCTCCTACACCTGATGTCCGCAGCACAGAACCATTTTCAGAGTAAAAATCCGCATGGTCATATATAACGGAAGCATCCACTGCATATACAACTTCACTGCCTGAGCCGGCTTTTTCCTTATAAGTATTCCTGTAGCTTCCTCCTTCTATCGTCACCGGATAACTTCCCTCAAGCTGCAGTGTTCTATAACCGGAGCTCTCCATCACACAGTTCTTCAGGAAAGCTTTACCTTCTTTACTGTTTTCTCCCTTGAATTTCACACAGACTGCCGCAGACTCCACCCTACAGTCCGTCATGGTAAGCGTACAGTTATAAGTTGACACCGCCTGAGCATATTTTGCAGTCACCTTAAGTGTCACCTTTTCTATGGTAATGGTTGCCTTTGAACCGCTGAGCAACCCCGAATCTGTAGTACCGGCCTCAGAAGCATCCATACACAACATCCCCCTGCTTCCGCTGCTGTCCGTAATGGTAAGACTTGCGGAATTTGTTACCCAGATTGCTTTTCCACCTATCGTCGTTTCCCCATTTTGTACACCGATAGTCAGTGTTTTACCATTCATGTCTATGGTATGATTTCCTGCCGTAATATCAATTGCATCGACCCATCCGCCCGTCTGACAGATATAATTAATATTTTCTGTGAGGACAATCCTGTTGGTCGCATCTGTTTCCAGTGCCTTTTTCAAAGTCTCGTAATCGGACACCGGAATTTCTCCGGCATAATTCATCTCCGGAATCTCCCACTCTGCATTTCCATCCGTCACATCACCTTCCAATGCATCTCCTGCTGTCATATCCCCCGCTGTCACATCACCTTCCGATACATCACCTTCCGATATATCTTCCGCCGATACATCACTTTCCGATACATCTCCCGCCGACTCTGTTCCACCTGATAAATCCGCTGCAAATGACACAACCGGTGCTTCACAAAGCAGAAGTAATACCGCCATTAAAAAACTCAGCAATCGTTTTCCTGTTTTGCTTTTCATGACATTCTCCTTTACATGTTTTTATTTTCTGTTGTTTTTTCACGCGTAGAAAACATTACTCTTTTATATTATCTTACACTAAAAAAAGACTTTCCACATCATTCTTTCGGGTGATATTTTGAAAAGGTTTTAAAATAAAAAAACCGATTACCCTTCCGGATAATCGGTCTCTCTTAAAATTTAGTCCTGAACATAAGGCATCAGTGCTACGTGACGTGCACGCT
>ERZ1026772.1712-NODE-1712-length-10966-cov-9.531024_pt1 | contig 10966 bp, 7 predicted proteins | sample MGYA00380124_ERZ1026772 | MGnify/ENA primary metagenome ERZ1026772 (study PRJEB33269, sample SAMEA4719760) | human gut metagenome | biome: human-associated habitat; feature: organic feature; material: feces | place: Cameroon | collected 2013-10 ...
CTCCCCCTCGCTAAATCTATCACATCTGCCACAGGCAGATGTCACTCCCCCTCGCTAAATCTATCACATCTGCCACAGGCAGATGTCACTCCCCCTCGCCAAATCAATAACGCCCGCGCCGCGGGCGTCTTTCCCCCTCGCCATATCAATAACGCCCGCAACGCGGGCGTCTTGTCCCCCATCTCCATTTATGGAGAGGGGGTGGCCGACAGGCCGGGGGTGAGGTCTATATACACAAAAAAGGGCACTCGAAACGAGCGCCCAAGAGTCCATATATATATCAACGACTAATTGCAATAAGAGAAACTATATGTATTTCCCTTATACGATTTATTCGTATTAGCTGTAGCACACGTACCAATTCCTTTATCGTTACAATCCGATACATTTGTCACATAACCAAATTTACCATCCTTGCGATATAAACTCGTCGTCTCAAGATTACTGCCATTACACAAACCTAGCGTCGATTTTTTGTTGCCGTCGCTATCTTGCAATTCAAATGCACAGCGAGCCATGGGCACGCCATGCAAATTGTAAGTCACACAATCGGCATTTGCGCCGATATCTGAGCATTTCTCTTCGACGAGAACATAGCCTTGCTTGTTTTTATCGTTGACCGAAGCAGGATCGATCGTACACATAACAGCCTTATTGCCGTCGCAACTCGCCGACAGTCCCGTACACGACCCTATTCCATAATTCTCAAAACTTCCACACGTGCCACGCTTTGAATTACATGTCTTTTTATCGTTAATATATGAACATGCAAAATGATTCCACATGAGCTTACCAGGAGTTACTGGACTGACAAAACACGATACGGCCTGATCGAATTCATTGCACAACCCAGCACTCGTGTGAATACCAGTTTTTGCATTACCCTTGTAATCAACCCCATTCTGACATATACCGACGGTACCCATCGTTTCACCACTTGTAGAGCTATACGAACAATAAGTTGAATTTATACTACTGCACTTCTGCCAACAGCCGACATCTGTAAAGCTACCAACCGTTCCACAGAACTGTCCTTGATTGGCATCTCCGGGATTGTCATCATTACACGCTTTATAAGTAAACCCATCTTTACCACAATACTCTAAATATACAGTGCCTTTACTATCGGTTATACATTCATTTTTATCATACGTATACGCATTGCAACTCTCATTTGTTTTACGATCTACGCATTTTCCATCTATGCATATCTCTGTATGAGCACATTGCTGTGTGACCTTCTTGCCATCCTTATCGCAAACGATTCGCGACCGGCTCACCGTTCCGCCGTCTTTGCACGTAGCGACAAAGTCCTCGCCGCACTTGCTCACGCAACCTTTCTCAGAAACGCAATTCTGCGTCTCGTCGCAAACTACCGATGCATAAGTGTTATCTTCTTTGCAATACGTATATTTCGAAGTTCCCGTCGTCTCGCCTGTTCCACAAGTCCCTTTTGTCTCGCCATATTGGCATACACGACAAGAGCCAGCCACACATTTGGGCTTCTCGCCAGTACACTCCGTCCCAACTTTCACATACCGCCCATTGACGCAGTTCGTCGGCGTATTATCGGTGCAATAGTTCAGGCCAGGATTGTTGCATTCAGTGCCTCGACAAACGGATTTCGTTGCGTCCGAGTCGTTGGGTCCGCAAACATCGCCCGTCTTGCACGTTTCAATCGTCTTCCAAAGTCCTTTGCCCTCGCACTTGCGCACGATAGCCGCCTTGCCTTCTTCCGCATAACACTCGATCTTGCCAATATCCGTGCATTCGGGCACGAATTCACACTTCTTGGCATCATTGCACTTGTGATTCGGACCACAGTCTGTATCACTTTTACATGCCTTGCGACATTCGCCGTTTTCACAAATCTCATCTGTATTACAATTCGTTTCGACGATCTCGCCCTTGTCATTGCAAGAACGCGCCTTCTTTTCACTTTCGCACACTTTTGTATATTGATTCGGATCGCACTGCGCGCAAGCATTTCCAAAACACGTCGTCTTCCCTGGGGCGCAATTCGTTTCAGTCTTCGTTCCCTTGGCATCGCACACGACTATCGAAGCCACGCCCCCGCCCGTTCCCGCAACGCATCGCGTACCATCGGCCGGATTACACGCCACGCAACTGTTATTCAAACAATAAGGCGTCGCCCCTTCGCAAACGTGTTCGACGACGACTGTACCATCGCATTTGAGCAACTTGCCATCACTACAATAGTCGCTAAACGCATTCGGATCGCAAGGATCACCCGCCTTCGGGCTATCGACGCATGCGCCGTTCTCGCAATGTTTATCGGCCACGCACGAATCTTTAACTATTTTGCCTCCTTTACATACTAACGGCGAGCGCACATCGGCGCATGTCGCTGTATAATTCGTGCTATTACAATCGACGCAAGCCCCGGCAACGCAAACCCGATCACCACACGAATGCGCCTCGACCGTACCCTGATTGCATACGATCAACCGACCTTCGTCGTCGCACTGATTCATAAATTTATCGTCACACGGGTCGCCAATATTGACATCGTCATAACAAATGCCGTCTTTGCAATGTTGCCCTGCTTCGCAAGCATAACTCGATATATAACCGAACTCACAAACCTTGCGCGTATTCCCATCGCATTTCGGTGCAAACTCTGCCTCGACACAAGCCTCTAAATCAGTCGCTTTATCCTTGCAAACCCCAGAATTGCATGCTTTGTTCTCGACGGTGCAATAATATTGTTTCCAGACTTTGTTTTCACATTTCTTTGCAATATTCTCCGACACGCATGCAACGCTACCATCTTTGCATTCTTCGACCGTCGATATCGTTTGGCAAACGCCTCCTTCGCAAACCGCGCCCGTCGCACACTTTTCAATGTATTCCGCGTCGCCTTTGCATACTTTGCGAGCCCCTCCGTCGATGCATTTGGGCGTATATGTCGATTCGCCACACGGCGCCAGCTCTTCACATTTGCCCAAATAACACGTCAGATTGGAACTTTCACACGCGCGCTTTTCGATCTTTCCACCAACGCACTTGACGACTTTGCCATCGGCATCGCATTGATCGGGAACCGTCTCGGGCGTGCAATCGGCATCGACGGCGACATCCGTACACTCGCCCGACTCGACATTGCACGTGAACCCCGCCGGGCAATTCTCGCTCTTGACGAGTCCATTGCTGCCACAAAACAGTTTCGACTTTCCATCGACCGAACACGATTTGAAACCCGCTTTGCACGTCGTCCCACATGCGCCATCGACGCAAACTTCCGACTCGGGGCACGGCGTCGGAACGATCACATTATCGATGCAAAGCAAGCGATTGCCACCAGCATTGCAAACGGCCAAATCGCCCGTGCAAGCGCGACTACACTGCTTCCCCGTGCACACCATATCACTATCACACGGCTCGCGCGTCTCGACGCCATCTCGACACACGATCTGATCGAGCAATCCATCGCAACGCCCTTCAAACGTCGACGCATCGCAATCATCGCCGACATTGCCACCGCTCTGCGTGCTCCGACAATCGCCGCCAACACACGTCCCATCGCACGGCGTCCGCACCACGTAACCATCCGGCCCACACGTCACGCTCACATTCCCGTCGCAATCTTTCGGGAACGTCGCCACATCGCACCGACGCACGCACTCGCCCGCCACGCACGCCTCATTCGACTCGCACGCACTCGGCACATACACGCCATCTTGGCAAACTACCCTCACACCCTCGGTCGTGCACTTCGTCTCGCCGGGCCGCGTACACGTCTCCACGACTTTGCTCCCAAGCCCCGCATCGTCGTCACAGCCACAAACTACTGCGAGCGCACAAACCACCGCAAAACATATCTTCTTATCCATAAAAATGTCTCCTCTTTCGACGTGAAACGATACACCTGTTACATCGATTTTCACTCCGCAAAAGTCTACCAATTGGCGCAAAAAATGTCAATAAACCGACTCGCACAACATGCAAGCCACTCGCCAATTCTTCGCTTTTTATGCAACGAAATCCACAATATGGTGAATTTCATACGAAAACATCAAAATACATCAAACATTGTTCGTTTGTGTTTTTTTTGCTCGGCTATTGCCGCAAGCGGCAATACACCTCGCCGCCGTGCTATGTGCTCGTTTCACTGCGCGCATACGCACGACCTAGTGCGCCTATTTCTGCGAAATACGGCGCACTTCGCGGCTATGCGCATTCGCGCATACGCCGCGCTCTCCTCGGGCTACTTCGCCGGCGCAGCCCCTGCCGTCAATTCCGTAAACAACATGGCGATCTGGGTGATTTGGTCGTTCGTCAAAGCCAATGTGCCCTTGAGCGACGACTTTTCGGCACTAAATTTCACGGCACTGTTCAAGAATCCAAGCCCGAGCTGTTCCATCGCCGGATCCGACAACAAGCCGCCCACTTGTTTCGTCAATATTTCGGCGCCCATCTTTGCCTTATCCGCCGCCTTCGATTGCGCTATCACTTCGATGTTGAGCCCCTTCGAGAAATCGATCGACAGCGAAGCCGACTGCACATCGCCCACGCTCACTTTCTTCTCGGCACCATCGTCGAGCGAATAATGGCCATACGATTTGCGCATCGTCGGCGTCATCTTCGCACCGATGCGAACATCCGACGATTTTGTCGTCGCGCTATAGGCTTTATACAACGCACTGTCGCGATCTTTGAGCAATTTGGGCTTCGCCGCCATCGCATTGTCGATAATCGGCAATATGTCGAGTCCATTGTCGCAAGCCACGAGGCGCTTCTCCGATACGAGTGCCGCCGTGCTGTCTTTCGACGCATAAACCGTCACGCCCTTGTGATCCTTCGTTTTGAGCGATTCTTTTTCTTTCTCGACGTATTTTTTCACGGCATCGCTCAGCGATTTTTTCGCATCGACGGCAAGGCAGAAATCGCCTTTTTCATTCGCCGCAACCGTCACCACGCCGATGTCTTTCTTATAATCGATGCCGTAATCCGACAACGCCTTGAGCACGTCTTGGACATCGCCCTGGTTCGCATTGTCGCTAATTGCTTTGTCGATCATCGAATTCGCCGCTAATTTCACCGTATCTACCGTCGCAATCCCCATGAAATCACCGACGAATAAATCGATCGACGACGTCTCGGCTAAAGCTTGCGTCGAAAACAAAAGACCCGATGCTACTACACACGATAAAATTGTACGTTTCATTGTCGTTACTCCTATCAAAAGAAATGCCGCCAGACATCGTTGACGTTTGTCAGCCGTAGAAACCCATTTAGCACATTGCGTGCCAAAATCACTCGCATAATCGACGACTCGTGATCAAAATCCTACTATCCCCGATTCGATCGACCCGCCATGGACGCAAACGAGCGCGACGCCGCAATTGTCGCCACCGCCTCCCAAATTCGCCTGCATGATGAGTTCTTTGCAAATCCCCTCGGCATTCCCAACTTGGCGTATCACTTGCCCAATGATTTGCTCCGATTCGCCGAGATCACATGCGACGTAATCGAGTATGCCATCGGTCGTGATGATCAAATGGTCGTCGTCGATGAGCGCCATCTCGTATAAATCGAACTCGAGCTTGCACGGCACCCCAGATTCGTCGACGTTATAGCCCAAACACTGCACGAGCGATCCGGCATGCGGATGCGTTGCACATACCTCGACGGGCACGTGATTGAGCAAACCAACGGTATACAAATTGTGGTCGCGCGTGATGCAATGCATCGCATCGCTGCGCACGATATAAGCTCGGGAATCGCCCGATGCACCTAGCGTTAACACGCCGTGCTCGATGAGCGCGACGATAGCCGTCGTCCCCATGCACTCCGAAGACAGCGGATTGAGATTTCCAAAATGCTCCTGTATATAGCGGCAAATCCGAACATTTGCCGTCTCGAGAATCTCGCCAACACACGATTTCGGATCGATGACACCGGCCTTTTCGATCGACGAATGCCACAATTCCTCCGCCGTCTGCACCAATATCTGACTCGCGATATCGCCCGATCCATACGTCGACGTCGATACGCCGTCGCCGACGACGACGAGCAAACGCTGAGCATCGGCCGATTGCGCTAGCCATACCGAATCTTGATTCACGGGGCATCGCAAAACTTTGGCTATCCCGACATGCGTATCGACGGCGGCATCATAGCAAAGCCCTTCCCACGGCGCGCCGCAACCCGATTTCCCCGACGCCTCGTACGCCCGTATCCGGGAAAGCTCGGCGGCGCGCCTCTGCATCAAGTCTTCTTCTTTCTCGATACGCTGCATCAATACATCGACACTCGACGTCCGTTCATCGGGGCTCGCACTTAAACCGTCTAAAATCGCTTCGTCGAAGCCTATCGGAAACTCCGGATGATACGCTCGCGGCATCACCGACGGCTCGTAATCGAGTGCCTCGCACGTCTGGGGCAATGTGCCCGCCACCAAATAATACGCTATCGAAGCCAGCGCATAGACCGTCTGGCGTGGGCTAGCAAACTGACAGATAAATCCTCGACATTCGGGCGCTATACTCGCCAATTCCACGAGCTGATACGACTCAACACAACGCTCATTCCACGGCAAACCGACCGATATCAACCCCATCAGCCGTATGCGGTCGTCGCTCATCGCTATCGTATCGGGGGTGATGCGCATCACGTCATAGCCGAGCATTGCCAGATCGTCGAGTGCCGACGACAACTTTTCGAGCACTCTCAAAACGTCGCGCGGATCGAGTTGCCCTTTCTTCGCACACCATTGCCGCAACGTCTGATGCGCATCGGCATTGTAGACTTGAACCGTTATCGCAGATGAACGGCAAAACGTGTCGCACGGCTCCATATACGGCACACAACAATCGGGTATCGGCGTCGACGACGACACGGGGAAATGAATACAAACCGTGTATTCGTTCAAAAGCCCGTCAAATGCACTCCAAACGGCAATCGAATCAAAGCTCGGCAACAATTTCTCAAGACGAAGCTCAATATCGCCCGTCGTCTCGAAACGCGACGATGCACTGCGATTCAAAATATAAGCAAACCGGTCGTCGCCGAGTTCGCAAAACGCAAAATTCGGTTCACCCATCGAATCGCCACACGACGACGACAACGCCTCCGATGCCTTATCGGGGTAGTTCTCGTGCACATAGCGCGACACATCATCGGTCACGACGAGCACATCGTCACACGCTGGGCATGGAACGAGCTGTTTTGCCAATGCGACTTTTTCGGTATCCGTCATCTGTTTGTGCAACTTCAAGGACAAAACGCAACACGTCATGGAGTGGGAATTAAATTCGGCATTTATCGACCATTCACGAATATTCTTCAACTTCGTCGACTTTGCGCGAGCTCAGGGCAAAATGACCATTTCGTCCGAAAGCCATCAACTCAACGCAAAAAACACCGGCTACATTCGGATCAAAACGCAAATCTATACCCAACGCACTATTTTTTACACAATAATCGACAAATGAGCAATCTATCTCAATCTGTCTTGAGGTTTTTTCACTCGCACGTTAAAAGGCGTTGCGCATTTTGCGCAAAGGGGTCAATTCAAGCGGCGTTGAGGCATCATAACGCAATCGCCAAGGGAGTCGCGGCTGTGTTCGGGAACAATAAAAATCGTCGAGGGCGCACTTCAAATCGCGCCTTTTTTGCGCAATTATCTTGCGCCATCTGTTTGTGTAGCTTCTCTTCAGGTTGCGGTCCGCAGCTCGAAACGGGCGATGATGCTCGCATTCGCGTCACGCCTGCCCGCCAAATCGCGTTCTCGCGCGTATCCGTCGGGCAAGAACGCTCACTCCCCTTCATCATTACGAGCGTCGGGCGCGACAAACTCGAAATCGACAAAATCACTTGGGAAGGCTCGCAAGCCATCCAAATAGCCCTAGCTGGCGATTTGCCCCATACAATGCCCAATGCATCGTCGTTCCCCGTCTCGGTCGAGTTTTCTCCGACCGAAACCCAACCCGCGCCAACGGGAAAAATCCGCATCTATTCCAACGATCCCGATACCCCCGTCTACACGCTCGACGTCGTTGCGCAACAGCTTGCGCCGCAAATCAACGTCGTCCCATCGGCCGAAGAACGCCTCATCATCGGTCAAACCGACGTCGGACACACGACGACGCGCCCCGTCGTCGTGACCAATGTCGGCGATCTCCCGCTCACCATCTCCGATATTAAGCTCGTCGCCGGCAAAGCGTTTAGCTATGCGCTCCCCAAAGATAGCTCACTCCCCATCGCCTTGCCAGCCAACGCGCGTTCCTCACTCAACATCCAAGTCGCTTTTACCCCCCAAGCCACGGGGAAACTCGAGGGCTCACTCGTCTTCGTTTCCGACGATCCCATCCATTCCGAATACAAACTCCCCATCATCGCCAATAGCGATACGCCATGCTTGCGCATTTCGCCCTCGCGCGTCGAATTCAAACCATCTGTCAGCGTCGGTACAACGGCACAAAAAACGGTCAAACTCGAAAGCTGTAGCGATGTTCCACTCACCATCTCCGAGGTCAAGCAAACGAGTGGAGGCTCGGTCTTTTCGTCGAAACTCACCGGAAACGGCGCACCACTCGAAAAAGGTTCGAGTGCCACGTTCACTATCGAATATTCCCCCCAAAAAATAGGCACCGACCAAGCAAAATTCGTCGTCATCAGCAACGACCCACTCCAGCCCAATGCCAAAATATCGGTCGTCGCTAACGCCTCGAATAATCAATGTCCGAAAGCCGTCGCACGAGGGCGTATCAAAGGCTCGAGCGTTTATAGCCAAGCCATCGACGCAGCCCCGCTCGATACGATAGAATTCGACGGATCTCAAAGCTCCGACCCCGAGGGCACAAAACTCAAGTACCATTGGTCTATCGAGAAAGCGCCAACGGATTCGGTCGCTAGCATCGCATCGATCGAAGATTCACCTAATGCTTCGTTTTTCGTCGATTTGGCTGGCGATTACTCGATTTGCCTCAACGTCGAAGACGGCGAGGCAATGATGAGTTGCAACAAAGATTGCGTGACGATTCACGCTGTGCCGCGCGAAACGATACACGTCCAACTCGTTTGGAATGTTCCGGGCGTCACGCCAACAGAAGTCGCCGGCAGTGGCGCCGACCTCGACCTCCACTTCTTGAGCTTGCCCGATGGGCGTTGGAACGATACGGGCGAGGAAACGCTCAAAAACGGCACCGACGTCTTTTGGAAGAATACGAACCCGACTTGGAAAGTCGGATCGCAAACCGAGTCGCCATCGCTCGATATCGATAGCCGAACTGGTTCTGCGCCCGAAAACATCAACCTCGACAAGCCCAATCCATGCCGCTGGTATGCCATCGGCGTCAATTACTACGAAAACGATATTTACGGTGCGGCTTATGCCACCGTTCGAATCTATATCAGTGGGAAACTGCGCTTCGAAAAGCCAAAGATAAAACTGACGCGTATATCGGAATTTCGACAGGTTACATGGCTCTTTTGGGATGGCGATAAGGCAAACATCTTCGAGTCCGATTTTGCAACCACGTCCATTGACGATTGGCACAATATCACGCCAGTCGTGCCAAACGACATCATCGAAGATGCGCGCAAATCATCGCCGCAGTGTTTTGATCAATAATCAATAACGCCATCCCCATGGGCATCCCGTTCCCCGCGCCAAATTTGTCACATCTGCCACAGGCAGATGTCTATTCCCCATCGCATGCTATCAACGCCCGCCACGGCGGGCGTCAATTCCCCCTCGCATGCCATCAACGCCCGCCGCGGCGGGTGTCAATCATTGAACCCCGTAGGGGTTCTGGCGAGTAGCCCCCAGTTGACGCCATAGGCGGCTACTGGGGGAAAACGTGATGCACCACCAAAATTAAACCCCGTAGGGGTTTCCGATTAAACATCATAAAGCGTGCATTTTTCATCAAAACGTCATGAATATAGATTCGTGAATAGGTATTTGATTGCGTTTATCATCTCGGAAACCCCTAACGGGGTTATTATGGATTGGGGGGCTTCTTTTACCCCCGGCGTTGCCGGGGGCTACTCGCGGCAACCCCTAACGGGGTTGATTGTGATGGACGTGTATGGCGTTGTAGCGGGGACGAGTTTCGACGAGTTCCCACGCGTGTGCGTCGTCTTCTTGCTCGAACACGGCGAGGGATGCAACGGCCAACTCGTCGAAAAAGCGAATACGATAGGAACGAGTTGAACGCATATGAACGTGCCCGTCGATATCTATTTCGTGAACGGAGCGTTGCAAGACGAATCCGCGCTCGGTACAATGATGGGTGATATGCGATCCAGTCAATTAAGACGATTTAAGGATCGCCTCTTTAGAGAACGAATGGATGTGCTTTTGTGCACCGATATAGGGAGAAGAGAAATGTGCGAAGCTGAACGAATATGGGTAGAAGAGATCAAGGACAAGGTCGAAGCCGATGCCCTCAAAAGAGGCGAAGCAAACGGGCTCAAAAAAGGGCGAGAGGAAGGCGAAGCAAACGGGCTCAAAAAAGGGCGAGAGGAAGGCGAAGCGACGGGAATCAAAAAAGGCCGAGAGGAAGCCATGCGCGATATCGTGCAGTCGATGATTGCCCAGAAGTTCGACGATAACACTATTACCTACACAACTGGAATGCCGCTGGCGCGTATACAAGCCATGCGCCACGAAATGCAATTGGTATAACTCTCGTCTGCGCCCATGACGGTCGCATGTGATTAGTCTGGAATGCCCCTGGCGCGTATACAGGCCATGCGCCACTCCCAGCTACATGAATGGCGACGACGACGCAGTAAATGCACAAAACGCCCATCCAATAACGCCCGCCACCGCGGGCGTCCTCGTCGCCCATCTTCATAAAGTGTGATACACCTAGTGAATGGGTAAAATTATCTGCGCTTGATGACTATATTTTTTTTGACAAATCAATTGTTCACATTTAAGGAAACTCTGATTTAAAATCGACATTTGCGTGAAGATATTGTAAAGCTACAG
>ERZ1026772.1716-NODE-1716-length-10949-cov-6.194603_pt1 | contig 10949 bp, 11 predicted proteins | sample MGYA00380124_ERZ1026772 | MGnify/ENA primary metagenome ERZ1026772 (study PRJEB33269, sample SAMEA4719760) | human gut metagenome | biome: human-associated habitat; feature: organic feature; material: feces | place: Cameroon | collected 2013-10 ...
AGGGAGGATATGCGTGCCCTGCAAACTGCCAAAGCAAATGTGGATCGGATTCTTGATACGGATGTTCTCAGCGAAGAGAAGCAACGAGGCCAAAAAGGCGTTGATATCTGCTCAGCCGCTTTCAGTGCAAATAACTGAACACTTTGATCAGAAATCTCGGTTCAAAATAACGAATGAGTATTATTTTTAGTAAGCACTACATCAAATGCCATCTTTAACTGATACACAAATGAAATCATGGTTTGAGGAAAGGAACAAACATTATCCGAAACAGCACCGCTCAAAAAATGTGCTGGATGCTTTATATGGCATTGTTTCCCCCAAAAGGGACAATTAGCGCGAAAAAGTACGATAAATTCAACTTGACAACCGCTCAATAAGATATTATAATATTTTTATATTAGAACATTTGTTTGTTAATAGGAGGTCAGGATGAAAGAACCCAAAACAGCTAAACTTCTTCTCAACAAAAACAAGGTATATCCAGTTGATGTAATCCATTATGAGACAGGATTAGTGACCTTAGCAGAAAAAAGCAATGTGTCTAACACTGTCTCCGTTGAAAACGTAGAATTTGACTTTAGTAATTTTTCTCGGGAAGAACGCACAGCTTTTCAAAATATGTTTAGAAAATAACATTCATTTCTTCACGGTAGCACTCTTAAGCTTTTTTCTGCAGAATATCCGCAACATCAGCATAAATAGGTTAGAATTACGATCCCGGTAGAAACTAAGGCCAGCGGGAGATAAAACCACAGTTCTGTCGGTGAAATAAAGCAATCCCAAAAGGTATTCTTTTCACTCTTGAATTCTTTCGCAGATGCCTTCATCGAAAAATCGATCTTGTCCTCAGGCAGAAAACGTACTTTTTCATATAGGGAACGGTATAATCTTTCTTGCAATAGATAATACGAATCCAGGCCCCAAAATACAGTTATTGGAATATATGCAACAAGAAAATAACTCTTATCCGCATCCTTACTTGCCAAAGCAAAAATTCCAGCAATCAGAGTAACTGCCCAGCCCTTTAAGGCAAACGAATTCCCCGCCATACGATTTATAACACCTTGTATTAGCTCAAGATGCTTGATCTTATTTTCCATAGAAACACCTCCACATAGCACTTGGAACGAATTAAACAATTGTTTTCACAATTTCATAATCTTCAATATTTTTTTGGCGCTCATATGCTGCATCTATGTACTTATTGTAGTTGCTCTTAAAATCGCACCACTTCACTGCCGCAATATATGAACAATCGCCGTACCAAATCGTTTCACCAGTATCACACGCTCTTTTAGAAGCAGATTTTCGATTGAATTTGTTATCTCTTATTATCTGGAACAGCTTCTCAGTGTGATGTGTTGTGCAGCGATTGTTGCAACAGGTTCGGTTCTCCAGATAATATGAATATGAGCCTGTTGCGTCAGGAAGAACAACCGCAATCATAGCATTTGTTTTACTTGTGACAGAATCGCCATTTTTGTTTTTCCTAGACGTTTCTTTGAGAGAGTATGACACTTCCCATGGAATCCACTGATTCTTATCCCTTTTCCAACTTTCCCTCATTCCGGGGGAAATGAACACAATAGTTATGGAACTGTCGTAGATTCTATCTCTAAGTTTTTGCCAAATTGTATCTTCGCTCAAAGCACTCAGATCCTCGCCATCGCTTTCTCCTTTATAAATGTGATCCGTTGAATCAATCATATTTTCAAACATAGTAACATAGTCTCGTACAGTTGAATTACTCCCCCATTCCAAGTTTTCAACCTGATCATCTGCGAACTTGTATGAAACAAAAATTTTTCTTCCCATATTGAACCTCCTGTAATTCCATAATTCCATAATAATTACGTTTTTCTTTCAATTATACTACATAGAACATCTTTCTACAATCGTACATTCCAATAATTTTCTGTGAAGGTGCGCAAACAAAGACGAATGCAATCAATTTCCAGGGACAATCATGCAACACATATTTTCTGGAAGAAGGTAAGCAACTACTGCTTACTTCATCTCATATATGAAATATGTTATACTATCCATTAGGTGTTTACTTCATCAAAAAACTAACACCTGATAGGGAGTAGTAAAATGGAAGGACTCAACTTTGAACGGCTCACTCAGAACTATCTCAATCATTGCAAGTATGAAAAAGGGCTAGACGAAAAAACAATGAAGGCATATAATATCGATCTTGCTCAATATGCTAGCACTTCTTCTGATCCAAATGATCTCTTTACAAAAAAACATCTTCAATTGTATATTGCCGAGTTGCATTCGAAATACGCCATTAAAAGCGTAAAACGGAAAATTGCTAGTCTCAAGGCTTTCTTTAATTATCTTGAGTACGAAGAAATTTTTTCCCCCAATCCCTTTTCAAAGATTCGATTGAAGCTTCACGAACCATTTCTCCTTCCCAGAACGATCCCACTATCTACGATAAACGCATTGCTTGCCTGTGCGTACCAACAGTTATCCACAGAGGATAAAGAGTCACGCAAATATCGAACTACCTTACGGGATATCGCTGTTCTGGAACTTCTTTTTGCCACTGGGATGCGAATATCGGAACTGTGTACCTTACATAATTACGATGTAAATCTGACCGAAGGCATCATCCGGATATATGGCAAGGGCTCCAAGGAACGCCTGATTCAAATTGGAAACCATGAGGTACTTTTGGCAGCTTGCAATTATCAGCATAGTTACTCCAAACAAATAGAAGAAACCGGTTGGTTTTTTCTAAATCGGCTTGGAAATAGATTATCAGATCAATCTGTACGATTTATGATTAACAAGTACTGTCAGATGGCAGGAATTCAGTTGCACATCACCCCTCATATGTTTCGGCACTCTTTTGCTACGTTGCTACTGGAAGAAGATGTTGATATTCGATATATTCAGCAATTATTAGGACATAGTTCGATAACTACAACACAAATCTATACTCACGCAACATCAAAAAAGCAGAAAGACATATTGACTGCCAAGCACCCACGCAACAAAATTAATACACACTAAAACAGCGCAATCGTCTCCGTCTGCATGGGAGGCGATTGCGCTGTTTTTACAGGATAATATCTAATTATACACGATTGAAAACAGGAGGCGTTGTTGTGGATTACACAGAGAAAGCTAATGAGCTAATATCATCCATTGCACAGCAGCAAGAGGATTTTGAGAACACCTTGATCCTGAATCCGGTAGAGAACATCCCCGATCCGGAAATTTTGGAGCCATGTTCCTCGTTCTTGCATGGTCTATATAACACTGATACGATTAGAACTTCCAAGCAAAAAATGGAGTCCAAAATTCAATTTTCTGGCAGAGATAGAATAACCGAAGACATAAACCAGATATACAAAATGTGGCAAAATATCTTAGGTGGAGAAGCAATATCAATGAGACTCCTTTCTGGATTGCATGCACATATTGTTCTCTTTATGTCAATATCAGATATTGGGCAAAAAGTGTTAGCACTACCTGAAAAAGCCGGTGGACATGTTGCTAGCTATTCGATTTTGAAGAGGCTTGGACTACAAATTCGTGACATCCCGTTTGATTGTAAAGATATGAAGGTTGATCGTGTAAAATGCATCGAGGAAATTGAAGACTTTCAGCCAGATTTTATTTTTGTCGACCGCAGTGAAGGCTTGGTCTACGAGGATTTTACATGGCTAGGACAATATAAAACAGCATTTCCATGCTATAAAATCTTCGATGCATCACAGTATCTCACAAACATAATTTGTCATGACTACACTAGTCCATTTGAAATGGGGTTCGATCTCATTCTCTCAACACTGCACAAAAACTTGCCTGGTCCTCAACGTGCTTTAGTATGCGCAAAAGAAGCCAACGAAACCTGGTCACGTTTGCGCTCTGGAATAAGTGCATATGTCTCAAATATGCACGTATTTTCCATCTACTCTGCCGGACTGCTGCTGAAGAATTATGAAAAGCTCAAATTGCTATCAAGAAATATGCTTGAAAATGCAAGCTTACTTGAAATGGAATTGCTATCACGAAACATTCCTGTTGTTATAAGAAATACTTCTCAAAAATCTCCCCCTACACACCACTGTTGGATAGGACCCATAAGTAAACATAATGCTTTCAATCTATATGCTACCCTTGAGAAGATCGGTATACTAACCAATTATCGTCTTTTACCATATGATATAGGCTATGGTTTGCGACTGGGTTTATCCGGTGCAACAAACAGCGGCCTTAGGCCCATACATATTCCAGAGCTTGCAGAAATAATCGCAACAGCATATATAAACGGTTATAGTGACATTCTTGCCAGTGAATGTGCTAATTTTATCTGTAAAGTCAAAGGAAGGCGGAGTAATGGAAGATAACAAAAATATCATAGCAATGTTTACCGAACCCAATAAGGTAAAATTAATCAAGAATTCAATGCCTGCTACGGAAGAAGAGTATGTTAACATTGAATATCTATATTGTGGGATCTGTGGCGGAGACTACTCTGTTTATCGTGGTTACAGACAATCATATCCGGTATCTTTGGGCCATGAATTTGTTGCGAGAGTCATATCTGTTGGCCAGTCAGTCAAAAATATTCATCCAGGGCAGTATGTAGTATCAGACTTTAACTATCGCTGCAATGAATGTATTTACTGTAAAACAAACAGGTCGCACCTCTGTATCAAGAACGATATTGGTCTTTTTTCTAACCGTGGTTTTGCTAGATATGCCAATGTTCACTCAAGTTATCTTGTGCCAATCAAGCCTCCAGAATACTTACCGCGAGCTTGTCTCATAGAACCGCTATCATGCGTAATTCATGCTTGCAATACTGCGGGCATACACCAAGGAATGAATATCCTGATATGTGGAGGCGGCAGTATTGGTATGCTCTTCTGTTTTCTGTTGCGGAGCATTTATGAGGACATAAATATTACTTTAGCCGAAAAAAATCAAAATAAGAGCAAGTTATTATGCAAGCATTTTTTAATTCAACCATATGTGTCCGGTTCCAATAAAGTCTATGATTTAATTGTGGATTGCTCAAACACGATAACAGGTTTGAAATTCGCTTTAGATTGTGCACAACGAGGCAACCAAGTTTGTGTTATGAGCCATCTATATGGTTTGGATACAACGTTCGTGTATGAGCAAGCTTGTAAAAAAGAATTGCGTTGTTTATTCCCTCTTCGAAATGGCGAGCGCATCAATTTTCTACTGGCAGCTGAGTATATTGATCAATATTGGCTAAACAAATATGATGATATGCTAATTACATACGACAATATCGTTGCTGCATTTAAAGAAAAAGAAAGAAGCCCATTCAGTAAACAAATTGTGCAGTCGTCGGCATTATGTATTGCGGAGCTGTGATAGGAATCGTCGGCACTCTTTTTCTGTATGCACAAAGTCAATCCAATCATAGCTTTCACCAATAGAGGCAATTTGAGATGTGTCACCAAGCATAATTGCTAATTGAAGTCTAAAATACGTGTATGCCCCATTGCATATCAGTAGATGTTCGATTTGAGCATTTGTATTTTGCGTCACCGCTCCTGTTTGTGCAAAATCTAAGTAGGCTTGAGCCATATATGCAAATAACTCACCAGATTGATATCCGTCCTTGCGGTTAATGTTAATGCACTCATAAATTTGCGACTGCGCTGTACGGTAGTGCTTCTTTACAGTATTCGCTATTGCTAAAGCATACAACACCTTTCCTTTGTTCTTAACATTAAATGGTGTTTGCATTGACGCTAATATCTTCTGATTGCGCTTAATAAAATCACCATCTGGAAAATAGCATTGAGCTTCAGCGAGATTGGCAGCCAAGTATTCACGATAGACAGAATTATTGTGGTAATCCTTCATTAAAGAGCTATATGTCTTTTGAGACTCCACAAGTTGGAAATTAAATCGCTGAACATGTCCTATAGTTCTAGCAATCGAGTAGTGATCTTCTGCGGAAATATAACCGTTATTGAGAAGGACTAAAGATTCAAGAGCTGATCTGAATTGACCATTCAACATGTAACAATCAGCCTGATAAATCTTTATTCGGTTATAGAACCATTCACACTTTGCTTGGTCGTCTAATTTGGAATCAATATGATTCACCCATGCTTCAAGTTCGTTGTAATATCCAGCAAGAGACTTTGTGTAGAACAGCACAGCTTCGTACGAAAGTATATGTTTTCCAAAGCAAGAGACATCACCAAGCCGATCCAACGCATCGAGTGTCTGTCGTGTGTTAAGCTTTTCGTATGTTTTAATATATACAAACTGGCATACCTTTCTCATTGTTTCCGTCTTAATCTTTTCAAATGAGACTGGAACAAAACGAACTTTATTTGCTGCAAGTGTGAAAAAGATGTCCAAAATCTGCTCTACTGCACTCTGGTCGATTGATTGCACAGTTCCTTCTAGAAGAAGCCTCTCTTCGAGATCAATAGCTAGATTAACAGCGTTTTGAAATAATGCTGCCAGTGAAGTGCCATTGTTTTCTTGTACGAGGATATCTCTCCTATAGCATAGGTACTCCAAGTAACACCTGTATATTGAATAACATTCACTCACAGGTCTGCCACTCACAGCATCTTTGCAAAAGACATCGTGCAATTTATAAAGAGTGCTATTTTTGCTTTCAGAAATATAGCTAAAAAGATTGCTTTGAATAATCGTCGAATACTCATATGGTGCGCAATCCAGCATATTACATTTCACAAGGTGTTCAAAAATGCCAAAATTAAAAACGCGAATGGTCGCCAAATCTAGCACAACAGACTGCCAGGATGACTTCATGTGGCTTATAAAATGATGAACCAACTTATGTCTATCACAAAAGAATGCCTTCTCTATGAGAACTTCCCCGACAACTGTTTTTTCACTTTCGTAAACATTCAACGCCAAATCGATATAGATAGGAACACATTGCGTACTCTCAATAATTTGGTCTACCAAATCAGGGCGATTACAAATCGTTTCTTCCAGTAGCTTGCGTGCCTCATCTTCTGGATAGCATTGCAGATTGTGCACAATGAGATGCTCGCCGCTTTCTTTCCAATGGAGAGGCTCCCGACTAGTAACGATGTATACTCCTCGGCCGGCGCCTTTTATGAGATGGTATAACCACTCTTCCGATTCTGAATAGGGTTGGCTTTCCTGATAAGAGTCAAAGACAAATATTGGAGTTAGTATTTTTCCTACGGAAACAAGATGCCCAATTTCTAATCCTAATAATGTTGGCAATCTTTCAACTAGCCTATCAGCAGATGATGAAGAAATTGCGTTAAATAATGAACTATGCTTTAATTGTGGAATTCTACGGCATATTGCGTTCATAAAATCTATTATGGTGCTCGGTGTAATAACAGGCGGTAATGTAAATTCACTTTCTAAAGCACCTAGGGGAAGACCCACAATCTCAGTAACGAAATCCAGCGTACTGAGAAAAAAGTTCTTTTGAAACATATCCATAAATTGATCATTTAGAACTGCCGGGTTAGTCATTTCCCAGTAACGCAACAATGCAAAATCAAAAAAGGGGCATGAATACTCTATTTCTTTTCTGATTTTGTATAGGTCGTTAATCACTTCACTCCGTTTCTCGATTTCAAAGGAAACAAAAACAACGGGTTCAGGTGATATAATCTTGGAGAATTCTTTGACGAGTCTTGTTTTACCAATTCCACCAATACCGTGAATTGAAAACACCTGGAAAACACTTGATCCTTCATTTAGCTTAGTCAATGCCTCGTTCAGCAGTTCCATTATCTCTGCACGATCTGTGAATGTTCGTTCTTTTGGAGCTGCGAAAAGATTCTCAAGACAATCAAGATACATTACCATTCTACCGCTTCCTTTTGAAAAATAGAGGTACTTATAATGATTATTTCCTTCTCTGGACTTGATGGTGCTGGAAAAACAACACAAATTCAAATGCTCTTGGCTTCATACCGAAGTCAAGGGGCAAGAGTAGGTACAGTTTATTCCTATATGCCCGACATTCGTTATCATAGCATAAGAGAATTACAGGAACTACGTAACAAATTACTGCCTTACGATGTAATTCATATACGTTATCGGTTGAATTCTGATAGAAATAGCCTTATAATGCAAAAATTAGAAAGAAAGGATCCCCCACAGCGAATTATGGCAACTCTTGCAGCAATTCAAGGGTACCATGACTACAAAGAACTTAGTAAATACGTACTGGATCCATTGATGGAGAGAAAAAAGGTATTGATATTCGATCGCTATTATTATGATGAACTTGCCTTTAAGTGTGTATATGGATGTTCCTCAATTGTGCTGAAGAACATATATCAAAATGAAAGAGATACAGATGTAGGTTTTTTAGTGAAAATATCATCTGAAGAATGTATCATACGTAATCAGAATCGCCCGGATAGTACTGTTGCATTGTATCAATCACGGACAAATATCGATTCATTGGTAGAATGCTTTGACCACATCGCTGAACAGAAGAAATTGATTACCCTAGATGGATCCCTACCCAAAGACGAAATCGCAAAATTAGTACTAAATCGAGTTAATTTGACGAATCAAAAAACATAACCACTGGACAGTAGATAATTAGATATTATCCTGCATTTATCTAATTATAAATCTCTTCTCATGTTTGTGCAACTAAAGTTTTATAAATTTTATGAATTTTTTAGAAATATGGAAGTATCATACAGATGCGGCAAATGCAATTAGAATTGCAGGCGGTCATTATCCGCCCATCAGCGATTTGCATAATCGCGTAGCCGCTGGAGTTTTCCAGCGTTTCCAGAACACAATGCTGTGTTCTGCGGGGATTGGGGCAGCGCCTCAACAAGCAGAAATTGCCCATTTCCACATCAGTAGAAATGGGCGTTTTTGGGCATATGTATTACATATGCATTGCTTGCTATTAGTATCTAGAATTCTGAATACTAATAGTTATCCTGACTGTTTTGCCCGAAGTCATTTGTGCAGTGCGGCCTTTTTGAAAAGTCGGGATAACGGCTATGGTACTAAAATTGGAATAACGACTAGTTTACAATTCGCCCTTATGTGTCTCTATTACAAATGTACATGTACAAAAGAACAAATGAAAGGTGAATTAAATGGCAAACGTAAAAACTTATTCTGTGAAAACGGATGGTAATATAAGGATGCATGCCCAATCATCTATGAGAATAGCAGTGGAAACATTCAGTACATCATTAAGGCTGGTCTCTACTGCATTGCTGGCTACAAATCTCTGGCCGTTAATGGCAGTTATGACGCCAATACCGTTAGTACTGTGAAGAATTTCCAGAAAGCTAAAAACCTGGGCGTTGATGGTCGAACCGGTCCCAATACCTTTGCGGCCCTGTTTGGCTAACTACAGCATGTTTAGTCGGGTGTAAAATCGTATAGTCTACATTATTATCTAGCCCATGGCGGCACTCATCCCTCTTGTATGAGTGCCGCCTTTTTGATTATTTTGATTTACTTCAGTTCTAAAGTACAATTGAACAGCTATTTCCACTATTCGCCCAACACCTCATTCAGCTCGTACCAGACCTTCCTTGCGCAGACCCCTTAATACCTGGCAGGCGGTGGGTTCAGACATTTTCTAAAACTTTGGAGATAGTGGGAATAGACGGCCAGCAGATATTATTCATAAGCGTATCGCCTTTTTCAATTATTCAAAGCATTCAGTTCTGCCTGGCGGGGTGTAAGTCAGGTGGAAACTAATATCCCCTAAAGGAAATATAAAAGCCCATGATACAGTCTTGGTGAACTGTATCACGGGTTGTTTTTATTAATGGACACGCCCCACAACTTGGAAGTCTGCCTGCGACGATATGGCCCTCGGTGCGTATTGCTTCTCCCAAATGCTCTGCCCGTCATGGTAGACAGACTCCCTGCTGTCACCGGAAACCCTCATGTCAAAGTCCGCACCGTCAGTAACCGCTGACGCAGGAAAACTCACCATCTTAAAGCTGCCTCCATCCAGGAATGAGCCAATGCCGGCGGAAATAGTCAAGTAGCTCACCGGCATTTCATTCAAACTGAATAATCCGGCAGTTTCAGCTTTCCGGCTTGTATCGCCCAGAGGCAATCATATCTGCCTTATAGTCCGAAATCTTCCGCATTCTTTCCTCGTTCAGCTCAGGTGCTGGACCAGTGCTCATACCAGAGCATATCCGTTCTCACGAGTAAATTAAAGAGTTGCAACGTAAACATGCTACACGGCATCCAAAGCACAAGTCCCAGGCGCAGCCCACAAAATTGCTTGGCCTGGAAATGACGGATCAGGATGAACGTTTCTCTTACGTTGCTGGCTACACTTACGGTGGAGTGCCTTATGGTGTGACCTGGGAAGAAATGTCCTGGTGCCATGGGCGGAATTGGAGCAGTCCAAGCACAAGTGTGTAATGTTGCTTCATGCGCAAATCAATACTGCTGGATAGCTTTTTGATATGCTCCCCCTATGGTGAACAGGGATTTTTATTTCACTGTCTCTCATAAGGGGAGGATATCATTTTAGGCCTGGTTTATAGACGGAGAGATTGTGTGCCGGTATTCATCTTGAACAGCAAGTATGTCTCCAATTTCATTCACCCCATACTCCGATTCCTTAAATTCTGAGGCTCAGTTAATTATGATTTGGAATATTATCTCATAAGACAGAGGAAATACTAGGTAGGGTGTTGAGCTATTACCATTTATAAGCTCTGCAAATAGTATTCTATTTCCTCTTTGGAAAAAGATAGGCTGATAGGATTCGCTTAATTGCTTCCCATTGCAGATTCCGTGTAATACTGCGCCTGGGCATTCCAGAGTTCATAATATTTTCCATTTCTCTCAGCAACCAATTGATCATGGGTGCCAAGCTGAACCAGACGTCCCTTGTGAAACACAGCAATTTCATCACAGATTTTGCAGGAAGACAGACGGTGGCTGATAAATACAGC
>ERZ1026772.1722-NODE-1722-length-10900-cov-5.171139_pt1 | contig 10900 bp, 8 predicted proteins | sample MGYA00380124_ERZ1026772 | MGnify/ENA primary metagenome ERZ1026772 (study PRJEB33269, sample SAMEA4719760) | human gut metagenome | biome: human-associated habitat; feature: organic feature; material: feces | place: Cameroon | collected 2013-10 ...
CACCACCAGCGCGGAGGCGCGGCCGGGGATTACATTGGGGCGCTCGCCGTTGTTAAAGGCGATCACCTGTAGGCCCTCGTTGGAGAGCACGCCGTGCAGCTCCAGCCGGCAGATGCCCTTTTCGATGTTGATGATGGGGTAGGATGCGTCAGGGCTGAAGCCCATGCGCGGCATGGTGGCCACCTTGTTGTAGTGCGCAATATCCTCCCAGCCGCTTTCCTCATCGCAGCCCAGAATCAGGCGTACCTTGCGGCGCAGGGGGATGCCCGCGTCCTTGACGGCCTTCATGGCGTACAGCGCGGCCACGGCGGGGCCCTTGTCGTCGCTGGTGCCGCGGCCGTACATGCGGCCGTTTTCAATCACCGCGCCGTAGGGGGGATACTTCCAGCCGTCGCCCTCGGGCACCACGTCCAGATGCGCCAGGATGGCCAGCGCGTCTTCATCGCTGCCCTCGCCCAGATCGGCATGGGCGATATAGCCGTCAAAGTTCTGCGTCTTAAAGCCCATCTGTTCGCAATCGGCCAGAGCCATATCCAGCATGCTGCGCACTTCCTTGCCAAAGGGCGCGCCGGGCGCAGCTTCACCTTTGACGCTGGGTACGCGGATCCATTTTTGCAGGGTATCGATCATTTCATCGTGCATGGATTCGATAATGGCGTTTAGTTTAGCATCCATTTTTTTATAGTCTCCTTTTGTTTTATTCGGGATCGTTCATGGCTTCGGCCAGGCGCTTGAGACCTTCCAGCAGCCGCGCGTGCGGGCAGGCAAAGTTGAGCCGCAGGAAGCCCTGCCCCAGCGTTTCATCAAAGAAGGTGCCGTCGTTGAGCACCAGATGATGCTTCTTGACCCGGCGCTGCAATTCCTCGCAGGTGGGGGCATAGGCGCGCAGATCCAGCCAGCACAGGCATGTGGCCTCAATGGGGGAAAGCACGGCCCTGGGCAACAGCTGCGGCACGGCGCGGGTCAGGATGGAGCGGCTTTCTTCCAGATAATCCTTCAGGCCGCGAAGCCAGTCGTCACACTCTGTATACGCCGCCTGCGTAGCGGGCAGGGCGAAGCTGTTGCCGCTGGTGACGCCCGCGCACTCGCCCTCTTCTTTCAGGGCGGCAAGCAGCTGGGCGTTGTGGGACACGGCCATGGCCTGCTGAAGACCGGGCACATTGAAGGTTTTGCTGGCGGCGGCAAGGGCAAGCACGCACTGCTCGTTGCCTTCCAGCGTCAGCGCCGATACGAAATGATTGGGCTGGTAGACGAAATCAGCGTGGATTTCATCCGACACCAGCACGGCCTGATAGGCAAGGCACAGGTTCAGCAGGCGCTGCAGCTCCTCCCGGCTCCAGGCGCGGGAAACGGGATTGTGCGGGTTGCACAGGAACACGCAGCGCGACCCGGCCTTGAGCTGCGCTTCGATAGCGGCGTAATCCATGGAGTAGCGCCCCTGCGCGTCGGACACAAGCGGGGCGGCGGCAGGCTCACGGTGATTGCACACGATGGACTGGCGGAAAGGGCCGTACACGGGCGGCATCAGCACAATCGCATCGCCAGGTTTGGTGAAGGCGCGGGTGGCCAGCTTCAGCCCTGTGACCACGCAGGGCAGCATATAGGTCTGCTCCGGGGCGATGGTTACGCCATGGTGCCGCTGCCAGTAGCCGCAAAAGGCGGCTGCGTCGCGCGGATCGTCGCAGTTATAGCCGTAGCAGGCGTGCTCCGCGCGCTGGCGCAGGGCTTGTACAATAGGCTCGGGGCAGGCAAAATCCCAGTCCGCCACCCACATGGGCAGATCGTCCGGGCCGATAAAGCCCGCGTCCCATTTCGAACAGCGGGTGTGCTTGCGCTCAATGCCAGCGTCAAAAAATGCTTTGTCGTACTTCATCAAGTTGCGCCTCCATTCATGCAGCGGATCACCCAGTAGCCGCCGCTTTTTTCAATGACCTCCGCAGAGACAAACAGGGTGCTCAGGTATTTGAGCGCCGAGGGCGCGCCCTGCTGCTTGCGGATGACCAGGTATAGCTGTCCGTTGGGATTCAGATGCGCCGCGCTGTCGGCGAACATGCGGTAAATCGTCTCCTTGCCCGCGCGGATGGGGGGATTGGTGATGATGTAATCGAACATGCCGTCGATGCCCGCAAAGCCGTCGCTTTGGATAAACGTGCCCGTCACCTGGTTGGCTTTGGCATTCTGTTCGGCCAGCGCCAGCGCGCGCAGGTTGACGTCGGTAAAGACGATTTGACAATCGGGATACAGCGCGCCCAGCGCCACGCCCACCGGCCCCCAGCCGCAGCCAAGATCCAGCACGCGGCCCTGCAGACGATCAGGCAGGGCGGAAAGCAGGATGCGTGTGCCGCTGTCCAATTCACCGCGTGAGAATACGCCCGCGTCGGAGATCAGCGTAAACGCGCGTCCGCGATAGTCAAAGCGCGCTTCGGCCGGGTGGCTTTGGCTGCTTGGCGATTCGGTGTAATAATGATCGTTCATTCAGCGTCCTCTTTTGATACCGCCGCAAGCAGCTCAGTCAGCTCCTGGGCGGTTAATTCGCGGTATTCGCCGGGCTGCAGCGATGCGTCCAGCGTAAGCGGCCCCAGCGACAGACGGCGCAGCGCTGTGACCGTGCGTCCGCGGGCGGCGAACATGCGCCGCACCTGGTGAAACTTGCCCTCCCGCACCCGTACCTGAGCAACGGCCTCCTGCGGGGATGAGCGCAGAATCTCAAGCTCCGCAGGCAGGGCGGTAAAATCGGATAGTACAAGCCCGGCGGCGAAGGCGGCGGCGTCCTGCGCGTTTAGCGGGCCGTCCACCGTGGCCTCATAGCACTTCCACACATGGCGCTTGGGGGACAGCAGGCGATGAGCCAGCTCGCCGTCCGTGGTCAGCAGCAGCAGTCCCGAGGTGTCCTTATCCAGCCTGCCCACCGGCATGCAGCCGCAGGCGCGATAGGCGGGCGGCAGCAGATCAAGCACGGTGGGCTGCCTGGGATCACGCGCGGCGGTCAGCACGCCGCAGGGCTTGTTGAGCAGCACATGGCGGGTCGTGCGCGCATCCAAAGGCTGCTGATCCAGCGTCAGCCTGTCGCCTGGCTGCACATGCGCGTCCGCGCTGCGCACAACCTGGCCGTTGACCGTCACGCGCCCTGCACGCAGCATGGTTTTTACCTGGCTGCGAGAGCCTACGGCCAGCGTGGTCAGCAGGCGATCCAGCCGCATCGCGGCGTCAGTGCACATCGGCATAGGCGTTCACCACAACGGCTGCGTTGCGCAGCTTTCGATAGGGCAGAAAGGGCAGATACAGCAGCAGGAACAGCCCGGCGGCGATGTAGATTACCCCGCCCGAAACCATGCCTGCCTGGAAAAATACATACAATAGCTGCAAATCCTCCATGGCGTGACCCGTCAGCATGGCGCGCAGGTGCAGATAGGGCGCCAGCGGCGGCAACAGGATAGGCGGCAGGCAGAGCAGCGTATGAATCAGCGCGTTTTTGCGCAAGGCGCTGCGCACATGGGGCAAACGGCGCGCGCGGCGGGCATTGTGAAGGGCGTGGATGGGAGAGATGTTTCCTACCAGCTGAAAATCGTAGGCAGCGCCGCGCCACCAGCCATAGAGAAACAGCAAAAGCGACATAAAAATGAGCCCGAAAAACACGAGGGTGCCAACAGCCATTTGCATTTCTTCGCTGGCTGCCCCCAAAAACGCGCCGATCGCCAGGAAGTCATGGTTGAAACGCGAGCCAGGCAGTACGAAAATGTACTGGTACAGCCGGTAAATCAAGAACGCAAAGGGCATACCCCATACGCCGCCCAGCAGCAGCCGCAGCGCGCCCGCGCCCACGCGGGCAGGGTAGGAGGCAGGGCGCAGTCCGCTGGCGTCAGTCAAACGCACCATGCGCGTAAGCGTCAGCGCAGCGCGAAAGCGCATGGGATAAATCATTAAAAGGTACAGAGCCAGGCAGAGGATCAGCGCTGCGGTCATCGAGTATCCCAGGCGCAATGCGATATACAGGGGCGAAAGCGCTACAGCGCGCAGCGCAATCTGTTCAAGCACCCACAGGCATAGCTGCATGGGATACCGTTTATAGGCCTGCGCGGCAAGACGGCGCATTTTGGCGGAATAGACACGGCGCTCCATAGGTCCCTCCCGGCAATCAAGAATACCGTTATTATATATGAAATAGCGCTAAAAATCAACGCGAAAGCCCCGAATCCGCCGTATTTTTGCCGCACATTCAATCCAAGTTGCCCGCCCTGCAAAAAACTGGTTGACAACCGACGGCGGATATTATATAATAGCTATTGCATTGTGAATGCATGCGGCCGTGGCGGAATCGGCATACGCGCACGTTTGAGGGGCGTGTAGGGAAACCTGTACGAGTTCAAGTCTCGTCGGCCGCACCATCAGACAAGCCTGTCCAAATGGATAGGCTTTTTTTGCGGGTTTGCATGCTTGGCGGGAAGCGCTGAAAAGCTTCCTGTGTTTTTATCGTGTTTTTTAGGGCGGCGGCATAGGCATATGCGGGCGGAAAGTGATACAATATTCCCGTACCCGCTGATAATCAACTGTACATAAGGAGATAGAAACAATGCCCTGCACGACGATTTTGGCCGGCAAGCTGGCTACCAACGACGGTTCTACGCTGATTTCGCGCAACGATGACGGCGGCTTTGAGGCCAAGCGGCTGATTGTGGTTCAGCCCAAGGATCAGAAACGAACCTATAAAACCGTGATTTCGCATTTGAAGGTGGAGCTGCCCGACGATCCCATGCGCTATACCGTGGCGCCCAATGTGACCCAAACGCACGGCGTGTGGCCGGCCTGCGGCATTAACGCCGCCAATGTGGCTATGACGGCTACCGAGACCATTACCTCCAATCCCCGGGTGCTGGGGGCCGATCCCTATGTGGCGTATCAGCCCAGAAAGGGCAGCAAGAAGGAGGTGCCCGGCGGCCTGGGCGAGGAGGATCTGGTGACGGTGATCCTGCCCTATATCCATACCGCCCGCGAAGGCGTGCTGCGCATGGGTGCTTTGCTGGAGCAGTATGGCACCTACGAGCCTAACGGCATGGCCTTTGCCGATGAAAACGAGGTGTGGTGGCTGGAAACCATCGGCGGGCACCACTGGATTGCCAAGCGTGTGCCGGACGACCGCGTGGTCATCATGCCCAACCAGTTCGGCCTGGATCATTTTGACTTTGAGGACGCTTACGGCGCGGGCAAGGAGAACCTTTGCTCGGCCGATCTAAAGGACTTTGTGGAGAAAAACCACCTCTACACGGGTCTTGGCGAGGGCTTCAATCCCCGCCTGGCTTTTGGTTCCAGAAGCGACAGCGACCATATCTACAACACGCCCAGAGCCTGGTTTATGGCCCGGTATCTGCTGGAGCGCACCTATCGCTGGGATGGCCCCAACGCAGATTTCACCCCCGAAAGCAACGACCTGCCCTGGTCCTTTGTGCCCGAGCGCAGAATCACGGTCGAGGATATCCGCTATCTGCTGGGCTCGCACTATCAGGGCACGCCCTATGATCCCTATGACAAAACGGCGGCCTTCCATGGCAAGTATCGCACCATCGGCGTGCCCAACAGCGATGTGTGCGGCATCATGCAGATTCGCGGCTATATGCCTGACGCGCTCAAGGGTGTGCAGTGGTTTTCCATGGGCGGCAGCGGCTTTACGGCCTGCTTCCCGCTGTATACGGCGGTGGACAGCCTGCCGGCCTATTTCAGCGCCACAAAGGATACCGTTTCCACCGACAGCATGTATTGGCACAGCCGCCTGATTGCCGCCCTGACCGACGCGCACTATTTCAAGGCGATTCTGCTGGACGAGCGCTATCAGAACGCCGTCTGGAACAAGGGCAGAAAGCTTTTGTGCGAATATGACGGAAAGTTTGCCGCGCAAAACGATCCGGCCCTGCTGGCTGAGGCCAACAAGAAGATCGCCGAAATGGTCAGGGCCGAATCCGATAAGGCGCTGGGGCAGGTGCTGCGCAACGCATCTGAAAATATGAAGATCCGCTATCATCGCGGCGATAATTAATTGGAATTTCAAAAAACGGCCATGGCGCCCGCCCTTGCGCGGGCGCTATTTCTATGCGCTCGAAAAAGCACAATTTACGTAGAAAAGCAAAATTCTGTCTGCGCGGTATTGACAAAATGCACAAAGCCGTGTACAATTATATCAAAGATGGGCTAAAAACGCCCAAATGTGAAAGGTGGTCTTCTGAAAATGAAGAAACTGTTGGCTTTTGTTCTTGCGCTTTCTCTGCTGTGCATGGGCGGCGTTGCCCTGGCTGATGGCGAAACGCTGGTGATTTACAGCGCCCGCAATGAACGCCTGAACAACATCGTAATCCCCGCCTTTGAAGCTAAGACCGGCATCAAGGTAGAAATGATCACCGGCTCCTCCGGCGAAGTGCTGCAGCGCGTGAAGAGCGAAGTGGAAACCGGCAACGTCACCGTGGATATCCACTGGGCCGCGGACGAAACCATGCTGTCCGCCAACCGCGATCTGTTCGAGGTGTACGTATCCACCGAAAACGACGCGCTGGTTCCGCTGTTCCAAAACGATGGCACCAACTGCTTTAATAATGCTTATGCCGAACCCAACGTCATGATCGTCAACACCAAGCTGCTGGCCGAAATGGGCATCGAAGTGAACGGCTATGCCGATCTGATCCAGCCCGAACTGAAGGGCAAGATCATCAGCGCCGACCCCGCCAACTCCTCCTCCGCCTTCCAGTGCCTGATCGGCATGCTCTACGGCATGGGCAATGGCGATCCGATGAGCAAGGAAGCCTGGGACTTCATCGATAAGTTCCTGGTCAACCTGGATGGCAAGGTTGCCTCCTCCTCCTCTCAGGTGTACAACGGCGTAGCCAACGGCGAATATGCCGTGGGTCTGAGCTATGAGGATCCCTGCGTGGAGCTGCAGGCCAAGGGCGAGCAGCCGGTCAAGGTTGTCTACGCTGTTGAGGGCACCATTTTCCCTGGTGAATCTGTGCAGATCATCAAGGGCGCTCCCCATATGGAAAACGCCAAGAAGTTTGTGGACTTCGTGCTGAGCGAAGAAAGCCAGAACGCCGTTGCTTCCACCATTTGCCTGCGTCCTCTGCGCGCTGGCGTGCCCACCAATGAAAAGATGATCCCCAGCGATGAAATCAAGCAGTTCGACACTTACTCCATTAAGTATGTTGCCGAGCATAAGGCGGAAATCGTAAAGACCTACGTAGACCATGTGGAAATGACCATGGAATAAAAAACGCTTTCAGGGAATAGCATTCCTGCGAAAGCCAAAGATCAAATCCGCCGGGAAGCCCCGCGCCTGCCGCGAGGCTTCCCGATTTTTGAAACGAGGGATAACACGATGAGCGTTGCCATTCAGGTAGATAATGTAACCAAGGCGTATGGAAAAAATATTGTCATTCAGGGCCTGTCCGCCGAGATTAAGCCTGGCGAGTTTTTTACGCTGCTGGGTCCCTCCGGCTGCGGCAAAACCACGCTGCTGCGCATGATTATCGGCTTTAACTCCATCGAAGCGGGCGAAATCCGCGTGGACGGCAAGGTGGTAAACCGCATCCCCACCAATAAGCGCAACATGGGCATGGTGTTCCAGAATTACGCGGTGTTCCCGCATATGAGCGTGCGCGACAACGTGGCCTACGGCCTGAAAAACCGCCATGTGCCCAAGGAGGAGCGCTATCGCCGGGTAGATGAAATTTTGAAGCTTGTAAAAATCGATAGCTATGCCGACCGCATGCCCGCCCAGCTTTCCGGCGGCCAGCAGCAGCGCGTGGCGCTGGCGCGCGCCATCGTCATCGAGCCTGAGGTGCTGCTGATGGACGAGCCGCTGTCCAACCTGGACGCCAAGCTGCGTGTGGAAATGCGCAATGTTATCAAGCGTATCCAGCGCCAGGTGGGCATTACCACCGTATATGTCACCCACGATCAGGAGGAAGCGCTGGCCATTTCGGATCGTATCGCTGTAATGCACGGCGGCGTGATTCAGCAAATCGGCACGCCCAAGCATATCTATCAGCGCCCGGCCAACGAGTTTGTATCCAACTTTATCGGGCTTAGTAACTTCCTGAACGCCGACGTGAAGGACGGCGTGGTGGACTTTGGCTGCGGCTATCGCGTGCCGGTTAAAACGCTGCGTGCGGATGTGGCTGGCCCTGTGGATGTGGCCGTGCGACCCGAGGAGTTTACCATTCGCCCTGCGGGCGAGCCGGGCATTCCCGCCACGGTGCGCTCCAGCGTGTTCCTGGGCATGTCGCAGCACTATTTTGTAACCCTCAAGGATGGGCAGGAAATCGAAGTGGTGGTGCCCAGCGATTTGAGCGAGATCATCCCCGACGGCACGGAAATCGCCCTGAATATCGTGCCCGAAAAGGTAAACGTATTCAATAAGGAAACGCGCAGCACGCTGATCCGCGAAGGGGTGTGAGCCGATGAAACAGAAGCATTCCCCGATCTGGACCTTCCTGGCGCTGCTGGTGCTGGCAATCTTTCTGATCTTTGTGGTGTACCCGCTGGTGCTGATCATGTACAAGAGCGTGGTCAATCCCGCCGACAACAGCTTCACGCTGGCTAACTTTACTCGCTTCTTTACCCGCAAGTACTACACCAATACGTTGCTGAACTCCTTCAAGGTGACTGTTGTATCCACGCTGATCAGCGCGACACTGGGGCTTGTGATTGCCTACATCACGCGCCAATACCGCATCGCGGGCAGCAAAGCGTTGAACATCTGCATTGTGGTCAGCTACCTGTCTCCGCCCTTCATCGGCGCGTACGCGTGGATTCAGCTGCTGGGCCGCAACGGCCTGTTTACCAAGTGGATCAACGCGATCTTTGGCACGTCGTTTGGCGGCATATACGGCTTTGCAGGCATTGTGCTGGTGTTCTCGCTCCAGTCCTTCCCGCTGGTGTATATGTATGTTTGCGGCGCGCTGCAAAACCTGGATAACTCCCTGAACGAGGCGGCCGAAAGCCTGGGTGCCAACAACTTCCAGCGCGTTACGGGCATCATTCTGCCGCTGGTGCTGCCTACGGTGCTGGCATCCTCCCTGCTGGTGTTCATGCGCGTGTTCTCCGATTTCGGCACGCCCATGCTGATCGGCGAGGGCTACCGTACCTTCCCGGTGGTGCTATATAACCAGTTCATGGGCGAGGTGACCAACGACAGCTATTTCGCCGCCGCGCTGTGCGTGATCATCATGGCGATTACGCTGATCTTCTTCTTCCTGCAGCGGTGGATTTCGCACCGGCATTCCTACTCCATGTCGGCGCTCAAGCCCATGCTGCCCCGTCCGCAGCGCACGCTGCCCAAGATCCTGTGCCACGTCTTCGTATACTTTGTGGTGCTCATGGCCATGCTGCCGCAGCTGACGGTGATTGTCACCTCCTTCCTCAAGGAGTCCACGCCTGGCATCTTTACCAATCAGTTTTCGCTTGTAAACTACGAGACGATCTTCTCTAAGAATAAGCTGGTCATCCCCAATACCTACCTGTATGGCCTGTGCGCCATCGCGCTGGTGATTGTGCTGGGCGTGCTGATTGCCTACCTGGCCGTGCGCCGCAAGTCCATCATCACCACCACCGTGGATACGCTGACCATGCTGCCCTATATCATCCCTGGCTCCGTGCTTGGTATCTGCTTCCTGTATGCCTTTGCCAAGCCGCCGCTGGCGCTGACGGGCACCGCAGCCATCATCATCATTGCCCTGACCGTGCGCCGCATGCCCTATACCATCCGCTCCAGCACGGCCATCATCAGCCAGATCAGCCCCTCCATTGAGGAAGCCGCTGTGTCGCTGGGCGCGTCTGAGCTGCGCTCCTTCACCGAGGTAACGCTGCCCATGATGATGCCCGGCGTAATCTCGGGCGCGATTATGAGCTGGGTAACGGTCATCAGCGAGCTGTCCTCGTCGATCATGCTGTATCGCGGCTCCACACAGACCTTGACTGTTTCGGTCTATACCGAGGTCATCCGCGATTGCTTCGGCAATGCCGCCGCGTACTCTACCGTGCTGACGGTGACGAGCGTGCTGTCCCTGCTGCTGTTCTTTAAGCTCACGGGCCGGCGGGATATCAGCGTGTAACAAAATAAACAGCGTTAAAAAAACAGAGCCGCTTTTTATAACGGCTCTGTTTTGCTTTATTTCTTGGCGGTTTGCTGGATAACGCTGTTTAGCGCTTCCCTGGTCTCATCCGTGCGGATGCGGCGCGCGGCGATCACCCGGCGTTCGTTATCGTCTTTGGTGCAGGTAATTAGCAATAATAATTGATCGTCCGCCTGCACATCCAGGCTGCTTTGATAAATGGAACGCATTTTCAGCGCAGTGATGGTTGCCTGACGCGGCTCGATGGATAGCGAACTGAGCGCGGCCAGATCGACATAGCGCAGGCCGCCGGGGGTTACGTCGATGGTGGCGACGGAGAAGATCACATAGCTGCCATCTTCATAGGCCGTATCAAAGGCGATAAAGGGATTGTTCTTGTAATAGTGCAGGTTTTCGTAGTTGCGCAGATTGCCAAACATCGCGCCCGTTTTCATGTTGTGCCCATACAGAATCAGCGTGTATGGGCGAGTGTCCAGTTGGCAGGCTTCATCCAGAAAGATTGCGCCGTTGGCATTGTGATAGCCCTGGTAATCGCGGTTCAGATAGTAGCTGTTGTCGCGCTGTACCACGGCCTCATCCAGCATGTCCGGGATGTTCAGCCAACCGATGATATCTGAATTTTGCCGTTGCAGCTTTTTGAACCGGCTGCTGACAGCGGCGGATGGATTGTCTGGATAGCGGACGGCGGGCAGCATATTGGGCGGTGGGGCATAGGCAGGCACAGCGGTGGCTTTGCCAATGGGGGCGGGCGTAGGCCTGTCTCTTATACACATCTGACGCTGCCGACG
>ERZ1026772.1724-NODE-1724-length-10875-cov-4.745564_pt1 | contig 10875 bp, 12 predicted proteins | sample MGYA00380124_ERZ1026772 | MGnify/ENA primary metagenome ERZ1026772 (study PRJEB33269, sample SAMEA4719760) | human gut metagenome | biome: human-associated habitat; feature: organic feature; material: feces | place: Cameroon | collected 2013-10 ...
TGAAATTTGATCTATATTCTCACCAGACGCAGGTCGCGCCGTTTTATTTTTCAAAGCCTGTGAAGTGGGGGCGGAATTTCTTTTACTCGTGCAGTGACAAAGGGCAGGACACATTCTTTTGCAGCGAAACTGCCTCAAGGCTCATGCTTCAGCACGGCCTTAAGGGAATGGAGTTTCAGCCTGTCCTCAGCAAGAAAACAAACGAGCCTATGCCCGACATCTATCAGTTCAACGTCACAACTATGATCCCGGATTCTTCTTTCCATGTTGTTGGCGCAAGCGGGATATGGACGTGCCCCGTCTGCGGTAAGTCAAGATATGTGGTAAATAGTCTTTCCCGTCCCTCTGTTGACAAGTCCGTTTTAGGCGAGCAGGATTTTTATGTGACAGATATGATTCAGACCTATAATGGCCCTTGTTTTCCGTCGCCTTTCTATATCGTGTCTAAAAGGGCCTGCGACTTTTTCAGAAAATACCGTTTTGACCGCACGCTTGAGCTTTTCCCGCTGCTTACATATTGACCTGAGGATACTGTTTATGAAGGCTTTTGCAAAAAAATGTACAGTCCTTTTGCTGTGCCTTGCTTTTCTGCTCATCGGTACGGGCTGCGGGCGGTCGTTCAGAACCGAGGCGGTGGAAGATTACGGCCAATTTAATAATCTGACAAAGAGCATATTTGACAAATACAATTGGGAGAGCTTTCTGCCGGATAAGGAGCTTGCCGCCCGGTACTGCACAGAGTACATATACGACTTCAAGTATGTTTTTCTGGACGACTACAGCTTTTACATATACGCGGTGTTCCAATACGATGTCGGCAGCTTTGCCGCGGAGATCGCCCGTATTGAGGAGACCCCGGGGCTGGATTCCTCGCTCCCGGACTGCATTGAGGCCGGCGGAAAGACCTATTACCTCGTGAACGGTGAGACCGGCGGCTTTTACGGCTTCTCCAGCTATTGCGACGATGAGATACTCGACGGAAAGCCGTACTGCATGGACGTTGCCGCGGTCGATACGCAGCGCATGCGCATCGAATACCTCACCGCGTTTCAGTGGGACGCGGGCAGAGATGACTTCGTAGTCGGGTTTCTCTCGCCGCTGCTTGAGTGAACGCCGGATAAATGGCTGGCGGTATCTGCCGCGCTTATAATTCCGCGCCGGGGATCAGGATCCTGCGCGCCTCAATTTTGCACTTGACGTCGCTCACGGCGGAGACGATAACGCCGGTCGCCTCGTTCTGCGCATGGACATATTCGCCGTCTCCGATGTATATCCCGATGTGGCCGATCCATGAGCCGCCGTTATAAAAGCACAGAATGTCACCCGGCTCAAGCTCGTCAAGCTCGACATGCTCGCCGTTTGCGGCCTGAGCCGCGGCAGTACGGTCGAGCCGGTAGCCGAAGCTGCCGTAGGTGTAATACACAAGTCCGGAGCAGTCAAAGCCCGTTTCGGGCTCCTTGCCGCCGTAAAGGTAGTTATAGCCGACGTATTGCAGCGCGAACTCCGCCACCCTTTTGCCCATTGCGTAGGTCGGGCTTTTAGTCGGCACAGGTGTAGGCGTCGGCGAAGGCGAGACCTCAGGAGACGGTGTCGGGCTTGCTTCAGCCGCCGGTGAAGCAGAGGGCGTGACAGAGGCAGCGGGCTTTGCGGCAGGGCTTGCTGCGGGCTTGAGATGGCTCTGGGCATAGTCTGCCATGAGTGTGCAGTAATCCGCGAGGGCATTATCGCTGTCGGGTGAGTTGTCGGTAAACATGACGATGGCTATAGGCTCATCAGTGTAGACTATGGCGCAGTCGTTCTGGTACCGCTTGCCGTAGCTCGGGTCGGACAGATATCCGTACTTGTGGGCGACGGCATATTTCTGCTCGTGGTAATTGAAAAAGCGCTCCGGCTCCGCTTCAAGCATCCTGTCGATAAGCCCGGGGAACTGCTCCTGATCTTCATACAGCGTTCGCAGGCAGAAGATCATCTGCTCGGCGGTGAAGAAGTTGTTCTCATAATACTTTGCGTCGACTGTGTCGGGGTCCTCGCCCATGTACTGGCATATCGCGCGGCGGTAATCGTTGTAGGTGCCGATCTCATTGATGAGCAGCTCCGACTTGCTGTTGCTGGAGCGGACGATGCTGCCCTCAAGGATATCGGAATACTTCACGCCGCCGATCTCCGTGTCCCAGTCTATTTCGCCGTTATATACCTTCTCGGTAAAATACATGTTCAGCGGCACCTTATACATGCTGCATGCCACCATGTACTCCCCGCCCTTGTAGAAATGCTCCTCGCCGGTGACAAGGTTGCGGTAGCCGAGGGTTATCGAGCAGGATTTGTTGCGGTCCTCATATTTATCGAGAAAGTCCGCGATGAGCTTGTCCCAGCTCCCGTCGTCCTCCGCCGGGGCGGCAAGCGCGGCAGGCAGCAATGCCGATATCATGCACAGCGCCGCGAGAAAGCCGACGACAAATTTCTTTATATTCAGCATATCTTGTATTCCTTTTTACGTGTTGACTAAAGTATATCCTCAGATACGCATTCAGTCAACACGAAATCTTTTACAGGCAAACAAAAAACGACGCCGCCCGAGTTGGGCGGCGCTGTTTATAAAAAGAGAACAAAAATGAAAAAGATCGCTCTGCACTTGCAAGTATAGTGTAACAAGAATATGTTTCAGGTTTAAGCAGGAAGATGTTTCATAAAAGTAAAACATATCAGGCAAAGCGCTCGGCGATGGCGATCAGGCTCATAATGTCACTGAGCGTCGCCTCATAATCGCCGGGGCTTCGCGCGCCCAGCATATCGACCGGAAGCGCCGCCCTGTCCGTAGAGAACATGGCGCTCACCCCGATGTCGTATACCGCCCCGGCTGAATCTGCAATGCCGCCGGCGATGGCAATGAGAGGTATGCCCTTTGCCTTGGTGCGCCGCGCAACGCCGGAGATCACCTTGCCGCCCGCGCTCTGCGAATCTATGCGCCCCTCGCCGGTGATGACGAGGTCAGCGCCTTCAAGCTGCCGGTCAAAGCCCGTGACATCGAGCACCGCGTCGATACCGGACTGTATCATCCCGCCGAGCAGGGCGACGCAGCCCGCGCCCATGCCGCCCGCCGCGCCCGCGCCCGGCATCCGGCTCACGTCGATACCGAGCTGAGAGCGTATCACATCGCCGAAATGACGCAGTCCCGCGTCAAGGCTCTTTACCTTTTCCGCGTCCGCGCCTTTCTGCGGGGCGAAAACATAGGCCGCGCCGGTCGGGCCGTAAAGCGGGTTCGTGACGTCGCACATGACTGTTATCTCCACACTCCGGAGAAGCTCGTCGGCTTTGGCGGTATCGATTCGCGCTATGCGACCGAGCGTATCGCCGACGGGGACGAAGCTACGCCCGTCCGCGTCAAGAAATCCGACCCCAAGCGCCGCGGCGCAGCCGCAGCCGCCGTCATTCGTGGCACTGCCGCCGAGACCGAGGAGTATCCTTTTGCAGCCGGAGTGTGCCGCGTGGGCGATGAGCTCGCCGACGCCATAAGTCGTTGCGGTGCCGGGGCAGCGGAGAGCGCCGACCTGCGGCAGACCTGCCGCGGCAGCCATTTCTATTATTGCAAGCTCGCCGATACGCGCGTATGCGGCGGCGGACTTTTCACCCAGCGCGTTTGTGACCGTGACCTCAACGCGCTGCGCGCCCATGGCCTGAATGAAGCAGTCCACGGTGCCCTCGCCGCCGTCGGCCACAGGGATGCAGACGACCTCACATGTGGGAAAGTGCCGCGGTATCACCCGCTGTGCAATTTCGCATATCTCACGGCTCGAGACGGTTCCCTTGAATGAGTCGGACACAACTACGCATTTTTTCATTTCACGCCTCTGCCCCGTTTATAACGTTGACGGGACTGCCGCTGATATACGCGCGCACGTTCTGCTCCGTGCATGCCATGATGCGCTCGCGCGCCTCCTTGGATGCCCAGCTTATGTGCGGGGTGATGATGCAGTTTTTCGCGGTCAGCAGAGGGTTATCGCCCTTTATCGGCTCGGTGGACACAACGTCCACGCCTGCGGCGGCGACCTTACCGCTGTTGAGCGCGTCGGCAAGATCCTGTTCTACGACGAGCCCGCCGCGGCTGTTGTTGATTATAATAACGCCGTCTTTCATTTTCGCGATGCTGTCCTTATTTATTATGCCCTGCGTCTCTGGGAAGAGCGGGCAGTGCAGCGCGATGACATCGGCGCGCGCGAACAGTTCGGCCTGTTCCACGTACTCGGCAATAGCGCGTCCGGTCTCCGTCGGGCGGCTTCCGGAAGCCAAAACCGTCATACCCAGCGCCCTGGCGATGCGCCCGGTCTGCTGACCTATGCGCCCGAAGCCGATTATGCCGAGAGTCTTGCCGTCAAGCTCAATGAGCGGATAGTCCCAGAAGCACCAGTCCTCCGCGTGTTCCCAGCGCCCCTCGTGTACGGCCTGCGAGTGGTGCGCGATATGGTGGCATATCTCGAGCAGCATCGCTATTGCAAACTGCGCGACGGCGGCGGTGCCGTAGGCCGGGACATTGCTGACCGGTATGCCGCGGCGCTTTGCGTATTCGTAGTCAACGACGTTATAGCCCGTCGCGGTGACGGCGATGTATTTCATGCCGGGGCAGGCGTCGATGACCGCGTCGCTTATCGGAACCTTGTTTGTGATGACGATCTCCGCCTCGCCTATGCGGCGGATGATCTCCGCCTCATCGTCAGGGCAGCGGTCATAGACCGTATATTCGCCGAGCTTACCGAGCCAGTCCCAGCTCAGGTCGCCGGGGTTTTCCGGATATCCGTCAAGAACAACTGCTTTCATTGTCAGTTCCTCCGTTTCGTTTTTCTTCAGTATAATTGATTCAGCCGCCGAATGCCACAATAAATTTTCCCCGACGGCTTGAAAAACGCCGCGGATTATGTAATGATATGTTATAACTATAGTGAAGAGCGCCGGCCGGCGCGGGAGGAAAACTATGAAGAAATATGCTCTGGTGATGATAGATATGCAGCGCGGGTTCATCGACCCGTCCTCGCCGCTGTGCATCCCTGCCGCGGCGGCGACCGTCCCGGCCTGCGCCGAGGTCATAAGGCTCTGCCACGAAAAGAACGTCCCGGTGTTTTACACGACGCGCCACTACAGAGCCGACGGCAGCGACGTTGAGAAATGCCGCCGCGCTGTGTGGCTTGCGGGCGGCAAGCCGCTGTCCGAGGAGTGTGATGAGTGCATGTCGGACGCGTATCCAGAGGAGTTTGAGGTCAGGGAGAGCGACTACCGCATCGTGAAGCCGCGCTTCTCCGGCTTCTTCGGCACCCCGCTTGACCTGATACTGCGCAGGCTCGGCGTGGATACCGTCATCCTCGCCGGGACTACGACGCCGAACTGCATCCGCACCAGCTGCTATGACGCGCTCTCGCTGGACTATGACGTCATCGTCCTGTCGGACTGCACCTCGTCCGTGACCGAGGAGGTACAGCGTGCAAACCTCGGCGATATGGCGCGCATCGGCGCGCAGATCGAGACTGTCGGGGAGCTTAGAGCTCTTTTTGGATAAGTCTGGAAACAGGTCTTTTAATTGACGAACTTCACGGAATGTTCTTCGAAACTTCAAAAAAAGTCAACTTGACTCTCATAATTTCCTTAAAAACACCTGATAATATATGCCCATACCGCAAGGGGCGAGAGGCTCCAGCGGAAGGTAAGAGGGACGGGGCTTGAGCCTCATGTGTCCCGCAGGCGGATCGGCGCAAGGCCGGTCATGTTCGAAAGGAGATCAAACATGAAGAACATTCTTAATAAATACGAAGCACTCAAGGCAGCTCTGGAGGAGCTTGGACTCGACGCGGAGACCAGCCGCGCGCTCTCGCTTGAATACCGCGGCGCTTACTGCGAGGTAGTTATCGGCACCGAGTGGCTCAACTATGACTGCTACATCGACCGCGTCACCGGCGAGCTTGCCGGGGTCGACACCATGCCGCAGGAGGACCCCGAGGCCTTCGAGGGCGACCTGTGCGCGGAGCTGCTGCGCGAGGAAGCAAAGGCCGCATAATAGAACTCAACAAGCTTGAAAAAGCCCGGCGCTGAGTGGTCAGCGCCGGGCTTTTATGGTATAATAGCGGCAGATCATTTTTGTGAGGTCATCGCTCATGCCTGAATACAGACACATACAGCGGCAGTTCGGGCCGGTGTATGACGAAAACTCAAAAATACTCATCCTTGGCAGCTTCCCCTCGGTCAAGTCCCGGGAGGTCAATTTCTTTTACGGCCATCCGCAGAACCGCTTCTGGCCGCTTCTGGCGCGTGTGCTCGGCTGCGCCGTGCCGCAGAGCATAGAGGAAAAGAAGGCCATGCTGCTCGCAAACGGCATCGCGCTGTGGGATGTTCTCGATTCCTGCGATATCGCCGGCTCCAGCGACAGCAGCATCCGAAACGCCGTGCCGGTAGATATCGCGCTCATCCTGCGCGCGGCGGATATACGGCGTGTCTACTGCAACGGCACGGCGGCGTATGAGCTGTTCATGAAGCATCTCGCGCCCGTCTGCGGCATGACGCCGGTGAAGCTGCCGTCGACCAGTCCCGCGAACGCCGCATGGACTATGGACAGGCTGTACGAGCAATGGAATCAGATACTCAAAGATTAAGGGAGACACACATGAAGCACTGCATAATCGCAAAATTCAACGACAGCGTGAGCGACAAGGCGGCCATGACCTCGCAGATAGAAGAGCTCTTTTCTTCCGCCCCGGCGATGGACGGCGTTCATGGCTGCACCGTGCTGAAAAACTGCATTGACCGGGAGAACCGCTATGACCTTGCCATCGTCATTGACATGGACAAGGCTGCGCTCCCCGCATGGGATGCGTCGGAGCTGCACCGCGCGTGGAAAAGCCGCTTCGGCTCTTACCTCACGTCCAAGGCGATATTCGATTTTGAATCTTAATCTATCGGGTAGAGCTCCTGATTTTCACTCAGGCAGAAATATGTAGTCCCCAGACGCCTGTCGGTGTACATCGTGAACGGCTCGCCCTGGAGGTCGTTTGACTGAAAGACCACGCTCGGCACCATTCTGCGCTCGCCGCACAGCAGGCGCAGCGCCGCGTCGATACACTCCTTCGTCGGCACGAGCCCGGCAAAGCGCGCGGAGTTTACACAGGCGTACTGCCCTTTCTGGTAAATCACATCATGTATGCTGTCCGGGTACTCGGGCGAAGCGACGCGGTTCATGATGACCTCGCCCACGCATATGCGGAATTCGTCCGTGAGCCAATCGCTCCCGGCCTCGTAGCAGATAACTTTTGAGAGCAGATACAGATCGTCAAAGCTTATTTTGCCGGGGTCAGGCTCCGCGGCGGACGCGTCTATGACGGCGTTTCGCTTTTCTTCGGCGCTCCTCCCGGCCTCGACGTCTCCCGCCGCCGCAGCCTCGGTCATTTCGTTCAGGTAATATGCCGCAAGGTCGGCTTCATAGCTGATGCTGCCGCCGGTCATCAGGTCAAAGATGCTCTTGTGCTCTTCATTCTGCGTCTCCGGTTCCGGGGTGGTGTCAGGACTCTCCTGCGGCTGCGCCACGGCGGACTCGCAGGGCTCCTCCGGGACGGGCGCTGAGGCCGCTGCAGACTCTGTTGGCGCGGTGACCTCAATGCTTTCCTCAACGGGAGCGGTCGGCTGCGGCAGCTCGGGCGCAGGTTCCGGCGCGCGGTCGAGAGCCGATCCGCCCGCGGCCAGCGCGATAAACAGCACGATAACAGAGGCAGTGATCCTTTTCATGCTTTCACCTCCTGCCGCCAAGTATAACAGCGCAGGCGGAAATAAATTGTCGGATCATGCGGGGAAATAGAAACAAAACCGCCGCGACCGGGGTATGCCCGGCCGTGGCGGTCAATTTGTCAAAGAACTAAAGGTTCTTTGACAAAAAAAGATTGCGCTCAGACCCGCGCCTCGCTGCGCTCGACACTCTCTGAACGAGAAGTATTTTCTCCGACGTACACGCCGCCGGAGAAAATGGATTTGATTGATTTTTTGCCTGCGGGCAAAAAAACTCTGCGAGGCTTTTTGAAAGAATAAACACCGCCGCAGCTATTAAAGCCAAGGCGGTGTTCTGATATCATGCGATGGGCAGGTACTTCTTGAGAAGGACTTCGGCTTCCTTCGCGTTGGGGATCGCGTACCAGGTGAGCGCGTCGCAGTCGAGAGTGTCGTTGTCGAGTCTCAGGCCGAGAGCCGCGTCGGTACGCCACTTGCCAGTTTCGGTCTTTACGGAGGAGGGGCCGCAGAGCAGAGTGGTGTGGCCGTCGTCGTCAGTCTTGATCTCCGCGACCTTGATCTTGCTGAACTCTACGCCCTTTGCATCGTCCTTGACGGTGATAAGGCGCTGATTCGTGATGACATACTCGACCTTGCGGCGGAGAGTATTGGCATGCAGGAAGGGGCTGGCAAGCGCGTAGGCCAGAACGGCGAGAATTATAACGATGATGCCCGGCTTGACGCCTGCGCCGCTGTTGCTGACGGTCACTATGTAGGCGATGATAAGCGCGAGGGAAACAACGAGCTTGATTATCTCGCCCTTGATTATCACGGGCTTATGGGTTTTGTCCAGAGTCTCAAAGGTTTCGGGCTTGCCTCTCCAAAGGACTTCTTCTCCGGTCTCCAGAACCGAGCTCAGCATATCTTCCATACAGATCCTCCACAATTTACTATAATTTTTTACGTATTCAGGGACTGAAGCATCCTCCTGTTACTGATTATATGATAGCAAATTTTAAATTAAATCAGTGCAAAGAATTAAACAGCCCGCGTTAAATTTTTGCAAACCGGGAATGCTGTTCTGACAGCAAAAAAGCAGTACGGTTCAGGTCAACAGCCTAAACCGCACTGCTTTTTCTGAGTCAAATTTCTTCGTATCGAGAGGTTTTCTACTGTAGTCTTTGCTGTCCAGCTCAAAATTTACGCCGGTATAAACAAAGAATAAGCTCACGCAACCGATATACCACCTATCAAGACCAGTTTTGCTGCTTCGTAACCTTGTTACACAGCTTCTCAAAGGTAATGATCGATGCGTTAGTCTGTCCTCTGGCAACGCTTCACTGCTTTGGGCAATGATGTTGAAATAGCTCACAGGCTACCTCCTTCCGGGTCAATCTGCCGGTGTAAAAGTCAGCAACTTGTCCCTGTAGTATTCATATTGTTTCTGCCGTGCTTCGATTTCGGTGGGCAAACCTGATGAAAGGTCGATCGGGATACCTTTTCTATTTTTCTTCTATTTTTTGTTGTTCACAGCCGGCCAATCGGTGCCAGCAGACATATAGTTTTATTATACGGGCTGCTATTATTCCTGCTGACATGTTAAAAAAATCAACTTTTTGCCAAAGTCAAGGGTGCAAAGCCGTCCAAAATGCGCAATTTATGTCTTTTTAAGCGTGCAAAACTGCTTGGTTTTTCCTGCGTCAGACTTCGCCGAAAAATAAACGAAAATATACTTGCTGATTAATCTTTGAATTAAAAACCTTTTGGCGCGGCAGATTGACGGTAAATTAATAGAAAAGTGCACGGAACGAAAACTTTTGCTTTTCGTTCCGTGCACTTCTTCAGATATATAACGCCGATTTATCAGAAATAAAAATAAATCCCCGCTGTTTAGTTATGTTTTTTGGAGTATGACGGTTTTTATTTAATTAAAGAACTCAAAAATTTCAGTCGAGTTTTTGTATTTTTTGTATAATCTCACTAGAAAAATACTGATTATACCGCCATTTGCCCACTTTCTGCGCATCGTTCATCAGCTCATCGTACTGGTGCAGGAAGTACTTCCCGGCGTCGGTGAGATGGGAGTTTCCGCCGCTCGTGCCGCCGGCGGTGCTCGCAATGACGGCTACGCCCAGCGCCTTTTCAAGATTCTTGATTGTCTTCCATCTCTTTGAATACGATATGCCGAGGCAGTCGCTGGCCAACTGGAACGACCCGGTTGTCTCCACAAGGTTGAGTATGCGGCTCAGCTCTGCGTTCATCACAGTGTCGTCCATCGAGAGGCAGCACTCCATTGAAGCGTGGAGCTTGCCGCCCGTGCGCTACATCTCTTCGTATACGCTCAGCTCTTCCGGGAACTTGGAGCCCCGCGCGCGCATGCATATAGCCGGGTCGTCCACCTCGATATGCTCTATTTCATCCGCGTGCATCGCGGTAAAGCCGCGCATGCCGCCGGTGCCGTCGTAATCAGCCAGCATCGACAGCGCCTGCGCCATCAGCATGATTGGGTGGCCGGAAGCGCCGTTATAGGTCGGTATCGCGGCGATCGCACCTTCAACATCGAGCAGCGCATCGCAGGTCTTTTCGCTGACGAGCGGCGTGTCCGCCGGCAGGACGAGCACCTTATCCGCCTGTATCTTCAGCTTCTCCGCGCCGAGCAGAACGGAATCGAGCATCTCTGTCTCGTTATAATGGCGGTTCGACGCAATGGTAACGCCGCAGTTTTCTATATGGGTCTTCACGATGCTGTCCCTGTAGCCGACGACAACGGCTATTTCATTGACAGGTACGGATTTGAACATATCTATCTCGTGCATGAGCATGCTCTTGCCGCCGATGTGGATAAGCGGTCTCGGCGCTCTCGTGTCTGTCGGCTTGCCGGCAGCGAGAATGATCGCAGCGGTCTTCATGTGCGCACCTCCGTAGAAAATCAGGCTTTTCTATTTATGCAGTTTAGCATTTTCGCGGCGCGGAATCAAGGCGTGTAGGCGGGAGGGCGAAAAAAGTCCTGAGATCTTGCGATCTCAGGACTTTCAGCCTGTCAAAGAAGTCTCGCCATCGTACGAGCTTTTTGGTATAATGGGAAGAAGAGGACAGGCGGGGAGAAGAATGGAGCAGTGGCAACTGGATAACCGGCGAGAC
>ERZ1026772.1725-NODE-1725-length-10875-cov-3.311183_pt1 | contig 10875 bp, 7 predicted proteins | sample MGYA00380124_ERZ1026772 | MGnify/ENA primary metagenome ERZ1026772 (study PRJEB33269, sample SAMEA4719760) | human gut metagenome | biome: human-associated habitat; feature: organic feature; material: feces | place: Cameroon | collected 2013-10 ...
GCTGCGGCCAGGGGGATGGCCCACCAGCCGAATTTGCGGTTGGCGGCGGTGATGACCCAGGCCCCGGTCACGGCAGACCAGGTGTGGCCCGAGGGGAAGGAGTAATCCCTGGGATTCTTCACCAGCAGGTCCACGGCCTCCAGCCAGCAGGGCCGGGGGCGGGCCACGATGTTTTTAAGGCCGATATTGCAGATCAGTAAGCCCGCCAGCAGCGCCAACAGCAGGCAAATACCGTGCTTGCGGTACTTTTTGCTGGCCGTGAGGGCAAGGCCTGCCACGATCCAGACAGCGCCGCCCTCCCCCAGAAGGGTGAGCTTGGGCATAAGAAAGTCTAAGGCTCCGCAGTGCAGGTTCTCCCGGATCCAGTGCAGAACCGCCCAGTCCGCCGCTTGAATGAAGTCAGGCATAGCTTCCTCCTCTTACTGAGCCGCTGTGACGGTGTAGGCCGAGAGTATCTTGCCCTCCCCCTCGGCGAAGGTGATGGTAACCTGGTCGCCTACGGAGAGAATAACGGCGTTTTTATCGTCGGCGGCGGAGATGGCATAATACACCGAGCCGTCCTGCAGACGCAGGTAGTACCAGGTATTGCCCTCCACCACGGCGGAGCGAATCTCGGCGATGGCGCCGGTGACCTGGCTCTGACCGGAGGGAGTGATGTCGGTGTCGCTCTGGTCAATGAGACCGTTGCGGGCCAGCATAAGGCGATAGTTGCTCTCGCAGTCGGCCACGGTGGAGCCGGTGGCCACAATCTGGTACTGGCTCACATTGACCATGGCATACATTTTCACCAGACCCGCCGCATCCTTCAGAGCCATGAAATAGCTGGGCTGGTCAGCGATGTTCAGCAGCAGGGGGAAGGTGGCGGTGTAGTTCATCTGCTGCACCTGGCCCCGGGCAGAATCCATGGCGGAATACTCCTCGGCGCCGGCCACGGAGTAGAAGCGTGTCTCCTTGGTGCGCTGGTTGGAGAGGATGAAGCCAATGTTGGATTCATCGGACACCACGGAGGTGATGCCGGTATACATATACACATCATCGTTCAGAGCGATATAGTTATAGCCCGCTGTGGTGACGGTGACATCCCGCTGGCCGAAGAGGGAGTTGATGAAGCCGTTTATATAGGTGCCGTGATCGTCGTACTGGCTGATGATCAGGTCGGCGTTATACACATGGTCCACCCAGGTGGGAATGTCCCCCACCTCATAGTAGCTCGTATCGCCGGTGACGGCATTGACCAGCACCGCACCCAGCACATCCGTACCGCCGAAGAGACCGATGGTGTTGGTGATGCGGGGGCAGACCCAGTAGGGGTTGCCGTCCTCGTCGATCTCAAAGGCGGGGGTATCAAAAATATAGGTGGGATAGTGGAAGCGCAGGTAGCGCTGAAGATTGCGGCCGAAATGCTCGGCGGTGGTATAGCGGATGCCGTTATCCAGGCGCACCACCTCCACATTCTGGGTCACCATGTCGATGATGAGATAGGCAGGCAGGCCATCCGCACGGTTGTTCAGCCACTTGATCCAGTCGCCGTAGCGCAGGGCCGTGACACGAACGGGGCGGCCCTTATAGTTTATTTGGGTGTAATCGTCATCCACCTCGAACTGGGAGACCATGTCCGCCAGTTCACCCAGCTTGCGGTTGCCCAGCTTGGTGGCGGAGTCCCGATCCAGCATGGGGATCTGGTCGAAGGAGATCTCCTGGACCTCGCTGGCAAAGTCGCCGGTCTCTACGGTGAGCAGGTCCCGGTAATCCGCGGCCCGGAACAGGCGCAAGCCGATAACGCTGCCCACCACGGCGGTGAGCACCAGGGCCAGGGCCAGGAAAAAGGGGATCTTGCACTGTTTTTTCACAAATCCGAAGTACCCCTTGGGTCCCTCCCCCTGGAAGCCGGAGGTGAGGATGGCCATAACGCAGTACACTGCGCACAGCAGCAGGGCAAACACATAGAAGGACTGGCTGTGCAGGTTCAGCGCCGGCAGGCAAACATAGTAATACACCGCGCCCACCAGCAGCGTGACCGCCAGGTTCAGCACCGTGCGGCCCACCGGGGTGCCTACGGCCTTGCGGGGTTTTTTCTCCCGCTTAGGTCTCCCGGCAAAGGGATTCTTGTGGGCAAAGCCCTGAAAATCGGGGTCGTTCCAGTTGGTATTCATAGAGCAGCTCCTCTCGTTTTATTGGCCCATCAGATTATTTGATTCATTTTCAATGATTTCTATATTTGCAATGGACAACAGGAAGAACACCCACACCGGGGACAGACGGATGAGCGAGCTGGGCATAATACTGACAAAGGCACATGTCACCATCAGTAGCACCGTCAATGAGGCTGTCCGGCGCTTGGGTAGTGTCTCTCCCTTTCGCACAAGGCGGAATGCGCGAACCAGCACTACCGCACACAGAACAATAAAGGGGACAAAAAACACCAGCCCATACTGCACCAGCAACTCTATCAGGAAATTGTGGGGGTCAACTATGCCCCCGGTCTTGCTGCGAAGGTAGCTGTTATTAGCCTGTTGCATAAGGATCTGAAACCCATGGGGACCGTAGCCCAAAAGGGGCCGATCCAGGAAAAACAGCACACCTGCATAGGCCAAATACGCTCGAATATAAATCGTTCCCCCGCCCTGGGTGAAAGCATTCACCTGGTCGGCCAAACTATCAATACCGACTATGCTGGGGTCGAAGGTACTTTGTCCCGGCTTAACTCCACAGGAGACCATTTTTATTGTATAGGCAAGGGGTCCCCATAGTCTTGTGGCATACAAGCTCATCGCCTCCGTGCCCACGGTTACACCTATGCCACGCAATTTCCCCTGTTTTGTCTCCTTCCGAAGCAGGACAAGCAGTATGAACATCGCAAGAACGACTGTAAATCCGATTTTAAATATGGTCGAGGATGTAAATGTAATCGGGATAAAAATCACGATCACTGCAGTACAGCGCAGCAGCACTTTCTTTATGCTATCTGCGCACAGGATTCGATCCAGCATCACGGACAGCGAAAGGAACAGTATTGCGCACAAATCATTTGTATTTGTAAAAACAGTGGTAGGCGCATATAATCTCAGTTCCTTCTCTGCCTCGACTCCGTCCTGGATCGCCTCATCCGCCGGCAGATACGGCCCGGTAACCACCTCCACAGTGCCCAAAACAGCCAAAATCAGAGCGGATAAAGCCACTGTCTTGCAGCATATTTCAACATCTGACGCATCTTGAATCAATGTAAAGAGACAGAAGGCATATCCAGCCAGCATAATGAGATAAGCGGCCTCGCTGATGGCCACTCTGTCTCTTCGTCCGGCAAGTATCCAAACAACCCCACACAGGGCCAGAAACACAAAAAACAGAAATGCAAACATTCGCAGGTGCGCTTTTTTAAGGTGTGCGCCTGCGCTCTTTTTATGTAGCCGCACAATCCACAAAATGCAGCAGTACACAGCAACAATAAGCAGGCATATGCGTCTAAAATCCATGATGAATCCGAATACGGGAAAATTTAAAAAATAAAACAGATTTGAAAAAATGCAGGACAACACCAGCGTCACCAGAGCGATCTGCTGCAGTGGCTTATTGTCTCCTATAAATTTTTTTCTTGTTTTCAACGGAGGTAATTCCTTTCTCTTATTTTCGATTTTTACAAACTGCCTCAAAGCAGGAGATTTGCTTTTTTGCAATGCGTTCGCTGTCGAAAATCGCATAGGCGTCCCGGCGGATTTTCTCCGGGTCATAGGCCGAAATATTTCTCACCACTGCAAGCATAGCGTCCGCCATAGCATCGGGGTCGTTATTGGGGACCAGAAGACCGTTTTCCCTGTTAACCAAGTCCTCCGGCCCTCCACATTTGGTCGCCACCACCGGCACCCCGCTGGCCAAGGCCTCAACTGTCACAATGGAAAAGGTCTCCGTATGGCTGGAACAGACAAAGCACGACAGATCATCAAAAAAGTTCTGCCGCACAGAGGGATCCACGGCACCTTTAAACTTCACAAACGGGTCTATACCTAGCGTTGCAGCCAGCTGTCTCAGCGCAGGGCCTTCCTCCCCGTCGCCACCAATGATCAGGCGAGCCCGCGGCTCCTGCTTCAGCAGCCTGGCAAACGCGTGCAACAGGACATCATAGCCTTTTATCTTTCTAAGGCTGCCCAGTGCTCCAAATGTAAAAGATCCCTGTTTCTCAGCAATACGAAATGTGGAAAAATCCACGGCATTGGGCAGATAGGAACATATTTCCTCCCGGGGCGCTATGCAGCGCTTCATCTTTTGGGAAATATAGAAAATATGCGCCGCGTTGTCTCTGGCCAGGCACATAGACCGATTGAGAAACGAACCCGGCCGACTGTTGAGTATACCGGAATAGTGCTCGGTATAGGTCAGGGGAATATGCTGGCTCTTTGCCAGAGCTACAGCAGCCTTTGCGCAGCGGGCCGAATCCAGGTGGATCACATCCGGCGCTTCTCTCGGGCCGAACGCCCGGTCATAAAGCGTGCGTATCATGGGAACCTGCTGCCGGGCAAGTCCCTCTTCCCAAAAGGGGGTCAGATTTCTCTTGAAATACCTATAAACCGTGATATTTCCATCGTTTTCCACTGAAATTCCCTGTGGTCTTCCGTAGGTCCGGGTGCTCAATTCAGCAACGGCTACTGTAACTTTGCAGCCATGGTCTGCCCACAAATGCGCTCTTTCCCTGAAAAATGAGCCGCTTATACTCCCCGCACATGGATACCAAGATGGAATGAGTAAAATATTCATACAACTACTCCTATATAGGGCACTGTTCATTCTGCATCAACGGTACCCCTTCGTGTCATACGGATGATATAAACAATACTGCAAATACTAGAGAAGGTATAGGTTATCATCAATGCGTATGCCGCACCTCCAATCCCCAAGTTTTTTATAAAATAGAAGTCCAATCCAAAGTGCATCAAGCTTATGACTGCTGATAGGGCAATATTAAACCGCAGCTTGCCCATGGCGGCCAATACATTTCCAAGTGGAATGCGTAAAATAGCATTTACGCCAAAGGCGATCCACATCGGTCGCATGATTGTAATGGCCGGAGCATAGTTTTCTCCATAAATGTAAATAATGATATAGGGAGAGAGCCAATAACACAGTGCAATAATGGGGATCATGAGCCCACACATACCCGCAAGTAAGCGCCAGATGTTTTTCTTTACCCACTTCATGTTTTCCCCGTTTTGGGCAAAATAGGGGTAAATAAATACCACTACCGATGTGGCAATATACTGTAAATTGCTGGGAATCATGGATGCAGCCTTATAAAACGCAGTTGTATCCAAATTGACCAAGACTGTGTTGACCACCCAGGTTTCATTCAGTGGCATAATAAGGGAAAAAGTATTGGTGATCATGCAACCAATACCGTAGCGGAACATCTCCCTCTTATCTGACCAGGAAAGGATCTCCTCCGGCTCCGGCTTTATCAGTATATTTTTTTTACAAAGTGTAACATAACAAATAACCGCTACCGTCGTCAAAGCCAAATACCGACCAATATAAACGCCATTTATGAAACAAATAAAGGCCATTATCACCTGCAACCCGGCATATAAAAGCGAATATATGACGGAAACTTTTGAAAAAGTCTTATTAAGCAGATTGGCGCGCATATATAAGAGATACACATCCACCAGATAAGTTGTCACTGGAATCAGCGATGCGAACAAAATATATTCTTTCGCTGCCCCGTAATTGCCGTTGGTAAAGAGTCCCGAAAACAGTAGGAGCGGAATGAAAATCACCAAAATTAATCCGTCTGCCAAAACACCATACTTCAAGCAAAATCTAAAGATTGCACTTTTTTTACCCTGTGTTTTCTGCATGGAGCAGTAGCGCAAAACCGAATTAGATAGTCCCAGTCCGTTTAAGAGAATCAAATAGGAGTTTACATTGTCTACCGTTGTTAGCATACCATAGGCACTCTCCGGCACAATGATCCTCGGCAAAAAAATCGCCGAACACAGGGATATACATTTGACCAGTGTGTTACCAATCAAAATATGAAAAAAACCTTTATCAATCAGTTTCCGCAGTCCGCTATTTATAAGAAGCAAAACTCTCTTCATTTGTAAGTTTCTCCATGCACGATCAGCTATAAGCCGCCATGCCAGAAGCCCCCTTTCCTTAAACCCTTATAAACATGTAGTATACACCGTCATTTACTATTTTTCAAGCTCTATCCATTTAATGCCCGTTTTTGTTTGTATTCACCTGATATTTTGTTGACACAAAAGGGCAAAAGCGCTATAATAATATGGATTATAGTATGTATGCAGTTTATCTTTTCGTCTCAAAATTAATTAAAACCAGGTTGAGAAAATATGAAAATATGCTTTTTTGCCCCTGCGGATAGTACTCACACAATAAAGTGGTGCTCGTGGTTTTCCGCTCACGGGCACAAGGTCCAAGTCATTTCCTTAACGCCCGGCAGCATTGACGGTGTACAAGTACATCACCTAAACAATGAGATTACCGCCGGTGCATCAGATTTCCAAAAGCTGGGGTATTTGCGCTCCGTGCGGGCCGTGCGCGCCCTTGTGCGGCGCATACAGCCGGACATTTTGTCCGTCCACTATGCCACCAGCTACGGGACTCTGGCCGCTTTGGCTGGGGTGCATCCCTACACCCTCTCCGTATGGGGCTCTGATATATATGAATTTCCCCGAAGGGGCCTTTTGCACAAGGCCCTCTTAAAATTTAGTCTGCGCAAGGCCGACCATCTCTTCTCCACCAGCCGGGCCATGGCCCGAGAGGCGGTCCTGTAGACGGACAAGACCTTTGCGATCACGCCCTTTGGCGTCAACACGGCGCTGTTTAGCCCCGAAAAACGCACCCGGGCCGCGGGCGATGGCCGCTTTGTCATCGGCACGGTGAAGTCCCTGGCCCCTGCCTACGGCATTGACCGCATTTTGCAGGCAGCTGCCTTGGTCAAGCGGATGCATCCCGAGATTCCGTTGACTCTGCGCATCGCTGGAAACGGCCCCTGCGCCGAGGAATATCGAGCTCTGGCAGAACATCTGGGCCTGGCGGATGCCGTCGTCTGGCTGGGATTCATCTCTCAGGAAGAAGCGGCCCAGGAATGGGCCAACATGGATCTGGCCGTGATTCCCTCTCGGGCAGAGTCCTTCGGTGTCTCCGCCGTAGAGGCCCAGGCCAGCGGCACACCGCTACTCATTTCCGATGTGCCGGGTTTGATGGAGGCCGGATGCCCTGGCGAGAGCTGCGTGGTAGTGCCGGGTGGCAACCCCCGGGCACTGGCAGATGCCATAGCGGAGCTATACGGCGACCCCAAATGTCGGGAGAAAATGGGCGCTGCCGGACGCCGCTATGTGCTGAACCATTATGAGGTCGAGCAGTGTTTCCGTCATATTGAATCGCTTTTTCAGGCGATGCTATAAGGAGCTTTTGTATGAGCGACAAAAGAAGATGTATTTTTCATATTCCCAATCACCTGGACGAGCCTGCTAAATCCGCCTCGCAAATCCGGCCCAGAAAAATGCTGCAAGCCTTTCGGGACATTGGCTATGAAGTGGACGCCGTTATGGGCTATGGGGCTCAGCGAAAAGAGGCCATTGCTCGCATAGAGCAGAACATCCGCAGCGGCGTACGGTATGACTTTCTATACAGTGAAAGCAGCACCATGCCTACGCTGCTAACGGAGAAAAACCATATGCCCACCTACCCAAACCTGGACTTTGGTTTCTTCTCCTTCTGCAAAAAACACGGCATTAAAATCGGACTGTTCTACCGGGACCTGTACTGGAAATTCCCCGCTTATCACAACAGTGTGCGGGGACTGCGCTATCTGGGCGCTATGGCTATGTACAAATATGACTTGCGCCGCTATAGTCAGTTGCTGGACAAGTTTTATTGTCCCTCCCCCTCGGTCCGCCATTACATTGACGAGCCTCGATTACAGGAGCGGTTTGATACCCTCTGTCCCGGTGCGGATTTCTTTTCCGAATATGTAGAGGAAAAAGAGTGCTATTTCCAGTCCTATTCCGCCCAGCAGGGTATTAACATTTTTTATGTGGGCGGCGTTGGCTCGCACTACCGTTTTGACAACCTGCTGCAGGCTATTGGGGGCCTAGACTTCGTGCGTCTCACCATCTGCTGCCGGGAGAAAGAGTGGGAGGCGGTGCGGCCGGAGTTGCAGCCCTATATGACCGACCGCATCCGGGTGGTGCACGCCTCTGGGGAGGGACTGTTGACTTATTACCACAGCGCCACCCTATGCCTGGCGCTGTTTGAGCCGGTGGTATACCAAAAACTAGCCATGCCGGTGAAGTGCTTTGAATATTTGTCCCATGTGACGCCTATGCTGGTAACTGCCGGAACAGAAATGGGCGACTTTGTCAAAGAAAACGGCATCGGTTGGGATGTGGACTACGATGTGGAGTCTATACGGTCCCTCCTGGTTCGGCTCCACGAGGCCCCGGAGGAGATCATTGCCGCCCACCAAAAATCCATCCTAGCCTTGGCAGATAACACCTGGGCAAAGCGGGCAGAAAAAGTGGCTCGACAACTGACAGACCAGTGAAAAAATATTCCGGAGCGCGCGCTCCGGAATATTTTTTCATTATGTTTCGCTCCCCGTCTGCTTATTGGCGAAAATCACGCCCAAAGTAATCAGCACGGCGCCAAGGATGCTCATGAGGGAAATTTTTTCACCCAGCAGCAGCCAACCTACCACCACGGTGACGAAGGGGGTGGCGTACAGATAGTTGTTGGTAATGACCACGCCCAGGTTTTTAAAAGCGATATTCCACAGAGCAAAACACACGGCATTGCCGAACACACCCAAAAACAGCCAGCTCAGCAGGATGCCCGGCTGGGTAAACAGCGGGGTCAGGCTGGGCATACCGTCGGTGATGAGCATCAGCGGCACCGCCGTCAAAAACGCCCACAGGAACACCCGGCGGGTCACCAGGAAATTATCATACCGCTCGGTATACTTCTTAATGAGGATGGAGTATATCGCCCACATCAGGGCCGCCGCCAAGGCCAACAGGTCTCCCAGAGGGCTCAAATGGAAGGTCAGTGTACCGTTCAGCACCACCATGATAACGCCGGCGATGGCCACCACTGCGCCCATATACACCCACTTGCCCAGCTTCTCCCCCCGACGGGAGAAAAGCTGTGCCAGGATCACCGTGATGATGGGGGACATGGACACAAGAATGCTCACATTGGCGGCAGAGGTATGGGCCGCAGCGGTGTTTTGCAGGAAAAAGTAGACGCTGCCGCCGGTGATGCCGATGAGAATGAACATCAGCTCATCCTTCCAGGGGAGCTTCAGCGTCTTAGGACGCAGCGCCCACAAAGCCAGGTAGGCAAGACCCATACGCAAGGGGATGATCTGGATGGGGGTAAAGGCATTGAGCATCACCTTGGTCAGCACAAAGCAGCTGCCCCATACCAGGGTGGTGAACAGGGCAAACAGGTGCCCCGTGATCTTTTGGTTTCTGGTCGCTCCGATTTCCGGCATAGTCTTTCTCTCTCTTCCTCATAGAGCAGCATTGCCCGCCTGTATCTGCGGGCAATGCTGCTTGATTTATTTTTTTGTCTTACTCTGCGGGCAGAACAATCTCCTCGCCGTTCATCACCTGGTCGATAACCTCGCGAATACGGTTCACGGAGTCATAATCCGGCGGCATTACATACAGCAGCTCGCCGTAGGCGGAGTAGCAGGGCTGCATGGTATCGCCGGAGCCCTGGGTGGCGGACATGGTCTGAATATTCCAGGACGCACCGTTCTTCTGCATCATCTGCACCAAGGAGGAGATCTGGTCGTAGGAAATGTTGGTAATGAAGTTGTCGGACACTGCCTTCAGCAGGTCCTGATAATTGGCCAAAACGCTGGGGGAAGTGGCCTTTTCGATAATGGCCTGGATGACCTTCATCTGGTTCTTGCCCCGCTGGTTGTCACCGTCGGAGAAGGAGTACCGCTCCCGGCTGAAGGTCAGGGCCTCGATGCCGTTCATATGGTTCCAGCCTTCCGTGTAGCTGTATTCATTGTAGCCGTAACCGCGCACATCTCCTGCATCCGTGGTAAAGGCGAAGTCCGAATAGACATCGATGCCCCCCAAGGCGTCCACGATGTCGATAAGGCCCCAGAAATTGATACGGCCATAATAGGAGGTCTTGGTTCCGTAGAGATTATCCAGCACAGCCATGCTCTCCTGCACGCCATACATGCCGGCGTGGGTCAGCTTATCCAGCTCACCGTTGAAGGCCAGAGGCAGATAGTAATCCCGCGGGGTGTTGACAAGCAGGATCTGACGGGTCTTGGGGTTCACCACCGCCAGAATATTCACATCGCTGCGGCTCTTGGCGTTGATGTCAGAGTCCCGCTCGTCGCTGCCGCTGCAGTAGATCACAAAGGGCTGCTTGGTGATGGAGCCGGAGGGCTTGATAGATGTAATTTCTTGTTTGGTTACATACTCGTAAATAATCTTGGTTCGGTCGGAGAAGTCGCTGTAAGGCTCCTGCTCCGTCAGCAGGGAAATGTAGCCCTCGTTGAGAATCATAGCCTGGATCTCATCGTCGTACATGGCATCTGCCATAGCGGCTGGCGTCTCGTATTCCCTCGTGTCGATCTGACCCATGCTCTCCTGCATGGCGCTGAGGAGCTTCTGGGTGTTCTCCTGGTCACGGTTGGCCAGGATACCAAATTTATAGCCTCGGGTATCGCCCAGCTCTGTGGCGTCGTCCTCTTTCATGACGATCACCGCCGTCACCTGCTTTTCCACCATGATGCCGGAGATCTTATTCAGGGCGGACTGCACCGCCCCGGCGGCCACGGTGCCGTAGATCATTGCCACGGACAACACCACAGCCAAAACGCCGCAG
>ERZ1026772.1726-NODE-1726-length-10867-cov-11.021643_pt1 | contig 10867 bp, 8 predicted proteins | sample MGYA00380124_ERZ1026772 | MGnify/ENA primary metagenome ERZ1026772 (study PRJEB33269, sample SAMEA4719760) | human gut metagenome | biome: human-associated habitat; feature: organic feature; material: feces | place: Cameroon | collected 2013-10 ...
CTGATCCGCTTCATCCCCTACACCATCACCACCGGCTTTACCGCCGGTATCGCCGTGACCATCTTCATCGGACAGTGGAAGGACTTTTTCGGCGTGAGCTACCCGGAAAAGCCCATTGAGACCATGGAAAAGGCCGCCTGCTTCTTCCGCAGTCTGGATACCGTCAACCTCTGGGCGGCGCTGGTGGGCGCGGTGTGTCTGGCCGTTCTCCTCATCTGGCCCCGCATCAATAAGCTCATCCCCGGCAGCCTCATCGCCGTGCTGGTGGGCATCGCCATGGTGAAGCTTCTGAATCTGCCGGTGAACACCATTGGCGACCTCTACACCATCTCCAACAGGCTGCCCTCCTTCACCCCGCCGGACTTCTCTTTTGACACCGTGCAGGCCATGCTGCCCAGCGCCTTCACCATCGCCATCTTAGCCGCTATCGAGAGTCTTTTGTCCTGCGTGGTGGCCGACGGCATGGTGGCCTCCCACCACAACTCCAACACGGAGCTGATCGCACAGGGCATCGGCAACGTGGGCTCGGCGCTGTTCGGCGGCATCCCCGCCACCGGCGCTATCGCCCGTACCGCCGCCAACATCAAGTCCGGCGGCCGCACCCCCGTGGCGGGCATGATCCACGCCGCCGTGCTGGTACTGGTGCTGGTGGTGCTGATGCCCTACGCGGCGCTCATCCCCATGCCCTGCATCGCCGCCATCCTGTTCAGCGTGGCGTATAATATGTGCCAGTGGCGTCCCTTTGTGCGGCTGTGTAAGTGCGCCCCCAAGAGCGATATTCTGGTGCTGGTGCTGACCTTTTTGCTGACGGTCATCTTCGATCTGGTGGTGGCCATCGAGGTGGGTATGCTGCTGGCGGCGCTGCTGTTCATGAAGCGCATGAGCAATGAGACGGAGGTGCGCGGTTGGAAGTACAAGGATATGCCGGAGGATCAGCTCACCGAGGTGCCGCTGCACGTCCGTGTGTACGAGATCCGCGGGCCGCTGTTTTTCGGCATGGCTGACCGCATCGGCGAGATCACCGTCAAGGAGTTCACCCGCTGCCTCGTCATCCGTATGCACATGGTCAATGCGCTGGACGTCACCGCCCTCAACGCGCTGGAGGCACTGTATGACGAGTGCGCCAAGAAGGGCGTGCGGGTCATCTTCTCCCACGTCAACGAGCAGCCCCTGCATGTGATGGAGCACGCCGGCTTCGTGGACAAGGTGGGACGGGAGAACTTCTGCGACCACATCCAGCAGGCCATTGCGCTGGCCTCCCAGCAGTAAGCGCCGAAACATTTTTTCGCGGAAAAGAGGCGCGCCGGTCAAACCGGCGCGCCTCTTTTATTGTTTTTCCATGGCGGGACGCAGCATCAGATGACGCCGTACTGCTTCAGCAGCTTTTCCACATCGGTGCCGTCGATCTTGCTGAGGGCCTTCTTCAGGACCATCTTTTCGCCGAAGCTCAGATCCATGTCGGTGGCCTTCTTGCCGTCCCGCAGCTTCACGGTGGCGTTCAGCAGGTCGCGGACATCGTAGACGCTGCCCCAGACCTCCGGCACGCCGCGATCCACATTCAGCAGGGTGTACACGGCCTCCATGCCGGTACGCATGGAATACTCGGTGGTGAAGATGGTGTCGCGGGGCGTCTCGGCAAACTGACCGAGGAAGGCGAAGTTCACGCTGCCGTCCGGCACGACCTTGGGCCGGTCGCCGTAGGCGCGGGGCATGAAGAACGCGTCGATATAGGGCATCATCACCGGCACGGTGTTGGCGCTGTTGGCCGCCAGATCCTCGATCTGCTCCTCCGGCACGCCGATGTGGTACAGCCACTCCATGCAGATCTCCTTACCGGTGCAGTCCCGCATGGGCTTCTTCACGAAGTCGCCGGGCTTGTCGGTGAACAGGGAGTAGACCCACACGAGGCAGTGATCCTTGGGCTGGTCACGGAACTGGGGCTGGCGGTTGATGGTCCAGCTCATCAGCCAGGAGGAGTCCTTCACGGTGACGATGCCGCCGGTGACCACATGGCCGGTGAAGGGATCGCGCTTGCAGATGTTCTTGATATAGGGGATGATGCGCTGATCCAGCGTCTCCACGGTGGCGCTCATCCAGTTGGTCTTCTCCGGATCGTGGCAGAACTTGTCGGGATGACCGAAATCGGGATCCTGCGCGGCGATCTTGCGCCACATATCCCAGCCGCCGCCCTCCCGCAGCTCGGTGTTGTAGGCGGCGGGCTTGTTCTGGCTGCCCATGGAGGAGTTCTCCACGCAGCCGCCGTTGGTGATGAACACCAGATCGTTCTCCGTCAGATCGATGGTGCCCTTCTCGCCGCCGCGCAGCACGTCGATGCGCTTGGCCAGCTTGCGGGCGGGGTCGGTGCAGTCAAATTCCACGTTGCACACCTGCACGCCGTAGTGAAACTGCACGCCGTGGCTCTCCAGATACTTCACCATGGGCAGGATCATGGACTCATACTGGTTGTACTTGGTGAAGCGCAGGGCGGTGAAGTCGGGCAGGCCGCCGATATGGTGGATATACCGCTGGATATAGAGCTTCATCTCCAGCGCGCTGTGCCAGTTCTCGAAGGCGAACATGGTGCGCCAGTACAGCCAGAAGTTGGAGGAAAGCACCTCGTCATCGAAGAAGTCGGTGATCTTCTTGTCCTGCAAATCCTCGTTGGGGGTGAAGAACAGCTTCATGATCTCCATAGCGCCCTTGTCGGAGATGCTGAATTTGCCGTCGGTGTGGGCGTCCTGTCCGCGCTTTTCGGTGGCGCGGCACAGGGAGTAGTTGGGATCCTCCTTGTTGAGCCAGTAATACTCGTCCAGTACGCTGACGCCCTCTGTTTCAATGGAGGGGATGGAGCGGAACAGATCCCACATGACCTCAAAGTGGTTGTCCATCTCCCGGCCGCCGCGCATCACATAGCCCAGATTCTCGAACTTGTAGCCGTCGCAGGCGCCGCCGGGCAGCTCGCCCTTTTCCAGAATGTGGACGTGCTCGCCCTGCATCTGACCATCGCGCACCAGATAGCAGGCGGCGGAGAGGGCCGCCAGACCGCTGCCCACGATATAGGCAGATTTGTTGTCTACGCCCTCCGGCTTCTTGGGACGGGCAAAGGCTTCATAGTTACCACTGGAATAATACATCGTAAAACCTCCTGTAAGCTCATGGCTTTATGTTTTCTGCTTGATGGCGAAAACATACACCCCCGCCGCATTTTGTTCAATAAACAGAAAAAAGACGGTGAACAAAAATTGTTCACCGGGCGGCGGCGTGCGTAATTTTTGTTCACTTTCCCCGATCTGCCAAAAACGCTGCCGCATATTATTTAACCCGGCAAGAGCCGCCCTAAGGGCGGCTCTTTTTGCGTAAGAACACGGTTTTGCGCAAATTTGTACATATACGGAATTCTGCCAAAAATCAGACAGACAGACCCGTTTATCCATAGTTTTTGTGCAAAAAATTCGTTAAGGTGATCGTATCAAAAGCCGCACACGCAAAGGCCCGTTCGTCGCGGGCGTCTCCGACGGGTGGATGTGTTTCGCCGCGAGACAGCCCTTCGACGCGCCGAGCGCCCCCCCGATGCATGGCGGTGGGCGGCCCTGCGGCAAATGCCGCAGAGCGCCCCGCCGGTCGGGAGGGCGGCAGAGCCTGCGAACAACGGCAGGCGATTTTACGATCCGGCTGTAACGGCTCGGCCGCCAGCCCAAAACCGGTGTGGAGGTGACACTATGCAAAACGTGAAGCAATGTATCCACGCAGAGCAGGCGCGCTGGCGCGTCTGGTTCTGGGCAGCCTGTGAGCTGTTCGTGTTGTTCTCCATGATGCGCTCCCTGCGCATAGGCCCGCTGTCCGACGCGCTGGTGTGTCTGCTGGTGGGCATCGGCGTGCTGATGCCGTATGTGCTGGAGACATGGGGCTACCGGGTGTCCAACGCGCTGCTGGTGTTCAGTATGCTGTATCTGCTGGGCGGTATGTCGGGACGCATCTACAAGCTGTACTACCTCATCGCCCATTGGGACAAGCTGCTGCACTTCAGCGGCGGCGTGGTATTCGCCGTGCTGGGCTCCTACATCCCCGTGCTGCTCAACAAGGACTATCAGGACGACCGGCGGCTGCGTATCCTGTTTGCGGTGCTGTTCTCCATCTCCGTCTCCGCGCTGTGGGAGTTCTACGAGTACGGCATGGACCGCTGGTTCGGCACGGATATGCAGCGGGATACCCTCGTCACCGCCATCCACTCCTACGATCTGGGCGACGCGGCAGGCGTGATCGGCAGCATCGACCAGATCGACAGCGTCATCGTCAACGGCGTGGCGCTGGAGGGCTATATCGACATCGGCCTCATCGACACCATGGGCGACATGATGATCGAGACGGCAGGCGCCATGGTGTACGCTGTCGTGTTCGCACTGGACAGAGGCCGTCACCCCGCCTTCACCCGCGTTGTGCCGTCTGCCTCCCAAGCGGAGGCCGCCCACGCCCATGTCTGGTAAAGTATCGCCGAAGCAGCAGAAGCTGCGGCTGGCGCGATGTCTGCTGGGCGCGGTGTGGCTCGTCATCATTGTGCTGTGTCTGCTGCACCGGGAGGATTTCACGCTGGAGGGCATCCTCACCTACTCGCCCCGGCACTCGGCGCTGGCCGCCGCGCTCCTGCTGGCGCTGTTCGCCGTCAAGAGCCTGAGCATCTTCCTGTACAGCGGCCTGCTGTATGCCGCCAGCGGCGTTCTGTTTCCCCTCCCCGTGGCCATCGCGGTGAACCTCGCGGGAACGGCGGTGATGGTCAGCCTCCCCTACTGGCTGGGGAAAAATTTGGGCAGTCAGGCGGTGCAGTATATCCTCCGCCGCTGGCCGAAGTCCGCCATGCTCCGGGAGCTGCGGGGCGGCAGCGACTTCTTCTTCGTGCTGATTGTCCGTCTGCTGGGCATCCTGTCCGCCGATGTGGTCAGCGCCTACATGGGCGCGATAGGCGTAAGATACAGGGACTATCTGCCCGCGTGTCTGCTGGGCTTTCTGACCACCTGCGTGCTGTTCCCCGTCATGGGCATGAGCCTCTCGGACATCCGCTCCCCCCAGTTCCTGACGGCGGCGGGCATCCAACTGGCGGAGATGCTGGCCTCCTGTATCGCGTTTCATTTCTACCGGAAAAAACACATAAAACAACCTATGGACTTTATAAAAGAAAGGACGGCGGACCAATGAGTATCACCGAAAAGATCTCCCACGCGGCGGAGCGTAAGGCGTTCGAGACCATCCTCGACTCCATGCTGAAAAAGGGGCAGACCCAGGACGTGGGCGACCTGGCCCAGCAGCTCATCGACATGATCCAGAAGATCCACAAGGGGACGTGGAGCGACAAGTCCTACGAGACGCTGCGGATGGTGGCGGAGAACCCCGATGGGAAGTGGGCGCACTACACCCAGCGGCTCATCCGGGACAACGACCCCTACATCCTCAAGACCTTCCTGACCAATGTGGCCTACGAGGGCGGCTTCCGGGGCTACCAGACGGCGCAGGAGAACGCCGCCAAGTACGACATCAACGTGCCGTGGCTCATCCTGATGGATCCCACCTCCGCCTGCAATATGCACTGCACCGGCTGCTGGAAGCCGGAGGCCGACAAGCTGTGGGTGCAGGAGCACGGAAATTGACGGAGGTATATACGATGAAAACGACTGCGCGTACCTGCGGCGGAAAGCACCGCAGGGGACACACCCTCGCAAAATTCGCCATCGGCAGCGGGCTGCTGTTCCTGTCGGCGCACACACTCTACAACCGTTTCTGCGCCAAACGGGATCAGGCGATACGGAGCTGCTTTGATACGCTGCAAATGGAGTCCAACGCGGAATACGACGAATAACGCCGCCGCGCCGCCGCTTCTCCCCCCTTGAAGCGCGGAGCTCCATGCGGCAAAAAAAGATGACGGCCAAGCCGTCATCTTTTTTTGCGTGATATGTCTTATGCCGCTTCTGTGAAGCGGGCGGTCACGCGGTGTGGACGGAGCTCCCAAAGGCCGCCAACGCCGCCTCCCGCACCATCTCGCACAGGGAGGGGTGTGCCACCACGGTCTTTTCCCACTGCTCGGTGGTCCAGCCCTCCGCCACGGCGGCGGTGGCAAAGGCGATCATCTCGGCGGAGTTCTCGCCTACGATGGAGACGCCCAGCGTCTTGGTGGTGTTCTTGTCCGCCACCACGAATACGCGGCCCACAGCGCCCTCCGCCAGCGCCATGCCGTTGGCGCCGTAGTCGAAGGCGCCCAGCACCGGCTCATAGCCGGCGGCCTCGGCAGCCTCGGTGGTCAGTCCCACAGACGCCAGCACCGGCAGGGTGTAGGTGCAGACGGGGACCGGCATGGTGCCGTAGGGCTTGTCCTCGCCCAGAATGTCTGCCAGCGCCGCCTCTCCCTCGGCATAGGCGGCATGGGCCAGCTGATAGCCGCCCACCACGTCGCCGATGGCGTAAACGCCGGGCAGATTGGTACGCATATGGTCGTCCACCACGATGCACTTCTTCTGATCCAGCGCAAGGCCCAGTGCCTGGGCGTCGATGCCGCTGAGGTTGGTTCTGCGGCCGGCAGCCATCAGCACCTGCTCACAGTCCACGGCCTCCTCCGCGCCCTTGTGCTCGTAGACCGCACGCAGCAGCTCACCGTTCTTCTCGATGCGCAGCATCTTGGCGCCGGTCTTCATGGAGATGCCCAGCTTCTTCATCTCCCGCGTCAGGACGCGCACTGCCTCCTTCTGCTCCCGGGGCAGCAGCTCCTGCAGCATCTCCACCACCGTGATCTTGGTGCCGAAGGCCGCGAAGGCGCAGGCCAGCTCCAGGCCGATGACGCCGCCGCCCATGACCACCATGCTGGCGGGCAGCTCCGTCAGCGCCAGCGCGCCGGTGGAGTCGATGCAGTACTCGTGACCGGGGACGGGGATCATCATGGGTACGCTGCCCGTGGCGATGACCACATTCTTGCCGGTGTACGCCTCGCCGCCGCACTCCACCACCCGGTCAGGCTTCAGGCTTGCCTCGCCGGTGATCACCGTGACGCCGCACTTCTTCAGCAGGAAGCTGACGCCGTTGACCAGCTTGGCGCTGACCTCGTTCTTGCCCTGCTGTACCTGCGGGTAGTTGAGGCTGCCCGTCTCCGTGAGGATCTCCTTTTTCACCAGTCCGCGGAGCTTCCGCATGGTGCTGGCCTTATCCACCAGATATTTGGTGGGGATGCAGCCGATGTTCAGGCAGGTGCCGCCCAGATGCTCCTTTTCAAAGAGCGCTGTCTTCAGACCCTTGCGGGCCGCCGCAATGGCCAGAGAATAGCCGCCGGGGCCGCCGCCGATGACGAGAATATCAAATGCTTCCATGGTATGTGACCCTCCAAATATTCGTAATCACTGCCCATGCAGTTGTTCTCTCACTATAACATTTGCCCGATAAATGTCAACCCCTATCGCCCCGCTGCGCCGGGTCGTGAAGTCTTTGTCGATATTGACGGGCAGGGGAGAGGGTTTTTGGCCAAAATCACGTCTTTTGTCCGCCGCAAGCCCGGTGTATACTAATATTTGACCCGCGCAGAGCCGCCGGGTCGCCGCAAGAATACAGCAGAGCCGGCGCGGTTCCCCGCCGCGCCCCGCAGATATAGGAGCGATGTATGGACGTCAACGATCTGAAGCTATTCACCCGTGCCGCAGAGCTGGGCAACATCACCCGCGCCGCCGCGGAGCTGGGCTACACCCAGTCCGCCGCCAGCCACGCCCTGCGCCGGCTGGAGCAGAGCTTAGGCACGCAGCTTTTACAGCGTCTGCACATGGGCGTCTGCCTGACGGAGAACGGCAGGGCGCTGCTGCCCTACGCCGCCGCTATGCTGACCGCGCAGGAGCGGCTGATACAGAAGGCGGGGGAGCTGAGCGACCGCGTATCCGGCACCGTCTCGGTGGGCTGCATCAGCAGCGTGGCCATCCGCTGGCTGCCGGAGCTGATCGAGCATATGGCCCGGCGCTTCCCCGCCGTGCAGATCCGCTTTCAGGACGGCAGCTACGAGGACGTGGAGACGTGGATCCTGAAAAAGAAGGTGGATGTGGGCTTTCTGTCCGCCGCCACCAAGCAGCCCTTCCGCCTGACGCCGCTGGTGGAGGACGAGCTGCTGCTGGTGCTGCCCCACGGCCACGAGCTGTGCGCGCTGGAGGAGGTGCCGCCGGAGCAGCTGCGGCAGCAGCGGGTCATCGTCCCCGCCGAGGGCGTCGACTACGACGTAGGGGATATCCTGCGCCGGGCGGGCTGCGCCGTGACGGAGGGCGCCAGCGTCAGCAGCGACTACGCCGCCCTCTCGCTGGTGGGACAGGCCCGGGGCGTGACCATCCTGCCCCGGATGCTGCTGGCCGACCACGACGACCGCCGGGTGTGCCTGCGCTATCTGGTGGGGCGGCCCACCCGCACCATCTGTCTGGCCACGCTGCCCCAGCACCGTCTGAGCCCCGCCGCTGAGACCTTCTGCCGCTGCGCCGCTGAAATGCTCTGTGGGGAAGAAGCGCCGCCCCGCGGCTGACCATACCGGGAAAGCACAGGCCATGCCTGTGCTTTTTGCCGCCGTCGGCATGAATCAAATTCATGCCAGATGGGAAAAATGTCTATTTTACAAACCCCGCGCCGCCTGATAGGATGGCCTCCGGATATAGATTGCCGTTTTGGCGGCTTTTTGGGGGAGGTTTGCTGCATGGGGAACACGTTTCGTCACTCGCTGCTGCGTTTCGCCCAGATCACACTGGGATGCGCGCTGTATGCGCTGGGCTTCTGCTGGTTCTATGCCCCCAATCAGATGTGCATGGGCGGCTTCACCGGCCTTGCGCAGGTAATCGGACTGTTTATTCCGGAATTCCCCGTGGGCGTGCAGGTACTGCTGATGAACCTGCCGCTGTTCTTCCTGATCTGGAAGAAGGTGGGGCGGGACTGGCTGATGGCCTCGCTGTATGCCACGCTGGTCAGCTCCCTGCTCATCGACCTGCTGGATCAGTTCGTGACGTTTCCGCCCATCGAGCCGGTGCTGGCCTGCGTGTACGGCGCTGTGCTGGTGGGTACCGGCTGCGGCCTGATGCTGCGGCAGACCGCCACCGTGGGCGGCACCAATCTGGCGGCGCGGCTGCTGCGTCTGCGGCTGGAGCGCGTGTCCATCGGTGCGCTGTGCAGCCTGCTGGACGGGCTGATCGTGGTACTGTACACGCTGGCGTTCCACGACCTGAGCCGTGGCCTGTACGCCGTGGCGTCCCTGTACCTCATCTCCCTCATCATGGATCGGGTGGTATACGGCGGCAAGCGCTCCAAGGTGGCGTGCATCGTGTCTGACCGCTACGAGGAGCTGACCGCCGCGCTGCTGGACATGAACCGGGGCATCACTCTGCTCAGCGGCGAGGGCGGCTATACCCATCAGGCGCGGAAGGTGATCCTCTGCGCCTTCGGCAAAAACCAGATCATCCAGCTGAAAAAGCGGGTACAGCAGGTGGACCCCGACGCCTTCATCATCGTCTACGACGCCAACGAGGTGCTGGGCAAGGGCTTCGGCTCCTATGAGGCCGGCGGCCTATGAGATGATTCTCTAAAAAATAACTTCATTAAAAAAGCATCCACCCCAATGGGTGGATGCTTTTTCTTTCTGTATCGATATCGATGCTGCGCGTGACAGTGCAGGGTCTATCCCCGCAGGCAGGCGGCTCAGCAGAGCTTGGCGCCGGCGGGAACGCTGTCGTCAATGAGCATCAGGTGCAGCTTCTCCTCGCCCTTCTCCTTGTGGACGGCAGAGAGCAGCATACCGCAGGAGGGGATACCCATCATCTTACGGGGCGGCAGGTTCACGATGGCCACGGCGGTCTTGCCGATGAGCTGCTCCGGCTCGTAGTAATGGTGGATGCCGGAAACGATAATACGGTCGGTGCCGCTGCCGTCGTCCAGCGTGAACTTCAGCAGCTTGTCGGACTTCTTCACCGCCTCGCAGCTCTTGATCTTCACGGCGCGGAAGTCGGACTTCAGGAAGGTGTCGAAGTCCACCTCATCGGCCACAAAGGGCTCCACCTCCACAGCGGGGAGGGCGGCCTTCTTCTGGGCCTCCTGCATGGCGTTGAGCTTCTCCAGCGTCGCCTCCACGTCCACGCGGGGGAACAGGTTCTCGCCCTTGCTGACCTGTACCTCGGCAGGCAGCACGCCCCACACGTTGGCATTGTCCCAGGTGCGGACGGCGTCATCTGCGCCGATCTTGGCGAAGATCTTGCCGCAGCTCTCCGGCATCACCGGCTGCAGCAGCGCGGTGCAAACGCGGATGGTCTCCAGCAGGTTGTACAGCACCGTGGCCAGACGGACGCGCTTGCTCTCGTCCTTGCCCAGCGTCCATGGCGCCGTCTCGTCGATATACTTGTTGGCGCGGTCGATGACCTTGAAGATCTCGTCCAGACCGTTCTGGAGCTGGAGCTTCTCCATCTCCGCCTCGTACCGGTCGCGCAGGGCGCACACGGTCTTTTTCAGGTCGCAGTCCTCCGGGGAATCCTCCCGTTCGGCGGGCAGCTTGCCGCCGAAGTACTTTTCCACCATGCCGGTGGTACGGCTCACCAGATTGCCCAGCTTGTTGGCAAGGTCGGTGTTGATGGTGGAGATCAACAGCTCGTTGGAGAAGTTGCCGTCAGAGCCGAAGGGGAAGGTGCGCAGCAGGAAGAAGCGCAGCGCGTCCACGCCGAACAGCTCCGCCAGCACGTAGGGATCCACCACGTTGCCCTTGGACTTGGACATCTTGCCGCCGTCGATAACCAGCCAGCCGTGGCCGTAGACGTGTTTGGGCAGAGGCATACCCATGCTCATGAGCATGGCAGGCCAGATGATGGAGTGGAACCGGACGATCTCCTTGCCC
>ERZ1026772.1727-NODE-1727-length-10854-cov-3.851560_pt1 | contig 10854 bp, 7 predicted proteins | sample MGYA00380124_ERZ1026772 | MGnify/ENA primary metagenome ERZ1026772 (study PRJEB33269, sample SAMEA4719760) | human gut metagenome | biome: human-associated habitat; feature: organic feature; material: feces | place: Cameroon | collected 2013-10 ...
GGCAAGGTTCCAAAAGTGGAGGAATACTTTGTGTATTTCCCACTTTGGGAACCGCAGCATGGGGACAAAAGATCCGCTCGCCAGCCGCAGACGATTTATTCAGAGTTTACTTTAATAGTTATATAGAAAAGGCTTCTGTAATGGTGCCGCCGCCGATGACCAGGTCGCCCTGGTAGAGCACCACGGCCTGGCCGGGGGTGATGGCCCGCTGGGGGGTGTCGAATACCACCCGGGCGCAGCCCTTTTCCTCAGGATACACGGTGGCGGGCTGCTCGTTCTGGCTGTGGCGGATCTTGACGGTCACGGGCATGGGCTGGGTCAGGGCAGGGAAGGGGAACCAGTTCCAGTTGTCTGCCCGCAGGGCATTGCGATAGAGGGCCTCATTGGGGCCGACGGTGACGGTGTTGTTTTCCATATCCTTGCCGCAGACATATACCGGGGCGCCCAGGGCGATGCCCAGGCCCTTGCGCTGACCCAGGGTGTAGCACACGGCACCCCGGTGGCGGCCCACCACATGACCCTGCAGATCCAGATAATCCCCGCTGGGATACTTCTTTCCGGTGTAGCGTTCCAGGAAGGCGGCATAATCTCCGTCAGGGACGAAGCAGATATCCTGACTGTCCCGCTTCCGGGCATTGATAAAGCCCTGTTCCTGGGCAATCTGCCGCACCTGCTCCTTGGTCAGCTCTCCCAGGGGGAACTGGGTGTGGGCCAGCTGCTCCTGATCCAGGCAGGCCAGAAAGTAGGTCTGATCCTTGGCCTTATCCACGGCTTTATATAATAGGTATCGCCCGGTGTCGGGATCCTGGCGGATCCGGGCATAGTGGCCGGATACCACATAGCCGTAACCCAGCTCCAATGCCCGATGGAGCAGACGGTGGAATTTCAGATAGCGGTTGCAGTCGATGCAGGGGTTGGGGGTTTGACCGGCTTCGTAGCTGCGCACAAAGCGCCGGATGACCTGATTTTCAAAATCCTGCTGGAAGTTGAATACATAGTGGGGCATCCCCAGCCGATGGGCCACGCTCCGGGCATCCTCCACATCATCCAGGGAGCAGCAGGTGGATTCCTGCCCCTGTCCCAGGATCGAATTGTCAAACAGCCGCATGGTGGCGCCGATGCAGCGATAGCCTTTTTGCTGCATCAGATAGGCGGCAACGGAGCTGTCCACGCCGCCGCTCATGCCGATGAGCACAGTGTTTGCCTGTTCGGCCAGATATTCGGTGATCAGAGTGTTTTCCATGGGATCCCTCCTTGTTGAAAACAGTATATCAGGGGGCAAAGGGAATGTCAATTCGGGGTTTTGAAGAAGAATTTGTAACCGATGGAAACAAATGATTTCAAAATGATCTGAAAAAAGTCTATAAAAGAGAGGATTATTCCGGGAAATCCAATAAAAACCATGGTTAAAAATTCTGTCAGAAAAAAAGAGTAACAAAAATGTAATAAAAATGAAAAAAGGGGTTGCAATTTGTAATCAAGTCTGTTATAATACGGATACTTACATAAGAAAAAGGAGTAAGTGTGTTATGAAGAAGCGTATGTTTAGTTTCCTGTTAGCGCTGATGCTGATCGTGAGCCTGGTTCCCACGACTGTCGTCACCGCAAATGCCGTTGGTGGTTCTAAGCTGAACACCAGCGAGACTGCTGTGAAGGTTCTGGCTGAAAAGCAGGGCTTCCAGTCGAAAGTTTACGAAAAGGACGGCAAGTACTACATTGGCTACGGCAGCATTGTCAAGGACAATAACGGTAATGTAGTCACGAGCATGGCTGATGCTGAAAAGCTGTTCCCGGATGCCATCACGGAGACGATGGCTCTGTCTCTGGTTCAGAACGAGCTGAAGGAAAGCATTGACAAGCAGATCAATGCCTTTACCGACACCAATACCATTCAGCTGACCCAGGGCCAGCACGATGCTCTGGCTGTGTACTCCCACAGAGTCGGCACCGGCTGGATGAGCGATACGAGCAATGCACTGAACATTGCTGTTCGCGCTCGCAAGACCGGCACGGAGTTCATCAAGGCCATTGTGGGTCAGCCTAGTCTGGACAATCTGGAAGCCCTGAAGGTTTCCATGAACCTGCGACTGTCCGAGGCAAATATGTATCTGAACGGTATGTACGGTTACAACCGTCCCGGTTCTATGTCCTATGCGGTTCTGGACAACAACGGAACGAAGGAACTGGTGATCTACGAAACCTCCAAGGGTTACGCATTGAATCCCAGCACGGTTACCGGCAAGGATTTCTTTGGCTGGTATGTGGCTGACGGTGATGGAAAGCCCTCCGGCGCTGCCATCACCAAGCTGACCGGTGATCACTACGGCAAGCTGATCATTGCGAAGTTTGACAATGCGAACGCAATGAGTCCTGTAAAGTATACGATCAACACTTCCTCTCTGCCTTCCCGCAACTTCTACAGTGCTCCTATGACTCGAGCAGCACTGGCAACCGCAACCCCGTGGGGCGTTCTGGGAAACAACACCACCTTTACTGTTTCCTATGAGCGGGTAGTCGATCTTGACTTCAAGTGGGTTTACGGTGAAGGTAAGAATGACAAGGGTCAGGGGATTTCTCAGGTTTGGGTTCCTCTGGGTGACTTCTCCACCAGCATTAAGCCCACCGAAAAGCCTGTGGCATCTGCAACCATTACCACCGCTACCAACCTCTACTACGGCGCATCTAAGAACAGCGGTTATACAGGCAAGGATGTTCTCGTGGGTCAGACCTACAATGTCTATGCAACCCAGGAAGAGAAGAGCGAAAGCGGCAATATTCTCTGGGGTCAGATCAGCGTGGGCGGCACTGCCGGCTGGATTGATCTGAAGAATGCCAAGGTGGTCTACACCAACAATACTTCCACTTCTCCTGTGGGTAAGAACGGTAAGATCATCAACGCAGAAGTAGTCAATGTCCGTCAGAGTGCGGATATTGGTTCTGCCATACTGACCGGCCTGAAGCGTGACACCAAGGTTACCATTCTGGAAACCAAGATGAACGGCGAGAATCAGTGGATGCGTGTCCGCTGGTCCGGCCTGAAGGACGGCTACCAGGAAGGCTGGGTCTATGCCTACTACATCGAAGTGGAGGGCGCACCCCACTCCAATCCCGGCAACGCTGCCAATTCCGGTACTGTGAAGTACACCGGTGTGGTTACCAGTAACATCAACCTGAATGTTCGTAAGAGCGCAGATGTCTATGCTCCCAAGGTAAGATCTCTGCCCACTGGCACCAAGATTGGCGTTTATGAAATCACAACTGCCCGCGGTATGAAGTGGGGCCGTATCGGCGAAGGCGAATGGGTTTGCCTGAGCTATGTTAAGCTCACCGAGGTTCCCAACTCCGGCAACAACAGCAACAGCGGTGCCACCAGTACCACCGATATTCAGGCTACCGTCACCTCCACCACCCTGGATGTGCTGAAGAGCTATAACAACAACAGCGCCAAGGTCGGCACCCTGAAGAAGGGCGATGTGGTTCCTGTTCTGGAAAGAAACACCGAGAAGACCGGCACCGGCACCCGTATCTGGGGCCGTATTAAGAAGGACAATCTGGAAGGCTGGATCAACCTGGCCTATGCCGATGTGAAGACGGTTACCACCGTTGTGAACCCCGGCAATACCGGCAATGCCGGCAGCGACAGCAATACCACCAGCAATGCCAACGGCGCAGAGGCTGTCATCGCCAACTGCGTGGCTGTCAATGTCCGTGACGCAGCCGGTACCGCAAATAAGCTGAAGCTGAAGCTGAACCAGGGTACCGCCGTTAAGGTGTACGAGAAGAAGACTGTGGACAATGCGCCTTGGTCTAGAATTACCTGGGACAACGGCACTTCTGAGGGCTGGGTCTGCATGTACTATGTGGAGATGAAGGCCGCCAGCGGCACCACCGGCGGCAATACCACCGGCAACACCATCGGCAACACCAACAGCAACACCATTTCCGCTGTGGGTACCGTCAACAGCACTATCGCACTGAATGTCCGCGCCGGCGCAGGTCTGGGCTTTGCCAAGATCGGCAGCCTGAACAAGGGCGCAAAGGTCACCGTTTATGAGCAGGTCTCCGCTGACGGCATGATCTGGGGCAGAATCCCCTTCAATAAGGGCTACGGCTGGATTTGCATGAGCTACATCAATGTGGACAATGTCACCTCCTCCGGCAAGGGTGTCATGGGTACCATCGCCCGCTGCTTCAAGGCTGTCAACGTCCGCAGCGCACCCGGCACCAACAATGCTCTGGTGGCTACCATCAACGTTGGCTCCCGTGTTGAAGTGTTTGAAAAGAAGCTTTACAGCGGTCAGTACTGGGGCCGTGTGGCTCAGGGCTGGATCTGCATGGACTATGTCCTGCTGGATTCCGAGCTGCCTCCCGATACCAAGCTGGATGAGACTAAGGCAACCACTGCCGCAACCAATCCTACCAAGGAAACCGTCAACAGAGACAATGAGGTTCTGTACACCGTTAAGGGCAGAACCACCGCAGAAGTGGAGATTCATAACGATGCTTCCGCCACAAGCCTGAAGGTTGGTTCTCTGAAGAAAGGTATGGAACTGAGAATCCTGGGTATCAAGATCAACAATGCCGGCGAGCTGTGGGGCCGTGTGGACGACTATGCAGGTTCTGGCTGGGTTAACATGAAGAATGTTGCATACGAGGTCAAGGGCTATGTGAACACCGACGAGCAGCCTGTTTACCTCAATGCCGATGCTGGCAGCACCATCAAGGGCAGACTGACCCTGAATACCGTAGTGACCATTAGGAGCTTGACCCTCAACGGCAGCACTGTCTTCGGTTGGGTCGAGGACGGCCTCAACGGCTGGATTCCCATGGGTCGTGTCAGCGATGATCCTGTGGTTGCTATCCCTGTTTACTCTGATGCAGAGGTCAACAACTCCTTTGATGCTAATATCAGTGGTAAGACCAATGCAACCATTGATGTTGTGGATACCATCAACGGCAGCAAGGTTCTGTTCCGTGTGAAGGCTGGCTCTAATGTCATGGTTGGCGGTATTCGGACTGACTATGGTCGTGTCTGGGGTTCTATTCAGGCAACGACTACAGCGGGTACTGTGTCCGGCTGGGCAGATTTGAGCGGTGTCAACTACACCGTGTGGGCAGGTGTTCCCTCTGGAACGAAGGTTTACAACACCAAGGATCTGAACTTGGATGATTCCAATGTCTTTGATACGATTGAGGATCCCTCCGGTGCTGCTGGCGATATTTCCATCCAGCTGTGCAAGATCAGCTTCGATGCCAACGGCGGTCGCTGGGGTACGGTCATCAGCAATGGTAAGTTCGTGTATCTGGGCACTGGCGTGAATGTCACTGGTCTGGAAGGCTAAGCCTATCTGATTCCAACTCCTGAAAACAGGACTTCTTATAACACAGCCACCCCCGCAGGTATCTGCGGGGGTGTGCCCATTTTTGGGGAAGCTCTGATGAAATCGACAAGAGCTGACGGCGAAAGATTTTGCTTCCAGGCAAGGTTTGGAAAATGAGGGAATACTGTATGTATTTCCCATTTTTCAAACCGCAGACTGGGGGCAAAAGATTCGCCGCTCAGCCGCAGACGATTTATTCAGAGTTTCCTTAGGAAGGATTTGTCTTGCGATACGGCCATAGCTGTGATATGATAAGCGAAAATAACCTTCGGAGGAGATCAATATGAGCAAAGCCGATGAATTGTATAAGCAGACCTGCCGGAAGATCCTGGAGGAGGGCTATTCTGATGCCGGGCTGCCGGTTCGCCCCCACTGGGAGGACGGCACCCCTGCCCACACCTTGAAGACCTTCGGTGTGGTCAACCGTTATAATCTGGCGGAGGAGTTCCCCATTATGACCCTGCGCCGCACCTACTGGAAAAGCGCCGTGGATGAGCTGCTGTGGATCTGGCAGAAGAAATCCAACCGGATCTGCGACCTGGGCAGCCATGTCTGGGACGAGTGGGCCGGAGAGGACGGAACCATCGGCAAGGCCTATGGCTATCAGCTGGGGATAAAGCATCAATACAAGGAGGGTATGTTCGACCAGGTGGATCGGGTGCTGTACGATCTGAAGAACAACCCCACCTCCCGCCGGATCCTCACCAACATCTACAATTTTGAAGATCTGCATGAGATGAACCTCTATCCCTGCGCCTACTCCATGACCTTCAATGTCACAGGAAATAAGCTCAATGCCATTTTGAACCAGCGTTCTCAGGATATGCTCACCGCCAACAACTGGAATGTGGTGCAGTATGCCGTGTTGACCCACATGATGGCTCAGGTCTCCGGCCTGGAGGTGGGGGAGTTTGTCCATGTGATTGCCGACTGCCACATTTATGACCGGCATATTCCCGCGGTAAAGGCTATGCTGGAGCTGGAGGGCTATGAGGCTCCCACCTTTGTCATGGATAAGAGCATTACGAATTTCTATGACTTTACCAAGAACTCCTTCCGGATGGAGAACTATCAGTATCATCCCTTTGATTTCAAGATCCCCATGGCGATTTGAGGCGGCAGTATGGAATTGATCGCTGCTGTCTATGAGGATTGGGGCATCGGCCGGGACGGAACCCAGCCGGTGGCACTGCGCGCCGACCGTAAATTCTTCCGGGAGGTCACCCGGGGGGCCACGGTGATCGTAGGGCGGCGCACCATTGAAGATTTCCCCGGGAAAAAACCCCTGCCCGGACGGGTGAACATCGCCTTGACCCGCAGTTGTCAGCAGATCCCCGGCTTTACGGTCTGCCGCAGCCCGGAGGAGGCGCTGGAGGCGGTAAAGAAGGACGAAAAGTGCTTTGTCATCGGCGGCGGCAGTGTCTATCGGCAGATGCTGCCCTACTGCGATGGAGCCTATATCACATACCTGCACTGCAACCCCGGCTCGGATACCTTCCTGCCCCGGCTGGATCAGTCGGAGCAGTGGCAGCTGGAAGAATGCCTGTGCTCCGGCCAGGAAGACGGAATCACCTATGAAATGCTTCACTACAAGCGCATATAATGAAACTGCCCGGTCTATGGATCGGGCAGTTTGTAATTTCTGAGTAAAAAAGTGCAGCATCCTGTGAAATTATAGTGGAATTGACGGGGAAGGTGTGATATACTAACAATGAATGACTTGCAATATGCCAATATGCGAGTAATATCATGGATATGGAGGTAATTCTATGGGACTTATAAAAGCAATTACGGGCGCAGCCGGCGGTGTGCTGGCTGACCAATGGAAGGAATACTTTTACTGCGATGCATTGCCTGCCGAAGTGCTGGTACGCAAGGGACAGAAACGGGTCTCCGGTCGGTCCTCCAATACCAAGGGGGTGGACAACATCATCACCAAGGGCTCTGTCATTGCCGTGGCAGACGGCCAGTGTATGATTATCGTAGACCAGGGCCGGGTGGCAGAAATCTGCGCCGAGCCGGGTGAATTTACTTACGATTCCTCCACGGAGCCGTCCATCCTCTGCGGCAACCTGAGCCAGAACATCCCTGCGGTTTTTAAGAATATCGGCAAACGCTTTACCTTCGGCGGGGAAGCCCCCAAGGATCAACGGGTGTACTATCTCAACACCAAGGAGCTCATCGGCAACAAGTACGGCACTCCCTCTCCTGTGCCCTTCCGGGTGGTGGATCGGAATGTGGGTCTGGATATTGACATTTCCATCCGCTGCTTCGGTGAGTACAGCTACCGTATCACCAACCCTGTGCTGTTTTACACCAATGTCTGCGGCAACGTGGAGCAGGATTATCAGCGCAGCGAAATTGACAGCCAGCTGAAAACCGAGCTGCTGACTGCCTTGCAGCCTGCCTTCGCCCGGATCTCCGATATGGGCATTCGCTATTCTGCCCTGCCCGGTCACACCCAGGAGATGGCCGATGCCCTCAACACGGTGCTCTCCGGCAAGTGGAGAGACCTGCGGGGCGTGGAGATCGTGTCTCTGGGTGTCAGCAGCGTGAAGGCCTCTGAGGAAGACGAGGCCATGATCAAGGAACTGCAGCGCAATGCAGCCTTCCGCAATCCCACCATGGCCGCTGCCCACATGGTCGGTGCCCAGGCTGCCGCCATGCAGGCTGCCGCCGCCAACCAGGGTGCAGGCCCGGCTATGGCCTTTATGGGCATGAACATGGCAAATCAGGCCGGCGGCCTCAATGCCCAAAGCCTGTTCCAGATGGGTCAGCAGCAGGCTGCTGCCGCCCCTGCGCCTGCTGCCCCTGCACCGGATGCCAACACCTGGAAATGTGCCTGCGGCAATCTGGCCACCGGCAAATTCTGCACCGAGTGCGGTGCCAAGCGTCCCGCGCCGGAGGGCTGGGTCTGTGCCTGCGGCGCAGTGAATAAGGGCAAGTTCTGCTCCGAATGTGGTGCCAGGAAGCCTGCCGGAGTTCCCCAGTACCGCTGCGACAAGTGCGGCTGGGAGCCGGAGGACCCCACCCATCCGCCCAAGTTCTGCCCGGAGTGCGGCGATCCCTTTGACAGCAACGACATCAAGTAATTCTTTGCGCACCTTTGGTGCACCATCTGAGGAATAGGAGGGATATGATGCCTACACAGATCTCGCAATACAAATGCCCATGCTGCACGGCACCTCTGCGGTTTGACGGAAATGCCGACCGCCTGGAGTGCGACTACTGCGGCTCCAGCTACACCGTGGCCGAAATGGAGGCAATGTACGCCCAGCAGGATGCCCAGGCGGAAAAGGCCTTTGCAGAAGCCGAGGCAGCAGCTGAACAGGAAGCGGTGCAGCAGCAGGAGGAAACGGCTTGGGATGCCTCCGGGTTGTCCCAGGACTGGGGTGCGGACGGTGAAAAGCTCCGCGTGCTCCACTGCCCCTCCTGCGGTGCAGAGCTGATCACCGATGACACCACAGCGGCCACCAGCTGCCCCTACTGCGGCAACAATACCATTGTGCCGGGGCAGTTCCAGGGGGCGCTGAAGCCGGACTATGTGCTGCCCTTCAAGCTGAGCAAGGAGGATGCCCGGGCGGCTCTGAAAAACCACTATAAGAAGAAGCACTTCCTGCCAAAGGAATTCTCTGCCCAGAACCATCTGGAGGAGATCAAGGGAATTTATGTTCCCTTCTGGCTGTTTGAATCCGGTGCGGATGCGGACTGTACCTTCCACGCCACCCGCAGCCACTGCCACCGGGAAGGGGAGTATGATGTCACCGTCACAGAGCATTTCCGGGTGCGCCGGGGCGGCTCGATGGAATTTGAGCATGTTCCCACGGATGCTTCCCAGAAAATGCCCGATGACTACATGGATTCCCTGGAACCCTATGATTACAGCGATCTGAAGCCCTTCTCCGTGGGCTATCTGCCGGGGTATCTGGCGGATAAGTACGATGTTCCCCCGGAGGACTGCATGACCCGGGCGGATCAGCGATGCCGGGCCACCGCCATCGAGCAGATGCGCCGGGATGTGGTGGGTTACGATACGGTGGTCACCACCGGGAGCAATGTCTCCTTGCAGCGGGGCAAGATCCACTATGCCCTGATGCCGGTGTGGACCCTGCACACCAAGTGGCAGGGGAAGGACTACCTGTTTATGATGAACGGTCAGACGGGAAAAATGGTGGGCGATCTGCCGGTGTCCCAGGGGAAATACTGGGGTACCTTTGCCGCACTGACCGGCGTATTCACCGTGGCCATGACGGTTCTGGGCGTTGGCAAATGGATCGCCATGCTGTTTATGGGTTAAGGAGGGGATGAAGATGAAAAAAAGGATCTCCCTCATTGTGGTATGGGTTTTGATGCTTTCTCTGCTCTGTCTCCCTGCCAGTGCTGCCCAGGGCCGCAACGGCTATGTGCTGGATGCAGCAGAGCTGATGCCGGATGAATTTGTGACAGCTCTGGATGACCAGGCGGCGAAAATGTCGGAGCTGTACCGGTGCGGCGTATACATTATCACCGTGGACGATTTCACCGACTATTCCAGCGCTTCGGATACCTATGGAGCGGCCAAGGAGCTGTACCGGGCCTGTGAGATGGGCTATGGAAGTGAAAAAAGCGGCGTAATGCTGCTGTTGTCCGTTGCCGACCGGGATTATGCCCTGATCGCGTACGGCTATGGAAACACCGCCTTTACCGACTACGGCAAGGAAAAGCTGAAGGAAGTTTTCCTGGATGATTTTAAGAAGGACGATTGGTACGGCGGCTTTTCGGATTATCTGAACAAATGCGAAAGTATGCTGGCAAGCGCACGGGCCGGAAGTCCCCTGGATAAGGGAACCAACCCGGCAGCCGGGCCTGTGGGAATGGTAATCTCTCTGGTTCTGAGCGCCTTCCTGGCCTTTGTTGTCTGCACCGTGCTGAAAAGCAGTATGCAGTCCGTCCATGCCCAGACCGAGGCGGATGTCTATCTGCGGGAGGGCAGCCTCAATATCTCCCGGCGGGAGGACCGGTTCACCTATGCCACCACCCAGCGGGTGAAGCGGGAAACCAAATCTTCCTCCGGCAGCAGCGGCGGAACCACTGTTGACAGCGACGGCTTCTCCGGCAGCAGCGGAAAGTTCTAAAATTGAGATTTCGGGGAATTTCCCCGGGACAGGAACAAAAAGCAAGGGATCCGGGAGGATTTTTCCGGATCCCTTTGGTTTGTTGCGGAAAATTTCTATTTATATCGAATTTTTTCTTGACAATTCGCAAAAGAACGATTATAATACTCTAGCCTGGTGTAGGCCCTGAACGCATCCAGGATCAAGCCGGATGCCATCGGAGGGAGGGAAAACAATGTCTGAAATTCGCGTCAAGGAAAACGAATCTCTGGAGAGCGCTCTGCGTCGTTTTAAGCGCAGCTGTGCCAAGGAGGGCGTTATCGCTGAAGTTAAGAAGCGCGAGCATTACGTCAGCCCCAGCCTGAAGCGTAAGCAGAAGT
>ERZ1026772.1729-NODE-1729-length-10847-cov-7.224240_pt1 | contig 10847 bp, 5 predicted proteins | sample MGYA00380124_ERZ1026772 | MGnify/ENA primary metagenome ERZ1026772 (study PRJEB33269, sample SAMEA4719760) | human gut metagenome | biome: human-associated habitat; feature: organic feature; material: feces | place: Cameroon | collected 2013-10 ...
CGCCGGTATCAGAAGGAGAAGCGGCGGCAGACCGCCCTCCATAAGGAGGAGCGGGACGCCAAGCGGGCGGCGAAGCGGGAGAAGGCGCGGGAGCATCAGCGTGCCGACGCCATGCGGGCGGCGGCGAAGAAGCGCCCGGGCAAGAAAAAGACCCCGGCGCAGCAGAGCCGCCCGGTTCCCATGGAACAGGGGCGCGCACTGTAAACGCGCGGGCATTCCTACGGATGGTTTCCTGCCCTTCGGGGCGGGCTGCTATACAAAAAATCTGACGGCGGGGCGAAAGCGCCGCGGCGGGAGAGAGGGTGATAACATGGCCGGAAGAACGGGAACTTTCGATCTCATGCGAGAGCTTTTCTACAACGAATGGTAGAAAATGGAAGCTTTCGGAACCGGGCGGCCGCCTGCGGGGCATTTGCCGCGGAGGGCGCGGAGGTCCGGGCTTGTTCACTTATCCACGAAACGGGACATTTGTCCGGCGGGGAACGCCCCGGCCGGGGAAGCGCCCCCACATTTTTGATTTTGGAGAATATTATGAAAAGACGGATATTTTCATTTTTACTGGCGGTGGTTATGGTGTTCAGCCTTGCCCCGTCAGTTTTTGCAGTAGAGGTCGGTCAGATTTTTACCTTAACTTTAGATAATACAACGCCTCATGCTGGGGATACGATAACTGCAACGATTTATCTGGATCAAACTCCAGCTGACTACTATAAAGTTACAACCACGCTTTCGTACAATAAAGACATCCTGACATGTGAGAGTTATACCTGCTCTTGGGAAGACATGACTTGTACCGTAACGGCGAAGAACTCCGGTGACAACAGATCAAAAGTTGCTTTCAAAATCGACAGCAAGAGGGGTACAGACACTGATATTTTGAATAAAATCCAGACACGTCAGACCGGTGCGTTTGCTACAGTTACCTTCAAAGTAAATGAATCCTGTGAGGTTGGGCAAGCAATCAACTATAGATTTTCCGGCTCGTTTTACGATGTAAAGGCAATGGCAGCCATCAATAACGAGAGCATAACGGGTTCTCTTGCCGTTAATGAGCAGGGCGGCAGTGTCATCACCGTACCGAAGACTCCGACCGGCTACACCGTCTCCATGGGTGCTGACCATACGATCACCAACGGCGAAACCGTTTCCATTCCCGTGACCGTCGCTTCCTCTGAGACGAAGATCACCGGCTTCAACGCCTACGACATGACCTTTACTTACGACCCGGCGGCGCTGACCCTGAATACTGCCTCCGACGCTGCCGCCAACCTGACGGTGGAGGACAATAACGGCACCGTCCGCGTCCGCCGCTACGGCGAGACCGTACCTCTGGGCGAAGCGCTGACGCTGGACTTCACCGCCAAAAAGGGCGCGTCCAGCACCGTGACCCTGACGGAAGCCAAGTTCGATCTGGACGCCAACTCCATCAACTTCGACGCCCCGGCGGCCACGATCTCCGACGCCGACACGGTGGTCAACGCCAACAACTTCACCGTGACCCTGCCCGATGATTTCACCTCCGACGCGGAGACCCGTCTGGTTCCCGCAGGCGGCAGCTTCACCTTCAAGCCCGTGGACAGCCACTATGACTATGCGTTCACCGTGAAGGTGGGCGATACCGTTACCGAAGGCCAGACCTTCGGCGAGGACGGCACCTACACCGTCTCCGGCGTCAACGGCAACGTGGAAGTTACCGTTACCTCCAAGACGCCCAAGCAGTACGACGTGACCTACAGATACCTGGTCAACTTTGAGGACTTGGAAGTGCCTGAAGAGATCCTCAAGGGCCCGGCCAAGGCCACCTATAATGAAGACTATTCCTTCTCCATCCGCCCCAGAAATGATACGTCCTATCGGGTGGAAGCCATATGGGGCATGTCCTCGGATACGCAGAGGACACTGTGGGGAACCGCCAACCCGGACGGCACGATCACATATACGCTGGACAAATATTACGTGAAGAAGGACTTTACGATTCGCATTATTGCCACACCGGACAACAAGTATAACGTAGTATTCAACGGCAACGGCGCGGAGGATGTGGATCCCGGCGCTCCGTCCTCTGTGGGCGCGAATAACCCCTACTATTTCAAGCTGAACAAGCGGGAGAACTGCGACTACACCGTTACCGCCGTCTTTAAGCCAAACAGATATACCGGCTCTCATAACATCGACGGTATTGTGACCGAGACTTCGAACGGCCAGTATATGATCACCACCGCATACGGCGTCGGCGGCGGCGATGCAACGTCCTGGACGCTGGAAATCACCATCGCCAAGGTTTCCCACAACGCCGAGGAAGTGGACGTGACCACCTACCTGAATCTGGACGGCAAGACCATGATGCTGGTCACGGTCAAGGGTACTCCGGAAAACGGCAGCGCCTTTACCTATGACGGCAATACGATGTATAAGGTCGAGGGCTACGGAACCGATTGGTACGCATGGCTGGTGATCCTGGAGAAAGACCAGACCCTGACCAAAGAGGACGCCGCCGCCAAGGTGGCCGTCTCCGCCGCGGACAATGTGGTCACCATTGCCAATGGATACGACGTGAACATGACCGGCGTCGTGGACATCAACGACGCCCAGCTGGTTTACGACATCTACAACGGCACCTACGGCGATTTTGGCAAGGTCTCCATGGAGAAGTTCCTGCGGGCGGACGTGAACGCCAGCAAGAACGTGGATTCCGCCGACGCCGTGGCCATCGTGAGCCAGTTCAAATGATCCCACTGACCGGACGCGCCCCCACCGGGGCTTCGCACACTTCCGTGGGATAAGGAGAAAAGCATGAGAAAACGCATCATCCCCCTGATGACGGTTCTGTGCCTGCTGCTGTGCCTGCTGCCCTCCGCCGCCTTCGCGGCGGAGACCGGCGGCACCGCAGACACAAGCCGAAGCTACAATTTTGAACTGACCGCCGAACGGGGTCAGACGGAGGTCAAGGCCGCCCCCGGCGACATCATCACCGTGTCGCTGGTGCTGAGGCGCACCGACAGCGCCGAGACCGCCAAAATGTACGGTATGCAGACGGAGATCGAGTACGACGACACCTTCCTCCAGCTGGTGGAGAGCAGCGTCATGACCGCCTCCGGCGTCCGCTGGAACGATCTCGGCCGCCGCACCGGCGGGCGGGCGTTCTACCTGAATTTCGTGTCCTTCAAGGGCGGCGAGAGCTGGGAGCCGGAGGTGCTGGTGGGCAGCTTCCAGATGAAGGTTCTCGGCACGTCGGGCGTTTCCCGCCTGACGCCGGTGAACACCATGGTTTCCACCCAGGACGGCATGGGACGCTACGCGGCGGAGGACAACGCCGTGTCGGTCATCGTCTCCACGGAATGCACCGTCAGCTTTGAAAGCAACGGCGGCACCGACGTTCCCTCTCAGATCGTCCACTACGGCGACAAGGTGAAAAAGCCCGCCGACCCCACCCGGAAGGGTTACCATCTGGAGGGCTGGTACAGCAATCTGGACCGCACCGAGAAGTGGGATTTTGACAACGACGTGGTCAAGGGCAACCTGACCCTCTACGCCAACTGGGCAGAGGGCGCTGCCGGAGGCAGCGGCGTATGGTGGCTCATCGGCGGCGCGGTGCTGCTGGCGCTGCTGCTATTGCTGCTTCTGCTCCTGCTGGGCAAGAAGCGGGTCCACTTCGAGACCAACGGCGGCACGGCGCTGGAAGACGTGAGCGTCAAGCGGGGCGACGTGATCGGCGAGGTCATGACGCCCATGAAGCCCGGCGCGGTGTTCGGCGGCTGGTTTGCCGACAAGGCGCTCACCAAGCCATGGGACACCCAGCACGACGCGGTGCAAAGCAGCATGACGCTGTATGCCCGCTGGCTGTAAAAACGAGGTGATCGCAATGAAAAAACGCATTTTATCCATCCTGCTGGCAGTGGCGCTGCTATTGTCCGTGGGCGTCGTCCCGGCGCGGGCGGCGGATTCCTGCGTAAGCGTCAAGGCGGACGCCGCCACCACTGCCGAAGTGGTGGCCGGCGACCTGCTGGAAATTCCCCTGGGGGACATCTTCCGGGATTCGGACGGCCACTCGCTGACCTATACGCTGGTCAACGCCGCCCAGTTCGGCACCCAGACCAAGGTCGGCGGAAGCACGCTGTACGTGTCGGAAAAAGACCCCGGCACCTACGAGCCGAAGATCAAGGCCACCTGCTCGGGCGGCAAGTCCGTCACCGTGACCCTCACCGTCACGGTCAAGCCCGCCCCCCACGGCCTGGACGCCCAGTACAACTACGACGAGTCCCCCGCCAAGGAGGTCACGGTTTATGTGACCATCTCCAACGACGGCGTGCCCATCAGGGGGCGTGACGGCACGATTCTGTGCCATAAGGCCATTACCGTCCCGTACTTCGACCTGAGCCAGTACGGCCTTGACGAGTTCTACCGCTATCACACGGCAAACGGCGAGGGCGAGTACGTGGACAACAACATCGTGGAGCGGCCCACCGGCCTGCACCTGTACATCTATCTGCTGGAGCGCTACTTCATCGGGCTTCCCGAAAGCCAGTGCTGCAAGGGAAGATACGACCGCGGCGGTCTGGAGGGCTTCAGGCTGGACGACGATGTTTACTACATGGACGAAGACCCTGCCTACACGGCTTCGCTGGCCGCGCTGAAAATCACCGGCTCGCCCACCAGTCTCTACATGGCCAACTTCTGGGGGCATGACGAGAACCTGATGTACTACCGGAACCACTGCTATCCCTACATGAGTCCCGGCTGGGGTTCCACCTCGGACTACATTCTGCTGTCCGACGGGGATACCTGGGACGTGGCCATGTTCACCAACTGGAGCTTTTATTCCAGCGGCGGCGCGTTCACCTGCTTCGACAAGGACGCCTACACCGTCCGCCCCGGTACGGAGCTGACGGTAACGTCCAAGGCCTACGGCACCACCTTCAAGGACGGCGACTTCTACGATTTCGAGAATCTGGACGTGTACCTGTACAGCGACAGCTGGGAGCAGCAGGACATGCTCAAAGATGCCGGCAGCGGCAAGGCCACCTTCACGTTCACTGTGCCAAAGGACGAAGGCACCTACTACATTGTGGGCTTCGACCCCAACCGGAAGATCCCCACGGACGATTCCGGCGGAACGAACTACGCCAAGATCGCCCCGGCCACGGCCATCCTGACCGTATCCGGCACCGCGGAGCTGGAGCGCCCCTTCCAGACCATTTCCGTTGACGGCAAAGCCCTGGACGGGAAGAACATCTCCTACGAGGGCATCGTCTCTCTGGGCAGCGAGGACAACGAGGAATTCAAGAACGTCTACGAGGATGTTCCCAAGTACCACGTGATCGTCCCGGAGGGAACGCAGACCGTGGACATCACCTACGGCAAGGACGTGGACATTTACCACGCGGACGCCACGGCCTACGGCTACGAGACCGACCTGGCGGCGGACGCCGTATCCTCGGCGACCATCCGCTCCGTCACGCTGGAGAGCAGCTATAAGGCCAATGACGACGGCACCCAGACCGTCACCACCCCCGTTGCCCGCTACGTCCGCAATGCGGACGGAACGGCCATGGCCGTCACCCTGGAATCCGGCAGCGGCAACAATTTCAGACCCGTGGCGCTGTTTACCTTTGAATACGCGAAAGCGGAGCCTGACCCCGAGCCGGAAGTGAAGTATGGAGATGTGAACGGGGACGGGAACATCAATTCCACGGACGCGGCAATCCTCTACCGTTCCGTAAACGGAAAGTACACGCTGCCGGATTCTCAGAAAGCGGCGGCGGATGTGAACGGAGACGGCGCTGTGAACTCTACGGACGCCGCTCTGATCTATCGTAAAGCAAACGGGAAAATGAGCAACTTCCCCGCAGAATCCTAAAAATTATAAGGAGGTTTAACGCGAAATGAAAAAAGTGATTTCCCTTCTGTTGGCGATCGCGGTGATCATCAGCCTTGTACCCGCCGTGTTTGCGGATGATCTTCCCACTATGACAGTGGAGGTTGACAAGAACGAGGTTCAGCCGGGCGACACGATCACCCTTACCCTGTCCATCGACCAAACCATTTCCAACCTGAATAACTGGGAGTGGGCAATTTATTTTGACAAGGATGCTTATGTCAAGACCAGCGGCGAGCTTGAACCCGGATGCACGACGTCCATAGGCTCTACTGCTGGAATGGTGGGAGATAATGTTGATATCCTCGGCAAAAATGCTGTCCGGGTATCCGCATTAAGCCCTTCCGGTGACCCCGTCACCCTTAACGCTGGCAAGATCGCAACTGTTACCTTCATGGCAACAGAGAACATTACGGCGGAAAACGCCCGCATCGAGGTCAAAACCGAAGCGCTGCCCGACTACGATACGCTCGAGGATAACAGCGTCAACCTGGCCGGCAACATCATTGATGTCACCGTGGTGATCCCCCAAGTCAAGGGCTACACCGTCTCCATGGGAGACGACAAGCAGGCAGCTTTCGGCCAGACCGTGGAAATCCCCGTGACCATTGGCTACTCCGATGACAGTGTTACCGGCTATAACGCCTATGACATGTCCTTCAGCTATGATTCCAGCGCTCTGAAGCTGGACATGACGGAAACCAATGAAGAGGGCAACCGCGTGATGCTCGGCGACAACTCGGTTCGCATTGTCCGCTACGGCAAGGAAGCGGCGCTGGGCGAAGCGCTGACCCTGAAGTTTGAGGTTCTGGCGGGGCAGGGTTCTTACAATGTGACGGTTACGTCCGCAAAGGTGGATACCAACGGCAACGCCATCGAGGCTGACGCTCCCGATGCTCAAATCCTGCGGCCCGCGGCTACCGTGACTGTCAGCGGCTACACCGTAACCTTGCCGGACGACTTCACCCGTACCGATGCGGAGGGTTCCACCATCGAGGCCGGCAAGGATCTGACCTTCAAGCCCAAGGATCCCAACTATGACTACAACGTGACCGTTACCGTGGGCGGCGAGACAGTCACCCCCACCATTGGCGAGGACGGCACCTACACGGTTCCCAATGTCAACGGCAACGTGATCGTCACCGGCACCAAGACGCCCAAGAGCTTCTCCGTTACTCTGGGCGACGACACCACCGGTGAAGCTACCGCTACCTACACCAAGGACTACATCTTCACGCTGACCCCCGCAAGCGGCTACAACTATAGTGTAACCGTGACCATCGGCGGCAAGACTTACACGAACTATACGTCTGTTGTGAATGACAACGGCACGACCACCTACACCATCCCCGGCGCGGACGTGACCGGCGACATCGTCATCAACAGCAACAAGGTTGCCAAGCCTGTGCAGACTTATAACGTCACCTTTACGGGCACCGGCGCGGGCGACGCCACCGGTGCATCCTCCGCCAAGGAGAACGCGACCTACACCTTCACCGTAAATGAGCAGGACGGCTTCGAGTACACCATCACCGCGACTATGGGCGGCAAGGCTGTCACCGTCACGGGTTCAAACGGCAGCTACTCCATCGCCAACGTGACCGGCGATCTGGTCATTACCATCGCCAAGAAGTCTACCACGACCACTATGGACGTCGCCGTTTCCAAGTTTGTGGAGATGAACAACAAGACCGTGTTCCTGGTGACTGTGACTGGCACCCCCGAAGAGGGCAAGGCCTTTGCCTACGGCGAGAACGTCATGTACAAGACCCCCGCTTACGACGAGAATGCGTACAGCTGGCTGGTGATCGTGGACGGCACTGCTGATCTTACTGTGGAGGAAGCCACAGCCAAGATCACGCAGGCTGCGGCCACAGCCGAAGAGGTTGCCGCCGGCTATGACGTCAACGAGACGGGCGTTGTGGACATCAACGACGCGCAACTGACCTACGATATCTACACCGGCAAGTACACCGACTTCGAGAAGGTCTCCGTGCGGAAGTTCCTGCGTGCGGATACGAACTCCGATAAGGTCGTCAATTCCGCGGACGCCGTTGCGGTCGTAGCAAATTCCAAGTAAATCCGGGCGAATCAGCTGCTTCCCCTCCCTAACGGGAGGGGAGGCAATTCGCCGTATTTTGGGGCTTTACCATTATCCCCCGCCGCGGGGGACAGTGGTAAGGATCCAAACTGTTTTTTGGGGGATATCCGTATGAAAAAACGCAGCGGCCTGCTCAGCGCCGTGAGTATTCTGCTGGTCATCGCGCTGGTCGCGGGGATCGGCGGCTCACTGATCGCCTCCGGGCGGACAAGGCCGGACAACCCAATCGACGCCCAGCCGGAGCAGCTCCGGGCGGAATCCCTGCAAGGCTCCGGCAATACCGGCGGACAGGGTTCCGGAAAGGGGAACGCCCAGTCTGCGGAATCCGCCGAGGGAACAGAAAATACCGACCCGACACAGGAGCCGACGGAGCCTCCCACGGAACCGGAGAGGCAGGATCAGACGGAGCCGCCAACGGAACCGACCCGGGGCGAGGAGGATACGGATCCCACAGCGCCTACGGACAAGCCCGTGGAGAATCCCGATGATAATCAGGGCGGCAATAAGCCAGACGACACCAAGGGCGGCCCGGAGGATTCCGGCGACCACGGCGACGGTACCGGCGGCGACGACGGGGATGACGGCGGAACAGGCGGCGATCACGGCAGCGGGGGCGAGGAAGACGATACGCCCCGTATTTACACGACCCTGAAGACCCAGCAGCTCACCAAGACAGAGCTTCCGGACGGAAGGCTGACCTTCATTGCCTACCCCATCGGCAAGGGCGACCTGCACATCCGTGTCCGGCTGAAAAACGAGACCAATTCCGGCAACGGATTGCTGCTGACCTCCCCGGATAACCGGAACTACGAGGCGCAGCTGGATTTCAACGCGGAAAACCGGTTCGTCCTGTCCCTCTACGACGGGGATACCTTCCTGGGTCTGGTTCAGTACCGGGTGGACTATTACGCCGACCTTGCCGATGACGACAATCCGGAGGCTGGCGATTTCCCGCCTACCATTTTCACAACTTTGGATGTAGACAGTCCGGACATGACCTCTCAGTCCTACCGCCTGACGGTGGCTGCCAGTGTCAATAAGAAGCTGGGAGGAGGGGTGATCCACTCCAATCAGATTCAAGTCACGCTGGACGGGAAAGTTGTTCAAAAGAGTGACGGCGACAACCAGCCTACTTATGAGCTGTATTTCGAGGCACCCCAGATCGGCGACGAGGAATCCCACATCGTCCGGGTGCTGGCCTGGGACGGAAACGGAAACTCCGCCATGAAGGTCTACACCGTTACTTACCACCAGATCAGCGAGGGCGACCCGGCAGGCTCGGTGAACGTGGTGCTGGACGCGACCACCATCGGCCTGGGAATCCTGGACAGCGGGACGCTGGACATTGTAGAGGGCGAAACGGCGGCGTCCGTAGTTCTGCGTTTCTTACAGGAGCGCGGCTATGAACCGGATTATCAGGGCACGGCCACCATGAATTTCTATCTGCGCCGTATCAACCGGGGCGACATCGCCTATCGCGCCGACGTTCCGGAGCACCTCTGGGAGCTGATCCTGCGGGACGGCATCACCACCAATGATAACTACGACCGGGACGGCATCGGTGAGTTTGACTACACACAGGGTTCCGGCTGGATGTACTCCATCAACGGAACGCTGTATGAGGGAACCGGCATGAGCGGCTATAAGGTTCGCAACGGCATTACCATCTATCTGCGCTTTACCCTGTCCTACGGCAAGGACATCGGTGGATACGATGCCACCGGAGGGGGCTACGGCGCGCTGAGCAGCTACTGCGGCCTGTGGATCAATGGTGGCTATCAGGCTCTGGATCACGACTTTGAGGAAGCGGAGCGGGTGGAACCCACCGAAACGGAGGATGGGTATATCCTGTATCGCTGCACCAGGTGCCACGAGGAGGAAACAGATGTTCTCCCGGCTACCGGCGGCGAGACGGAACCGACAGATCCCGATCCCACCGATCCCGACCCGACGGATCCGACGCCTACCGATCCCACCGAGCCGACGCCCACGGATCCCACCCAACCGGAGCCGACGGAACCGACGCCTACAGACCCCAGCGAACCGACACCCACGGAACCGACACCCACAGAGCCAAGCGAACCGGAGTCGACCGACCCCGGCGAGCCGGATCCTGCGGAACAGGCATCCATACAGGCCATGGGGCGGGAGACGCGGGGATACTGGGGCGATAAGCTCGTCTACTGCCAGAGACTGATAAAACGAATTTTGGAGGCAGCTGCATGAAAAACGGAACGAAACTGATAGCGGTGCTGCTCTGCGTACTGCTCCTGCTCCCCACGATGGCTTTCGCGGAAACCCAGCCGTCTTTGGATGCGGAGATCGCCCAAAGCGCGGAGGGAATGTCCGCCCTGGGCGGGAATAAGGGGGAGCTTCTGAAGGATCAGGAGCAGTTCCCTGCGGGCACCTCCGTCTGTGACTGGCTTGCCATGGCCATGGCACTGTCCGGCGCGGAGGAAAGCTACGCCGACTATTTGCAGGCGCTGAAAGCCTATGTCGAGAATGCCTACGCGGAAAAGGGCTGTCTGGACAAGAACAAGGCCACGGAATACCACAGGATCGCCCTGACGGTAATGGCGCTGGGCAGCGACCCCACCGACTTTGGAACGAAGCCAGACGGTTCGTCTATTGATCTGATCGCGGATGGAACCTACAACTATGCCCGCGATCCGGGCGCGCAGGGCTTGAACGGCTGGATCTGGGCGTTGATTACCCTGGACGCTCAGGATACGGAGGTTCCGGCAGACGCCCAATATTCCAGAGAGGATATGGTCACCGCCATCGTAATCGCCCAGGAGCCGGACGGCGGCTTCGGCCTGATCCCCGGAAAATCGGATGTGGACATCACAGCCATGGCGGTACAGGCGCTGG
>ERZ1026772.1730-NODE-1730-length-10841-cov-5.629705_pt1 | contig 10841 bp, 8 predicted proteins | sample MGYA00380124_ERZ1026772 | MGnify/ENA primary metagenome ERZ1026772 (study PRJEB33269, sample SAMEA4719760) | human gut metagenome | biome: human-associated habitat; feature: organic feature; material: feces | place: Cameroon | collected 2013-10 ...
TTTTCCAATAAATTTACGAAGCCCATTAAGGAACTGAACCGGGCCATGACAGAATTTAACGGAGAGGATTTCAGTAAGCTGGTCCATCTGAATACGAAAACAGAGCTCGACCAGATCGGGAATGCCTATAATGAAATGCTTTCCAATATCAAAGAGCTGCTGGATGAGATCAGGACACAGCAGAAGGAGCTGCGCACCAGTGAATTGAATATGCTGATCAGTCAGATTAATCCGCATTTCTTATATAATACGCTGGACACGATTTATATGCTGGCGAGAATTAATAAGGAAGAGACCACAATGAATATGATTCAGGCTCTGTCCAAATATCTGAGGCTTTCGTTAAGTAAGGGAAGTGAAATTGTTACGGTGGAAGATGAACTTGAAAATGTGAAGAGTTATCTGCAGATCCAGCAGATCCGTAATGAAAATCTGTTTACCTATACGATAGACTGTGAAGTGGATCCGAAAGAAACCTGGGTGTTAAAGCTGATTTTACAGCCACTTGTGGAAAATTCGATTAAATATGGCTTCTGCGAAATTTATGAGGGCGGTCAGATCAGGATTCATGTGTATAAGCAGGATGGCAGGCTGATTCTTACTGTTTATAACAGCGGGATACCCATTGCAAAGGAAATGGCAGAAAAGATCAATGCATTAAACGGCAGGCCCCTTTCGGAAGCCAGAAAGCTGTTTCCCAAGAATGCGAAAAACGGTTATGGGGTGAGCAATGTACTGACGAGACTAAGGCTGAAATACGGAGAAGAGGTCCTGTTTACTTACCGGGCAGAGCAGGACGGAACAACCTGTACGATCGAGATCCCGGGGGAAGGGGAACAGCATGAAGAGAATTCATAGAAAATGCAGGAAAGGCATGACGTTCTTTCTTCTTATGATACTGTGCGGCATGGCAGTTTCGGGATGTGCAGGAACGGAGAGTGAAAGTACGGTTAAGGAAGAGAGCGGCATAATTTCCATTCCGATTATTTTTACGGTGGATCCGACCACGGGAAAGAAGAACAATCAGGAGCTTGCCGATGCATTTAATAAAGCCTATGCAGGAAAGTATTACCTTGATGTGGAATGGGTACTTGAAACGGAGGAGGAATACCGGCAGAATCTCAGAAGAATGAATGTAACGGACAGCCTGCCTGCAGTTATTTATGATGTATGTACGATTCCTTCCTTTTATATGATGATGGTGGAAGAAGGAAGACTTGAGGATCTGAGTCCTTATCTGGAAGAGGACCTTTCCTGGAAGACGAATATTGAACCGTTTGTGCTGCAGGGAAGCACCTATGCAGATGGAGAGGTATATTTAGGACCGATCAGCACATCGGCATTTACCTGCGCCGGAATGTTCTGGAATGAAGATTTGTTTGCACAGGCGGGGATTGACCGCTTTCCGGAAACCTGGGAGGAATTCTGGGAATGCTGCGATACCTTAAAGGAGCATGGAATTACGCCACTTGCCCTGCATACGGAGGGAACCGGATGGGCACCGATGCTGATTGCTACGGCAGCCCTGGCGGAAAGTGAAGAAGGGGCAGAGTTCATGAGACAGATGCTTCCGGAAAGCTATGAGAATGAAAGCGGTCTGTATCTGGGAGAGGTGCTGCAGAAGCTGTTTTCTTATACAACAGACGATGCTCTCCATGCGGACTATGATGTGGCGTATTCCAATTTCTTTTCAGATAAGGTGGCGATGATTCCGAATGGTTACTGGCTGATTGACCAGATCCCGGAAAACAGGGGAGATGAGATACGGTTTTCTTCTTTTCCGGAGCATACACTGGTGGCATCCCCGGAAACCTTTGGCTGGGCGGTTGTTTCCAGCTATCCGGATGAAGTTAAAGCGGCGGCGGTGGAATTTTTGAAGTTCCGGACAGAATATAATAAGAATGAAAAAGAAACTCTTTTTAACCAGGATCTGACAGATAAGCCACAGGTATTAAAGGATTATCTGAAAGCATTTTCCAGGGCAGATCAGATTGTTCCAAACTATCAGGTAAAATGGAATTCCATCTTACAGGAAGAGACACTGGGAGTTGCACTGCCGCTTCTGGCGGAACAGAAGATTACACCGGAGAAGTTTGTACAGATGGTGCAGGAGAGTGTGCTGGAATTTAAAGCCGAGCAGTAAGAAGATATGTAATGATTCAAATGACAAAAAATAAACCTGTATGAAAAATCATATCAGGTTTATTTTTTTGCATTCGAGGTAGAATAATTGATAATGGATCTTTTATATTTCTGATAAGATAAGTATAACAAAACAAAGAAACGCACTCTTCCATGAAGGTGCGGATCATAAAAGAAATGGGAGGAATACTATGAAAAATGTAAAACGATGGCTTGCCCTTGGTATGGCAGCTATGATGACAGCAGGAGTTCTGGCCGGTTGCGGAAGCACCTCTACAGACACTGCAAGTGACAGCAGCGAAAGCACAGCAGCAGAAACAACAGAAACAGCAGAGGCTGCAGATGCAGCAGAAAGCACAGAGGCTTCTGAAGGCGAAGCAGCAACAAGCACCGGAGCAGGATCTGTATATTATCTGAACTTCAAGCCGGAGCAGGATGAGCAGTGGCAGGATCTGGCAAAGGCTTATACCGAAGAGACCGGCGTACCGGTTGTCGTTGTGACAGCAGCTTCCGGAAATTATGAAACTACTCTGATGAGTGAAATGGGAAAGAGCGGAGCTCCTACCCTGTTCCAGGTAAACGGACCGGTTGGTCTTGCAAACTGGAAGGATTACTGTTATGACCTTTCCGGATCTGCAATCTATGGCGAACTGACAAGCGAAGATTTCGCATTAAAGGATGGAGATGCAGTAGCAGGTATCGCATATGTTATTGAATCTTACGGACTGATCTGCAATAAGACCTTACTTGCAGAAGCAGGCTACAGCATAGATGACATCAAGTCCTTTGCTGATTTAAAGAAGGTTGCAGAAGATATTACAAGCCGTTCTTCTGAGCTTGGATTTGCAGCATTCACTTCCGCAGGTATGGACGGATCCTCTGACTGGAGATTCAAGACCCATCTTGCAAACCTTCCGATTTACTTCGAGTATAAGGAAGACGGTATCGGATCTACTCCGGCTATCAAGGGAACCTACCTTGATGCATACCGTAACATCTGGGATCTGTATGTAAATAACAGCACCTGCAGCGGCAAGGATCTTGCAGCAAAGACCGGTGATGATTCCAGAAATGAATTCTTAAACAAGGAAGCCGTATTCTTCCAGAATGGTTCCTGGGAATATGGAAACCTGGTTGGTGACGGTAAGTTTACTGATGACGATCTTGCTATGATTCCGATTTATATCGGTGTTGGTGATGAGGCAAACCAGGGACTTTGTACCGGTACTGAAAACTACTGGTGTGTAAACAAGGATGCTTCTGAAGATGATATCCAGGCAACACTTGATTTCATGTACTGGTGTGTAACTTCCGATAAGGGAACCGCTTCCATGTCTGATGAAATGGGATTTGTTATTCCTTTCAAGAACGCAAAGGAATCTCCGAACTTATTTGTTAAGCAGGACAGCGCATATACCGCAGAAGGAAAGACTCCTGTATCATGGAACTTCACAACTATGCCTTCTGAAGAATGGAAGAATGGTGTAGGATCTGCATTAACCGCTTATGCGGCAGATGAGACCGATGCAAACTGGGATGCAGTAGTAAGTGCATTCGTAGATGGATGGGCAACCGAATATGAGCTTGCCAATCAGCAGTAAATAAAAAAACCGGAATGGGCAGGCAGAAAATACTGTCTGCCCATTCTTATGTAATATGGAGGTTATGTTATGGAGAAGGCAATAAAGAAACATGCAGTTATTTTTATTCTGCCCACGCTGGCTGCATTTATCATCGGATTTATTGTTCCGTTTGTGGAGGGCTTATATTTATCCTTCTGTAAATTTACAACAGTAGGAAATGCGACGTGGGTAGGACTTGCGAATTACCGTGCTGCAATTACGGACACCTCTTTTCAGAGGGCATTTGGATTTACCGTATTGTTTGCAGTGGTATCCATTTTAAGTATTAATATCCTGGCATTTGCACTTGCCGTTTTGCTGACACAGAAATTACGCGGAACGAATATTTTCCGTACCGTGTTTTTTATGCCAAACCTTATTGGCGGTATCGTGCTTGGTTATATCTGGCAGATCCTGATTAACTGTGTGATGACAATTTTAGAACAGCCACTGCTTGCATTAAATGCAACCGCAGGCTACTGGGGACTCATTATCCTGATGGGATGGCAGCAGATTGGTTACATGATGATTATTTACATTGCAGGCCTGCAGAACGTTCCGGATTCTTTAATTGAAGCAGCCGAGATTGACGGAGCAAACCGCCTGCAGACGTTGTTTAAAATTAAAATTCCCATGGTAATGTCTTCCGTTACCATTTGTATTTTCTTAACCTTAACGAATTCCTTCAAGCTGTTTGACCAGAACCTTGCGTTGACCGGCGGGGATCCGAACCATATGACCGATATGATGGCCCTTAACATTTACAATACCTTCTATGCACGCTCCGGTATGCAGTGGAAGGGTTACGGACAGGCGAAGGCAGTGATCTTCTGTGCACTGGTAATCTTCATTTCCCTGTTCCAGCTTAGAGCAACCAGATCAAGGGAGGTGCAGCAGTAATGAATATAAAGAAAAAAGTCGGAAATACCATATTAGTTGTCATTTTGACCATTCTCTCCCTGTTATGGATTTATCCTGTTTTTATGATTTTGATCAATTCCCTGAAAAAGGAATCTGCAATCAGCACCGGAAGCGTTTTCAAGCTTCCTACCGCAGAAACCTTTGCAGGTTTGGAAAACTATATTAATGCCATTGAATCCAAAGGCTTTTTGAACAGCCTGGGCTACAGCTTATTTATTACGATTACTTCCGTGGCAGCGATTCTGCTTTTCTGTTCCATGTGTGCATGGTACATTACCCGTGTAAAGGGCATCCTTTCAAAGGTACTATATTTCCTGTTTGTCTTTTCAATGGTGGTTCCTTTCCAGATGGTGATGTTTACCCTGTCACAGACCGCAGATAAGCTTCATTTAAATACTCCCTGGAATATCTGGGTGATCTATCTTGGATTCGGGGCAGGACTTGCCGTATTCATGTTCTGTGGCTTCGTAAAGTCCATTCCGCTTGAGGTAGAAGAGGCCGCCCTGATCGATGGCTGTAATCCGATCCAGACGTTCTTTAAGATTGATATGCATATGCTGGCACCAACGATGATTTCCGTAGGAATCCTGGAAGCTATGTGGGTATGGAATGACTACCTGCTTCCGACCCTGGTGCTTGATATTAAGAAATATAAGACGATCCCGATGCTCATCCAGTATTTCCGTGGAAGCTACGGAAGGGTTGAGATGGGACCAATGATGGCAAGTATTATGTTAACCATAATCCCGATTATCATTGTATATCTGTCCGGACAGAAATATATTATTAAAGGTGTGGCATCCGGAGCCGTAAAAGGATAGTATTCCCCCGAAAAGGAGAAAAACAGATGTTGAATAAAGAATTATTGGAACAAAAACTTGGAAAGTCCATTCAGGAAGCAGGTGAGAAGGAGATTTATTTCATGCTCCTTGAGCTTGTGAAAGAGATGGCAAAGGAAAGAGAGCGTGCACAGAGCGAGCAGAAGGGAAAGAAGATCTACTATGTTTCTGCAGAGTTCCTGATTGGCAAGCTTCTTTCCAACAATCTGATTAATCTTGGAATTTATGATGATGTAAAGGATATTCTTTCAAAGAACGGAAAGAGTCTTGCAGCAATTGAAGAGATTGAGCCTGAACCGTCTCTTGGAAACGGAGGGCTTGGAAGACTGGCTGCCTGCTTCCTTGACTCCATGGCAACCTTAAGTCTAAACGGAGATGGAATTGGATTAAATTATCATCTGGGACTTTTTAAGCAGGAATTTGAAAAGAACCTGCAGAAGGAAACTCCGAATCCCTGGATGGAGCCGCAAAGCTGGCTGAACCGTACCGATGTGGTTTATCCGGTAAGCTTTGGCAATCTGAAGGTGAATGCCAGAATGTATGACATTGATGTGACAGGTTATGAAAATCACACCAATAAGCTTCATTTATTTGATCTGGATTCCGTGGATGAGAATCTGGTTCAGGATGGAATTTCCTTTGATAAAACGGACATTGAGAAAAACCTGACGCTGTTCCTTTATCCGGATGATTCGGATGAGGAAGGAAGACAGCTTCGTATTTATCAGCAGTACTTTATGGTAAGCAGTGGCGCACAGCTTATTCTGGACGAAAGCGTAAAGCGTGGCTCAAATCTGCATGATCTGTCAGACTATGCGGTGATCCAGATTAATGATACGCATCCGACCATGATTATTCCGGAGCTGATCCGTCTCCTGATGGAACGGGGTATAGCAATGGACGAAGCCATTGCTATTGTGTCAAAGACCTGTGCCTATACGAATCATACGATTCTGGCAGAAGCATTGGAAAAGTGGCCGATTGCCTATCTGAATAAGGTTGTGCCGCAGCTCGTTCCGATCATTGAAGTCCTTGATGACAAAGTACGCCGTAAATTCGATGATGAAAAGGTAGTCATTATCGACCGCAATGACACTGTGCATATGGCACACCTGGATATTCATTACGGCTTTTCCGTAAACGGTGTGGCATCCCTTCACACGGATATTCTGAAAAAGACCGAGCTCCATCCGTTTTATGAGCTTTATCCGGAGAAATTTAACAATAAGACAAACGGCATCACGTTCCGCCGCTGGCTGTTACATTGTAATCCAAGGCTCACGGCACTCTTAGATGAAACAATCGGAAGAGGATACCGTAAGGATGCCATGGAGTTAACAAAGCTCTTAGCGTATCAGGACGATCCGGAATTCCTTAAAAAGCTTCTGGATGTGAAGATGGAAAATAAGAAGGAGCTGTGTGCTTATTTAAAGGAGACACAGAACCTTACCTTAAATCCGGACAGCATCTTTGATACCCAGATCAAACGTCTGCATGAATACAAGCGGCAGCAGATGAATGCCCTGTTTGTCATTCATAAATATCTGGAAATCAAGGCAGGAAAGAAACCGGAAACACCGATAACGGTAATCTTTGGCGCCAAGGCAGCGCCGGCTTATGTGATTGCCAAGGATATCATTCATCTGATTCTGTGCCTGCAGGAGCTTGTGAATGCAGATCCTGAGGTGAGCCCTTATTTAAAGGTTGTTATGGTGGAAAACTATAATGTAACCAAGGCAGAGAAGCTGATCCCGGCAACCGATCTTTCTGAACAGATTTCACTTGCTTCCAAGGAGGCGAGCGGAACCGGCAACATGAAGTTCATGTTAAACGGTGCGGTGACGCTTGGAACCGAAGACGGTGCGAATGTGGAGATCCATGAACTTGTAGGAGATGACAATATCTTTATTTTCGGAGCATCCAGCGAGGAAGTCATTGCACATTATGAAAAGTCCGATTATGTATCGAAGGATTTTTATGAGAAGGATCCGGATATTAAGGAAGCAGTTGATTTTATCACATCGAAGGAGCTCCTTGCCATCGGACAGGAAGAGAATCTCACACGCTTGCAGAAGGAGCTTTTAAATAAGGACTGGTTCATGACTCTCCTTGACTTTAAAGAGTACTGTGAAAAGAAGGAAGAGGCCTATGCCTGCTATAACGATCGTAAGAAATTCGCAAAGATGATGCTTATTAACATCGCAAAAGCCGGATACTTTTCCTCTGACCGGACGATTGAAGAGTATGAGAGAGACATCTGGAAAAGCAGATAAATGAAGATCATGGCATTCGCCAATGTATAAACTGCTTAAAATATTATTTTTTTAGATTATTTCGAAGATAAAATCACATATAGGCTTAAAATGCCGGTATAGGTTTTTTTATTACACAAAAAATACAATTCAGTCTAAAAATTTTCACAACAGAGGTTTTAATTATAATATAGAATGAGAAAGGGGGATTCATTACATGAATGTCCGTTCCCATTCATTGCTTACATCACGGCAGTTGAAGAGGTCCTGAATGGCTTGGGTAAAGGGCAAAATCAAAACATGTAATAAGTGTGAGTTAAATTCAAGATGATAGAGAAGCTCAGATTTAGGGGAAATATTTGAGAGTCTTTTGCCCGATCGTTCTTAAGAATAATGTGGGAGGGAACGAGGACATTTACAATTATCTGAATTAATGGTAAAGTATAAATAATTATACTAGTCACAAAAGTAGGGTGCGTATGCAGATTTTCTGAAAGCATACAAGTCCTACTTTATGTGGGTTATTAGGAAAATAGATGGATGGATGATTTGGAAGGGTAAAGAGAATAAATATGCATGAGTTAAATCTGAAAGGAACCACAATACTTGTCACCGGAGCAGCTGGTTTTATCGGAGCCAATCTTGTAATGAGACTTTTAAAAGGAAAAAAGCCGGAAAGAATCATTGGGATTGATAATCTGAATGATTATTATGATGTCCGTATTAAAGAGTGGAGACTTAAACAAATAGAGAATCTATCAAAGGAATATCCGGAAACGGAATGGATATTCAAAAAGGGAGATATTGCTGATCGCCCAATGATACAGGAATTGTTCGAAGCCTATAAACCACAGATTGTTGTAAATCTTGCGGCACAGGCGGGTGTACGGTACTCCATTACGAATCCGGATGCGTATATTTCTTCTAATATGATTGGATTTTACAATCTTTTAGAGGCATGCCGTCATTCCTACGATGATGGAAAACAGGGAGTTGCGCATCTTATATATGCATCGTCTTCTTCCGTTTATGGAGGGAATGAGAAGGTGCCGTTTTCTACAGAGGATCCGGTAGATCATCCGGTCTCTTTGTATGCAGCAACGAAGAAGTCGAATGAATTGTTTGCACATGCCTACAGCAAGTTATATAACATTCCATCTACCGGCTTACGGTTTTTTACCGTTTATGGACCGGCAGGAAGACCGGATATGGCATACTTTGGTTTTACAAATAAGCTTCTTCAGGGGAAAACAATCGAGATTTTTAATTACGGAAACTGCCGCAGGGATTTTACCTATGTGGATGATATTGTGGAAGGAATCGTGCGCGTCATGAAGGGTGCGCCGGAGCGGGCAAACGGAGCAGACGGATTACCGGTTCCTCCGTACAAGGTATATAATATAGGAGGCGGACATCCGGAGAATCTGCTTGATTTCGTGGATATTCTGCAGCAGGAGCTGGTAGCAGCAGGAGTCCTTCCGGCAGACTATGATTTTGAAGCACATAAGAAGCTTGTGCCGATGCAGCCGGGAGATGTACCCGTGACGTATGCAGACACAGAGGCCCTGCAGGAGGACTTTGATTATTGCCCGAAAACGGACTTGCGAACCGGATTAAGGAATTTTGCACAGTGGTATCAGGGATTTTACGGTCAGGAGGAAAACAGATGAAGATTGCAGTAGCAGGAACAGGGTATGTCGGCTTAAGTATTGCGACCTTGCTGGCACAGCACAATGAAGTGATGGCAGTGGATATTATAGAAGAAAAGGTGAATCTGATCAATCAGCACAAGTCACCGATCCAGGACGAATATATTGAGAAATATTTAAGGGAAAAGGATTTGAATCTTGTGGCAACCACAGATGCAGAGGCGGCTTACCGGGATGCTGAGTTTGTCGTAATTGCAACACCGACCAATTATGATTCAAAGAAGAATTTCTTCGATACCTCTGCGGTAGAAGCGGTTATCCGGCTTGTGATGCAGGTCAATCCGAAGGCTGTTATGGTAATCAAGTCGACGATTCCGGTAGGCTTTACAGTTGCGGTACGGGAGAAGTATCATTGTGACCGGATTCTGTTCAGTCCGGAGTTCTTAAGGGAATCCAGGGCACTGTATGACAACCTGTATCCTTCCAGAATTATTGTTGGAACGGATATGGAGAATCCAGAGCTTGTGGAGGCTGCTAATACCTTTGCACACCTCTTGCAGCAGGGGGCCATCAAAGAGAACATCGATACCTTAATCATGGGGTATACGGAAGCAGAAGCCGTGAAGCTGTTTGCCAATACCTATCTGGCACTGCGTGTATCGTATTTTAACGAGCTGGACACATATGCAGAGATGAAGGGCCTGGATACCCGGCAGATTATTAAGGGTGTCTGCCTTGACCCTCGTATCGGGGATCAGTATAACAATCCCTCCTTTGGTTATGGCGGTTATTGTCTGCCGAAGGATACAAAGCAGCTTCTTGCCAATTATCAGGATGTGCCACAGAATATGATGACAGCCATCGTAGACAGTAACCGTACGCGGAAGGAATTCATTGCAGACAGGGTATTGGAGCTTGCAGGTGGTTATGAAGCGAACGGGGAATATGAGCTTGACAAGGAAAAGGAAGTCGTGGTTGGAGTATATCGTCTCACCATGAAGTCCAATTCTGACAATTTCCGTCAGTCCTCCATTCAGGGCGTTATGAAGAGAATTAAGGCAAAGGGCGCAACGGTTATTGTTTATGAGCCGACACTGGAAGATGGAAGTACCTTCTTTGGAAGCCGTGTCGTGAATGACCTTTCAAGGTTTAAGGAAATGAGTCAGGCAATCATTGCAAACCGTTACGATGCCTGTCTGGACGATGTGAAGGAGAAGGTCTATACCAGAGATGTGTTCCGGAGAGATTAAGTGCATGATGGAGAGCGAAGGTAAGATTTTATTATTGTTAACCGGAGGCACAATCTGTTCCTTCGGGGATGAACAGGGGAACCGGCGGGATGTGGACATTCAGAAAGCGAAAGTGTTGCTTCTGCAATATTTTGAAGAATCGGATTCGCCCTGCGCCCATCAGAAA
>ERZ1026772.1735-NODE-1735-length-10810-cov-4.969038_pt1 | contig 10810 bp, 13 predicted proteins | sample MGYA00380124_ERZ1026772 | MGnify/ENA primary metagenome ERZ1026772 (study PRJEB33269, sample SAMEA4719760) | human gut metagenome | biome: human-associated habitat; feature: organic feature; material: feces | place: Cameroon | collected 2013-10 ...
TGTTTTCTTTGATTTGTTACGACTTTGTTTTACGCCATAATATCCTCTACTTCGTCGGATTCTATGTATTGCTGCTGTTTGACATCGTTCTGTCCATACAAGTGGAGAACCTTACAGCCATCACAGCCAGTGAACAGACAATGGCAGCCTATCTGCAAAATGCTTTCTTCTCGGCAGGTTATCTGATGGCTGCAAGTATAGTGGCTTTAAAATGCCTTAACCTCGTTCCTGATTTGGCAGCTTGGATGATTCCAGAAGGAGACACCGCATTTTCCACAAGAAATTTTGGTGAAGGCGTGGCTCAGCAGGCTAAGATGACGGCATCTGGAGCAATGAGCAGGATAATGTAAAAAACAACGACATAAAACAATAAATAATAACAAATTATGGAAAATAACAAGATGACAAAGTTGGAACTGAAGATTGAGAAGTGGCTTGAAAACGAGCAGTTTGTGGCATTTGCCAACGAACGAATGAACAACGTGTTGTTGAATAAACGACATCCCATTGATCCGATGTTTGAGGAGATGGACGAAGGGTTTGACGAGGAGGACGAGTATGTAGTGCCGATGGTGGAATACCTGAGCAGCCGATTGCACAAGGCGAAGCTCTGCAAGAACAGACGCAAGCGTGAGAAGGAACTGTGGTGGGTTTGGTATGAGATTGCCATGCAGGGCATCTACATCAAGGTGTTCAACTGCTACTATGAGAATTTGGTGGAAGAACTGCGACTGGAGATTATGCCGATGCTGTACAGAGAGTATATGCAGTTGCAGAAGAAAAGCAAGAAGTAAGCTATGGTAATCAAGAACTTAGAAAACAAAATCAAGTTGGTGGGCATTGTCTGCACCGCCTTCTTGATTGGTTGTGTCATCATCAGCGTGTCGAGTGTATGGACAGCAAGATGTATGGTGACAGATGCCCAACAGAAAGTGTATGTACTGGATTCCAATGTACCCATATTGGTAAACCGTACAACGATGGATGAGACCCTTGATGTAGAAGCCAAGAGTCATGTAGAGATGTTTCATCACTACTTCTTTACACTGGCACCTGACGACAAATACATCAAATACACGATGGAGAAAGCCATGTATCTGGTGGACGAGACAGGATTGGCGCAGTACAACACATTGAAAGAGAAAGGTTTCTATTCGAATATCTTAGGTACAAGTGCCGTGATTTCGATATTCTGTGACAGCATCAAGTTTAACAAGGAGAATATGGAGTTCACCTATTATGGACGACAGCGCATTGAGCGACGCAGCAATATCCTGACACGAGAACTGGTGACAGCAGGACAATTGAAGCGAGTGCCGAGAACGGACAATAATCCACATGGACTATTGATAACAAACTGGAGAACGCTGTTGAATAAGGATATTGAGCAGAAGACAAAGAGTACGTATTAGACAAAGAAATGATACACGATAATGAACATCAAGCGAATGATATTCGGGGAGAAAATGCCCGACAAGGACGATCCGAAATATAAAGAGCGATATGAGCGAGAAGTGAAGGCTGGACGTAAGTTTGCGAAGACGCTGCATATAGACAAGTTTGCAGCAAGCATACAGCGATTTGCAGACAGACACCGAACTGCCTTTCTGGTAATAGTATTCGGATTTGTGGTAGGCAGTTTTGCATGGAACATCTACCGATTAGTAGTGTACAATCACAAGCCCAATCAACGGACAGCGACAGAAATGCAAGACAGTCTGTTGAGAGAACGACACAAAGCATTGGAACATCATAAAGGAAAGGTGGACCTGGAGTGTGAACAAGAAGTAGAACCCATAAACAGACAAGGCAATGAAGATAACAGAAAAGATAAACTTTAGACAACCGAAGTATATGCTTCCTGCCATACTCTACTTTCCATTGTTGGGAGCCTCGTATTTCATCTTTGACTTGTTCAATGCAGAGAAAGCCGAAGTGACGGACAATAGTATGCAAACCACAGAATACTTGAACCCCGAACTGCCCGGAGCAAAGACAAAGGGAGACGGTATCGGAGGCAAGTATGAGAACATGACCAAGGCATGGGGGAAGATTGGCGACTACACCGCTGTAGACAACATTGAACGAGACACCCCAGAAGAAAACCAGGAACAATATGAATCAAAATATACAGAAAACGACATTGCCCTGCTTGATGAGCAAGAGAAAAACAAGGCACAAGCAGAAGCAGCCGATGCCAAAACGCGTGAGAAAGAAGCAATGGCGGAGCTGGAGAAGGCCCTCGCGGAAGCGCGATTGAGAGGACAAACAAGTGCAGGTGGCGGCAATACGGAACATGGTGAGTCAGCAGTCATCAATGGAACGAACAATCCAAATGGAAGCAATCAAGCATCAGTAGAGCTTTCGGGAAAGATTTCAACCGACCCAAATGCCGTGAACAAACCCACGGATGAGGAAAAGCCAAGTGAAATGGTGAAAAAGGTGAGGACAACATCAGACTATTTCAATACCCTTGCCCAAAATGAGCAGGAGCCAAAGTTGATAAAAGCCATCATTGATGAGAACGTGAAGGCAACGGATGGATCGAGAGTACGCTTGCGACTGTTGGATGATGTAGAAATCAATGAGCATGTAGTGAAACGAGGTTCTTACCTATATGCCACAATGAGCGGTTTCGCGTCGCAACGAGTAAAAGGCAGCATCAGCAGTATCATGGTAGATGACGAACTGGTGAAAGTCAGCTTGTCACTATATGATACCGATGGTTTGGAAGGACTATATGTGCCGAGCAGCCAGTTCAGAGAGACGACTAAAGACGTGGCAAGCGGAGCTGTGAGTGGCAATATGAACATGAACACATCCAGTACAGGCAGCAGTTTCTCGCAATGGGGAATGCAAGCCATGCAGAATGCCTATCAGAAGACCAGCAATGCCATCGGCAAGGCTATCAAGAAGAATAAGGTGAAGCTGAAATATGGCACGTTCGTGTATATCATCAATTCAAAGGAAACCAAAAAGTAACAACACATGAATATGAAAATCATTCAGAGAATAGGTTTGGCAGTAGTCGGACTAATGGCGACAATGACCATGCAAGCGCAAGAAACGTATCAAGAGTTGGAACAACTGACAGTCAATGAGGAAGTGACAACAGTAATCACTGCAAGTGAGCCGATACGTTTTGTAGACATTTCTACAGATAAGGTAGTGGGAGACCAGCCCATCAACAACACCATCAGACTGAAGCCCAAGGAAGGTGGTCATGCAGACGGTGATGTGTTGGCGATTGTGACCATAGTAACAGAACGCTACCGTACACAATATGCCCTACTCTATACAACACGGCTAAAGGAAGCTGTAACAGACAAGGAAATACGCAAGCAGGAGAAGACAGCCTATAACAACCCAGCAGTGAGTATGTCCACAGAAGACATGACACGCTATGCATGGAAAGTGTGGAACTCACCTGCAAAATTCCGAAATGTGGCAAGCAAGGCACATCGAATGGTGATGCGCATGAATAACATATATGCAGTAGGCGACTACTTCTTCATTGACTTTTCCGTAGAGAACAAAACAAACATACGCTTTGACATCGATGAGATACGTGTGAAATTGGCAGACAAGAAACTGTCGAAAGCCACCAATGCACAAGTCGTAGAACTGACACCAGAATTGATGTTGCAAGGTAACAAAAGTTTCAAGTACGGTTACCGAAATGTCATAGTGCTGAAAAAGATGACCTTCCCCAACGACAAGGTGCTGACCATCGAAATGACGGAGAACCAGATAAGCGGACGCAACATCAGTGTGAGCATAGACTATGAAGATGTGCTGTCGGCAGACTCGTTTAATGCGGTAATGTTGGAGGAAGAATAATGAAAATGAAGAGCATAATGATGGCAGTGGCATTGATTGCCACTGCTTCAACGATAAAAGCGCAAACCAATAGCGACAGAATATCAGTTGGTGTTGGTGCGCTCTATGAGCGAGGATTGGACATGACCATATCCTATGAGCATGAGACAAAATACCACAATGCGTGGGAGTATTTCGCCAATGGTTATATCAAATGGGATGAGTGCAAGTCTTGTGGCCACATATGTCCTGACTCCTTTTGGAGAAACTATAGAAGCTATGGTTTCGGCATTGCCTATAAACCATGCGTGACCAGAGGACGTAACCATCATGGCAACCTACGCATCGGAGCTTCAGCAGGAAGTGACACCAAGGATTTCTTGGGAGGCGCACATTTCGGTTATGAGCACAACTACACGCTACGAGGAGGTTGGAAACTCTATTGGCAAGTGAAGAGTGACATAATGATAAAAGGTGAAGACCTATTCAGAACAGGTGTCGTGTTAGGTGTGAAACTGCCAGTAAAGTAAGAAAGAAGGTGAAACCAAAGAAAGACGAATGATGAAACGAAGATATACACATTATATAATAGGTGTGCTGATGGCAGTGCTGTTTGTAGCCTGTGATGCACATCGTGATATCCCTGATACAGCAATGAAGCCCTGCCATATTCTGTGTACGGATGGCAATGTCATGTCGTATGCAGACTATGAGAAGTCGGGAAAACAAGCTATAGCCGTAGTGTTCCATATCAACCAACGAGAAGATGTGGAAGGAAACGGTTATGCCGTTTATCTATGGGATATAGCTCCAGAATCCTTTGCTGATAGTATCGGTGTGGCACAAGGCACGTCAGCGGACCTGACAGCTTATGATGGAAACACCAATACCTTCGCCTTATATGGTACGACCGATACCTTCTCCCCTTTGGCAGAGAAAGTATTCGACATTTGGAGATACGGACAGAGTGCCTATATCCCGAGTGTGGCACAAATGCGACTTCTGTATGCTGCCAAGGCTGTTGTGAACCCCATTATCGAGAAATGCGGTGGAGACCCATTGCCGGATGAGACCAATGATTGTTGGTATTGGACATCGACAGAAGTGAAAGGGCAACAGACAGCCAAGGCATGGCTCTACTCTTTAGGAAGTGGAGCCATGCAGGAAACGCCAAAAATCCAGGCGCATAGAGCGAGACCGATAATTACGCTGAATGATTGAGGCTGAGAATTTGGATTTTTAGACACCGCTCAATCTTGGATAGGGTTTCAAGGGACAAGTTTTCTTGTCCTTTAAGAACCTTTGAGACATATTGCTGGCTACAGCCCATCAGTTCAGACAATTGCTTTTGGTTCATTTTGAGTTCTTCCATCTTGTCAAGCATCATCATGGCAATATGCTGGGAATAGCGTAACCACGATTTGTTCGCTATACGCCATTCTGCATTCTCACGCCATTTTGACGGAGTGGATGACTGATGTTTCTTCAGATTGGAAATGATTTCATTTGTAGATTTCATAGCAACCTCCTTTTCTATATGATTTCATTTAAGAACTCCATAAAGGAATCCTTGTCGGCAATATCGTTCTCTAACAAGAAGCGTCTGACTCTTTCCATCCGAGCGAGTTCAACCAAGGTATGTTCACGCTCTTGCATAGTACGAGTCAACTTTATGGCACCACCTGTAATAATGTAAATGCCTGGTTCAAGTTTGATGGCATATATGCGGAGCCAAGAGGCATGACGTGGAGTGTTGTGAAGACGAGCTTTTTCTTTACCAAGAAGCATCTCTGATGTCCGACTATTCTCCAATGGTCTGAAAATGCTGTCAAGATTAGCATCTGGAGATATATCCATTATCAGACATTGCAGTCTTTCACTATCCTCGATGGTGTCATAAATGGCTTGATTGACGTCTGTTATTTTAAAATATGAAGACAAATCGTCAATGTTCTGTTTGAAGAAACTGCGCAACCACGTCACATCATTCCATTGTCCAAGAATGGAATCAAGGACATTGTCAAAGCAGTCATCATATCTGACAGCCCAAAGACGTTCATTTTCAGTAATAAGATCAAATTTCATATTCTATGATTTTGATACAAAGATACAATGAATATACGAATCACACAACTTATAGGTTGATTATTTAAGGAAATTTATGGAAGAAAGCAAAGAGTTACAAGGGTTCTACAAGATATTCAGGGCGGTGATTTATATCTCCGTACTGATGGAGTTCTTTGAGTATGCCATAGACCCAAGCCCGATGGGAAGCATCGTATGCGATTTGCATAGTCGTATCAAGCAGTGGATGATATACCAGGATGGGAATATGGCATATAGCAAGATTGCCACCTTTCTGTTGGTGTGCATCACTTGTGTAGGCACGAGAAACAAGAAGCATCTGGAGTTTGACGCAAGGAAACAGGTGCTTTATCCATTGGTGAGCGGTGTAGGCTTCATTGTGTTATCCGTCTGGCTGTTCAATACACCGATGGAAATGCGAGTGTATATTTTCTCGCTGAACACCTTATTATATATGGCAGCATCCATCATAGGTGTAGTATTGGTGCATATCGCTTTGGATAACATCAGCAAGTTCCTGAAGGAAGGACTGTTGAAAGACCGTTTTAATTTCGAGAACGAGAGCTTTGAACAATGCAAGGACTTGCAGACCAATGACTACAGTGTGAATATCCCCATGCGCTACTATTATAAGGGTAAGTTTAGAAAGGGATGGGTAAACATTGTAAATCCATTTAGAGGCACATGGGTGGTGGGAACGCCAGGCTCAGGAAAGACTTTCTCCATCATCGAACCATTCATTAGACAGCATAGCGAGAAGGGATTTGCAGTCGTCTTGTACGACTATAAGTTTCCGACACTTGCAACGAAGCTGTATTACCACTATCTGAAGAACAAAAATGCCAAGGACAGCAAGATGCCAAAGGGCATGAAGTTCAATATGATAAACTTCGTGGACGTGGAGTATTCAAGAAGAGTAAACCCTATCCAGTTGAAGTATATCAACAATTTGGCAGCAGCGAGTGAAACGGCAGAAACCTTGTTGGAGTCGTTGCAGAAAGGCAAGAAAGAAGGCGGTGGCGGCAGTGACCAGTTCTTCCAAACATCAGCTGTAAACTTCTTGGCTGCATGTATCTACTTCTTCTGTAATTGGGAGAAAGAACCATACGATAAGGACGGCAACATGCTGATAGCAGAGAAGGTGCAGGACAAACAAACGCTGCGTATGATACCCACAGGAAGGGTATTCGACAAAATGGGAAACGAAGTGGAACCTGCCTATTGGCTTGGCAAGTACAGCGATATGCCCCATATCCTCTCCTTCTTGAATGAAAGCTACCAGACCATCTTTGAGGTGTTGGAAACAGACAATGAGGTAGCACCATTGCTCGGTCCGTTCCAGACGGCATTGAAAAATCGTGCAATGGAACAGCTGGAAGGTATGATTGGTACACTGCGTGTGTACACCTCCAGACTCGCCACCAAGGAAAGCTACTGGATATTCCACAAGGACGGAGACGATTTCGATCTGAAAGTCAGTGACCCCAAGAACCCCAGTTATCTGCTGATAGCCAATGACCCCGAAATGGAAAGCATCATTGGAGCATTGAACGCCCTAATCCTCAATCGACTGGTGACAAGAGTGAACACTGGGCAAGGCAAGAATATCCCGACAAGCATCATTGTAGATGAGTTGCCCACCTTGTATTTCCACAAGATAGACCGACTGATAGGCACGGCACGAAGTAACAAAGTGAGCGTGACGTTAGGTTTTCAGGAGCTTCCGCAGCTGGAAGCCGACTACGGGAAAGTCGGAATGCAGAAAATCATCACCACAGTGGGTAATGTGGTGAGTGGTTCGGCACGAAGTAAGGAAACCTTGGAGTGGTTGTCCTCGGACATCTTCGGTAAGGTGGTACAGTTGAAGAAAGGCGTGACCATTGACCGTGACAAGACAAGCATCAATCTCAATGAGAATATGGACAGTCTGGTGCCAGCCTCGAAAATCTCGGATATGCCGACAGGATGGATATGCGGACAGACAGCACGTGACTTTGTGAAAACCAAGACGGGACGCGGTGGCAGTATGAACATACAAGAGAGCGAGGAGTTTAAGACCAGTAAGTTCTATTGCAAGACGGATTTCAACATGGCAGACATCAAAAAAGAAGAAGATGGCTATGTGGCGTTGCCCAAATTCTACACATTCAAGTCAAGAGACGAGCGAGAACGTATCTTATACAAGAATTTCGTGCAAGTTGGAGAGGATGTAAAGTCAATGATAAATACGATACAAAGGTATAAGGTGAAGTAAATGCAGACTTTGTTATTGAGTCTTACTAAGTCTTTTGGGACAGACTAAGCCAAGAGTGCGGAGATAACAGATGATAAGAGTAATGACATGAACAGGATAAGAAAAACGATAATGGTGGCGTTGATGATGTGTTTGTGCCTGGTGATACAGGCACAGACTACAGTACAGAGCCAGTCGGACTTGGGAATATTTCGTTTCCCTCTTTTTGAACGTGCGGTACGCTGCATTAAGTTCTATGAAGGTTGGCACGACATCAAGCGCAACTACCCCTATATAGGATGGGGACATTGTGTGCAACCACATGAGAACTTCAAGAAAAACCTAACATTGGAGCGAGCGGACTCGCTGCTACGAAGTGACCTGAGAACCTTTTGTGGAATGTTCCGCAAGTACGGGAAGGATTCGTTGCTATTAGCTGTACTTGCTTACAATGTGGGGCCGTATAAAGTGCTTGGAGATAGAAGAAAGTTCCGTAAAAGCCGATTGTTGCAGAAGATAGAGCGTGGGGAAAGGGATATAGAAAGGGAGTATTTGGACTTCTGCCGATGGAAAGGTAAGGTGATTGCTTCTATAAGGAGAAGACGGAATACGGAGCTTAGGCTGTTGTATGAACCCTGAATATTGTATGGTGTTGCAGGGTGAGCTTTAGACAAAAACCGATAAAAACACCGTATCTGTTTTCCGAGTCTTCGACTTGCTTTACATTCATATAAAGCCTTACGAGAGTGAACTCTCGACTGCTTTATCTGAATGCAAAGCTGTGGCACAATGTGCCACTCGGAAAACAGATACGGCGATAAACAGAATAAAAACCATTGGTGTTCGTAAACTGTAGCCACTACTCGGAAAATAGATACGGCGATAAACATAATAAAAACCGTTGATGCTCGCAAACGGCAGTCACCACTCAAAAAATAGATATGGTGACAACAGAATAAAAACCGTTGGGGCTGCAAACGTGTGCAACCACTTGGAAAATAGATGCGGTAAACAGAGAAAAACCGTTGGGGTTTGCGAAACTGTGCTGTCACTCGGAAAACATAAATAAGGTCTTGTTCCGACAATATAGTTAGGACAAGACCTTATTTATAGGTAGTAATAACCCGTAAAAACAAACATTTAATGGCAACAATAAAATTGAAATTCCGTCCGTCGTCAGTACCCGAGACAGTGGGAACGCTGTATTATCAGGTGATACACAAGCGAAAAGTGAAGTGGATAAGCACTGGGTATCATGTATACCCATGTGAATGGGACGAAAAGACAGGCGAAGTGCTGATTCCGCCAAACAGCGAACGAAAAACAGAATTAGAAAAGATGCAGCGCCAAATAAACTGGGAGTTGAAGCAATGGGACAGCATTATCGTGGAAATGGAAAACCAGCATAAGAATGTCACTATAAATGAACTGTGCGATGCGTTCAATAAAATCAAGACCCAAAAGACCGTCTTTATGTTTCTACAAGAACAGGTGACGAAGAAAGAGCAGATGAAACGGCAAGGGACAGCCATGACATACAATAATGCCTATCGGCGGTTCAAAGAGTTTCGTGAAGGCAAGGACTTGACCTTTGACGAACTTACTCCAGACATGATGGAGTGTTATGAGGCATGGCTCAAAGACAGAAGATTGAAGCAGAACAGTATAAGCTGCTATCTGCGTACACTATGCACCTTATTATATAAGGCAACCGATGAAGGAGTGAGGATAGACAGCAATCTGTTCAGTCATGTGCGTCTGTCATACGTCAAAACCACCAAACGAGCCATCAGCGAAAAAGAGATGAGAGCCATAGCCACGCTGCAATTGCCCGAAGGTACGTCTATAGCCTTTGCCCGTGACGTGTTTATGTTCAGTTTCTATATGCGAGGAATGCCGTTCGTCGACATCGCCTATCTGCGGAAGAAGGACTTGAAAAATAAAATGTTGGCTTATAGCCGCAAGAAGACCAACCAATATCTGACGGTGGAATGGGTAAAAGAGGCGCAAGAAATAATCGACCGATACGCACAAATAAATTCCGCCAGTCCCTATCTTCTTCCTATTATTCAGCAAGATGACGGAACCGAACAAAAACAATATCATCGTATGTTGGAGAACATCAACTATAATTTGAAGAAGATAGGTGAAATGACAGGGTTGAAAATGCCACTCACCACATATACCGCACGGCATACATGGGCAAGCATAGCGAGAGACATGGACATACCTATTCCAATAATCAGCGAGGGCATGGGGCATAACTCCATAAAGACAACGCAAGTGTATCTGAACTCTATTGATGTGTCGAAAATCAACGAGGCAAACAAGAAAATAATACGGAAAATAAGCAAAAAATAGCATGTTGCCTTCTTATCTTCACTCCTTGCCAAATCACAGCCGATGATTTCAGTTTCATTGCGTTTTTCTGCAAGGACACGATAAAAGCATATGGATTGTGTCTACGATCACCCCAACTTGAGGTGGAATTTTTGTACCTCAAGTTTTCATACTCTTCGTCGGCCAGTTGAAACATGAAATCTTGGTGCAAAAAATTAAAATTATTCAGTGAAAATAAGAGAAAGCCAGAATAGAAATGTTTAACAAATAAATGTCTCTCATCCGTATTTTGTACGTCAAAATACGGATGAACCGAATTGGGACTGAAAATCA
>ERZ1026772.1738-NODE-1738-length-10772-cov-12.525520_pt1 | contig 10772 bp, 14 predicted proteins | sample MGYA00380124_ERZ1026772 | MGnify/ENA primary metagenome ERZ1026772 (study PRJEB33269, sample SAMEA4719760) | human gut metagenome | biome: human-associated habitat; feature: organic feature; material: feces | place: Cameroon | collected 2013-10 ...
TCTCGCGGTTGTTGTAACTGAAGTAAGTGGCTACCAATGAGCCGATAACGATGGCAATCATAAGCAATATGGATGCCATAATAATGTTTTTTCTTTTCATAAATGGTGTTGTTTTTGTTTTTTATTGTTCTATAAATCCGTTATTTGTTTTACTTAGCCTTAAAGTTATATATCGGCTTAATGCGCTTCACGATGTTCACGGTGTCGCCTATCAACGCTTCTATTTCTTCTGCCGACTTATACGCCATTGGAGCTTCGTCGATGGTGGACTCGCATACCGATGTAGAGTAGATATCGTGCATCTGCTGGCGGTATTCGTCCATGCTGAGCTGCTTCTTGGCAGCCGAACACGACATTAGTCTGCCTGCGCCGTGCGGTGCCGACTGAAGCCAGTCGTCGTTGCCCTTGCCAGTACACAGAAGCGAACCGTCGCGCATGTTCAGAGGGATAATCAACGGCCTGCCCTTCTTTGCGTTCACTGCTCCCTTGCGGATAATTCCTGAGTGTATGTCAAAATAGTTATGTCTGGTGGTGAAGAAATCCACGAACGATAATTGAAGCCCACGGATGATAGTCATTGCTATACTCCATCTGTTGTCGTCGGCAAAATGCTGACAGACGTTCGCAGCGAAATTATAGGCATTGAGGTCTTCTCCCTCAAGATAGGCAAGGTCGGGAGGCACGGTGCCCAAACGACGCAACGTATTGTTAATCTCCCTCTCTAAGCCGTACTTCTTTAAGTCTTCGATGATGCGCTTGCGCTCCTCGTTTCGATTCACGTTCTTCTTGGCTAAGTATTGGAAGTAGTTGCACACCTTCACACCAAGATTGCGACTACCCGAATGTATCACAAGATACTTATAACCCTGTTCGTCCTCGTCAAGCTCGATGAAGTGATTGCCGCCACCGAGAGTACCAAGCGAGCGTTCGATATAGTCGTGGTCGAAGCAAACTTGTGTCCTTTCGTGCAAATCGCGCAAACAGGATAACGTAATCGGACTCATATCTTTTAGCCTGGACTTTTCGTGAACGTCAAATCCACTCGGCACCGACTCGTTGATGATTCGGTCGAGAAGCGAAAGGTTTATCTCCTTCTCGGCGAACTTGAATACCAACATGCCACAGCCGATGTCAACGCCCACGGTGTTGGGCACCACCTTGCCACGAGTCTCAATAACAGTGCCTACGGTGCATCCCTTGCCCACATGACAGTCGGGCATAATGCGAATCTTGCAGTCGCGGTAGGCCTCGCTCTCTGCCATCTGCCTTACTTGCTCCTGGGCTTCAGGCTCGATGGTCTTGGCAAAAATCTTTAAATCGCTCATTGTTCGTTCTCTATAAATCTGTTAATAAAAAGAAACGTGCAGTGGTTAAGTTTTCCTTCTCCTCGCTGGTCTGCACCACAGCCCGTTAAATACGTTGGACGGAGTGGCGACATACGACACACTGAGTACGGTCCCTTGTACTTCGGGATGAGTTTTTTGTTTGGCTACAGCCGTTTGAGAAGCGTGCAGCATCGGTAATCGAACGCTTTTCCCTCGTAGCCCAGCCTTTCATACCATTGTAACACCCATTGAGGAGAGTCGCGTCCGTCCCATGATATTGCGACGGTCGCTATGCCGCAACGCTTCAGTTCACTTTCGGCTGCCTCCATCAGGAGTTTTGCCACCCCACAGCCACGGTGCCGTTCGCCCACCCACAGCGAATAGATAAGAGCGTCTGCCTCGCCATCCAAGGGTTTGTCTTCGGCACGGTGAGGGATAAACGCCTGTATGCTGCCATGATGCTGCTCGTCGGTAATGAGTATGCGAGTGGAGTCTTCCCAATGCTGATGTTGTATCATAGTTGAAATGTTACGCAATTTTGTTTAGTCAGACGACTGTCAGTAGGTATTCCAGTTCTTTCCAAGTCTTGCAAAACTGGAAAGAACTGAAATGGCGATACACTCGCCGATGTTACGGCTCAACGTCCTCGCCAATACTATCCTCTATGTTTTTACCCAATTCCACAAAGAGGCTTTTTGCAATGTGCTAACACTTTTCATTAAATGTGCTAACACATCGCTTTTTCCGACTACAAATGTAGGGAGAAATATTTTGGCGGTGCGGACATGCTCACATCGTGCGGTATCAATCATCGGCGTTCTTGCGTTCTATATCTTCCATGGCTTTCATGCCGTCGTAGTGGCACGCACACAGCACACAAAAATACTTATCCATCTTGAGGAAGTGTCGGCAGGTGCAACATTCAGTAGAACCAACCTTCACAGGATTGTCTCCCGGCGCAAAAGGTTTGCTGGTGCAAGATGTTCCTATCTCCTTAAACTCCAACTTGTCAAAACGTGCTATTTGCTTAAAAAGTTCTTTCCTTTGGTGCTCGCAGTCATCAGCACGGCTCTTTGCTTCGTTGCGCTCCATCTGGAGATGGGCGCATTGCTGCTTCAGCTCCTTTTTTTCCTTTTCTAATGCCTCGCATTTTTCCAAGGCTTCTGTCAGTTCACTAAAAGTGTAGCCTTCTGTATTAGGCTCGTGTTTCTCTTTTCCGCGCAACAGACGCGCCACATTGTTGTAGTCGTCCACGAGCTGATGCACACGCTCTGTCATCATCATGTTCTCTGCCTTCAGGTCGGCGATGATGTAGGCCAATGCCTCCATACGGTTGTTTTCTTCTGTTTTCATTGTCTTTATATTTTTTATAGTTCTATCAATACCTTTATCTCTTGATTACCACCCGTAGGTACAAGCAAAGACGGACATAAGCCTTGGGTAGAATACACTCTGCGCAGTACGTCAAACATGTGAGTGAATGGCGTAGTCTGCATCATGCCGACTACGAGGGTGCGAGTGGTGTCAGTCTTCGTCATACGGAAGTGTCGTACCGACGAGATGCTTGGTCTTGTCGTTGTAGGGAATACAATAAGTATAATACTTCCCACAAATTGTGGCATACCGATAGTCCTTTGACTCTTTGTATTCCTGAAAGAAAAAGCCCGGAAACCAAGTGTCATTTTCGCTCGGTCCTTTTACCAATACCTTGTCGAACGGCTCAAACTTGTGCGATTCCTCTTCATACTCGTTGTCTGCTATCTGCCGTTTTTCATTAACAATCGCCTTCGCCTTGCCGTCCCACCGCTTGCCTTCTTCGTACAAAGCATTCACAAGCATAGCTTTCTCGTCGCCATTGGCGAAACGCAAGGTGATATTCTTCACGCTATCATTGCTGTCGCGCAAATCATGGATCTGATTTATGCAAGGTGTGTCGCTTTCTCCAGTGTTAAGATCTGCGAAACAGTGCATACGGTTATGCTGCAAGTCGTAGCAGTCGAATATGCACACATACTTATGCACATCAAGCGAGTCGGTGTATGACACCTCCATAACCACGAAATCGCCTTGATCGAAATTCGGGTGCAACTTATAGGTGTAGCGGTTGATGGGCGCACAGAAACGCTCTTCTATCTGCCCAAAAATTTCCTTTCTCAACGCAAGAGAATAACGGTTAAAATAATCCCTTGTCGGAATTTCCTCCGCTCTGCGGTAATACTCTCTGTCTTCTGTATTCGCTTTCTCAATACAGAAGTGGGCGGCAAAACGGCTTCTGTCGGACCGGGTGAACTTATCGAACACCACCACATTGCGCTCGTCATTGCTTACCAGTATGTCACCCTCACGCCAACAATAGATGTTCCAGTCGCACAGTTCCTTTGCGGGGAACAACAGGCACTCTCCTTCAAACTTCCATCCTCCATAATTGATAAGTTTACCATAGGAGGTGAAACTTATCCGATGTGGAGTCAAAGACGAACCAGGCTCCATACACCAAATGACACCATCTGTCACGTTTATAAGCTCCAACGCTCCGCAAACTGGTGAATACAGCCTTGTTCCGGCTGGCTCATTGCGCAGAATGTCGGCAATGTTGATTTCTTCTGATTTCATTGTGTCTTTTGTTTTATGGTTTTATTATGTTTTTACTCATATTTATACACTATATGCGGCGTGGTGTTGCCAAGTCCGTCGCGAGGGTCGGCAAAGCTGCCGGGCGGTGAGGTTGTCACGGCATTGGCTATCTGCTTGCGCGGTCGGCTCTTTACGAGGCCCTTGCCGTCCTTGCCGCTGCGTACCCAGCCAATGTAATACTTGTCAGTCATATTCTATCAATACAATGGTGTGCTGTCCGTGCTCGTCGTAGAGTCCTGCCCATCCGTCGTAGCGTGCGGACAGGGCGGTGGAGTACCCCCCCCGACGTGGGCAGAGGCGAGAGAGGCGTTGCACGAATGGAATTTGATTATTCATACTCTATATATGCCATATTATCCTTGCCTACTGACGTAAGCGTGTTGGTTGTACCCTGCGCGTTTATCTCCATGCGCTGAATGTTGGGGCAATCGTCACCATTCAAAGGGCGGCCACGGAAGGCTGCTATTCTTATTCGTAGCATATTGCTATCAGATTGTCTGTAGTGAGAAACGTTCCTATACATTGCATCATGTGTCCTGACCGCAGATGCCATTCCTTATCGCGAAAATCGTTAGTGCCGGTTCTGCGACGCACAGCCTTTGCGTGTTCAGTTCGAGCTTCGTGTATCAGATAAATGTTACGCATAGAAGGTTGTCTTTGGTTACTGTACTGATAGTGTTGCTCCACGGCCACGGACTGGGACGATGCAGCTTGTCTTGGTATTTGCACCCTCCACGGTCACCATGCTCGCGGCGGTAGACTTTCGCCTCTTCGGTGCGGTAGTGGACGAGGACGGAACGGTCAATCATACGTTATCAGTATTTTTGGTTTATCCACATCGTGCCCCTTACCTCCCCCGGCTATGCACAAGGCTATGCCGTGGGGCGAAACGACGATGCCGTTCTGCGAGGGGCTGTAAGAGCCGAGGATGATGGGGCGAGGGTTGTTATTCATATATCACGATTGCGCCAGTGGCTTTGAAGTTTGCTCCTTGGGCTAAGACATCAAGTACATCGTATGCGCCCTTCTTGAAGTAGTTGGCTTTGATGGTGCGTGATGTGCCGTCGGTTTCGGTGTTGAAAGGGAGTGTCATTTCTTCCTCTCCATATTCTCATTGAACAGTTCCTCGAAACCTTCGCAAGGAAATTCACGATATTTACTGAAGCATCCGAACTCGCTGTTCAATACGTCTCGCTCGTTCTCTATACAATAGTTCAGTTCGTCCAGCTCCCTCTCCCATCCGTTGAGAGCGTTCATGCGTAGCGTGAGCCACGTCTTTAGAAACATAGCAGCCTCGTGTGTCGGCGGCAGGTCGAACTGCATGAAGAGGACGTTGTCGGAGTCATTAGCCTTGAGGAACTTGCTCACGGCATCGTCCTTGAGGAAATAGCGGTCGGCTACCTCTTCTTCGAGCACGTCCTCCAGTCGGGTGGTCAGCTCGAAGGGGGCGGGAAACTGGTAATCGAAAGCCACGTCCTGGCGCATGGAGATGCAGAACACACGGTCGCGGTTCTGCGGCACACCGTAGTTCTTGGCGTTTAGGCGAGCCCAACGTGAGACGTAGCCGAGCGAGGAGAGCTTGTCGAGCCATTTCTGGAAGTCGGGCATGAATTTCTGGCTAACCAATGCCGCCACGTTCTCCTGCAAGAAATATTTGGGGCGCAGCACCTCCACGGCATCTGCCACTCGCCACAAGAGGGCGCTTCGGGTGTCGCTGCCCTCCTGAAGACCCATCTGCTTGCCGGCTTGCGAGATGTCCTGACAGGGCGAGGAACAGGTGAAGAGGTCTACCTCGCGTCCCTGGAGCGAACGCTTCACGGCGTGCCAGTCAATCTTGGTGATGTCACCAAGAGCACAGTCGGCAAACTGCGGAAATACGAGGTTGTGCATCTGACAGGCGTATTTGTCGATGTCGCTCCATCCCTTGCACGTCCATCGGAAGTCGGGATGCCACTCCTTTAATACATCCGCAGCCATGAGCTGAGAATCGTAGCCGGAGAACGTGGTGAGGAAAATCTTTTCCTCAGCAGCGTCGGCAGCGGTAGGCGGCAGGGATGGCAGAGAGTCGTCGAGGTCGGCAAAGAGCGTGAGCTGCGTTTGCTTGCGAGGCTTTGGCGTAGGGTAGAAAAGTTGCTCGTAGATGTGGACCAACACGTCCACTACGATTGAGTTGCCCGCCTGCTTGTATTGCTGTGACGCAGACACAGCCATGTCTTCGGGCTTGCCCTTGCCTTTCCAGTCGGGCACTCGCAAGGCTGCCTGGGCATTGCTGCTCTGCATGGTGCCGATTACGTTGTCGCGAACGCCCATCAGTCGGAAACACTCTTTGGGTGTGAGCTTGCGGATAGCGTAGCTCTTGATGGTGCGGTCAGTGAAGTTGAGTTTTGTAATCATATTGTCTTTGCTTTATTCATATTCTTCAATCAGAAATACATTTTGCTGCCATGCGTTAATTGTCACGGTCGGGCAAACGTCAGTGCCTAATCTACCTCCGTCGTTGTTACCACGAGGATATTGGTAGAGGTCGTGATTAGTCATATCAATCTTCTTCAACCTCTTTGGTCCACGTGGTTTCATCGTGAGAAGAAAAGACGGTGTAAGGGTGATCGTCCCAATCATTAGCCATTCGCGCTTCGTTCAGCATATCTCTTGTGTAAAAACATCTAAACATAAGACACGACAAAGCCTTAAACTGGTCTTGAGTAAGAAAAACCTCCTGCTCGCCGCAAGTGATACCTACATTATCAGTAATGGTAGAATAGAACAACTTTACGTCCTCTTCCTTTCCCGTGTCCTCGTTCTTTACGATTATCTTTTCTGTATTGTAACTCATAATTTATTTCTCCTTTTATAATTCTACAAAAACACACAATCCTCCGCTTGCTGCGGTCAGTGCGTTTACGAGCTTACCCCCCGACTGTGCGACTGCGCCTCAGAGCCGAGGACGGATAACTTAGGTCGGCAGCTCCAGGGCAGGGACAGTCGGTATAGCCCAACTCGGTGGCTTGGCGTATGCGAAGGAACGTCTCGCCCTCTCGGTCAACCAACTGAAGGAACGGTCGGTCGGTGGTAGAGTAGATGCGGTAGAGCGAGCCGTCGGGATAGCGGCCATACAGCTTGCCGTCCTTGCTGATAGTGCCGCGCTTGTAGTGAGGGTCAGTCATATTCAATAATTAATCTCCATCCGTGACGAGGTGCAGGATTACCCCATTGTTGAGTTATGGTTCCGATACAGGTTCCGCTCCAATGGATGCGCTGATGAAAATCGTCGAATGGATGCTTCTTAGTCATATTCAATCATTATGCAGTGTGGGCATTTGTTGTCAGTGGCTCGAAGGGGGGGGGATACCCCCCCCATCCTCGCCATTCGAGCCGATGGCTAACCGGATGTACCGAAATCTTAATGTTGGTCATTGTTTTCTCTTACTTCCTGCCATGTGTTACCGTGACCGAGTCCACACTTTGCAGCCACCCCACAAAAACTCTTGTCGTAAGACCCCGTCATACAGGTTCCGAAATCAGCACAAGTCTGACAGCCGAAATCCATATAATCTGGATGATACCACACCTTGTCGCCAATCTCACGGATATAGCCTCTCTTTGTATCTACCACCAAGGTTCTTCCGGCGGAAGGTCTTTTGGGTTTATTCAGAACAACCTTATACCGATTGTTTTTCTTCCTCACGACATGATATTCATGGGATTGATCCCATCTCGGGTCAAAAACACGGGGGGCAATGCGCCACTTTTTGGGAAAATGGAACACCTTCGGGTCGCAAAAGTTGTAAAGCACTTTACGGTCAGTAGAAACAATATCTGCCCAGTTATTACAACAACGAAGTACGTCAACCCTCCATCCTATACGACGCTCTACCATATCTAACAGCGAGGGATAGTTGTGGGGTTTCTTCCAAACACCTCTAAAGTAAAGGTCGTATCTGTCAAACAGTACTTTGTTTTTTGCTTTCATAGGGCTATACTTTCATTTCCGGACTAAATTTCACTATTCTAAGGACGAGCTGTAGTTCGTGGACGTACTTTATATGACATAAGAGTGCATATCCTTTCACGTTGTAATACTTTATGAATATTGCCCAAGCGTATTTTTTTCGTTCTACAGCCAAATACCTGGCAAGGGTGCTGTCTGCTCTGGTTCTAATTGGTCTTGTGAAGTACATGCCCTCGATCTCTTCCTTAAAGTCATTCTTGCGAAGTATTTCGGGCGTAACGGGCACGCCATCGATGTTGCAGCACCATGTTCCCCAGGGACCGTCGTCTTCGCCGTTGACAGCCTTTAGACTGACGACTCCCTTCTTGTCATTATGCTGTCGGTCGGGATGGATTTCGGTAACGATGCACAAGGTGTCTTTTGGAAATATGCAGTCTTTGTTTGTCTGCACAATGTCGCCTATTCTAAGATCTTCTGCATTAATCATTGTCTGCCTCCTTTCCTTCTTCAGTCTTAAAGTATTCGCCGTATTGTTGCCACTTCTCTTCGTGGATATTGCCGACAACCTCAAACCGCTTCATTTCCTCTCGCCAGACATCATTGCAAATGCCATCCGCAATACCGCCTACATTAGACTCAGGATTATTTACCGTCACAGTGGCAAAAGACGCTCCGTCCTCACAATAAAAAATTACGGCAAAATAGTTGTCGCGCTCGATGTCTTCAAAGCGGCTGTACGGATAGCTGTCCGACCGCAACACGTCGCCCTCATAAATCTCCTTGCCATTCTTGTCGAGGAAGCCGGTGAACTGGCATACGGTTGTGGGGGCTACCTTCTCAAAAACCGCAAGAGGCAACCCTATGTTCTCTTCTGGAAGGATATAGGCTCTTTTGCCATGAATAGCCAAGCTACCCACGACCCAATCGCCATTATTGATTCGCTTTGCCTTAAACTTAATGGTTCTCATAATCTCTATAAATCCGTTATGTTGTTAATAATCTCTTTCCCTTATGAATTTTTCAAGTCGTAATATGCTTGTAACCACTCATCAGATTCTTTGTCATAATAGGTATAAACCTTTCTGTCTTTATCGCGCAACGGCTCGGCTATAGGCATAACCACATGGCTTTCCCTGCACCATGTGATATTACGCTCGCAATCGAAAATATTCCACGGTTGAAGATTGCCGTATTTCAATAGTAAAACAAGCACACCACTCATTTTAGACAATAACCGATGCACAGAGCGACCGTCTGAATATCCGTTCACAACATAGCCTCCAGCGCAAATCTGCCACGAAGATCCGTCGAGCTGATGGTGATAGAGGTTAATGCCGTGACGGTTGCAGATGGCAGCAAGTACCTTATTTTTTGAACATGCTTTCATAATCTCTACAAATCCTTTTATGTTGTTAATGTTTATCCATCACTTCTTCCGCAGTTTCTCCATTTCCTCATTCTCCTTGCTCAGTCTCTCCAGATGTTCCAGTACAAGCGAATAGCTCTGATTATTCACCTGGTCTTCGGTGAGCGAGGCATATTTCTGCATTGTGGCGATGGTAGCCGTATATATCTCCAAGGGCGTTGACGGACGTTTGTTCTCGAACTTCTGAACCTTGAACACATGAGGAAAGCGGCGGCTTAGGGTGTGCATCATGCCCGTCCACCAAAATAGGATGGGCTGCCAGCGGTAGTCGGGGAAGCGACGGAAATAGGCTGCGTTGTTGTTGAATTGACGGGTGTCGTAGTGGAAATCAACGGTGCGCAGCGAGGTGTTGGGGTCGAGGTAAGCGATGCGCTGATTGAAGATGGTGGCGAGGAACATGGAGCGTGCCTTGTCTACGCTGTCGGCTTGCTGCGCTATCTGCTCGGGTTTGAACTTACCCATCTGTTTCATCTTTACCAGATTGTTTGAGAGTTGGGTGTATTGGCCCATGAGGTCGGTGGCGAAGCGGTATTGCTGCCATGAGAAACCGTCCATGTCGGGAACCGGACCTGCAAACTCGGTGCGCTTACGTCGCCAATGCTGCGGATTGCGTAGGCGAAGCGTAGGGTAGGGGAAGCGTGTAAGCGTGCTGCTCTTCTCGCCGTCCATCCAGTCGAGCACGCCTGCTCCGGCGGCTATGTATTCGGGCGAGTTGCGGTCGTCGGTCTTTGCCTTGGGCGTAAGCCAATGGTTGAGCTGCCAGAGGTAGAGAGGGAAAACCTTCTCGTCGTCGCTCTTGCGGGGCAGACGTATGCGGCGCGGACGGTCGGAAACCATGCGGCACTGATAGTACTGGTCTTCGATGGGCAGCGACTCGTCGGGACCTTTCACTATATCCACTTCGGCAAGCAAGAAGAAGCACGCTATCTTCACGTTGCGCATGTCAAAAGGATGGTAGCGGTCAACGCGCTGAATTTGCTCAAGCATGACGCGAGAGATTAGCTCAAGCTGCTCGGTGGTGCACTCGTTCCACGAACGGGGCATACGCAAATCGATGCTGCGGGTATCGGGTGTGTTGAACATAAAACAATAATTTAATTAAACTTTCCAAGGACAAAGATAGAGAAAGTTAATTTGGTGGGGCGGACATTGAAAGCGGGCAACGAAGGATAAGAACAACGAATTTCGCTAATTACACGAATAATATATAAGCCAACAGAACACACAAAAGAAACAGAAAATAGTGCAAGTTTTCAGTTAATTCCGCGTTTTCTATTGGCTTGAAAAACAAATGTAAAAGCAGAGTTTTACAGTGTGGCGTGTAGGGCGTTGTAGTCCCACACCTTTGTACAGTCGTCTTCGCATGGCTGCCAGTCGTCATCACAGAAGTAGAAGGCGTAGGCGGCTTTGATTATCTCTTCCTCGCTCATGCAAGCGC